>Ga0172368_10005368_pt1 | contig 14343 bp, 10 predicted proteins | sample Lak11m_FD_114540 | JGI IMG/M metagenome (GOLD analysis project Ga0172368, IMG submission 114540) | Freshwater microbial communities from Kabuno Bay, South-Kivu, Congo - kab_022012_11m | ecosystem: Environmental > Aquatic > Freshwater > Lake | place: Democratic Republic of the Congo: South-Kivu...
AAGCTGGATAATCAATTTGAGCTAACCCAACCACTGGATTTTTCAAGCAAATCACTCCTTTTTATAAAGGTTCAATTTTGTTTTGAGAGAAAATTATACCACAAAAAGTTTAGTGTTTGAATAAGAAAATTATATTTATTTTATCTTCTCCAACTTCCCATCTCTCAGATGTATAATCCTGTCTGCGATTCTTGTCACATCAGGATTGTGTGTAACTATCACGAAAGTTTGACCGGTCTTTTTGTTTAGCCGAACCATCATCTCTATAATCTCATCACCAGTTTTTGTGTCCAAGTTCCCTGTCGGCTCGTCGGCGAGAATGATAGCGGGATCGTTAACCAATGCCCGCGCTATAGCCACTCTTTGCTGTTGACCACCGGAAAGTTGGGTCGGCTTTGATTTTGCCCTATCTTTCATCCCCACTTCGTCCAAAATTTTAAGAGCTCGCCTTTTGGCATCTGATTTTTTGACACGAGAATACCTAAGCGGTAAAGTTACATTTTCTAGTACTGTCAAAGTTGGGATAAGATTATATTGCTGGAATATAAACCCTACCATCTCAGAGCGAATGAGTGGATACTGGGACTTTTTCTCTTTTGAAATATCTTTATTGTCTATTATCACCTTCCCGCTAGTCGGCGTATCCAGTATCCCAAACATATTGAGTAGCGTGGATTTACCCGAACCTGACGGCCCCATGATAGCCACTATTTCGCCCTTTTTAATATCCAAACTTAGATTATTTAAGGCATGAACAATATTTTCCTTACTAAGTTTGTAGGTTTTTTTTATATTTTTCGCCTCAAGTATTGTATTATTTGACTTGTTTTTCATTTTTTTTAATTGCTAATTGTGAATTTTGAATTATAATCATTCTTCCTTCAGCGCCGTTACCGGGTTAATTCTTGCCGCATGCCACGCCGGATACAAACCCGCTATCGCGCCGAGCGCTATAGAGAAAACTATAGAGCCGATGGCAAGCCTCGGCGTTATCTCAAAAACCTGGATGTTGCTGGCCGCCGTCATCTGATTTATCCCAAGCACTATCAAACTCCCGAGAGCTAGTCCGATTGTCCCGCCCAAAAGCCCTATGGCCGAAGATTCTATCAAATATTCTTTAATAATGTGTCTGTCGCGAGCCCCAACCGCTTTTTTGACGCCAATCTCTCTTTTTCGCTCCGAAACCGACATTATCATAGTATTGATAACAGAAAGCGATCCGACAAGAAGTGCAATCAGTGCACTACCAACTATTACTGCGTTCATCAGCACAGAGATAGACTGTATCATCTTTTTTCCTTCTGCGGGAGACAGAGTTTTTACATCTTTCACCTTATCTTTAATGTCTTTTGACAGTTTTTCAGGATCAACCCCATCTTTCCAGCTTACTGAGGCTGCAGTAATAACATCTGCATCATTCCAGCTAGCCGCTTGTTTTATCTGTGACTGCACCTCCGGAGTAAGGTATCCAAATGACGGGTCGGCTAAAGTCTTTTTGGCGCTTTCTGACTTCTCTTTGAGATCCTTCAAGGTTGGGTTTTGGGCGATTAAAACTTCTCGTGCATCGCCTATGTCCATGAAAATATATGAGTCAGGACCAGTCATCGTTTTTTCCATGACGCCAATCACTTTAAAATCTTTCCCCCCTATTTTCATCGTGTCGCCAGTGTTCAGTTTCTTATCATTTGCTATATCAGAACCTATGACCACAACCCCCTTATCACCCTTGGCTATCATCCGCCCGTTTTTCATCGCCAAGGTTTGCCAGTTTATATTTTCAAATGTAGAGTTCAGATCCGAACCCATGATAGTAGGTGGCGCTCCAAAGCTTATTCCGCTACCTTCTTTTTTATCCGGATCTACATATGGTGTTTCTATGCCTGCCTGAACAGCCTTTACTCCATCAACCTTTTCAATTTGTTTAATTTTGTCTTGGGTAAGGAAGCCCGACGAGGAAAATGGATTACCTCCTTCACTTGATGGCGCACCTGATGACACAGTGATCTGTCCAGTCAGAAACTTCTCTCCACCTTTCATCATCAGATTCATCTTCTCAGCTAATGCGCCAAGTACAACCAAAGCTAAAACACCGATAACTATACCAAAGATAGTCAGCGTCGTCCTTAGCTTCCTCCGAAACATATTTCTCAGGGTTTCTATCATATAAACTCTTTTATCAACTACTTTTTCTTTCTATCTCTATCGGATTTTGATAAGAGATAAATGAATGCTCCCAGTCCGATAAAGAAAAGACCAAGACCAACTGGTGACCCCCATCCAAATATCATAAATAGATTATCACACATAACATACTCCTTTGTTCCGATTGAACTATCGGGATTATTATTTCATTAGTATAATATTATCATAAATTTTTATTAAATATATATGCAAAAAGAAAAAATCTTGGATAATCCAAGATTTTTTCTTTGCTAAGTGAGTCTATAAGCCGGGTTCTGTTCGTCCCGCCAAGGCGGGATTTTGATGACCATCTATCTATGCGTCCGGACCTTAGTTTTCAGTGCGAGCACACCTCGCTATTTTAGAGCCAATCCTTGCTTTCGCAAAAATATATGACACGTTATAGGAAAACTTCGGCCCACCGGACTTGCACCAGGTAAGGTTTACCTCCGTCTACCGTCACCGGCAAACGCTGTGGGCTCTTACCCCACTCTTTTCACCTTTACCTCAGATAAATCTGAGGAAGTATTGTTTCTGTGGCACTAGCTCGGGCCTTTCGACCGGTCACATTTCGTGACTACCACGCTCTATGGTGCCCGGACTTTCCTCTCTTGCGAGCGATCATCCGACTCACTTAAGCTTTGAGATTATAGCAGATTAGAGGGAAAATTTCAAGCATATTATTGATTCAGCCGCAAATTTCTGCTATAATTTCTAAGTTACGAGGCCCGTTCGTCTAGTGGTTAGGACGCCAGGTTTTCATCCTGGTAACAGGGGTTCGATTCCCCTACGGGCTACCATATGAGAAATTGAGTCATTTCGTGGCTCTTTTTTGTTTGGTTTTAAGTTCAAAATAGGGCTTATTTGAGGGGTGCAAACTTTTTTTGAAGAATTAAAGATAATTTCCCCTGGAAACGCTAGTTGTTTGCACTTTTGCCTGTTTTCATAGTCAAGCTCCCAAAAACCTTTTGCCTTGTCTTTAAAAAAGCTAAGAGAGAAACCGACGAATTCTACTAAATCATTCTCTATTTTCTTTGCCTCCTGTATTTGTTGTTCAAGCTTAGTAATATCTGCCTTAACTTTACTGATTGCTATCTTGATATCTTCTGCAAGGGTTGGATTCTCTGATAGGGCCATCACTAGCCCATTAATCTTCTCGTTAAGCCCCAGCAGTCGCTTTTCTAGGTTACTTACATATAACAAGCTGTTTTTGCGTTCTTCTCTCCAAACAACCTCTAGAGAAGTTTGGAGCTCTTTTATAAAGTCATCCCTGGGCACTACCACATTAAGCACATCCTCAACCCCCTCATGTATAGCACCTCTATTCGGCTGTATGCCGCACCCTCTGCACTTATATTTGGGATAATACTTACCCTTTCCATTGCCTTGATTTAAACCAGTAAACTTACTACCACATTCACAGTAAAGTATATTAGACATTGGAAACTCAGGATTATGTTGTTGCCTTACAAAGGTTCTCCGACCAGACAGATTTGACTGAATGCTATTGTGTTCTTCCTCGGTTATCATTGGAGTATGTAATCCTTTAATCTTTTGAAATTTCTCATCCCAAGTGCTTATACTGACAAACCCAGCATAATAGTCATGTTTTAACATGGCTGTAAATTTATCAATTCGCAGTTCCTTACCACTTCTTGTTGTGTATCCTTTTTTTGTGAGGTCTTGGAACGCTTCATATTTAGTCATTCTACCAGTAGCTATATTTCTAAATGCTTCTTGTAGTAAAGAAAAACTTTCACTATCAGGATAAAAAAGTCCAGGTGTGCCTGATTTCTTATATCCTTGCGGAGGACGAGAAAGATAATATCCTTGCAGTGTTCTATCCTTCATGCGAGTAATAGTAGTCTGTGCTCTTTCTCTATTGTCCTTTTCTGCCGAAAAGGCTTCTACAAATGTTTTCCACATTGCTATATCGCTATCCCCGTTAAGCTCTTGCTGGGTAGGGTCGGCGAATAGGAGTTGGACACCCATCATTTTTAACTCAACCTTAAACCAGTAAAAATATTCAACCTCTCGCATCAAGCGATTAAGCTTATCAACAATGAAATACTTTATGTGGCGGTGCTCTTTACAGTATTGTCTTATTTCTAACAGGTCTTTTCTTTTGACGTTCTTACCAGCTTTACTTGAAACATCTAGAGACCACAGTCTCTCTATTTGGCATTCAAGCTTATCAGCAAAGTCATAGACATGCTTTTGCTGGCTCTCCAAACTATTGCCATCAACTCTTTGTTCTGCCGTAGAAACCCGGCACAGACCAACCGCTTCATTCTTCATAATACACACTCCTTTTTAATGCAAAGAGGGACACTCTGCTGGACACAATCTCCAAAAGGAAACTGACACAGAATGTCCCTCTTTGACTCCTTTTCTATGAGATTGTGTCCACGCTTATTATACCTCATTTTGGTCCTTTTTTGAAGCTAAAAGTTGTTTCTTTTGCTCATAAGCAGAATATAAAAATCTGGCCCAAAGCATTGCCTCCGTCTGGATAACTTGTTTAGGAACATCAGGTTGTTTATTAGGATTATTAGTGTGTGTAAATTGCACACACTTGTTATCGTTCTCTTTTGGATAACTGTCTGGATATGGATTGACCACTACATAAAGACTGTCTCTGATTTTTTTTATCTCAGAGTCACTAAGACTACCGTAGTCTTTACCCAATACTTCTCTTGTTCTATCAACTGTTATCATGAACCCTAACCTTTTATGTTTGTAATCAGTGTCTTAATACTGCAAACAGGTTTCGGGTCTTATTTCCCTTGGTTAAAGGGTACTATAAGTAGTAGCTCATGATTGAATTTATAGCACCTTAGCATGTAGGTTTATTTATTGCAACAACTAAATCAAATAATGCCTTTTATCTTCTTTGTGTGCCGTAGGATTTGACAATTTGATGTCACGGCGGTCACTAAAGGCTTTTTACCCCCTCTCTATAAAATAATTTTTTTGCAACATACTTAAGCCAAAACGTAAGCTGAAAGCTTTAGAGGATATTTCTTGGGCGCAGTCATTATTTCAAAAAATTATCCGTATCAGACAGACGGTATATCTTTTCGGTCGGATTTTAGCATTTACTCCCTCTGGGGTGGGTGGGTTCTAAGCACAAAAAGTGGCTTTCTATTGCCAAAAAGTAGTTCTTGTGCTATACTCTAACCAATAAAGTAGACACTTGATTCCCAAGAGGAGCAAAAAATGAGTGCCCAAATAAATGATACTCAAGATAAAAAAGATTCATTTTTCATGCGAGTTTGGCGTGCATTTTTTGGCAACTATATGCGTGAAGGAAACCAAGATCCAACACCACTACAATGGGTTGTTTTTGTAGTTTGCTTTTTTGTGATAACGGTAGGAATAGCTACTATTATACCTTCTTCAAGAAAGACAAAATCTGTCCCGAAAACCAATGGGCAAAATAATGTGCTTGAATTTGATGGCAACACTTGTAAGTCTGATTGCAGTGGTCATGAAGCTGGCTACAATTGGGCAAAAGAGCATGGCATAACACAAGATGGTGTTGATGGCTATTCTGGGAATTCAAGCTCATTTAAAGAAGGTATGCAGTCTTATGTAGATGATAAAGAGTCAGATTCCGTTTATAGATAAGAAATGAAAAAAGAAAAAATAAGTGAAGAGTACGCAGCCAAAAGCGTCATAAAAAATACGTTGGAATCCGTTGAGGAAAATTGGCCTGAAACATATAAGCAACTACATAAAATAAATGAAGATTTTATTTTAGAGGGTGAGGATTTAGAACTGGGTGAATTCTATTTATTTATAGCAGTTGTTGCTCTTGACTCCAGAGCCTTACAAAATCTTTTCCCCAATGAGCAGGCTGAAAGAATAATGCAATACATCAGAGAATCATTGAGTTTATTTGAAGGTTTACCAATAGAATCTTTTGATGATTTTATATTATGTTTTGATGATGCTATCAAAGAAAATGAAGACCCAATCGGTGGTCTATCGGTAAAATTATTACAAAAAGTATTAGGAGAAAGGTTAAAAAAATTCTCAGTATCAGGATTTATTAGCCCAATATTAATGATACAAATATCAGCATTATTGGTTTCATATAGTGGTAAATGGAAACTGATAAAAGATAACTTTACCCTAATTAACGATTAACTTTCTGGCTTTACCGGGGCAGACTCTCCTAAACTCTTATATGCTAAAAAGATAATATGAATATTATAGATAAATTAAAAAAATGGCAGGCGCAGGGTGAATTCACAGCACTTAAGTGGGTCCTATTATTTTGCTTGTTAGGTGTTGTTATCGGAGGTTTCTGTGGTGCTATAAAGGTTATATACTTTGAACAAACAGAAGGTGGATTTTTTGCAGTTCATGAAGAATGTGTGTCTCACTATCCAAATGGTGATTGTAAATTCAAAGAAAATGTGATAGATTCTTCGGGTGATAGAGTAAAGGAGCTTGTAAAATTAGGCTCTTTCTATGGTCTTATGTTTGGGTTTACAATTGGAGCCTTTGTGAGCACAGGGAAGTATAATATAAAGCACAGGGAATGGGAGAAAAAAGAAAAGGAAAAGATGGAAGATGACTGGAGGAAAAATAATAAATGGGCCCCAAGAAAGTGAGAGAATATGCCACTACTATACGAATATAAATGCACTAACTGTGGGACATTAGCCGACTATTGTTCGGGGGGTTATGAATATGTGATTGATGATGATGGGAATAAAATAAATGTCTTTCATCCGGGAGAAACAAGGACTATAAATCGTGTTCTAGGACCAAAACATTCAAAACCGAAGTGGCCAGACCCAAAGAAGCGTAGATTGAAAATATCTCAACGACTGTTTGGTGAGTATCGTCATCCATGGGGGCAACCAAGTTGGTGTATACCGAAAGAAATACTAGATGAAAGATTAGGATTCTTTTCTAAATGTATGTGCTCCGAATGTGGTGAGATGCCCTCTATAGACTTGCAAAGAGAAAAAGCGCAGTGCCCTAAGTGTAAATCTAAGAAGATTAAAAGAATACGTGAGTGTGAGGGTGATAAATGTCCAAAGTGTAAGAAGGGCAAGATACTCAAAGAAGAAAGAGGCATGTCATAGGGGACCGGTGCTAATTACGTTAGGGATACTCTTTCTTTGTCTAACATATACCTTTCATACTCAGACCTGAGTATAGTTCTCCACCGCCTTGATTCTTCTACGATTAGGTGCAAACTTTTACCCACTAGGGCTACCAAATTTAATCTAAAATCTCGCTTATCGGGATTTTTTGTATTTAATACATCAAATTTACTTCTGATAATAAAACTCTCTTTTGTCTCGCCTAATTTTTTATTGACAGTAGTTCTATAACTTAAGTATTATAGAGTTACTTAACGGTGGGGTGCAAGATGGAATCTTATAACAAAAGCAAAAAAGTTGCTGAAGCTGAAGAAGTGGGCTTAAAAATATGGCATCATATTCACTTCAAAGCTATAGTTCTACTCCTAACGGTTGCATGCCTATCATTAGGACTTTTTTATGTGTTTCAGGTGAGTTCAGACAAAAGAGCTGACAAACAGAGCGCTAAAGCTCAAAGCCTGCAGGTCGGTGTTTATATGACACAAAATACGACTTCAACAACAAAAATGGTCCCAACCAAGACTGAGCTTGCGGATTTCGATAAACTGGTCGGCAAACATTCTGATACCTTTGTCTGGCATCAGACTATCAAAGAAAAATTCGACTCTACTGGGCTTGAGCCGATCGCAGCAAACAATAGGAAAATTCAGCTCATTTGGGAGCCAAAAAATTTGGCGGGCCCAACCGACCAACCATATCAAAACGGCTATAGACTAGCCGACATCATATCAGGCAGTCTCGATCAAGATATTACCAGATGGGCAATCCAGCTTCGTGATTTCCCCCATGAGGTTCTCTTCACCCCCATGCCGGATATGAACACAAACTTATATCCATGGTCAGCGGGTCATGCATCTCAAGGTATCGCCCCTCCAAACTTCAACAAACCAGGTGAATATGTGCCGGCATGGAACCATATTTATGCAATCTTTAAGCAAGCTAACGCTACAAATGTGAAGTTCGTCTGGTCGCCTTATGCGGATAGTTCGGTTGGGGCTGCGTGGTATACCCTGGACACTTATTATCCTGGAAACAACTCAGTAAACTACATCGGGCTTGACGGGTACAACTTTTCTTCATTTCTAAGTACCACCGCGCAGTATTGCGCCCCAACTACGGCAGGCGGTTGCGTTACACAATGGAAAAGCTTCAAAGACATCTTTCAGCCTAGTTATGATGTTTTCACGCAAAAAACAAATAATCCTTTTGTGATAACAGAAACCGCAAGTACAGAAAAAGGAGGCAATAAAGCCGACTGGATACTATCCGCATATAAGGAAGTGGTTTCTACTTTCCCGAGAGTGACAAATATTAACTGGTATAACGCCCCAAAAAATGGCGATGGAACAATGACCATTACCAGTTCAGCTAATAGCCTAGGCGCCTACCAAAAGGCAATGACTAATCTCAATATAACTCCTGAACCAACCCCAAGTTGTGAGATAGACGCAACCCCCAATCCTGTATCCATAGGCCAAACATCGATAGTTAAGTGGGCTGCCAAGAATACCCAGACAGCTTACATGTCGCAAGTCATTCACCTCACTGATGGCAGAGTAGTGGGTGGTGTTTACAATCCCGTAACCACCAATAGCACAACCAACTTTATACCAAATGAGGGGATGTCGAGTGTAACCTACTCCTTAAGAGCCGGGGATATATCGGTTAAAAACTGCGCTTCAGTCACTATCAATATCTTGCAAAAACCAAGCATCAAAATTACAGATCCGCTTTCCGGTGCCAGCGTTTCAAAAACTATTCCTATTCAAGCTATTGTCTCTACTCCGCCACCGCCCCCGCTGCGAATAAGTTCCACAACTCCTTCAGGCAGCTCAGAAAGTGCCCCTCCCCTACCGAGCCAAGTAAGAGTTGATTTCTTTATCGATGGACAGTTTAAGGGAAGCGACAAGGGGACCGTCAATATATATTCCTATAAATGGGATACCAGAAACGTTCCAAACGGATCTCATAATATCAAAGCGCTGTACTACGGCATCATGGCAGGCACAAACTACAGTGCCCTGCTTGCTCAAACCAGTATCGATGTCAATGTAAATAACATGGACACAGCGATCTACCACTTTCTAAATACCAATCATGACCACTTCTACACCGCCGATGCCAACATGCAAAACGATATTGAGCAGAACCTTTCGAATACATGGTGGTATAAAGGAATATCGTTTTTCGCAGATAAAACAGCGAGTCAGGTCAATGTACCCGTATACCATTTTTACATTCCCAAAGAAAATAAAAACTACTACACCATCAAGGAAGATGAGAAGGACTATATCATGAAGCATCTTTCCGGTTCATGGCAATACTATGGTATAGCTTTCTACGCCTACAAAACCGCTCTTCCCGACACGGTTCCTGTCTATCAGTACTATAACCCTATACACGGCGGATGGTTCTACACCACTACCGCTGATGAAGGCAATCGACCAAACATAACCTCTGATATTTATTATGTGCCAACAGGTATAGCTTTCTACGCCTACAACAATCCCGACAAAACTGTTCCGATACCAACAACAAGAATTATTGCCCCAAAGAGCGCTTCAGACGTAAAAGGAACAACAACCGTCATTGCTTCTACATCTGATAATACAAACATCAATAAGGTGGATTTCTATGTAGACGGCAAATTCAAGCAATCTATCACTCAAATGACCGATGGATACTTTAAGTATCAATGGAATACCCTAGACACTCAAAATGGTAAGCACATTATTACAGCAAAAGCATACGACAAACAGGGACGTATCTCGGATACAGGACTCCAATCTGTTACTATCAACGTTGCGAATAATGTCCCTGAAATATCTACCCCCGCTGACGGTGCAACCGTATCAGGCTCTAATGTGTTCATCAGAACTAGTCATTATAACATTCCAATATCAAAGATTGCCTTTTTTGTGGATGATCAGGAGCTAACCGGACCATCCTATAAATCTCTTGAAAACGTCGCCGGCTCGCCTAAAGATGGGCAATATATTGTATGGGATTCAAGAGTTAAAAACCTACAAACAAAGTTACCGGCCCAGTTTGATACTATAGCAGACTTTCCAAATGGAAATCATAAAATCAAAATAGTTTCAACTGATAATCAGGGTAAAAAATATGAAGATGTTCATACTGTAAACGTTCAGAATACCGATGTCCCAGTGTATACATTAAAAATGCCAAACGGTCATAACTATTTGACAACAAATATCAATATTAAAAATATGGTTGCCTCAGGATTATTCCCCGGCTGGCAGGATATAGGAGCAAGTTTTAGGGCTTATACTACGCAGGTGCCCAACACATATCCTGTATGGTACTTTTATGACCAAAAAAATGCGAACTTCTACTACACTCAAAGAGAAGATGAAAAAAACTATATTATGACACACATACCTTCTTGGAGTTATAAAGGCATAGCTTGGTATGCGTACAATGCACCAATCAATACAGAGAACGAGAGCATAGTTCCTGTTTATCTCGTCTATAATCTTTTAGGCACCCAAAATTTTGACTACTGGGAAGAGGCATCTTATGACGAGTACAAAGCTAGTGTATTTCCGCCTCCGCCTCCACCCGTCTACAATGCTTTCTACGTCCACTCTTCTATTCATAACGCTTATCAAGCAACCGAAACACAGTGGCAAGAACGCTGGGATGATCCAAAACTTACAAAGTGGCAATATCACACCTATGATCCTTTCCCCGGCGGTACAGGTTACTCTCTGGCAACAAATCCGAACAGGATTGTAATGACTACCGATGATACTTATGGCTCGGGTCATTGGTTTAGCGGTTGGGGGATGGAGACAAAACAGCACTTTAATCCCACAAAACCAATCGTGGCAGAGAGTAAAGTAAGAATGAAAAAGTTAACAGGCAGGGAAGCATTCTCAGGAATAACCATATATCTGGGCGAGTCAAATTTCCGAGAGATATCTTTAATCTATAATGCCGGAGGCAATAATGACCTAAGGGCGTATCGATGCACAGATACAACCTCGACAGAGTTGCCCAGTATTCCCGGCGTCTTTACAAACAGCAACCTGAGCCAGGATCAGTTTTACGACTTGAAAATCGAGTACGATGGAGCCGGCACTTGGCGATATTACGTTGACGGCAATAAGCTATATGAAGAGCATGAACACGTTATAAGCGAGCCGCCAAATATTTTTATTCTCACAACCGGCAATATGACTCCATTTCAGGCAGTTGGCGGCCGGGTACAGACAGAGTTTCAGGAACTTAAAATTATTGGTAACACCAGTTTTTTTGCCGAAACCACTTGGATTGATTTCCATCAGAATCAAAATGTTCAAGCTGCGCTCGACGATAATGAATGCATGTGGCAACAATGTGACGATGTCAGATTAACAAAAAATGGATCTAACTATTCTAAGAAAGGCACAACAACCAGTCCATCTTTCACTTTACCCACTTCAGATTATAGATGGGAATATTTAACATTTGCAGCGTCAAAACCAAACAAAACAGACTTGAAAGTGCAAGTCTTGGACGCTGCCGGAAATTTACTGCCTGATACAGTACTCCCGGGCAATCGGAACGGTTTCACTCAACCTATCAATCTTCTGAGTATAGACAAACGGTCATATCCTACTTTAAAACTCAAAGGAACTTTGACAACCTCCAATCTCACTTCTACCCCTAAACTGCTTAACTGGTCCTTAAAATATACTCGGTAGAACATCTTGAAACTATGTCAGAGAATTCAGGCTTTGACATAGTTTTTATGTTTGGGTTAAAATTATATTATCTTTAGCGAGGAAGTATTGTGGAAATATATAACAAACATCAAAAGGTTGCCAAAAGTGAAGAGACTGCAAAAAAAATCTGGCAACACCTGCACTTTAGACTTGGTGTTGGCATAGCTTTTTTATGCATCGCTTCTCTTTCCTTTTATACTATTTACCTGGGTGGTAGCGAAAAAGTGGCGCCAGAACATAGAGCCGAAGCAGACGCTTTGAAAGTCGGTGTTTTTATGTTTGATCCCGATAGTGTCGGCGAAACAATGCTCTCAAACGATGATCTTAAAAAGTTTGATATTTCTGTCGGCAGAAAAACAGATATCTTTCTGTGGTATCAGTCAATTTCTGAATCTTTCGCTGCAGCTAAATTTTATCCGATGGCAGACGATGGAAGAACTATCCAACTTGCCTGGGAACCTGACAGCTTTAACGGCGGTGTTAACCAGCCAAACTACCAACTCAAAGACATTGCTTCCGGCAGCCATGACCAAGAAATACAACGTTGGGCAAAAGAACTGAAAGATTTTGGCAGAGAGATACTTTTTAGGCCCATGGCTGAGATGAACGGCAAAGAAAGGCCCTGGAACGTAGGCAACACTATAGCGCATATTGCGCCAGTGAATGGCAACAGCCCTGAAGACTATATCCCTGCTTGGCGACACATCTATGATATTTTTGCCCGTGAAGGAGCGACGAATGTGAAGTTTGTTTGGTCGCCCAACAGAGACGGCTCAAAGGAGGCCGCACAGTACACATTTGATACATATTACCCGGGAGACAAATATGTAGATTATGTTGGCTTAAGCGGTTATAACTGGGGCACCATGTACGCTACTCCAGAGTGGACATCAAGCTGGCAAAGCTTCTCCGATATTTTTGGTCCCAGTTATGACACCTTTTCAGTAAAAACCGCTAAACCATTTATGATTTCAGAAACTGCCTCGACTGAAAAGGGGGGAGATAAAGCTGCTTGGGTTAAAGATACTTACAAAAACGTTGTCAGCCGTTTCCCAAGAGTCAAAAGTATAACCTGGTTTAATGTAAACAAAGAAACTGACTGGAGGCTCAACTCGAGCCCGGGAAGTTTAACGGCATATCAAGAAGCGATGAAATACATTGGCGGTATTCCGCCTGCCTTGACCGCTACATTATCCAGCCCAACCGATAACAGCAGCGTGGCAAAAGATGTAGCTATAGTGGGAACAACTTCTGATAATACAAAGGTCAGCAAAGTGGAGTTTTATGTCGATAATAACTTGCAAAACACTGCCACAACACCCGTCAGTGAGGGGTACAAATATGTTTGGAACTCAAAAGAGGTCCCAAACGGCAGTCACAAGATTACTTTCAAAAGCTACGACAAAGAGGCTCGTCTTGCAGAAGACACAGCCACAGTGAACGTCCAAAATACAGACATCCCTATCTATCATTTCTATAACAAATACTATAACAACTACTATACTACAGATCCAAAAACCGCAAACTGGATTAAAAACAACTTAGCATCCACCTGGTGGTATCAAGATATTGCCTTTAAAGCTTTCAGCAAAAACCAAACAAATACAGTTCCTGTTTATGAATTCTATATTCCAAGCGTCAAAAAACATTACTACACCGCAAACGTTTATCAAAAAAACTATATCATGGCTAACCTTTCCGGTATCTGGAACTATCAAGGTATTGCCTTCTATGCTTATCCGAAACAAATCGGCGAAACTGTACCTATTTATCAATATTACAACGACTTTACAAAAGGCTCTCTTTATACAACCACTCCAAACATACTCTCAAAGTATGCATACAGCCACTACTATAGAAAAATAGGTATCGCGTTCTACGCTTATCCTAAATAATATCTAAGGCGCTACATCTTAACTATCGTGCTAGGCTATATAGCAGGAAGTCAAAACTAATAAAAACGGCTCTGTTTTTGATATCAAATAATTTCGTCAAGTTCAGAACCACGGCGCATCCGGGAATGTAGGCAAAAAAACTATTACGATGTATAAGTAATAAAGAAAACTATTAAGAAAATAAAAAATCTCGCTTAGCGGGATTTTTTATTTTCTTAATAGTTTTGTTATTTTCCTGAGACAGAGGCCTTCTCTTTTGTCTCTTTTTTCATTTTATCGTCCATCACCTTGATAGCTTTATCAACGGGTGTTTCGAGAGGAATATTGGGATCAAATCCGGTTGTATTATCTCTGGTGACTTTCGCTTTTTTAGGCAAACGGAAACCAAAAGTCGAACCTTTGCCCTCTTTTGAG
>Ga0172368_10005369_pt1 | contig 14339 bp, 19 predicted proteins | sample Lak11m_FD_114540 | JGI IMG/M metagenome (GOLD analysis project Ga0172368, IMG submission 114540) | Freshwater microbial communities from Kabuno Bay, South-Kivu, Congo - kab_022012_11m | ecosystem: Environmental > Aquatic > Freshwater > Lake | place: Democratic Republic of the Congo: South-Kivu...
ATCTCAACTTCAACCGTAACCTTGCGTTTTTGCATTATGTCTAAATTGATGAAATCGATATTAAAACTATCCAGAATTTTTAATGGAGATGGTCATTGTGCCCTAGTAAAAACTGGTGCCAATAATTTATGACCGATGCCGTCAAAAAACTTTTTGCACAATATGAGAAAGCGTTCAGTTCTCTTGATGTTGAAAAACAGGTGCCTCTTTTTGCGGAACATTTTATTTCGGCTGGTCCGCGGGGCAGTATCGCGCTGGGAAAGGATGAATTTGCCAGGATGGCGAGTAAAGCCTCCCAGTTCTACAAAAGCATCGGCCAGACATCGGTCAAAATCCTCTCTATGGATGAGACCGCCATCAGTAATGAATATTCCATGGTCAAAGTCCACTGGGGAGCGACTTTTGCGAAGACTGGTAACAAGCTGATCGAATTTGATATTACCTATTTTATCCAGAAAACCGGTACTGAGCCAAGAATTATCATGTTCATAACTCACCAGGATGAGGAGAAAGCCATGAAAGATCTCAGTCTCTTAGGGTAATAAGCACGGAAAGAATTTGCAGCAAAAGATGATATGTGAAATTCGTAGCAAAAGTCCTTAAACCTGGTTTAGACTGCAAAAAATACTTATATTATCGAAAATATAACTATCATTATAAGGGGGAAAATCTTATGAAAATGAATCCTGTAATACATTTTGAAATGCCGGCAAAAGATAGGGGCCGTATGAGGAAGTTTTATGAAACTGCCTTTGGCTGGCAGACTGAACAGCTTGGTAAAGAGATGGGCGAGTATGTTCTGGTCACAACCACCGAACTTAATAAGAAAACTGGTCTTCCCGAAAAACCCGGAGCCATCAACGGCGGCTTTTACCAGAGGACCGATGATCCTCTGTCGCAACACCCGTCAATCGTCATTGCAGTTGACGATATTAAGGAAGCGATGAAAAAGGTGAAAGAAGCAGGCGGAAAAGTTCTAGGGGGAATGGTACCGGGAAAACCGGATGATATTCCCGATGTGGGACTTTATGTTTCTTTCATAGACACCGAAGGCAACCGCACGGGCATGCTCCAACCGGTGCCGATGCAATCGAACCCAAAGAAATAAAGTTAAGGAGAAACGATACGACCGGATCGTTTGCGCTTGATAATCCGAGTGAAGCGGAACAAATAGGAGAAAATTATGGCAACTATCAAACAAAAAATCACTCCCTTCTTATGGTTTGATAAGAACGCAGAGGAGGCAGTGAATTTTTATACTTCAGTTTTCAAGAATTCTAAGATTGTAAGTATTAAACGTTATCCTGAGAGCCCTTTGGGGGAACCGATGAAAGGCATGGAGGGAAAAGTCCTTACCGCTGTGTTTGAATTGGAGGGGCAAAGGTTTATGGCCCTCGACGGTGGTCTGTTCTTTAAGCCATCAACCGCAATATCTTTTTATGTAGAATGCGAAAAGCAGGAAGAAGTTGACTATTATTGGGATAAACTCACAGAGGGCGGCGATCCGAAAGCCCAACAGTGCGGTTGGCTTCAAGACAAATACGGTTTTTCCTGGCAAATTATTCCCTCTGCCCTGCCGCGCCTCCTCAATGATCCCGATCAGGAGAAAGCCGATCGCGTAATGCAGGCGATGCTCAAAATGAAAAAGATTGATATAAAAACTCTAAAACAGGCATATGAGGGGCGATAAATTAAGTTTCAAAATCAAAAGTTAAGGAGAATATACTATGACAAAATTAAACATCTACCTCAATTTTGCAGGCAATACGGAAAAAGCGTTTAACTTTTATAGATCCATTTTTGGCGGAGAGTTTGCGTCTCTTTTCCGATTCAAGGATATGCCGATGGAAGGAGTAAATATCCCGAAAAAGGATGAAAACAAAATCATGCATATCAGCTTGCCGGTTGGCAAAGACAACGTGTTAATGGCAACCGATTCTCTTGAGTCGCTCGGCATGAAACTGACACAAGGAAACAATGTTTACATTTCCGTCCACCCGGATAGCAAAGAAGAGGCGGACAGGATATTCAACTCTCTTTCCGCTGGCGGCACGATAGAGATGCCGATCTCCGATCAGATGTGGGGCGACTACTACGGCAGTTTTAAGGATAGGTTCGGAGTGCAGTGGATGGTGATTTACACCTATCCGAAATGAGTGAAATAAAGCCAGGAACTTCAAATCATCCTTTCCACTATGGTTGGTAGGAAAATTTAGAGAAAAAGAGATAAAAGAATTTGCCGCCAGAGAGGTAAATGGCATGAAAAGTCAAAACTATTACTACTCAAGCATTTGCGAGTTAAGCAAGCTCATCCGGACGCAAAAAGCTTCACCTTTGGAAATCGTGAATGATTGTCTCACGCGAATTGAAAAACTCAATCCAAAATTTAACGCCTTCATTACCGTTTTGAAGGATCAGGCCCGCAAACAGGCGGAAGTTGCCGAAGTGGAAATAAAAGCCGGCAACTGGTGTGGGCCATTGCATGGCATCCCGGTGGGCATCAAGGATTTCTACGATACGGCAAGTATTAAAACGACCGCCGCTTTTGAACATTTTAAGGACCGCATACCAGCAAAAGATGCTGTAGGGGTCACCAAATTAAAAGAGGCAGGCGCGATCATGATCGGAAAAATGAATATGCACAAGCTGGGCATGGGTACGACGGGGCTTGATAGCTACTTTGGACCGATACACAACCCATGGAACTCCGAGTATATTCCTGGTGGTTCGTCCGGTGGATCGGCAGCGGCAGTTGCTGGCGGTATGTGCTATGCCACATTCGATACCGATGCTATCGGTTCGTGTCGTTTGCCCGCTGCATGTTGTGGAGTAGTCGGCTTTAAGGGCACTTACGGCCTTATCAATCCCAAAGGCATCCTTGAGGGAGAGCAGGCGCCTGATGAGGTGATATTATGGTTAAACCACCCAGGTATTACTACCCGTAGCGTCGAAGACATAGCCCTCATGCTTGATATACTGGCAGAGCGAAACGAACAGATAACAAAAGTTGACTTTGTTAGTGAGCTGGCCAGGAATAGGAAAATGCGAATTGGTGTAGCTGACAACTTCAGCGCAGACAAAGAGGTTTCGGAAGTCTTTGGAAAAGCTGTCGAAACAATCCGTAATCTCGGCTTACCTGTGAGCAACACTGCAGCCCCATTTGGAGACCCCAGTGGCGGTATATCCAACATCGAAGCCGATAGAAAGGCTATTGCTGGCCAGGCTTTCAAAGATATTGACATTTTGTTGTTGCCAACTACTACAACCACAGTTCCAACGAACAAAAAAGCAGGTACAAATCCACAAGCACTTTCGCCAGGAAACACTGCCTTCGCCAATTACTATGGGCTACCGGCTATAACTGTCCCATGCGGTTTTGATAAAAATGGTCTTCCTCTGGGCCTACAGATTGTCGGAAAACCCTGGAATGATGCAGCTGTGCTTCGATTGGCATATCAGTACCAAATTTCAACTGATTATGGCAAGAAGCATCCGATTATGTAAATCCGCTGGAATATTATCGGTGATAAGCTTATCCTTCATGAAAATTTCAAAGGTAAGCTCTCTGTAGCCTATCTTTATGTTCACGATATTTTCGTCTAAAAGCCGGGTCTTCCATCATCTGGTCAACCTGGGCATTAAGTTTCTGCTCGAGTTCTGCCTGCTTACTTGAGAGATGTTCTTTACACAAAATGTTTGAGGAATCAGAGGAATATGTCTGCATTCCTGCCATTATGACTGAAATCTTATTGCCAAGTGGCGTCACAGTCCCGAAAGGTATTGGTGAACCGGTCTTCATTATTTTTTCAAGATCTTCATCAAAACGGGATACTTTCGTGCCCACGGCAACAAATTCTCCTGGTTTTACTTCTTCAGATTTTATCTGCCATAGTTTCTTGTCGCCGCCGATGAACGTGTCATGATAATTGCGGTTCATGCCGCTAAGTACGCGCCATCCTGATTTATTCTTGCTCTTATCGTAAGAAGCCTTCATATTACTCATCAAAGAACTGATACTTTTTATCGCCATTATGCGAACATTCCTATTGGGGGTTCGGAATTCTTATGGATTGATTCAGAAAGCGCAGCCTCAAAATGAGTCTTCTTTACTTTGCCGCCTGCAAGTATGGCTTTATGCAAAGCGTTCTTCAGTAACTTCTCAACAAGATCCCTTCCTGAAAAACCGTGAGTTAGTTTTGAAATGGCCTCCAGATCTACATCTTTTGCAAGTTTCCTGGGGAAAGTGCCTGTATATAATTTTAAAATTTCATGCCTTTCCTCAAGATTTGGGGGTGTGAATTCTATTTCCTCTTCAAAACGGCTGCGTATCGCGGAATCAAGTGTATGGCACATATTTGTAGCAGCAATGGTGCATATTCCCTCATGCTCATCTATTCCATCCATTTCCGTAAGCAGTGCATTTACTATTTCTGATACATCGCCGCGTATCTCCTGATAGCCCCGGTTAAGGGCAATAGCATCGAATTCGTCAATAAATATAATGCAGGGGGCCATCTCCTCTGCTTTTTCATATAACTGGTGTATCTGTCGTGACCCATCACCCACGTATTCTCCTATGAGTTTTGTAGCGCGAACAGGGAGGAAGGGCACATCACTGGCCGTTGCAAGTGCTTTTGCCATCATTGTTTTCCCCGTTCCGGGAGGACCATGAAATAAAATATTCCTGGGCATCCATGTCCCGAATTTATCAGGATTCTTAAGATAGCGCTCAATAAGCTTGCATTTCTGTTTTGCTTTCTCCTGCCCAATAATGTTCTTGAAAGTAATCTGGTTTTTTATTTCCGGGACGAAAAAATCCATTTCATAATCTTCAACAATGAATTTTGTATTCTTTCCTACTTCTGAATTATCAGGGTCAACTTCAATTACCTTAAAAGCAAAATCCGGGAACATCCTCCTGTCAAAAAGATAATCTCCTTTTCTTACTATGAATCCATTCCATTGCTCCCTTGCATAGAACTCAAAAACATCAAGTTCGCTTGGTTCCGGATACTCATGGAACATTCCTTTTAATGGGTAACCCGCTGGCTTTACTGTTACCGTTTTTGCTCCGGCGTTTTTTGATCCGGATGGGTATTTTGCGGTTTTTTTGTTAGTTACCCGTTGTTTTGCTCGCATAATTCAAATAATGTCACTCTTCTATTAAACGATTACCCTTTTTTCTGATTCATCATGAACTCTTTTATACCGATACCTGTGTTCTTAAGGAGCCTAAAAGCCAAATCCTGGGATGGCCAGGAGCCAAGCCCACAATCAGGACCTGCGTATTTTATCCTGCCGCCAAATATAGAATATGCTTTTTGAAGCCGTTTTGCTATTGTTCCGGGAGTTTCCATTTCGGTTACAATTTCTTCAAGCCTGGAAGATTCTTTCCAGACGTTCGTTGCATATTTTTCATTAAGCACAGCAGCCATTCCAAAAATATCTGTTCGTGAAATCCCAACCCTCAAGAATTTATCATGATCCTCAAGGTCTTGATTATCAATAAGGTCAAGATAAGAAGGATTGGCAGCTGATTCAACTCCGATTATTCCAATGGAGGGAACTTTGCAAATGAGCTTATAATGAAGAGGTGAATGAAGATGGATCTCCGTATCGATCTTGTATGAACCTGAAGTTCTTGTGGCTATAGTTAGCGCTTCTATAATATCATTATCATTGAACATGATCTGCGGGTTTATCCCGATGCTGGGTTCATCTATCGATATCGTTCCTATCCTGAAATGTTTTGCATTGTCGATGGAATTAGCTATGAACCTGTCAATACTTGTTGCAAATGCATTAAGCACATCTTTATACGCTGTTCCTCCGAATTGATTAAGATACAATTCCAGAGGTCCGGTCACGCAAATCCTTATATTTAATTTTTTTCCTGTCTTTTTTAAATATTGTGCGCCGACGTCTTCGAGCGCGAAAAGTTCCATTATGCGTGCCTTTTCCTTTTTGACAATAAGCGGTTCTTCCTGTTGTGATTCATCGTTTATTATCTCAAGGAACATCTGGTTCATGTCCCGGAATTGAGGGTATGTAGGAATTTCCACGCCAGCTTCTATCTTCTGCTGCATGGTACTTATTAGCAGATCCTGCAATTTCGGATCATTATTCTTGACTGCCTGCGCGACCCATTCCCTATTCATGCCTTTTGGCAGCGGAAAGCTTCCTATGTCATCAAAAAGTATCATATGCTCTTTGATTTCCTTTTATCGGTTTATAGTTATTGAAGTAATAAATCAAAAAAATTAATTGAAAGCTATCATGTCAAGATCTTTCTTTCTTTCGCCATGTACGAATTCATGCATCCTAGTGTGCAAAACATTTTTTCCCGGACATGGCTCTGCTGTATGTATATTTCTTTGCTGCATTTTTTACATTTTACTTCTATTATTTCCAAATTAAATCACTCCTATGACCCATTTGGGTCAGTCACTTATTGGCAATCCTTTTTTAGCTTGTAAGTACATCAATTTATTGCTTTTAAAAAATTAAAATAATTAGTATTATGATGATAGAACTTGTTTGAACAAGTCTAAGTTATCTTGCAAGCAAGAAGAGAACCAACTCTCCTGCATATCTCAAGCTCCTCTTCTCCCGGCATCCTTTTTATAGCCAGGTCAGTTATCATCTCCACACCATATGATGTCATTTGTTTATTGATCGCCTGGATCGCTTCAAGACCCCAGCCATAAGACCCAAAGGCAAGACCGATCTTTCCGGAAAGTTCAAGAGTTTCCATTTCATTCAGGAACTTTTGCACTGTTGGCATCATCTTATCCCGGTAATTCGGTGAACCTATAGCTATGGCATGGGCGTCTACGAGTTCAATCTTATCGGCAGATGATACATTTCTCAGGATAGTTTCAATACCTTTGGTTCTTGCTCCTTCCTCTATGGCTTGCGCCATCTTTTCTGTGTTATGTGACCCTGTGCCATAAATAATTACGAGTTTTGGCATATTCCCACAAATTAGAATTGTTATTCATAGTATTTTTACCTTATTGAGGCATTTTAAGGCAGCGCATGTTAAATATTATGCAAATTAATCTTAAGCTTGAGAATGATAGACCCGGTAAACAATTTTAAGATCCCTGATGAATGGGTAAAACGAACAAAAGTACCTATTAAAGAACTGGAAGAGATGATATCCAGCGGTTGCTATGTGCTCCTTTCAGACGGAAAGTTGCTACGTCGAGGTTATACCACAGGGACTACGGCTGCTGCCGCTGCAAAAGCCGCAATTTTGTCGCTTGTTAAAGAGGTTTTGGAAATTGAAGTCAAAACCCCGATAGGATTGCGCGTCAAACTTCCTGTAAGAGTGGAAAAAGGAATCGCTTCCGTATATAAATTCTCAGGTGACCATGCAACTGATGTAACTAATGGTATGGAGATCATTGCCTGCGCAAAAGGAAACGATACAATTTCAATAAAAGCAGGAAAAGGGATAGGCATGAAAAAAGGAAAGCCAGCGATCAACCCATCTCCCATCCGCCAGATAGAAGATGCTATAAAGGAGGCTCTTGTTGAAACTGGGTTAAAAGGTGCCAATGTTATTATTTCAGTTCCAATGGGAGAAAAGATCGCAAAAAAAACATTGAATGAAAAAATAGGGATCATTGGAGGTATATCAATTCTTGGAACAACCGGTTTTGTGGAACCATGGAATGAACACCTTGGCGAGATGAAAGAAGAACTTATCAGGAATGCCCAAAAGGTGATCCTTACAACAGGGCGAATCGGAATGCGTTTTTCCCATATGCTTTTCCCGGATTATACTGTGATCCTTATCGGAAGTGATATTTCAAGAGGTCTTGCCGCCGCAAATGGTGAGGTCATTATTTGCGGTCTTCCGGGGCTTATCTTAAAATGGGCAAACCCGGATATATTGAAAACCGGGGGGCACCTTACGGTACAGGAAATGATCGATTCTGACCCCAAAAACCCTATTATTGACCTGGCGCTGGATGATGCGGTGAAAAAATATGGAAAAAGGATAGTGTTATTGAACAGGGACGGGACAATACTTAGAGACAGCGCCCGAACGAGTGCTTTAGATGGTGTTTTATGAAAATTGTTGGCGTCAGTGCGGGTCCCAATCTCCTGACAGAAGAAGCGATATCAGCTATTGAGAATGCACAGGTCATATTTGGCTCAAAGCGGGCGCTGGAACTTGCTAAAGAACATATAAAATGCAAAGCAAGCATACTCACAGATTATACCCTTAAAATGCTTCCTGGAAATGCAGTTGTCCTCTCAACAGGTGACCCGATGCTTTCCGGTCTTGGCAAATATGCGAAGCCGGAGGATAAAATTATTCCTGGTATCTCATCATTGCAGCTTGCATGCGCAAGGCTGCACCTTGACATCGAGGATATTTCGGTTATAACCGCTCATTCAAGGGATATTGAGGTCGTTAAAAAGCGGCTTCTATCAGAGCTTGATCATGGGAAGAATGTATTTCTCCTTCCGGATTCGTCTTTCGGGGCGCCTGAAGTCGCAGAGTTCCTTAAGAACCACGGATTATTTAGGGAAATCGTAGTTTGTCAGGAGCTAGGTTATCCCGATGAAAAAATCGTGATAGGGACATCAGAAGAGCCGCTATCTGTTGAAACTGATATGTATTGTATAGTGATAACTTCAAATGAATAGGTCATTAGTGAGAAAAAATAGTGAAATTGGTATTCATGATGCATCGATTAAGAGAGAAATCATAAAATAGAACACGGATGCGCACGGATCCGTGAAAATCCGTCCGATCCGTGTCATCTGTGTTCGATTAAAACTAAACCTGAAAAACATGGAAAATTAATGAATCTTTGAATGATGGTACAGATAATAATTAAAAAATCGCAAATGAACGCGGATAAACTCAGATTTATGGCCGAAAAAATAAACGATTCAAAACTAATTGAAACGGAATTAAATAATGTATATAAATTATCAAGCGCCAGCTCACAACAACTCCTTACAAAAAACCTTGTTCCTGGAATAAGAGTAAATGATGAAAAACTCCTGATAATATCAAACGAAGAATTCCGCCTGTGGGATCCATTTCACAGCAAGTTTGCTGCTATGATATTGAAAGGCTCGTCTTTATCTGTAAGGAAGGATTCAACATTCCTTTATCTTGGCGCCGCTAATGGAACTACCGTGAGTCATGTCTCAGATATGGTTGAAAACGGTATGGTCTATGCTGTTGAGATCTCACCCCGTGCAATGAAAGACCTTATCAGGGTCAGCATCCCCCGAAATAATGTTGTCCCTATTCTGGCAGATGCCATGAATCCGGGATCGTATCAGAATAAGGTTTCGGAAGTAGATTTTCTATATCAGGATATAGCACAGCGCGAGCAGGCAAGGATCGCTATAAGAAATGCTGAGTTATTTCTCAAAAAGGATGGTATCCTGGTGTTGATAATAAAGGCAAAGAGCATTGATTCCATAAAGAAAACAAAAGAAGTTTTTGAAATGGAGCTAAAAAAACTGGATGGTATTTTCAAGGTTAGTCAGTTTTTCGATCTTGAACCGTTCCATAATGACCATATGGCTGTCGTAGCGCAAAAATTGGGCCATTGAAACATTTAACCACTTTAGAAAAGTTGAGCCAACGAAACATTTAACCATGTTGGATAATATTACGACCAGATGAAAAAGCTCAGGATATTCCTTCAAATCATTATTGGTATATCCATTATTGCTTTTATTTTAAATAAACTTGATCTCAAAGAGGTCATGGGAGTCCTTGGAAAAACAGATTTTACATATTTCATCCTGGCATGTATATCCTATTTGATTCTTAACATGGTCCTTGCTTTTCGGCTGTCATATCTTCTTAAAAAGATCGGGCATAATGTAAAGTATGTCAATGTTTTTCTTTCGCATATGGGCGGAATGATAGTAGGAGATATCACCCCAGGAAGGAGCGGATATTTTTTAACGCCGCCTATTATGAAAAAAACAACAGGTGTTCCGATCACTGATGGAATGGCGTGTATTTTTGCACCGCAAGGTATTGAATTTATTCTCAAGGTAGGAGGCGCGGCTGGCGCTCTAATATATATATCCTCCTTTTTGAACGTCAGCAGGAATTTTATAATATCAGCGATGATAGGGGCTATTCTTCTGCTTGTAGTTGGGATTTTAATGTTATTATTATCCTGGCATGATGAAAATATATCATCTATATTTTTAAATAAAGTCCCATTCCTTAACAATTTCACAGGAAACCTTTCTTTTTTTAAAGAAAAGAGTATTTTGATCAAAAATAGCCTTGACAAAATTTTGATATTTTATATAATAGGGTGGTTTTTTGCTACACTTCAGTGGTATTTACTGGCAAAATCGATTGGTATTAACATTTCATTTTTTGCTATTTTCCTTCTTCATCCGCTCATTACGATCCTGATGTTCGTTCCAATATCTCCGGCTGGTCTTGGGCTCATGGAAGGCGGAGTAATATTGGTTTTTTCATTTTTTGGTATTTCTTCAGCTGCTGCAATGGCTTTTTCAGTTCTTGTGAGAATCAATATTTTAGTAGTTGATCTAATCGGATTAAAAACAGTATTGAAATCCTCCTACAGATAACTTCATTAACCCGTATTCAAAATATATCAATGATGCCTGAAAAAAAGGTCACAAAAGTCCTCCTGTTCCTTAAGAATATGGTCTACGAGAGCACAAGTCCTATGGAGATACTTCGATTCGCCAGATATTATCGGAAAAAAAATCTGGATGTAGTTGTAGTTCTCTGGGGCCCGATGGGTGTAATCCTTGGAAAAAAAGGAAAGACAGGAACGCCGCCATATGATGAACGAGTAAGGGAATGTATGGAAATGGGAGTAAAATTCAAATGCTGTGAGCTTGCTTCATCAATGATAGGTTTTGAGATACATGAGCTTATAGAAGGGATAGAAATGATCCACTCATATGAAGTAGCCGACCTCATGCTTGAATATTGCGAAGAGGGACAGCTTGTGATCACTCTTTGAGCAAGTCTTTTTAATAAAGGAAACCATCTACGCTTCCCTATGGACAGAGAACTACTTGAAAAAGTTAAAAGACATGATGTAGGTTTTCATGAAATTGATAAAATCCTTGATGCAAAATCGTCTATCGATTTAAGGCGAACTGCAATTTCGCAACTCACAGGAACGCAATTTAATCATATCTCCAATTATTCCATAGATGTAGAAGTTGTAGCGAAGCGAAATATCGAAAATATGATAGGCGCCATCCAGGTGCCTCTGGGTGTTGCAGGACCGCTTCGCGTTAATGGCGAATATGCAAGCGGTGAATTTTACATTCCACTGGCGACTACCGAAGGGGCGCTCGTTGCAAGCACAGGGAGGGGATGTTCTGTTATTTCCGCCTCTAGCGGGGCAAATGTTCGCATATTCAAAGATGAAATGACAAGAGCTCCAGTACTTAAGACAAAAGATATTATAGGGGCTAAAGATCTGATGGATTGGGTTAATGCGAATTTTGAGAGATTAAAGAAAAAAGCACAGGATACAACACGTTTCGGGGAATTGCTTTCCATAAATGCTTATACGGCGGGAAGAAATGTATACCTTCGATTTTCCTATGATACAAAGGATGCCATGGGAATGAATATGGTCACTATTGCCACGGATGCCGCTGTGGACCTGATCCTCCTTGAAAATGATGTCGAGCTTGTTGCTTTATCAAGCAATATGTGCTCAGATAAGAAACCAGCCGCCATAAATGCAATCCTTGGAAGAGGTAAAACAGTTTCGGCAGATGTGTTATTAAGTAGAGATCTAATTTTTGAAAAATTAAAAACCAGTGCCGAAAAAATGGCAGAGGTAAACTACAGGAAAAACCTTTTAGGCTCTGCCCGTGCAGGGTCAATTGGTTTTAACGCCCATGCCGCAAATATCGCTGCTGCAATGTTTATTGCTTGCGGCCAGGATGCCGCCCATGTTGTTGAGGCAAGTAATGCCATTACGACAATGGAACTCACAGAGGAAGGGTTGTACTGTTCGGTAACGCTTCCATCCCTGAATGTAGGAACAGTAGGCGGCGGGACACGGATCGGGACGCAAGAGGAATGCCTGAAAATGCTGGGCGTGGCAGGAGCAGGAGAGCCACCGGGTGCAAATTCCAGGAAACTTGCGGAAATAATTGCCGCTGCTGTACTTGCCGGTGAGATCTCACTGGTTGGAGCGCTGGCTGCAAGGCATCTTGCAAGAGCTCATGCAACGCTTGGAAGATAATGGTATTCCATCAATTGAGTTTATCAAGGAGCTGACCATTAGCCAGTATTTCTCTGTGGTTATTTAACAGGTTCAATTTTTCATTTTTCAAAATGATCACCGGTTTTCTTAAAAAAAATAGGAGGTGGGGGATTATCCCCCGATAAACATTCCTTACCAGTCCATGGCGTCGCCACAGGGTATTCGCATAGCGAGGAGCTTTTGTTCTTTCGGTGCCAATTTTGGGTACATGACATCCAAGATCGCCAAGGCATGATAACCCTCGCCGTGCTGGTCTTTAATCGAATCAACAGCCCAATTAAAGGCAGCCAGGACTTTTTCCCCCTGCTTGTATATTTTATTCACGGCTTCATTCACAATCGTTTCAACCTCATTTTTTATGTTTTGAGTACTTTCGTTAGCCATTTTTATATCACCTCATCGGCATACAAATACTAAATAATTTCATATTTAGTAACACGATATTTAATATAGGTATTACGAACATATAAGCTTTTCCTGAAAATTTTTAAAAAAAAGCAAAAGATTATACTCTACTATTTCAATTCTTGATAAAGGAGACATTATATGGAGCAAGACCTGTCAAGAATCGGCGTTTCTCTTCCCGAGAACCTGCTTGGAAAATTCGATGATATCATAACAAAAAGAGGCTATTCATCGCGTTCTGAGGGCATACGAGATGCAATAAGAAGCTATATCCGTTATTACGATTGGATGAGCGAGGTTGAAGGCGAACGAATTGGTATTTTATCCATGACTTATGATCATTCCCAGCGCGGACTTGTAACAACTCTTTTGGACATAGAGCATGAATTCTCAAGTACTACTAGATCGGCTGTACACGTTCACATAAGCCACGACGAATGCATGGAAGTTCTCATTCTCCAGGGAGATGGAAAAGAGATTAAAGCTGTCGCCGAGAAGATCATCGCGCTAAAAGGTGTAAAGAACGTGAAGCTGACTACAATACGTCCTGGGCAAGAAGCATAATGCAATCCCCCACTTTTTCTTAAATTTTCATTTTATAGATTCTATTGAATTTATTTTATTTTTTTAAGTAATTGACAAACCGCAACTTATTTAAACCTTCATGATTATTCATACTTTTGCTACATAAGTTAATTTTAGTAGCATTAAAGATATATTATAGTATAATATTGTGATACTATATACTAAGTAAAACAGAAATATTGTGAAATATTGATAAGAAGGTAAAAAAACATGCATATTCCGGATGGATATTTAGGACCAATAACATGGATTGCTTTATGGGTTGTGATGATACCATTATGGATCATTGCGGCTCGAAAACTCGAAAAAGACCTGAAAACAAAAAACGTGCCCTTGCTGGCAATGGGAGCGGCATTTTCATTTGTGATAATGATGTTTAACGTTCCCATATTCGGGGGCTCGACGGGTCATGCGGTGGGCGGTACACTTATTGCTATCGTGTTAGGACCTTGGGCTGCTGTGATAGCTGTCTCTGTTGCCCTGGTAATTCAGGCACTTTTCTTTGGTGATGGTGGAATAACTGCGATAGGCGCCAATTGCTTTAATATGGGAGTAGTATTGCCTTTTATAGGATACTATATTTATAAATTGATTAGCGTAAATGCAAACATAACTTCATCGCGACACTGGATAGGAGCAGGAATTGGAAGTTATATTGGTATAAATATTGCAGCTGCATTAACTGGATTTGAATTCGGTTTACAGACAATTCTTTATCCGGCAGTTAATGGTCATTTCCAGTATTTCATGTATCCTCTTAGCGTTTCAGTACCCGCAATGCTTATGGAACATGTGCTGGTATTCGGTTTTGTTGAAGCTATCGTTACTTTACTTGTTGTGAGATACTTGCAGCAGACAGACCCATCGTTATTAAATTTAACAGACAAAGCTATTTCTAAAGAAAAAATGGCTGCGGGGGTTAGCGTATGAATAAAAATACACAAAAGATGTGGATCGGGCTTGCTATTCTGATCATTCTTGCCCCCCTTGGACTGCTTGCAGAAGGAACAGCGTTCGGTGAATGGGGATCTGAAGAGCTGCAAAAAGAACTGGGTTATATTCCTTCCGGGATTGCAG
>Ga0172368_10005372_pt1 | contig 14331 bp, 9 predicted proteins | sample Lak11m_FD_114540 | JGI IMG/M metagenome (GOLD analysis project Ga0172368, IMG submission 114540) | Freshwater microbial communities from Kabuno Bay, South-Kivu, Congo - kab_022012_11m | ecosystem: Environmental > Aquatic > Freshwater > Lake | place: Democratic Republic of the Congo: South-Kivu...
GATTCTACAAGTTTCTCGACGCTGTCGCTCGTCTCGTGGAGAACGAATTCCCGGATAAGTGGATCACCTCCACCGCCTACGCGGGCCGCATCCGCCCGCCCGAGGGCACGGTGCTCAACGGCAACATCTCCGTGCACGTCGCCCTGCTGGGATATGACGAGCATCACCGATATGACTATCTCGGCTGGCAGACGCAGGAGCGGGCGAAGGTCTACGAACGCTGGGCGGCGCTCTCACGCTACAATGTAGAGCGGCCCTATTACCCGCCGTTCCAGTTCCACTGCCACGTTCCGCAGGCCATGTATCGCGCGCACGCCTTCAATGTGAAGGAGCTCAAGCGCATGGGATTCGCCGGTTCGGAATGGGAAGGGCGGTGCGCCTTCATGGCCGACGGGCTGAATATCTACATGCTGGGCAAGTGCCTGTGGAACGCGAATACGGACGTCGAAGCGCTGCTGGACGAGCATTATCGCCTGTTTTACGGTACGGCGGCGAAGCCGGTGAAGGCATTCTATGATGCGGTGGAGCAGACACTGACGACGTCTCCGGTCGAGTATCACGAAGAGGAGCGCATGCCGGACATTTATCCGCATGACCTGGTGATGAAGCTCACCGAAGCGGTGGGCGACATCGAGAATCAGGTGAAAGATGCTGATGCCGCCACCCGGCAGCGCGTGCGCTTTGCCCGACTGGTGGTGGATCATTTCCGCACATATAGCGATATGCGGCAGCTCGAAACGACGCTCGACTTTGCGGGCGCGGCGGCAAAAGCCCGCGCAATGATCGCACAGGAGCAGGAGATCGAAGCGATGCATCCCGCGCTGATTGATGGATATGCCGAGCAGTTCGACAACGGCGCCCGCTACGGCGAATTGGGCGCCAACGCCAGCCCATACGGGAAGCTCAAGCAATATCTCGCCAAACAAGCGTTAATTGATGGCACGAAGGGCGAGTTGGCGGCGGCGCTGCCGGTGGCGTGGGAGTTCACCACCGATCCGCAGAACGAGGGGCTCATCGCGCAGTGGTACCTGCCGGGTGACCATGGGCAGGCGTGGAAGCCCATCGACACCACCCGCTGCTTCGAGGCGCAGGGATTTCAGGATGCGATGCTGCACGGGTATGATGGATATGCCTGGTATCGGGTCCGTTTCACCGTACCCGCGCGCTTGACGGGGAAGCGCCTGGTGCTGTTCGTTGGCGGAGTGAACGAGCAGGGATGGTTCTGGGTCAACGGGAAACTGGCCGGCAGTCAGCCGTTCCACCAGTACTGGATGCGCTGGCAATATCCTGCTGAGGTCGATATCACTTCCTGTGTGAAGCCCGGCGAGGAGAACACGCTGGTCGTGCGCATCTTCAACGAGCAGAACTTCGGCGGCATCTTCCGGCGGTGCTTTATTTATGCGCCGGTCGGACAATAACGGTCCTTCGGGAGTGCGATGGCCCGGCACATCGGGTGAATTGTCCAGCCTCCGCACTCCATTTTTTACTTGCCCGAACCGTCCCGCCTTTGCTATACTCGTAGTGAAGAGGATTTTCATGCCGATCGACTGCCGGACCTTCATCTCCGACCGTGTGCGGGACTTGCCGCCGTCGCCAATCCGCCGATTTTTCGGGCTGGTGGAATCCATGCCGGATGCTATCTCGTTGAGCATCGGCGAGCCGGATTTCGTCACCCCGTGGCGGGTGCGCGAGGCGGGGATCTTCTCCGTCGAGCGCGGCTATACGCATTATACCGCCAATCTCGGGCTGATCGAGCTGCGGCGCGAGATCGCGAAATACCTGGCACGGCGCTTCGGGGTAGAATACGATCCGGTCACCGAGATCATGGTTTCCGTCGGCGTCAGCGAAGCGCTGGATGTGGCGATGCGCACACTGTTGAACGATGGCGAGCGCGTGCTGGTGCCGCAGCCATCCTACGTCGCCTATCCCGCGACCGTGACGCTGGCGGGGGGCATCCCGGTCGCCATTCCCACGCGGGAGGCCGATGATTTTCAGCTCACCGCGGAGACCCTGGATGCCGCGGCAGCGGAGAGCGGCGCGCGCGTGGCCCTCATCGGCTATCCGAACAATCCTACTGGCGCCATCCTGCCGAAGGAGCGCATGGAATCGCTGGCGCGGGTGGCAGAGGCGCGCGACCTGCTGATGATCTCCGATGAGATTTACCTGGAATTGACCTACGGCCGCGAGCCGGTGTCCTTTGCCGCGCTGCCCGGCATGAAGGAACGCACGCTGCTGCTCAGCGGCTTTTCCAAGGCGTTCGCCATGACCGGCTGGCGGTTGGGCTACGCCGCCGGGCCGGCGGAGCTTATCGAAGCGATGAACAAGGTGCACGCCTATACCGCCATGTGCGCCTCCACTCCCGCGCAAAAGGCCGCCATCGAGGCGCTGCAGCGCGGCGACGAGGATGTGGCGCGCATGCGCGAGGAATATGACCAGCGGCGGCGGGTGGTGCTCAGCCGCCTGCGGGCGATGGGTTTGCGCTGCTTCGAGCCGGAGGGCGCGTTTTATGTCTTCCCCTACATCGGTCACACCGGGTTGAGCTCGATTGAGTTCGCCGAGCGCCTGCTGAAGGAGCAGCGCGTGGCGGTGGTGCCCGGCAGCGGCTTCGGCGAGTGCGGCGAAGGCTACATCCGCTGCTGCTACGCCACCGCGCTGCCGCTCATCGAAGAAGCGATGACGCGGATCGGACGGTTTTTAGACAGCCTGTAATGTTGGAAGAATGGAAGGTTGGAAGATTGGAAGGGCGAGTGAGTAGTTCATAGTCAGTAGTCAGTAGTCAGGTCTTTCTATTTATGCGACTACTCACTACTCACCACTAACCACTCACTTATCCTTCCAATCTTCCATTCTTCCACTCCCGAAAGGCGAGGGAACCATGGATCTTCTCTCCCGGCTGGAGCGGGCGCTGGAGGACGTTGTGGAAGGGATGTTCACGCGCGCGTTCCGCACATCGCTGCAACCGATCGAAATTGCGAAACGACTGACCCGCGAGGTGGAAAGCCATCGCACGGTGAGCGTCAGCGCTACCTATGTCCCCAACGAATATACCGTGCAGTTGGCGCCGGAGACCTTCCAGTCCTTCCAGCCGATCAGCATACGGCTGTTGAGCGAGCTGGAACAGTACCTGCGCGACTACATCTCCGAGCGGGGCTACCAGGTCATCGGTCCCGTCGCCGTGCACCTCGCTGAGGACGCGGAGGTGAAGGTGGGGGAGATGAGCATCGCGGCCGTCAACAACGCCACCGCAGCGCCCGGCGGCGCGCCCGCGCCCTCGGTGCTGCGCTCCTACACCGCGCCCTCCACCGCCCGCTCCGCGCCCGACACCACTACCGAGACGGAAAAGACCATGCTCATCAACACGCAGCCCTCATCGCTGGAGATCATCGCCGGTGAAGCCATGAGGCGCACGGTGCCCCTTGCCGACAACCTGACGCTGGGCCGCGGCCCGCTCAACCAGATCGCCTTCGCCGACCCCGGCATCTCGCGCCACCACGCGGAGATCGTGCTGGAGGACGAAGGCTGGATGCTGCGCGACATCGGCAGCACCAACGGCACCCACGTCAACGGCCACCGCATCACCGAGCGCCTCCTGCAGGCCGGCGACACGATCGAGATCGGCAGCGTGGTGCTGAAGGTAAAGTAGGGTATGTTTACCGGCATTGTAGAAGAACTCGGCACGGTGAAGGCGCTGCGGCGGGAGGGGAGCGCGGCGCGGCTGGCGGTGCAGGCGGAGGTGGTGCGCGGCGATCTGCGCATCGGCGACAGCCTGGCGGTCAACGGCGTGTGCCTGACGGTCGAGCGTATCGAGCCTGCGCAGCTCTGGGCGTCGATGATGCCGGAAACGCTGAGCCGCTCCACGCTCGGTTCAATTTCCAATGGCGAGCAGGTGAATTTGGAGCGGGCGCTGCGGCTGGACGGCCGGCTGGGCGGCCACCTGGTACTCGGTCACGTGGACGGCATCGGTCAGGTGCTGAAGATCGACGGCGCCGGCGAGGAGCGCATACTCACCATCAGCCTCCCCGCCGGACTGACCCGCTTCGTAGCCTCTAAAGGCTCCATCGCCGTGGACGGCGTGAGCCTGACGGTGGTGGACGCGGAAACCGACCGCTTCTCCGTTTCCCTCATTCGCCACACCCTTGGCCTCACCACCTTCTCCCTCCGCCGTCCCGGCGACCGCGTGAACCTGGAAGTCGATCCCATCGCCCGCTACGTGGCGCGCCTGCTCGAAAACCGCGAAGCGCCGCAAGGATTGTCGATCGAGCGGCTGCGCGAGCTGGGGTATTGAATATTATTTAAGGAGAGAGTTTCAATACCTCCGGTATTGAGATTACCCTTTCGAATAGAGCGCTTACTGCAAATGGGACAACCACGGGAGTCGCGCCACTATGATTATGCTGACGGATGCCGGCGAGAATTGGGCCCGGTTTGATGAGAGCGGGCGGCTGTGCTGCTTCAGATCGCGCGGACAGGAGTGGGCGCCGGCGCAGCCGGCGGTCGGCTGGAGTGTGACGCTGCTGGTCAATGGCGAGCGCCGGGTCGCCACGGCGGTGTGCGATGGCGAAGTTCGTGTCGAGACGACGCCCGATTCCATCCGGTTCACCTATTCACGCCTCTGTTTGGAGGACGGCACGGTGTTGCCTGGCGGCGCGACGGTGCAGTGGCGGCTGGCGGAGGGGCTGCTGCAGGGGTCGCTGTCCGTAGCCGATTTGCCGGACGCCGTGCGGATTCGCGATCTCACGATACCCGATTTGACCTTCGCGTGGACCGATCCGCGGGCTACCTCGCTGATCGTGCCGCAGGACCTGGGCTGGGTGCTCCATGAAGCCGCGGCGAACCTGTTCCGTGAGCGCGCGGACTTTACCACCGATGCGTTCGAGTTCCAGTGTTTCGGGTGGGTGGAAGGCGAGCATGGACTGTACCTGGATACGCGCGACGCGGAGGGTTGGGTCAAGCAGTGGTGTTTTTCGCCGGCGGGCGAGCGGCAACTGCGCATCCGGGCGACCTGTGTGGCGCCCGTCCATGCCGTTCCGGCCAGTGGGTTCACGCTGCCATACCGGATAAGTCTTGGCGGGTTTTCGTGCGACTGGTACGATCTGGGCCGCATCTACCGGCGCTGGGCGCTCGAGCGGCCGTGGGCCGCGCGCGGACCGGAGCAGCGGCGAGACAGCTACTTCGCGGACATCGCCTGCTGGCTGTGGAACCGCGGCCATTCCTCGCGGGTGGCGCCGCCGAGCCGGGAGCTGGCCCGGCGCATCGGCGCGCCGGTGGCGCTGGACTGGTACTGGTGGCACCAGCACGGGTATGACACCGAGTACCCCGACTACTTCCCGCCGCGCGAGGGCGCCGAAGCCTTCATGCAGGCCGTGACCGATCTGCAGGCCGCCGATGTGCGGGTGCAGGTCTACACCAACGGCGTAACCTGCGACATGGACGGCGGCAGTTGGGAACCGGTGGGACCGCGCGCCACCGTGGTGCTGGAGGACGGCCAATTCCAGTCCTTCGCCTTCAACACCTTCACCAAGCACCGGTTGGCGTATGCGTGCGGCGCCTCGGAGGAGTGGCGCGACGTCATGGTGGAAGTGGTGGCGAAGGCCCGCGCGCTCGGCCTCGATGGCCTGTATCTGGATATGATCGGCGCGACGGGCGGCTATCAGGCGTGTTACAGCCGGGAGCACGGCCACGCGCCCGGCGGCGGATGCTACGGGACGGAAGGATTCCGCGCCCTGTTCCAGCGCGTGCGCGCGGAGCATCCGGGGTTCGCACTGTCGACGGAGTGCACGCGGGAAAACTACATGGACTTGGTAGAAGGCTACATTCTGCTGTGCACCAGCGCGGAGCGGTGGGGATGGCGGGAGAAATATGGCTGCCCGGCCGAGCTCGTCCCGCTCTACCCCAGCATCTATCACGGGCGGTCGGTTTGCTTCGGGAACTACGCCTTCCTCGACGGCATCCCGCCCTTTGACGATCTCTGGCCGCCGGAATTCCGTCCCGATCCCGCCGCGGAGAAGGACTGGCACGCGCTCTGCCCCGACCAGTTCGCCTTCGAGCTGGCGCGGACGGTGGCGTTCGGCTGCCAGCCCATGGTGTGCAACCTGACGCAGGCGCAGTTGGACGACGCGGCGTTGCGCGGCGACGTGGCATTTCTGGTGGAGACGGCGCAGTTTTACTATCGCCACCGCGAGCATCTGCTTTGGGGCGAAATGCTCCCGCCCGGCGAGCTGAGCTGCGAAACGCACGAGATTCGCTTCCTCCGGCGCTTCATTTTTACCGCGCCCGACCAGGAGACGATTGTCGAGGCTCCGCGACCCGACGTCCTGCATTCCGCCTGGACGGCGCCGGACGGCGCAAGCCTGCTGGTGCTCATCAACCACCGCCGTGAGGCGGCGGAGATCGCATATCGGCCCGCGCCCGGCTGGCGCATCGCCGCGTCACCGGCGGCGCCGTGGTCGTGCGCGGATGGCGCGCTGCGCGGCACGCTGCCGCCGCGCTCGCTGACCGCCGTGCCGTTGGAGCCGGCTCTTTCCACCAGCGCAGATCCCCGCAGATCCCTGGCGGCGGAGATGGTATAATCGGCAGGGCAGCCCCTTGACTTACCGCATTTCCGACGGGAGGATCAGATGAGCACGATCTCTTCACGCGAGCGCATGCTGGCGGCGATACGGCATCAGGAACCGGATCGCGTGCCGCTGCATTTCCATACCTTCGGCTTCACGCCGCCGGCGCCGCTACGGTGGGCGAACGATCTCGAGGAGGCGCAGCGCTGGCTGTCGCTGGGCGCGGACCCCTGGTTGTGGAGCCGGCTTCCGCTGCGTTTTCACCCGGAGGTGCGGGTGCGGCAGTGGGAAGAGCGTCCCGCGGGAGCGCCGTGGCCGGTGCTGGTGGCCGAATACGACACCCCGGCGGGTGCGCTGCGGCAGGAAGTCTACCGCACCGACGATTGGGAAACCCCGGACTGGCCGGAGCATCACGATGGCAGCCAACGTCTCGAGCTCTTCGACGATTACAACGTGCCGCGCTACCGCCGCTGCCCCATCGAGAGCGAGGCGGATCTGCAAAAACTCAAATACCTGCTCTGCCCGCTGCCGGACGCTGCCGTCATTGAAGCGCGCGGCGCCATCACCGAGCGCGCGCGGAAGGCGGCGGAGTTGGGCGTCCTGCATGTGGCGCAGGGCTCCAGCGGAACGGATGCCGCGGTGTGGCTTTGCGGCGTCAACAGCCTGCTCGAGCTGGCGCTCGATCGCCCGTCGCTCTTTGCAGCGCTGCTGGAAATCATCCACGCGTGGGACCGGCGCAATACCGAGGTTTTGCTCGATGCCCCGGTGGAGCTGGTGATGCGGCGCGGCTATTACGAGGGCACCTCCTTCTGGTCGCCGACATTCTTCCGCCGGTATTTCGCGCCGCACATCAGGGAACTGGCCGATCTCATCCACCAGGGTGGGCGGTTGATGGGCTACACTATGAGCGTCGGGGTGATGCCGCTGCTGGCCGATCTCGCGGCCACCGGCTATGACGCCCACTACCTGCTCGATCCCATTCCCAACGGCGCGCGCATCGATCTGGCCGCGGTGAAGGCTGCCTTCCGCGGCAAGGTCGCCGTCATCGGCGCGCTGAATGACCCCATCACCCTCGAACACGGCACGCGCGCGGAGATCCGGCAGGAAGTGCATGACGCCGTGCGCCTGCTCGGTCCCGGCGGCGGCCTCGCCCTCTCCCCCGCCGAAGCCATCTTCGCCGGCACGCCCTGGGAGAGCATCGAAACCGTCTTTGCCGCCTGGCAGGAAGTCTGCGCGTATCCGCTTCAGTGAGTGGTGAATAGTGAATAGTGAATGGTTTTCGCGGAAAGCGCCGGCGAACAGACCGTCAGCGATCACAACCCCGCGGGTAATCACGGCGTGCTGGGCACCACCGCAACCGCCGAATCCGCCGCTGACCCCGTGCGGGTTCCCATCAGTTGGAAATGCTGCGACCGGTTGCCTGCATCTCGACTATTGCCATTACCTCGCGGGAGGTGTCCCGAATAGCAGTCCTTTCAGGACCGGCGCGGCGGGGACTCATTCCTTCGTCGGTTTGGCGTCAGGCGATACGTTTACGTTCATGACCGCGAGATAGAGCGCGATGCCGTTTTCTTTGGGTTCCAGATGGAAGGAACTGATCAGCCAGCGATTGTCGTGAAAAGACGTCTCTTTTCGTTCGACGAGCTCCTGCAGGGTGCCTTTCAGGTTCAGCCGCAGGTCTACCTCGAATTCGGCCAGCAGCTTCGCCAGGGCGCGCACGCGGGCATGGGGGGGCAGCATGGCGAGGTTCCAGCCCATCATGGCGACGCCGTATTTGGTATGCAGCAACGCCTGGGGTTCATTGCCATCGATCAGCGGGGCGGCGAAGCGCAGGAAGACCGCGGAATAGGAGTCATCCCCATCCGCAACTTCCGCGGGCGTTATCCCCTGATACCATTCCGCGGGCAATTGACCTGGATCGCGCGGGATTGCCAGTTGCTTGCGGGTGACGGGAGCCGGTTGGCGTGCTGACTTGTTGCGCTTCATAGCACCATTATACGCCGGGGCGGGGAGGGATGGGAAGGTGGTTAGTTGTTAATGGTTAGTGGCCAGTGACTGGTCTTTGACCCTGTCAAGCTTCTGGATACCGGTATAGCCTGGCAGGTCCAAGGACACGAGCCACCAGTCACCAGTCACTTTGCCTGTATTTATTGGTTCCGGCTCCGCTGGTTCAGGAGGGATGGGGAAAAGGGACGAATGGGATTCTTCCCGGTCAACCAGCGCTTTCGGGGACGGGCGGTTCATCCGAATCCGCTTCCGGCTCGGCGGTGAGGGAGCCGTAGCGGCGGAGGCGGGGGAAGAGGGCGGCCCAGAGGGCGACGATGAGGAGGGTGCCGAGGCCGCCGCTGACGACGGAGACGGTGGGGGTGAAGGCCTGGGCGATTAAGCCGGATTCCATGCCGCCAAGTTCGTTGGAGGAGCCGATGAAGATGTTGTTGACCGCGGAGACGCGGCCGCGCATCTGGTCGGGGGTGAGGAGCTGGATGAGGGTATGGCGGACGACCACGCTGATGTTGTCGAAGGCGCCGGTGAGGAAGAGCATGGCCCAGGAGAGCGGGAAGTTGCGCGAGAGGCCGAACACGACGGTGGCCAGCCCGAAGCCGGTCACCGCCAGCAGCATGGCGCGTCCCGCGCGGCGCATGGGGGGCAGGTGGGCGAGCATGATGGCCATGCAGAACGCGCCGGCCGCCGGCGCCATGCGCAGCCAGCCCAGCCCCTGCGCGTTGACATGCAGGATATCCTTCGCGTAGACCGGCAGCAGGTAAACGGCGCCGCCCAGCAACACGCCGAACATATCCAGCGACACCGCCGCCAGCAGCACCTTGCGGCTCCAGACGAATTTCACCCCGGCGCCCACGGTGGCCAGCGTGGGCGCGCCGGCGGTGCGGGGGCTGGGTTGCATGCGGAGGGCGAAGAGCAGGACGGTGAAGACCAGCGCGAAGGCGGCATTGACGACGTAGGCGGCGGGGAGGCTCCAGAGGATGATCGCCGCGCCCAGCGCCGGGCCGGCCACCCCGGCGATCTGCGCCAGGCTGGTCTGCCACTTCATGGCGTTTTCAAAGACCTCCAGCGGCACCAGCGTGGGCAGGACGGAGGCGCCGGCGGGCCGCTGCAGCGTCATCAGCGCGGCATCGAGCAGCAACAGCACGTACATGCCGAGGATCGGCCCGCGGACGGCGGAGAGCCAGGCCAGCCCGAGGGAGCAGAGCGCCACCCCGGCGAGGCAGAGCGCGATGAGCCGGCGCCGGTCGAAGCGGTCGGCCAGATACCCCGCCGGCAGACTGAGCAGGATCATCGGCACCGCCTGCACGCCGCCCACCAGTCCCAGCGCCAGCGGTTGCCCGGTGCGGGTGTAGATGTCCCAGCCGATGGCCAGCCCCTGCGCCCCCATGCCGATCTGGATGAGGATCGACCCCAGCATGTAGCGCCAGAAATTCGGCGCGCGAAAGGCTGCATACGGATCGCGCGCGGGGAGAGCGGTATCGGAGTTTTTTGGAACCACAGATTTCACAGATGGCACGAATTACGTGTTATGCAAGTATTAATACGGGCATTACCGGTCGGTAACGTGCTGGAGGGGACAGTCCCTGCAGCAACACATTTTTCCTATTCACGACTAAATTCGGAAGCGGATGCTGGAGGGGACAGTCCCTGCAGCGGCGCTGGTCTTCATCGGCCGGGCATTAGATACGGGGACAGTCCCCGAAGGTCGGCGACGATAGCATGGGCAGTATACGATGGATGGGGGGGACGGCACAAGGCTGCAGGGGCTTCGATTTGGGGGATGGGCGGCGTGCGTTTCCGCGGGAGCGCGCCTGCCCCCTCCACGCGGCGCGGAGGGGGCAGGGAAGAGCGCGGAGAATCCGGTTGCCGGCGGCGCCCGCTACCGGGCTATCTCGTCGATGATGATCGCGACGGGGTATTCGTAGGTGTCCGTGCCGATGTAGAAGGCGGTGCCCTTGATGGTGATGCCTTCCGTGTTGTAGGAATCCTTCCGCTTGTAGAACGTCGTCCATTGCTTATCCGCCGCCGAGCCTTTCAGCAGATAGCCGAAGACGTAGCTGCGGGTGGTGTCGGTTTCGCCGGGCAGGAGGAGCTTCACGCAGGTGTAATCCTCGCGCGGGGCGGATTTTAAAAACCAGGACATGGCCGTGCTGCCCATGCCCGCCTTGAACTGTACCGGTTTACTGTCGAGCTGCTTCACGCCCGCGGCGCCTTTTTTGAAGGCGTCGAAAAGCACCTCGGCATAGTCTTTCGCCGCCGCTTCGCCGCCGCCCGCCGCGCCCGCTTCGCCGCCCCCGCTGTAGGTTGCGAACGGCCCGTCGACCTGCACGCCGCGGCCTTTCACCTTCGAGACCAGGCCGGGCACGACAGCCTCGAGCGGGTAGGCCATGCCGTAGTTCTTGCGCTTCGACGCCGCCTCGCCCTGCAGGGAGAGGCCCACGCTGCGCCGCCACTCGTTCATCGAATCCATGTTGAGCTTGCCGGGCTGGGAGGCCACGAAGTTGGAGAATTTATCGAAGAAGTCCTTATCCGGCGCCATTTTGGGATCTTCGTCGCTGTTCCCGCCGCTGTCCGCCAGCATGTAGGACTCGCCGTCGTCGTTCAAGTCCGCCAATTCCGCGGGCTTCCAGACGAGCAGGCTCTGCTTGTCGTCGTCCATGTATTTGTAGTAGCCGCCCTGGCACTGGAAGAACAGGTTGTTCTTCATCACCGTGTCGAAGTTGCCCATAGTGTTGCTGACGCCGTAGCCGGCTTCATCGCCTTCGGTCTGGTTGAAGGCGAAGATATTGTTTTCCATGACCGTCTGCCCCAGCCGGCCCACGAAGACGGACATGCCGCCGCCGCGCGTGGGATAGTACCAGCAGAACGCGATGGTGCAGTTTTTAATTTTCACCACGGAATCCGGCTGCGCGGAGCGCGTGGCGATCGCGTTGTAGAAGGTATTCAGGATGAAGGAGTTGGTGATTTCGTTGTCCTTGCCGCCCCAGGCCGCGTAGACGCCGTCGCCGAGGGGGTTGAGGATGATGCAGTTGCGGATCTTGATGTTGGGCCGGTTGGCGATGAAGGCGACGCCCTTGTAGCTGTCGCCGATGACGATGTCGCCGCCGTCGGCGTAGACATTGCGGCTCTGGCCGTTGAGGACGAAACCGTCAACAAGCATCCCGCTGTGGTCGCTGTGCTGGTCGCCGGCGATAATGCCTTCCGGCAGACCGGTCCAGTCGCCCTTGTAATCCGCGGCCCGTTCCAGGATAGTGTGGTTTTTGAAGGGATTTCGCTCGGAAAAGTCATCGGAGTACCCGCCGACGAGCGTCAGGTTCGGCACCTTGACCAGGAAGTGTCCCGAACCGCCTTTGCCGTTGTAGGTGCCCTGCGCGACGTGAATGACATCACCGCGCACCGCTTTGTCCAGCGCCTTCCACAGGAAGGCATAGGGCGTCGCTTTGGTGCCGTCGCCGCCTTCCGTCCCGGCCTTCACATACAAATCGGCAGCCTGGACCGACGCGCAGAACAGCAGTCCCGCGATCAATGCTGCAAGGATGGTCTTCATGCGTATTCCTCCTGCGCTTATATTGCTATGTAGGCGGTTGTATGTCAAGCATGCGATAGATTTTGCCGTTGTGGGCAGGATTTGCCTGGGCGGGGGCGAAGTATGCTGAGCAGTGCGGGTGCATTCACAGGAAAGGAATCGCCGTCATGAAGAAGCTTCGGCGCTGGCTCTGGCTGGCCTTGCTCATCATCCCCGTCGCCCTGCTCGGACTGGGGGTCTGGTGGTCGGTTTTCCACCTGCGACCGCTGGTCGCGCGGGCGCTGCCGGACAACGACGTGCTGGTCTGCAACGCGGACGGGTATCCGGTGCTGGAAGATTATCTGGACCCTTCGTTTCGACAGCGGATTGATTCATACATGTGGAACCGCCCCCGCAAAACAGTCTGGCTGGATGCGAGCTGCCGGCCCGGCAGGCCGGTCGACGGCGGCGAGATTCGCGCAATCAGTCCCACAGGCGACTGCCTTGCTCGGCTTGACCGCTGGGGGAGCCGGGGGGACGGCAGCGGCGCGGGCAGCGTCGTCATCGAGGATCGCCGGGGTGAGTTAACCCGCGCGCCGGCCAAATCTTTACCGGGCGACCTGTTTCACGATATCCTGCTAGGAAAAGCGCGCAGCTACCCACAATTGCGGGTGCTGGACAATCGCTGCACCATCGTCCTCGGTGAGCGTTCGAGCCTGCGCGATCGGCAGGGCAGGGTGCTGCTGAGCTTCGACAGCAACGATTATAAAACCCAGTTCGCCAATTTCCCGTGCAGCGATTCGCGCTACGTGCCGCTGGTGCACGGGCCGAACCTGTGGACGATGGATATCCCCCGGTTCATCATCGATGCGAAATACGTGCTGTACGACACGCTGACCGGGAAGGAGATCACCCTGCCGCAATTCCCGTATAACACGCAGATGGTGCTGGTGCGGGAGGATTGCTTCATCTACATCCCGCCGTCCGGGCAGGCGGTGGTGGTGGACCGGACCAGCGAGAAGACGCGCCGGTTGGCTGCCTCCTGGAGCACGTGGCACGTGGCGAACGGCGGCGAGACCTGCTGGGCCGACGAGATGCGGGATAAACGGCACCTGGCGATGCTGCAGTGGAAAACCGGCAAGCCGACGATGCGCTACACGCGCATTCCGAAGCCGGCGGGTGATGTGATCTTCACCGCCGCCCTGCGGGACGGCGGCGAGCTGGCCGCCACCGCCATCTCCCGCCCGGTGATTGCGAAAGCATCCGATAAATTGACAGGCCGCCGCACCCTCACCCTGTACCGCCATGGCCGCCGCGCCGGTGTCTTTACAGCGCCTTACAACGCGGAAACCCCCTTCGACGCCGCCGGCGAACACCTGGCCTTCTCTCCCGATGGTCGCTACCTCGCCTGGCACTTCGACCGCGGCGATGGCCGTCGCAGCCTGTATGTGTTCGTGGTGAAACAGTGAGATTAGTGATTGGTACCTCAGGGGTTGAAAACCACCAATTACAACAAGTTATTAGGTTGCGGGCGATGCCCGCATTGGTGTTTTGGTATTATAAAGCTCTCGGAGACCAGGGAAGCCTTGCGCGAGCAAGAACACCAGCCACAAGTCACTTTGCCTGTATTTATTGATTCCGCTTCGCCGGTTTCAGAGTAAGAGTCTGAGTGAGAGTGAGAGTCAGAGTGAGAGTCAGAGTCAGAGTCTGAGTCAGAGTGAGAGTGAGAGTGAGAGTCAGAGTGAGAGTCAGAGTGAGAGTCAGAGTCAGAGTCAGAGTCAGAGTCAGAGTGAGAGTCAGAGTGAGAGTCAGAGTGAGAGTCAGAGGATGAGGATGAGCGAAAGGCACGGAGGAGTGGCTCCGTGCCGTTCTGTCGTAATATTGTCGAATAAATGCACTTACAGCAGTTGACCGGTCAGCGCATTGTAGTGCGCACTGATTGTTTGCACGTAGTTCCGGGTCTCCCGGAAGGGTGGGATGCCGCCGTAGCGGAGGACGTTGCCGGGGCCGGCGTTGTAGGCGGCCAGGGCATACGAGACGTTGCCGTTGAAGCGTTTCAGTTGGGCCGCCAGGTAACGGATCGTGCCGTCGATGTTCTGCACGATGTCGAAGGAATTCTTCACACCGAGCTGCTGTGCGGTGCCGGGCATAAGCTGCCCGAGTCCCCGCGCGCCTACCGGGGAGACCGCGCGCGGATTGAAGCGTGATTCCTGCGCGAGCAGCGCGAAGACCAGCCGCGGGTCCAGGCCGTAGCGCGGACTTTTCCCC
>Ga0172368_10005375_pt1 | contig 14320 bp, 10 predicted proteins | sample Lak11m_FD_114540 | JGI IMG/M metagenome (GOLD analysis project Ga0172368, IMG submission 114540) | Freshwater microbial communities from Kabuno Bay, South-Kivu, Congo - kab_022012_11m | ecosystem: Environmental > Aquatic > Freshwater > Lake | place: Democratic Republic of the Congo: South-Kivu...
CCGCCGCCTCCGGATTTATCTCCACCCAGGAATGCCATTTCTGCCCGGTGTACAAACCGCTCAAATCCTGGAGATAAGGATCATTGGCGTGGAGCGATCCGGCAAACACCAGGGGTTGAAACACCTTCAGGAGGAAAGGATAGGCTTCTTCGCTTCCGGGCGCCGCGTTCGCCTTCGGTTCCCAGTGGGGCAGAAAGAGCCGATCCCCCCCTGCCTCGATGCCCGCGTCCCTGAGCGTCTTCAGGCCGGCGTCTCTCAAAAATCCGCGTTTCTCCAGATGCTCCTTCAAGGTCTGCGAGTAAAATTCAAATTTCCCGGAGGGCGTCCGGAAGGCCGTCTCCCGTTCCGCAGGGGAGTAGGCGGGATCCCACCACCCGCCCTTTTCCTGCGCCCCCTCCCAAAACCCCGCAAAGTTCTGGTAGCCGGGCGCGCGCCAGCCGCGCCTGGCCAGCTCTCTCAAGAGGGTCTCTTCCAGTTCCGGGGCGAACAGGTCGCCTGCGTTCATCTCATAGATTTTTTGCATGACGGCGGAGAGGACCTCCTGCGAGTCTTTCCAGGGGAAGGCCTTCGCCAGGGGATTTCCCATCGCCCGGGCCATTTCCATTACCGCTTCGCCCGCGTCTTTGGTATTGCGGCGGGGCGCGACCGCGGGCCTTCCTATCCCCACCACCGGGAAGCCGTGAAACGTACAGGCGAGGCCGGCCTGCCACTTCTCCAGCGGGGTGTGATCCGGCAGGACGAGATCGGCGTTCAGGGTCGTCTCGTCCAGATAGGGCGAGAAACTGACGATAAAAGGAACCCTGGTCAGAGCCTGCGGCAGATTCTCTATATGCCGATGGGAGAACAGGGGGTTGCAGTGATGGATGAACAGGGTATCGACGTCATAGGGCCTCCCCTGTAAAATCCCTTCGGGAAAGCGAGAAAGAGAGGAATGAGACAGAGGGAATCTCTCCCCGCCGCCGGCTATGGGGGGCATTTGCAGGCCCCTGCGCGCCGTGCCGTCGCTCTCCGGCGCCGGCAGGACGAGCGACGGCGAATTTTCTATGGTCAGAACGCCCCCCGGTCTGCCGATATTTCCCGCCAGGGCGTTCAGGGAATGGACGGCCATCTGTTGATAGACATCCCCTCCGCCTCCGACGGCGAGGGCGGGGCCGCGGGTGGCGAATTCCCTGGCCGCATTCAGTATCGATTCCACCGGGACGCCCGTTATCTCCGCAACCGCGCCGGGGGAGTAATTCTGCAGGACGAGGGTTTTATAGCCCTGATGCTCCGTTCCCGTCCGATCCCGCCAGTCTTCAAAGCCGAAGGCGCGCCTTTGGACGAATTCCCGGTCGTACAATCCCTCCCTGATGATGAAGTTCGCCATTCCCAGGGCCAGCACGCCTTCCGTCCCCGGCTTTATCGGAATCCATTCGTCCGCCTTTGCCGCGGTGATCGAATAGCGGGACTCCGCCTGGACGATCTTCGCCCTCGCGTCCTTCCCCCTTCTTGCATAACCGATGGCGTTCATGACCTGCACGGGCGACCAGAAGGATTGCAGCAGGTCCGAGCCGAAAGATACGATGTAATTCGCCATCGCCATATCGTAAACGACGCCGGCTTTCACGCCCTGCATGAGATAAAAGGCGTCCGCGGTTCCGTAATCGAGGCCCGTCGGAACGTCGATGTAATTGGGAGATCCGAACTGCCGGGCGAATCTTTCCAGGAGCATCCTCGTCAGGCTGCCCGCATCCCCGTCCATAACGGCCAGTTTATGGGCGAAACCCTTTGCCCTGATTTCCAGGAGCCGGTTCGCCGCGATCCTTACCGCTTCCTCCCAGGTTATCTCCCGCCATTTTCCTGCGCCCCTTTCCCCGACCCTCTGCAACGGCCCCTTGATGCGGTCCGGATCGTTCAGGGCAAGCAGGCCCGTCTGGCCTTTCGGACACAATCTGCCCCTGTTGACGGGATGCAGGGGATTGCCCTCGATCTTTACGGGCCTGCCGCCTGTCAGCCTGACCTGGATGCCGCAGCCGCCGGGACATTGCCGGCACAGCGAGGCAACCCGGCTTTCGGGTCCGCCGGGCACTTCCACCCAGTCTTCTCCCCAGGCCGCCTCGAAGGCCTTTACGGCTGCATCGGGGGCGTAAGCCAGCATCCCGCCGCCGGCTGCGACTCCCAGCACCGTTAAGAACTCCCTGCGCGTAACCTTTGCCATCCCGCACCCCTCGTGTCTTCCAACCATACAGCCGGATCGGTTTTATCGAGTCCGAAGTCGACGACCTCGCGAAACGTCACTTGTGACAAGTTATACAGCTCTTATCCACCCTGTTCTGCTCATGGCAGGCAATGCAGTCCCCCATGTCCAGACCGACCAGGGCCCTGCCGGGCGGCCTGGCCGTCCCGCCCATATCGCCGTGACATCTCTCGCACGCCAATTTGGCGACCGAGACATGTCTGCCGTGGGAGAAATAGACATGGACGGGATTTCGATAGATTCTATTCCAGGGGATATCCTGACCGCTTTTTATATAGCCGAGAAGCTTTTTCTCCTCCTCGCTGTCCGACAAAGGTTGGTCGGTATGGCAGCCCATGCACACTTTAATGTCGGGTATTGTCGCGGAAGCGGAATTGAGGACGCCGGCATGGCAATCCTCGCATTTGAGCATGGCGGTGTGAATCTTGTGGCTGTACTCGAGGGGCTGCTCAACCTGCGCCCCCGCAAAGAAGCTGTGCCAGCGGAAAATCACGAACCCCGCGACGAGGAGGACAAATATGCCGAACAGGATCTTTTTTAACTTGGTCATGGCGCGCTCCCCAGTTTTTCTGCGGCTTATTCGGAAAAGGCCGATTTTCATCGTTCGCGGGCGCCACCCCGCCTTGAAAATTCATAAGAGAAATCTCACTGCCGCGGCTTCTCTTCCGGTCTCGATGCGCACGCCGCCGGACATCGCGCGGGCAGGCGGGCGCTCGCCGGCCGGCGGCCTATTTTTTACGTCAATTATGCAAACATTCAATAGAATTCTTATCTTACTTTATAGGGTAAAATGTGAAGCCGGTTCACATGGGAGGGAGCTTTGCCCAACCCGAAGGGGAAGGCGCGGCCGGACGGCCGCAATCAGGAGGTTAAATGCTGTTCCACGGTTTTCAGGCACTCGAGCATTCGCTTGCCCTCTTTGGAGAGGGAGTATCCCCTCCCCCTGCCCTGCTCTATGATGCCCGCCTCTTTGAGCATCTTGAGATGAAAGATCACTTTCGTATGATCCTCTATTCCCAGGTCTCTGGTGATTTCCATAAGATGAAAATCCTCTCTGTCCCGCAGCGTCTTGAGGATATTCCGCCGGACGGGATTGGCAAGGGTGCTCAGGGTGCGGTCGATGTCCAGTTCCTTTATCCCCTCCTCGAATCTTGCCTCCTCGAGGACCCGCCGGATCGTCAGGAGAAGGTGGTCGATCTTGAAGGGCTTGGCGATATAATCGCTCGCCCCTCTTTTTACGGCATCGACGGCGTTTTCTACGGAGGCGAAGGCCGTGATCATGATCACCTTTGCCCTGGGGCGCAGCCCCCTTATCTCGCCGAGCGCGTCTATCCCGCTCTTTTTCGGCATCATGTAATCGAGGAGCACGACATCGAATTCCTCCCGGTCGAGCAGGGCGCAGGCCTCCATTGCCGACGAGGCGCAGTCGATATGATACCCCTCTCCCGTCAGGACCTCGATGAGGTGGCGCCTGAATTTGGCATCGTCATCCACGATAAGTATTTTTTTCATATCTCTCCTTCGTCGGGAGCCTGATGGTCACGGTCGTGCCTTCGCCCGGCTTGCCGGCCAGCTCTATGGTTCCCCGGTGCTGGCTGATGATGCCGTAACTCACGGAGAGCCCGAGACCGGTCCCGGAACCGATGTCTTTCGTGGTAAAAAACGGTTCGAAGACCCGCGCCTGGTTTTCCGCGGGCACCCCGCAACCCGTGTCCGTCACGCGCACCTCGATCATCCCGTCTATTGACTGCGAAGCTATGTCCAGCTTCCCCCCTTCCGGCATCGCCTCGAGGGAGTTGGACAGGACGTTTATGAAGACCTGCTCGAGTTTCACCGGATCGCCCATGACGTAGGGCGCGGCCGCCAGGTCCTGGACAATATCGATGTTGCGCAGTTTGTATTGCAGGAGGGTGAGGGAACCCCTGATCGCGTCGTTTATATTCAGGGGGACGTAATCCTTCCCTCGCGTGCGGGAAAACTGGAGCAGCTCCTGCGCTATCGCCGAGGCCCGGTCGATATTTTCTTCGATTTCGCCGAGTCTCTCCGCCAGATCGCCGGCCGGACCTTCGCTGTTCAATTTCTGCTTGAGGGTCTGAACCCCCAGCGACGCATTGGCGAGGGGGTTGTTGATTTCATGCGCGATGCCGGCGGCGAGCCGGCCCAGGGAAGACAATTTTTCCGCCTGGACGAGAAGGCGCGCCTGCTGTTCGATCTTCCTCCTCGTTTCGATGTCGAAGATGTTGAGGGCCTGGCAGATGAAATAGGTGATGACGATGGCGGCCCCGCCGCGCAGCAGCTCGACCGGAACGGGGACAAGCGGCATGGTGTAATGGGAAGAAATCACCCCGCCGGCAAACGCGAAAAACAGAAACGTCGCGCCTGCGTAATTCAGCCGCCGCGCCACCGGCAGGCTTATGGGCCTTACCTCGCGCGAATAAACGATCAGCCCATAGGAGGTTAGCAAACCGCCCGCGAAGCCGAAGGTATATCTCGCCCCGGCTTCCGCGCGCTTCAAGAGCTGCATGCTGATGGGCAGATCGCCCGCGAGCAGGTAAAGAACCCAGACCAGGGAAAGGCCCGCTATTATCATCGCCCTGTAGCCCCGGATCCTTTCATGCACGACGCCGATCAGCGCCAGGCCGAACAGCAACAGGAACAGGAAGGAGAGGAGGAGAAAGCCGACCGATACCGACCCCGCCGTAAAAATCTGCTGGTAGGAAAGATTTTTCCCCTCGATCCACGTGCCGAGCTGGAGCCATTCATGCGCCCCGTGCAGAAAACCGAACGACGCAAGCAGCCACAGGCTCTCTCCCAGCTTCAGCTTGCTTTCCTTCATGTCCTTGGCGGCGATGGTCGCGCCCAGGAAAAGGAAAGAGGCGCCGTAGAGAAGATACAGAAAGTGGACCGGGTTTATGTTGTCGAACAGCTTGAGCATGGACTCTCAGAGACCTTCTTCCCTTCCCTCCCCCTCGCCGAAACCAGGGACAGCTCCCTATTTTGAACCGAGATAGCCGGCGGCCCACTCTATCCCCAGCTCCGCGAGCCGCGCGCGGGTCGGCACGCCGGTCTCGTCCCACCCCATCAGCCGGTAATATATCTTTTGGCCCTCCGCAAGCCTTTCCGGGTCGATCCCCTTCAGCGGACCTCCGGGAGGGGAGTCGGCAGTGAATCGCTTCGGCAGGAGATCGTCCTTCTCCGTAAAGCCCTCCCGGATGTTGAAGATCCGGGCGATCGCCACTCCCCGCTCGACGACCTGCCGGAGGTCCCCCTCGGTCCACGGCTCTCCCGTAACATACGCGACCGCCTCCCGGACCTGCTCGTCCGTCCAGGGGACGAACTTGCACAGCCCCAGGGTGTTGGTGAGCTGCGCGGAAAGGGCCTTCTTGTAGAGCTTGGCGCCGGTCTCCTGATCCAGGACCTCGGTATCGTGGATGCCGGTGCCGTGGTCGGCACCAGCCACGTGCAGGGAGTAATGGAGCCCCATCGCCTGCTTGGCCCGCGGCTCGTGCATGGGGATCTCCTGTCCCTTGACATGTATGGCAAACTCCGGCGCGCCCTTCCCGATCTTCTCCGCCGCCCGCATGGTCCCCTCCGCCAGGAGGTCGCCGAACCCCTCGCGCCGGGCGATCCGCTCGACCATCGCCAGCATTGCCTCGGCGTTCCCGAAGGTCAGATCCAGCCCGTCCGTATCCTCGCGGCCGATGATCCCCTTTTCCGTGCATTCCATCGCGAAGGAGATCGCCACCCCCGTCGAGATCGTGTCTATCCCGGCACGGTTGCAGATCTCGCCCGCCTTCATCAGCGCCTCCAGATTGTCGACGCCGCAGTTGGAGCCCAGGGCGCCCAGGGTCTCATACTCCGGGCCGCCGTAAACCGGGTCGACGACGTAGGGCGCCTGCAATTTCACCACCCGCTTGCAGCGGATGGGGCACCCGTAGCAGTTTTCCATTTTTTCGAGGTACTTTTCGCAGAGCAACTGCACCCTTATCTTCTCCACGCCTGGGAACCGGCCGCCGCTGAAGTTTCTCACGGGCGTGTTCCCCTGGGCCTCGTAGTCGGCCATCGTCGAGCCGGTCCCCCACTGCCAGTGCTTGGATTTCTCCTTGTAATTCTGGAGCATCCAGCGGTTCAGCTCACGCAGTTTTTCCTTGTCGGCGACCTCCGGAACGCGGGATCCGCGGACGGCGACCGCCTTGAGTCGTTTCGCACCCATCACCGCGCCCATCCCGGTCCGGCCGGCCACGTGAGTGATGTCGTTCGCCACGCAGGCAAACCGGACGAGCCTTTCTCCGGCCGGGCCGATCAGCGCGGTCCGCACCCTACGGTCGCCGAGATCTTCCCGGACGGCCTCCTGAGCGGCGGCCGTCTCCATGCCCCAGATGCGGGCGGCATCGCGGATCTCCGCCTCCCCGTCATTGATCCAGAGATAAACGGGCCGGGGGGATGTTCCCTGCACGATCACCGCCTCGAAACCCGCCCTCTTGAGTTCCGCGCCCCAGAACCCGCCCGCCTCTGCCTCGCCGTAAGTCCCGGTGAGGGGGGATTTGCACCCGACGCTGTTGCGCCCGCTGCCCACGAAGCCGTGCCCCGTCAGCGTCCCCAGGGCGAAAACGAGCCTGTTTTCCGGCCCGAACGGGTCGATCCCCCTGGGAACCTCCGCCAGCAGCGTCCGGGCAATAATCCCCCGCCCCCCCAGATAGAGCCGGTAATCGTCGTCCGAAATCGCCTCGACCGCCGTTTTGCCGGCGCTCAGATCCACCCGCAGGATGTTGCCGTTTATCCCTTTCATCTCCGCTCCTTCAATTTCTGTAGAACTCAAAACTAGGGACAGCTCCCGATTTAAAAACTAGGGACAGCTCCCGATTTTCACATAGAATAACCGGGAGCTGTCCCCCCTTTGTCGGTGGCCGGCCCGGTGAGCTGCCTCCTACCCGTTCTGGGGGAACACCAGCGCCATGGTGGCGGTTGTTTTGGACACAAGCTGCTCCTCCCCCGCGCCCGCGCAGAAGAGCTCCGACTCGACGACCGAGATCTGCCTGCCCGCTCTGAGCACCCTGGACCTGCAGATGAGCCTCTCTCCCTTGGCGGCGCGCAGCAGGTTGATCTTGAATTCGACCGTGAGGACGATCCGGCCCTCCTCCATGAGCGTGGCCGCGGCGGCGCCGGCGGTGTGGTCGGCCATCGTCGCCTGCACGCCCGCATGGACGTAGCCGTCCTGCTGGAGATGGCGCGGCTCAAGCACAAGCGCCGTCGTGCATTCGCCGGGGCTCGCGGATTCGAGCCGGATTCCCAGCTCGGCGATGAACGGCGCCTCGAAAAGCCGCTTAAGTTCTGCGGAATACGCCGGATCCATTCTACCTCCTAAAAAACCAGAAAAACTAGGGACAGCTCCCGATTTAAAAACTAAAAACTAGGGACAGCTCCCTATTTTCATCTGAAAATGCCTTCCATCCTTATCCGACCCTCCAGCAAGGGCGCGGTCAGGAGATCGTCGCCCAGCGGGGGATGGAGCGCCGGTAATTTTCATCATCCTTTGTGACGGCAGGCCGTCATGAGGGTTTCACATAGAATAACCGGGAGCTGTCCCCCCTTTGTGTCCGACAGCTTCGTAAAAAACCACCATTGACCGTTAATGTCATGCTGAGCTTGTCGAAGCATGCCGTAATATCAAAGGCTTATATTCACCCTTCGACAAGCTCAGGGTGACAGTGGCGGCTTTTTTACGGGGTCGTCAATCTTACGATATCGCTTGCGCCGAAAGCAAATCGATCCCACCGAGGAGGGCGTCTACGCGCTTTTTGATGTCGTCCGTCATGGCAATATCGTCCGGCCAGGGGCGCTTGTGGCCGTCCGCCGGGCGCTTTTTCGTCGCGTCGATCACGATCCCGCTCTCCCTGATCTCAAGATCGCGTCCGTAGTCCGTATTGTTGAAGACCTTCCACAAGAGCAGCGATTCGTCCGTCAGGTCGATGCCGGCGTCGTACAGGACGCAGACGCCCCGGGGAAACGCCCTCCCGTCGATCCTTTCAATGTAATGGCGGGAGCTCCTCCCGTTTTCCTTGTCGATGGCCAGGAGCAGGAGCGGGTTTTTACAATCGGCAAAGAGCCGCCGCGCGGCGACAAACCCCGCATCGATTCCCTTGAGATGCCTGAGCAGTGCTTCGCCATCCGGCACATCCGCCGTGTCCGTCTCCACTCCGGGCTGCTCGCCCGCCTTCCGGGGGCGCCCGTTGGTCCCACTGATGTGCCGGCGCACTTCCTCGCCATCCGGGGCGCCCGCTGCGCCCGCCCCCCTGCGGGGCTGTCCATCTGCCGTCCGGGCGGCCACGTCGATCCTCTCGAGATCCCGTAGCAGTTTCTCCCCGTCCGGCAGGACATCCGCCGCGCCCGTCTCCCCGCGGGGCTGTTCGCCTGCTGTCCGCGCGTTCCTGTCGCTCCCGATCCCCTCCCCGCAGAGGGCCTGCGGCAACGAACGGCGCGGCTCCTCGCCGGTCATCCGGGCGGTCGCGTCGATCCCGAGCTTGGTCCCGTAGAGGGGCTGCGGCGAGGAATGGTCGAGGACGTCAAGGATGCCCCTGGTCACCGTGAGATCGGAATGGAAATCCACCGTATCGAGTAAATATGCAAGCAGCCGTTTCCCGTCGGTAAGCAAAGTCCTGTCGTCGACGACCGCGATCGCTTTTGCGAAGCTCATCTGCCCCGTCCCCCACAGGCCGCTGATGATCTTGGCGGCGTGCCCGGGGAACTCCTTTTCGATCGCGACCGCGACGATATTGTGGAAGACCCCCTCCCAGGGTAGCCAATAGTCCGCGATCTCGGGCAGGACGGCCCTGATCATCGGCAGGAAGAGGCGCTCCGTGACGAGCGCGAGATAGCAGTCCTCCATGGGTGGGCGGCCGACGACCGTGGCGCTGTAAACGGGATTCCGCCTGTGGGTGACTGCGGTCAGGTGGAAGACCGGATACTCGTCCGCGAGGGAGTAGTACCCCGTATGGTCGCCGAACGGCCCCTCGATCCTCGTCTCTTCCGGATCGCAGTAGCCCTCCAGGATAAACTCCGCCTCGGCCGGGACCTCGATGTCCACCGTGACGCCCTTGACCATGACGACGGGCCTCCGCCGGATGAACCCGGCGAGGATCATCTCGTCCACCCCCCTGGGGAGCGGCGCCGTCGCCGCATACGTCACGGCCGGATCCGTCCCGACCGCTACCGCTACCTCCATCCGCCTGCCCGCCCGGCGATACTCGTGAAAATGATGGCATCCGTCCTTATGGATGTGCCAGTGCATCCCGGTGGTCTTGGCGTCGTAAACCTGCATCCGGTACATCCCGGCGTTTCTCCTGCCGTCTTGCAGCCCCTGCGTGAAGACGACGGGCAGGGTGATGAACCTGCCCCCGTCCTTCGGCCAGCACTGGAGGATGGGGAGTTTCGTCAGGTCCGCCTCTTCCCCCCTCAGAACGACCTCCTGGCAGGGGGCGGCCTTCGTCTTGCCCGTGCGGGGGAAAAATCTCGCCCAGGCCAGCGCCCTGGGCAGCAGGCCGATCTTCTCGCCGAGCGACCGCGGCGGGGCCTGTTTGAGGATCGCTTCGAGACGGGCGGCCAGTTCGTCCGGGGCGGCACCGAGGGCGAGGGCTATCCGGCGATGGGAACCGAAGGCGTTGGTGATAACCGGGAAGGCCGATCCCTCGACGTTTTCGAAGAGAAGCGCCTTCCCGCCGCCCGGGGCCTTGGACATGCGGTCCGTGATCTCGGCGATCTCCAGGACGGGAGAGACGCGGGCGCCGATCCTCAGAAGTTCGCCCTCCACCTCCAGACGGGCGATGAATTCGCCGAGATTGTTATAGCTCATCTTGATCCCCGCCGGGCAGCCCTCCCCACCGGGGTATGTCCGGCCGCTCGATGCCGAGCTGATCCAGGACCCTCCCGGCCATGAACGTCGTCAGGTCCCTGATCGTCCGCGGGCGGTGGTAGAATCCCGGCGAGGCCGGCATGATCACGGCCCCGGCCTGGTGGGCCTTGAGCATGTTCGCGAGATGGACGCCGCTCAGCGGGGTCTCCCGGACCACGAGGACGAGCGGGCGCCGTTCCTTGAGGGTCACGTCCGCCGCCCGCTCCAGGAGATTGGAGGTGTAACCGCCGGCGACCGCGGCCAGGGTTTTCATGGAACAGGGGCAGATCGCCATCGCCCGAACGGGAAACGAACCGCTCGCCACGGGGGCGAACATGTCGTTCGGGTCGTGGATTGCCAGCTCCGCCCGGACGCCTTTGACAGTGCGCATCTTCTCGAACAGCCCCCGCACCTTCCCGGGAGCGATCTTCAACTCATGGGCCAGGACCTTCGTCCCCATCTCGGAGACGATCAGGTGGACAGAAAGGGGGAGGTCGAGCAGCATCTCCAGCAGCTTGAGCGCGTATCCGGTCCCGGAGGCGCCCGTTATCCCGACGATGATCCCCCCGTTCACAGGACGCCCCTGAGCGCGCTGCCCGAGAAGACGGCCGCCAGCACGAGGATGGAGATCAGGCTGTTGACGTGGAAGAAGGCCATGTCGATCCTGGAGAGGTCATGGGGATTGACCAGCCTGTGCTCCACGAAAAACAGGACCGTAATGACGCCGACGAAAAGAAGATATACGGGACTGAGCGGGAAGAGCCAGTAGAGGCCCGCGAGGCAAAGGACGCTGATCGCGTGCAGGACGGTCGAGACCCGCATCGCCTTTTCCGCCCCGAACCGGGCGGGGATGGAATGGAGTCCCATGCTCCGGTCGAATTCGAGGTCCTGGCAGGCATAGAGGATGTCGAAGCCGGCGATGTACGTCATCAGGGCGAGGCTCAAAACTGCTATCATTCCGGAGATTCCCCCCGTCACGGCGACCCAGACGCCCATAGGCGCGAGCCCGATGGTGAAGCCGAGAAAGAGGTGGGCGAGCCAGGTCGCCCGCTTCATGTAGGAGTAGGCGAAAAGGCACCCCAGAACGGGAAAGGAGAGATAGAAGCAAAGCGGTGAGAGCATCGCTGAAGCCGCGATGAAGATCAGGGCCGACGCGGCGGTGAAGAAGCCGGCTTCCCCTTTGGAGATGACGCCCCGGGGGATCTCGCGCAGGGCCGTCCGCGGATTTTTGGCGTCGAGCGCCGCGTCGGCGATGCGGTTGAACCCCATCGCCGCCGACCTGGCCCCCACCATCGCGACGATGATCCAGAAAACGGTCGTAAAATCCAGGGGCTTTTCCCGCTGGACCAGGACGATAGCCGAGAGGGCGAACGGCAGCGCAAAGATCGTGTGGGAAAACTTGATCATGCGGGAATAGACGACAGCCTTCGACAGGATTTTCATGGGCAATGTGCCATTATTGTTTAAGTTGTGCATACATACCGGCAAACGGGGAGGGTTGTCAAGGCCAAAAAATCGGGAGCTGTCCCCCCTTTTCATCTGGGGCGGCGGTAGAGATCGTCGTGGTCGAGAACGCGCAGAAGGGTGAGCGGGGCCGACCAGTCAGGATTTCCGGCAGGCCGGTAGGCGCCTGGGTCAAAAGAAAGTCGATATCGCTGATCGATCCTTATGGACCAGGCTGTGGGGTCATTGATGATGCGCTCGAGACGAAGACCAGGGTACAGCGGATTTATTTCGAGAAGACGGAGCGCTTTGGCCAGCTTTTTCCGGAGAACCGGGTCGCGGCGAAACGCCTCCGCGTCCTCAAGAAATTTTCGGCTCGGGATCAGATTCGGCATCTTTCATCTCTTCGACCAGCCACGTCGGCATCTGAGCGGCGCCGCTTTGACGCGCTTCGCCCAGTTTTGCCAGCCCCTGTTTGGCAAGGCGTACCGTTCGGAAGATCTCTACAGGCTGCAGTACGACAGCGCCGCCCTCGACCACCTGCGCATCCAGGTAGTCGCCGTTCGCAAGACCAAGCTCCTTGCGTATGGCAGCGGGCAGATTGATGCTTCCCCGTTTATCGATAGCGATCAGCATATTCTTCATCCTCTCTCGTTATATGTAAATGCCCCCCTCCCCTCCGCCGGGGGCGGGAGGGGTGGGGGTGATTTTCATCCTTCGTTGTCCCCGCGCCGGGCAGGGGGTTAGTTCCCTGGGTGATAAGGATAATGTCATATTGTCATTATGTCAATATGAATAATATTCCCGCAATTTCTATTGACACATTATCGCTTTTGCTATCTAAAATATCCCCGCTGTAAAGACGGCGAACTTCGGGGGCTTCGACCGGGGGCCGCTTGCCGGTTCGCTCTTCGGGAAAAATATGGCAACGAACTACTTCTACCCCAACCGAACGGAGAGGATCATCAGCGCAGGGCGGGTGATCCTGGCCGCCTTCGCCCTCTACGCCATCTGGCTCGATCCCGCCGAGCCGGCCAGGTACGCCGTCACCACCTATTCCCTGCTCGTCGGCTATCTCTGCTACTCGGTCATCCTGGGCCTGGCGGCGTGGGAGTCGAACATTAACTGGGACCGCCTCGCGGTCGCCATCCACGCCCTGGATCTGTCGCTCTTCGCGATCTTCATGTTTCTGACGACCGGCCCCTCCAGCCCCTTTTTCGCCTTCTTCGTGTTCTCCCTGGTCTGCGCCGCCCTGCGCTGGCAGATGCGCGGGACCCTGTACACCGCGGCCGTTGCCATCGGTCTCGTGGCGGTCATGGCCCTGTATCCCTCGGATATTCTGCGGGGCGAGGGATTCGAGATGAACCGTTTCGTGATCCGCATCGGCTATCTTTTCGTCGTCGCCGTACTGCTGGGCTACCTCGGGGCCTATGAACAGCAGCTCCGCAGGAAACTCTTCGGCCTGGCCGCGTGGCCTCGAACCTCCCGGGAAGAGGCCGATCCGCAGGTGCGGGACGCCCTGAAACATGCGGCCGCCCTCCTGGCCGCCCCGCGGATCCTCGCCGTCTGGGAAGAAAAGGAAGAGCCCCTGCTCCACGTCGCCCTGTGGTCGGATGGAAAATTGAACACCGCCCGCGAGCGGCCCGATGCGTTCGGCGCCCTGGTCGCCGAACCGCTGGCGGACGCGAACTTCCTCTGCCGCGACCCGCTCGCTCCGTCGCCTTCGGTCCTCATCGATGCGCCGCCGGGGTTTGAGCGCCGGGAGGGGGCGCCGCTCCATCCCGCGCTGTTGTGGCGGTTTTCCATGAAATCAGTCCTCTCCCTGGCGCTTGAGAGCGAGAGCGTCTCCGGCCGCCTGTTCGCCCTCGACAAGGCCCGCCTCACCCCGGACGATCTGGTCCTCGGACGGATCGTGGCCCACGCGGTATCCAACGACCTGGAGCACTTCTACCTGCTCAAGCGGATCAGGCAGACGACGGCCGCCGAGGAGCGCGTCCGCCTGGCCCGCGACCTCCACGACGGGCTGCTCCAGTCCCTGACCGGCGCCGCCCTTCAACTGGAGACAGCGCACCAGCTCATGGGAAAAGACCCGCAGGCCGCGCGGGAGAGACTGCTCGACATCCAGAAGCTGATCTCGGCCGAACAGAAAAACCTCCGCACCCACATCCGGCAGTTGAAGCCGCCCTATCCCGGGGTCCCCGAGGCCGACGAAGACCTCGGCGACAGGCTCAAGGAACTGGCCGGACGGATCGAGCGCCAGTGGGGCCAGCGCGTGGAGCTCCACGTGGCTCTTCACCGGCACGGATTTCCCTGGACCGCGGCGCAGGGGGTCTATTTCATCGTCCACGAGGCCCTGGTCAACGCGGCGCGCCATGCCAGGGCCTCGCTGGTGCGGGCCGAAATCCGCTCCGACGACCGCGGGCTGCGCATCGTCGTCGCCGACAACGGCCGCGGCTTCCTCTTCCACGGCCGCCGGGACCACGCCGCCCTGACGGAGCTGAACCTGGGCCCCGTCACGTTGAGGGAGAGGGTGGCGTCGCTGGGCGGAGAGCTGGCCATCGAGTCGGCCGGGACGGGCGCCCGCCTGGAGATCGCGCTCCCCATCGGGGAGAAGGAGGACTTGATATGACCATCCGCCTGGTGGTGGCCGACGACCATCCCCTCGTCCTGAACGGCCTGGAGAACCTTATCCGGCTGGAGGAGGATTTCCAACTCGTGGCCCGGTGCACAAACGGCGAGGAGACCCTGAAGGC
>Ga0172368_10005380_pt1 | contig 14310 bp, 11 predicted proteins | sample Lak11m_FD_114540 | JGI IMG/M metagenome (GOLD analysis project Ga0172368, IMG submission 114540) | Freshwater microbial communities from Kabuno Bay, South-Kivu, Congo - kab_022012_11m | ecosystem: Environmental > Aquatic > Freshwater > Lake | place: Democratic Republic of the Congo: South-Kivu...
TACCGATGTCTGTGTCATCTTCGACCATGTCCGCCACCGCATCCTGGTGATCTGCAACGCCCACGTGAACGGCGACGTCGACACCGCGTATGCGCGCGCTGTCGAGAAGATCGACGACATTATCAATCAGTTGCAGGCGCCGGAAACCCGCCCGCTGGGGTTGATCCCGAACACCGGAGCGGATGGAGCGCCGGTCACCTCCAACTTCACCCATGAGGGTTTCCTGGTCGCCGTCGAGCGCGGGAAAGAGTATATCACCGCCGGCGATGTGATCCAGGTAGTGCTTTCGCAGCGGCTGCAGCGTGAACTGTCTCCCGCGCTGCGCGCCCAACCCTTCAATCTGTATCGCGCGCTGCGCTTCCTCAATCCCTCGCCCTACATGTATTACCTGTCCTATGGCGACCTGAAGATCATCGGCTCGTCGCCGGAGCGGCTGGTGAGCGAGGAGCAAGGCGCCGTCGTTACGCGGCCCATCGCCGGCACCCGCCCGCGCGGGCGCAGTGCGGAGGAGGATGCGGCACTGGCGGCGGACCTGCTGGCGGACGCCAAGGAGCGCGCGGAACACATCATGCTGGTGGACCTGGGGCGCAACGACCTGGGCCGGGTGTGCGAATACGGCAGCGTGGAAGTGGACGAACTGATGAATATCGAGAACTACTCGCATGTCATGCACATCGTCAGCAATGTGCGCGGCACGCTGCGACCGGAGCTGGATCACTTCGACGTGCTGCGCGCCTGCTTCCCCGCCGGCACCGTCAGCGGCGCGCCGAAAATTCGAGCCATGGAGATTATCGACGAGCTGGAGCCCACCCGCCGCGGTCCCTACGCCGGCGCCATCGGCTATTTCAGCTTCGAAGGCAACATGGACACTGCCATCACCATCCGCACCATTGTGGTGACGGACGGCACCGCCTACGTGCAGGCCGGCGCCGGCATCGTAGCCGACTCCGTGCCGGAGAACGAATACCAGGAAACCCTCAATAAAGCCCGCGCCCTGCTGAAGGCGCTGGAGATGGCGGAGCGGGGATTATGTAAATAGGGAGGGCGAGGCTCCTGCCGAGCCGCGATCACGCGCCCGCCCCCGCCTCTAGCGCCTTTCGACCCCGGTTCTCATAAGGCGCTAGAGGCGGGGGCGGGGGCGTGATCGCGGCTCGGCAGGAGCCTCGCCCTCCCATTTTATGCTCGCGACATCGCGATGATGCACAAAACCGCGCTTGCCAGCGCCAAAATCCGATATTTCGTCAGCGTTTCCCCCAGCAGGCGCCAGCCGAGTAGCAGGGTGATGGTGAAGGAGAGCTGCGAGACGGGGATAACGATGGAGGCCTGACCGTTGGCGACGGCTTGCGCGAGGAAGTAGACATTGCCGCAGATGACCAGTCCGGTCACCAGCCCGTACCAGCCGATGCGCGGGGTGGGCAGCACTGTCTCGCGGTTGAACAGCGCATACAGCAACCCGCCGCCCAGCCAGCACAGACCGGTGATGACGAGAAATTCCACGTTGAATCCGGGATCCATCCCCACCTTAAAGAGAATGCCCATCACCGCGCGCAGCAGCGCAGCCACTATCACCAGCAAAAACGGGAGCGCGCCGTGCAGACCCCTGGATCGTGCCGGTACCGCCGGCGTCGGCTGGTACATCAACAACACCGCGCCCACACCCAGCACAATCGCCGTCAGCTTCATCGAATTGAGCGATTCATTCAGCAGCACCACGCCCAGCACCAGCACGACGACCATATTCAACCGGTAGACAGTGGAACCCACCCCGGCGTCAAGGCTGCGCAGGCTGATGACCAGCAGGATGTTCGCCGCGACCGACACGATTCCCGCTGCCAGCGCAATCGACCACCCGTGCCAGTCGGCATGGCCGCGCCAGACCAACGGTACGGCGAAGCACAGCGCCCATACCAGCCCGATTCCCGCCAGGAAGCTGCCCAGCGGCATGCCCGCGCGGTTGACATATTTCTTGAAGCAGAAATCCGTCAGCCCGGCAAAGACCATGCTCCCCAGCGCGAACGCCAATCCGATCATGGCGGAATGATACACCGCGAAGGGAGATGAAACAAGCCGGGCTGGACGTTTTCCTTTTCGCCAGCTATGCTAGAGGCAAATCCTGGCGCCAGGCAGCGCTCATCTCTGCAGATCAAGCCTTCGTGTTGAAGGAGGAAGCTCCCGTGACCGGTTTATCCTGGAAACGGAATGCCGATGAGATACTCGATCGCCGCCGTCGGTTTTTCCGGCGCGAGATGCTGGACAGCGTGCTCGTCACGCTGCCGGCAGCGATCGGCGTCGAAACGGAGTGGCGGGCATTCGAGCGCCGGTGGCCGCAATTTGGCGAAGGCGAGACACGGCCATACCCCGGCAATGAGGAGATCTTCGCGCGTGAGCTGATCGGGCTGGAGCAGCGCGGGCAGGTCGAGGACGACAGTCTGCCGGTGCTCTACTCCACTCTCGATGCCGGCGAGGGCATCGTCGGCGGCATGTTCGGCGGCAACATCCGCTTCCTGCATCGTCCACGCGGCGCGGCATTCAGCGCGACGAAAACCGTGTTGCCGGATTATACGGGCCTGTCCAGCCTGCCCGATCCGATGGCCAGCCTGTGGACGGCGCGGCTGCTGGACATTCAGCGATATTTCGCGGACCACGCGGACGGTCGCTTCGCGCAACACCCCTTCCTCACCATGGACGCGCTCAACTTCGTGGCTGAGCTGCGGGGAGCGACACAGGCCTACCTGGACATTTACGAATATCCGGACGAGCTGCGGACGCTGATGGAGATCGGACTGGATTACAACATCCGCTTCCAGGAAGCGCAGCAGGCGATTACCGGGGGACATGCGGACGGCTGTTTCGTCATGATGGGCGAATGGGCGCCCTTCCCGCGCGCGATTACCTTGAGCGTGGACGCCTACGTTATCTGCGCTGTCGAGAGTTATGTGGAATTCGGTTTCGACTACCAGGCGCGGCTGCTCGAGCACTTCGGCAACGGCATCATGCACTTTCATTGCAACCGCACCGACCTGGCGGCGGAGGTGGGCAAGCTGCCCGGCCTGCGCCTGTTCCAGTTCGGCGGAGACACACGCGACCCCATCCCTGAGGTCGAGCACGTGTCCGCCATGCGCCAGGCAATCGGCGATATTCCCATACTGGTGAATTGCTCGATGGAATATTTCCTCACCCACCTGCGCGACCGCACGCTGCCGCCCAATGTCTGGTACGGAGTCAGCGGCTCGATGAGCGTTGATGAGGCGAATCGGGTGATGGATGAGGTGAGAGACTATCGTGGGAGCGCGGACCTTTGAGTCCGCGCGAATGGTATATAAAACAATACGCGCGGACTCAGAGGTCCGCGCTCCCAGGGAGGTATTATGGCCAGCATACCGGCAAGTGAGTTCAAAGATCGCATCGCCCGCCTGCAGCAGGAGATGGCGCAGGAGGGGCTGGATGCGGTGATGGTTTATGGCGATGAATATCGCAAGGAGAACCTGCGCTACGTCTCCAACTTCTGGCCCATCTTTGAGCGCGGCGCCTGCGTAATTCCCAGGTCGGGCGCGCCCATCCTGGCCGGGGCGCCGGAGGGGGAGCAATACGCGCGCGAGATGAGCGTGTGGACGGACGTGCGCAATGTGAAGGAGTTCGCCTGCGTGTCGGTGGCGGAGGAGATCGAGTACCCGCTGGCGCAGTTCTCTTCGTTCAAGGAGATCCTCGACCAGGCAATGGGCGGCGGCAAGCGGCTGGGGCTGGTCGGGCAGTGGGACATCCCCGCCCCCATCTTCGAGCGGGTGAAGGCCGCGGCGCCGGGGGCGGAGATTGTTGACGCCGCGCCCATCCTCAACCGCATGCGGCTGATCAAAACGCCGGCGGAGGTTGCCTGCCTGCGCGAGGCGGGAAGGCAGGCGTGCGCGGGCTACGCGAAACTGATGGAATACTGCGTGCCCGGGAATATGGAAGCGCTGGCCGCCGGCGCCGCCCAGGGCGCCGCGCTGATGGCCGGGGCGGAGGCGATCAACTTCATGATTATGGGCAGCGGTCCACGCACCGCCACCATCATCGGCCGTTCCACCGAGCGCGTAATCGAGGACGGCGACATGATTATGGCGGCGCTGGCAGTGCAGTACCAGGGCTATGTCTCCACCGCCGAGTTCCCCTTCGTGGTGGGGAAGGCGACGGACGAGCAGAAGCGCTTCCTCACCGTGCTGCTGGAGGCTGCCGACACGCAGTTGCCCTATCTGAAAGAGGGCGTGATCAGCGGCGAGATGGTGCGCGCGGTGAAGGCGGTCTTTAAGAAGCACGGCATGGAACAATTCGACGTCTACCCGCCCATGCACGGCATCGGCCTGGCGGAGGCGGAGTCGCCATATCCGGATGAGCATGCCACTTACCCCTTCCAGGCCGGCATGTGCGTCAACTCCGACGTCAGCCTCTTCGGCCACCCTGCCGGCAGCAACCGCATCGAGGAAGGCTTCATTATCGGGACGGACGGGCCGGAGTCGATCACGCCGCTGATTCGGAAGCTGTGCGCGAAACGGGTGGGGGTATAGTATCCAGTCCGGTGGTTGAGTAGGCAGGAAAGCTTTTCGGCTCTTTTCGCAGCTATCGAGCCGTATCGAAACCACCGTGGTGACAGGTGAACTTTGCGGGAACGGGCGTTATACGAGAGGTGGTTTCGATACGGCGCGAGAGCTGTGATAAGAGTCGGGAAGGCTTACTTGCCTACTCAACCACCGGAACGGGCGTAATAATCACGAACGGATGACTAGAAGTCCAGCTTCGACTAGTCACACCGTTTTAGAGCAATAGCAAGATAAAAGAGCAAGAGCAAGGGAAGAGGCAACGCCATGTATTTCGGCATGACCGTTGATGATGTCTGCATGCCCGAGTTCTCCTCCGAGGAGCATCTCGGGCGGACACTGGAGATGCTGGCGGAATTGGGCATCCGCGCGACGTTCTTCGTGGTGCCGCTGGCGGAGGGCGTGCCGCTGGGAGAGCGGCCGGGATACGTGGCGTTGCTCAAACGGGCGCTGGCCGAAGGGCATGAGGTGGCGCTGCATGGGCTGGAGCACGACCGCTTCGAGGTGGGGATTCCGCCGGACATGGTGCTCATGCTGCCGCACGAAGGTCCGGCGCGCGAGCGGCTGGCACGGGACCGGGCGCTGATCGACGAGTCGCACACCGTGCCGAACATCCGCAAAAAGCTGCGGCAGGGGCGGCAAATCCTGGAAGATACACTGGGCGTGCCGATGACCGGCTTCCGCGCGCCGTGCCTGCAGACCAGCGACAATCTGTTCACCGCGCTGGCGGAGGAAGGCTTTACCTACGATAGCTCCTTTCCCCTCCAGGAGGCGGGGTGGGACCTGATCAACGGCCGGCTGGATGCCGTCCGCCGGCCCATCACGCAGGCGCGCGCCGCCGCAACCCGCCGGCACCCCAACCTGGCCAGCCTGCCGATGACCACCGATTACACCTGGTACCTGACCGAAGAGCGCTATGCCGCCACGCGGGCGATGGCGCGGCAGGATGTGCTCGACTGCCGGCGGGAGCGCGTGCCTTTCGTGCCGCTGTCGCACGTGTCGCCGATCTACCAGGGGGACGCAGGGTGCGGTGAGCGGCTGTTCAGGGAGCTGGTGGCGTTGGCAAGGGCGGAAGGGGCGGAGTTCATTCCTTTAGCGGAAATTGCGGCTGCTACGGTGGTTGAGTAGGCAAGTGAGCCTTACGTTTCTTTCCACAACTCTCGAGCCGTATCGAAACCACCGTGTTAACAGGTGAGCCTTGCGGGAACGGGCGCTTTAGGTGAGGTGGTCTCGATACGGCGCGGGAGCTGCGGAAAGCGTCATAAGGTTTACATGCCTACTCAACCACCGGACTAGGCATAATTATTAAATCTCAATCGCAAAAGCGCTAAGCAGGTGATCGATGAAACCACCGCGTAGACAGAAAAACCTTGCGGGAACAGGCGCTATATGAGAGGTGGTTTCGATACGGCGCGGGGGCTGCGGAAAGAGTGGTAAGGCTTACCTGCCTACTCAACCACCGTGGCGGGCGCTAAAAATCAATATCATATCAAAGGAGTAAATCTTATGGCCTGGGTTTACATCCTTCAATGCGCAGATAGTTCGTATTACGTCGGCTCAACCGTCGATCTCGATGCGCGCGTCTGGCAGCATAACCAGGGAATCGGCGCCAAATACACAATACGGCGTCGTCCCGTGACCTTAGTTTTCGCCTGTGAATACGATAGCATTCAAGACGCTTTCAATCAGGAGAAACGAATTCAGGGATGGTCACGTGCAAAGAAAGAAGCGCTCATCCGCGGAGATTTTGAGGCTCTTCCTGCGCTGGCCAGGAAAGATTTCGAACGGCGCAGGATAATATTGCAGACGGAATTATCAGAGGCACTTAAGGATTCGACGTTGGATACAGAGCCAAGGTCTGGTGGTTGAGTAGGCAGGTAAGCCTTCCCGGTTCTTTCCACAGCCCCCGAGCCGTATCGAAACCACCGCGTAAACAGGTAAGCTTTGCGTGAACGGGCGCTTTAGGTGAGGTGGTCTCGATACGGCGCGGGAGCTGTGAAGGGTTTTTCGAATCAGCCTACCTGCCTACTCAACCACCATGGCGGGCGTTATGATTGAGGTTAACATATGTCTGATGAAATCCTTTCCTTTGAAGCGTCCACTGGCACCGTGTTCGGCGACCTGGTGAGCAAGCGGCCGGCGATGCGGGAGAAGCCGCGGGTCGGCTTGCTGGCCGTCGGGTATTTCGAATACTGGCGGATGTTCTCGCCGCATTTCAAGGAGCAGGTGCTGGGCGATCTGCAGGCGGTGGCCGAGCGGCTGGGCGAAGGTGTTGAGCTGGTCTTCCCCGGGGTGGTAGATACCATGGACGCCGCCGATGCCGCGGGAGAAGCGTTCGCCAAAGCGGATCTCGACGCGCTGGTAGTGGTGGAGGGCACCTACACACCGGATTACCTCTCGCTGCAGGCCATCGACGCGGTGCCGCACGTGCCGCTCATTCTCTTCACCACGCAGGTTGGCGAAGATATTACCCCGCAGGACAATTACGAGATGCTGATGCGCAACAGCGCGCTGATCGGCACTTCGCAGCTCTCCGGGTCGCTGGTGAAGATGGGGCGGACCTGCGAGGTGGTGGTCGGCTCGTTGGGGGATGCGGCGGCGTATGAGGAGATCCGGCTGCTGGCGAGGGTTCAGCAGATCGTGCGGCAAATGCGCCGACTCACCATCGGCGTGGTTGGGCACGTGTTCCGCGGCATGTATGACCTGGAGAACGACAAAACGAAGATCAAGGGCACGCTGGGACCGAACATCCTCTACGTCGAGCTGTCCCACCTGGTGCGGCAGTGGGAAGGCGTGACTGAAGAGGAAGCGAAGGCGGCAGCGGAAGCCTGGCTCCAGCGCTTCACCCTGCGCGGCACCACCGCCGGCGAGCTGCAGCGCTCGTGCCGGCTGGGGGTGGCGATGGGACGGCTGCTCGATCACCTGCGGCTGGACGCGCTCTGTTTCCTCGGGCAGCATTACATCGAGAAGGAGACAGGCGTGCCTGCGCGCATCGGCGCGTCAATGATGCTTGAGCGCGGCGAGCACCTGGTAGCCAGCGAGGGCGACCTGGCCGGGTTGACGATGATGCACGCCATGTGGTGGCTGACCGGCAACTCGCCGCTGCAGGCGGAGTGGGGGCAATACGATGCCACGCACAACGCCCTCTTCCTGGTCGGCCACGGCGTCGCTTCGCCGGCCATCGCGGGGAATGACGATGCCGTGAATATCACCAGCGCGCCGGAGGAGTGGGGCTTCACTGGCCATGGCGCCAACCTGGAGTTCATCCTCGCCCCCGGCCCGGTCACCTTCGGCCATCTGCTCCACGGCGCGGACGGCTGGCAGATGATCATCGGCGGCGGCGAGTCGCTATCCTATCCGACGCTGCCCTGCAACGAAATCCACGCCTTGGTGCAGATCGAGCGCCCGGTGAAGCAGTTCCTGGTTGAGATCCAGCGCTGGGGGGTCGCGCATCACTGCATCGTCGTGCATGGGGAGATTCGCCGCGAACTGCAGGCGCTGGCGCGGGCGTGGGGGATCAAGGCGTTGATGTTGTAGGATATCCTGGGATCGCAGGCGTCCCGCGCCTGCCCTGAGAGAGCCGGCGGAAGCAATAACGCCATTACCTGTTTAGTGCTCGTACACGTAACTGATCGGTTTTGAGATTAACTGACCTTTCCATATGCCGGATACTGTTTAGGCAGGCGCGGGACGCCTGCGATCCCAGGGAATAGGAGCAATCATGAAAGTACTGGTTATCGGCGCCCACCTGGACGACAGTGTGCTGGCCATCGGCGGGATCATCCGCAAGCTGGTGAATGCGGGGGCGCGGGTGGATGAGGTGTGCTTCGGCAACAGCGACGAGGATTTTTCCACGCTGGAGGAGCGGCCGACGGCGGTGGAGCGCATCACGGCGCAGGCGGTGAAGGCGCACGAGATCATGGGCGTCACCGAATTCACCTGCTTCAACTATTCCGACTTCGCCGTGCAGGAAAACAAGGAGACCTACCGGCTGTGCATCGAGAGCATCCGCAAGTACCGGCCGGACATCATCTTTTCGCACTACTGGGCGGAGTATTTCCAGCACCACGCGATGGCCAAGCTGGCGGTAGACTCCTGGTGGCAGGCGGGATGGAACGTCAGCGCCGACCTCGGGATGCCCTGGCTGGCGAAGGGGTTGTATCACTTCGAGGTGCTGCACGCGCTGCCCGAGCCGACGGACATCGTCGATATCTCCGACACCTTCGACGCGAAAATGGCGGCATGGGCGTGCTTCCAGTCGAGCAGCGAGGTGGTGGAGACCGGCGAGGATGAGGAGCAGCGGCATTACGGCGCGGTGATGGGCTCCCTCACCGAACAGCTCGAATGCCGTGCCCGCCACTATGGCAGCCAGATCGGCTTGAAATACGCGGAGCCGCTGAAGCGGTCGTTTTATTTACCGCGGCCGATACGAGATATACTTGAACTGAGATGAAGTCTTTGCGTCTTTGCGCCTTTGCGTGAAACCAATGTAGTTTCTCGCAAAGACGCAAAGATAAAACTGCGTTAGTTTGGATGTGTTATACTAACAAGGTAAGCAGTTGCAGGAGGTAGATTATGAAGATACGTCCTGTAAAACGTTATCGCATGCCGCATTTACCCACCCGCGCCTTCCTCGATGCGCACCCGGAGTTGCTGCGGTTCATCCCCAAACGCTGGCGCAAAAGCGCGGCGGTGTTAACTGCGGTCGCTGCCGTGTGCGCGATTGCCATTATGGCCAGGCGTGCCCATGCCGGCGTGCAGGTTGCCCCTGTCTTCCATCACGGCGACGGCGCCTATACCGGCGCCTGGGGATGCATTGTGGTAAATCCCCCGGTCTTTCTCTCCGAAGACGAAGCTCAGTTCATTATCCGCGATGAGGCGAAAATAGCAGGCATCGACTTTGAGTCGACAAAGGAGAGTCTGCCCGATATCTCCATGCCACGAACGCACCCTTACGGGATGATCAGCCTGCAGCAAGCCAGTAAAGGGCTTGAGCTAGATGGTGCAGATACAATCCGTCACATCTCGTATGAGTTTGTTTCCGAAGGTGATTTCAATGAATGGGCAGTTGATCCCATTATCTCACCAGAGCTAATTTATGGGAGTGGCGGTAGTTCGTATTATTTTCGAATACGTTCAGCAGCCGTGAATCTCCGCAGAAATCTAAACAGGACTGCACGTAAAGGTACGTATGGAATTTTTTATGATCCATTAGCAGGTGACGATTCGAAAAGCTATTCGGCGGCATTATATAAAGGCACAATATTCGCACCTCATAAAGAGCTGACGGCAATATTCCCTAAGTTATGTGCTGGTGATAATGTTCCTTACAATGGTATGCCAACAGAAAATGGCGATTCTAATTTTGATTTTCACATATATAGACTTGAACGAGAATATCGATCACCACTGATTCCACTTGAAGTATTTTGTTCCGAGCATGGTCTGCAATATCATTGGGATGCGGCGAACAGTAATGCTGAGGTCACCGATCCCGCCACCGGCAAAACCGTGCTCTTCTCCGCAGGCGGTCCTGCCGAAAGTAAGGAGTTGTTACGGGAACAGGTGCGTGATTTCATCACCTGGCTGAAGGCGGAAGGTGTGATATGATCGAATAGGAATATCCGATACCGGGCAGAGGAAAAGAAACCATTGTTATCATTCAACATTACGTATCGTGAAAAGCGCTCACGCCGGGGGATATTGCGCGTTCGCGGGCATGAGATTGATACCCCCGCCTTTATGCCGGTGGGCACGCAGGCCACAGTGAAGAGCCTGACGCCGGCGGAGGTGCGCGAGACGGGGGCGCAGATCATCCTCAACAACGCTTACCACCTGTACCTGCGCCCGGGTGTGCCGCTGGTGGAGCACTGCGGCGGGCTGCACAAATTCCAGGCGTGGGATGGCGGCATCCTCACCGACAGCGGCGGCTACCAGATCTTCAGCCTCTCTTCGCTGCACAAGGTGGCGGAGGAGGGTTTGACCTTCCGCTCGCACATCGACGGCTCCGAGCACTTCATGAGCCCGGAAAAGGCTATCGAGGTGGAGCAGCGGTTGGGGGCGGACATCATCATGTCCTTCGACCAGCCCATCCCGTGGGGCGCGACGCGCCTGGAAACCATCGAGGCGACCGAGCGCACGCACCGCTGGGCGGCGCGCGGCAAGGGGGCGTGGCATCCGGAAACCGGGCAGGCGCTGTTCGGCATCGTGCAGGGCGGATTCGAGGAGGACCTGCGGAAAAATAGTGCGTCGGAATTATCGGCGCTGGAGTTTCCCGGCTACTCTATCGGCGGCCTGTCGGTGGGCGAGCCGAAGGAGGTGATGTGGGCGATGCTCGCTACCGTCACCCCGCTGCTGCCGCAGGAGAAGCCGCGTTACCTGATGGGCGTGGGCCTGCCCACCGACATCGTGCGCTCGGTGCTGCTGGGGGTGGATATGTTCGACTGTGTGCTGCCCACGCGCATGGGCCGCAACGGCTCCGCCTTCACCTGGGCAGGGCGAATCAACCTGCGCAATGCGCAATACGAAGCGGATACCGGCCCGTTGGACCCGCAGTGCTCGTGCGCCGTCTGCCGCACCTTCACCCGCGCCTACCTGCGCCACCTGCTGAAGGCCGGCGAGATCCTCGCCATCCGCTCGCTCACCTCTCATAACCTGTCACTCTACCAGCAGGTGATGGCGAAGATCCGCGAGACTATCGCGACCGGCGCTTTCTCCGAATGGGCGGCAGACTTCCTGCAAACCTATCGCGAATAGGACAGCTCGGGGACTGACCCCGAATCTGAAGCTCGGTAGAAGATCACAATGCCGGCTGAGGGTCAGTCCCCATGTATCGGAAAGCTTCCCTACGCATGGGGACAGACCCTCAGCCGGCGCTGTCATCCTCCTGCCGGACATGAAAGCCGGGGTCAGTCCCCGGACATCCTTACTTCGGTCGATAAGTCATGCCGATACCGATGGCCTGGGTATCGGGGTGAAAAAGGTCGTAGGCGCCGGCGGTCAACCACCAGTCGTCCCCCAAAAATTTCGGCTGGTTGCTGATGAGGACATTGCCGCGAATGTCGCCGGGGGCGAAGAGCTCGCTGGAGAGGCGCCAGCTCGGTGAGGGCTGGAGATCCGCCCCGATGCCGAAGCTCGACTGCACCAGCCCGTAGCGGAACCAGTTATCTTTCCCGATACGATTGCCGAACTGCAGGTTGAACCGGTCCTTATACCCCACGTCGGCCATCCCGAGGCGCAGCATGGACTTGGCGCCGAAGATATCCACATTCAGGTCGGCGCGGGTGTCGGGGTCGCCGGACACCAGCGCCATCAACTGCGCTTGCGTTTGAATATTCGTGTTGCGCAGCACCTGGCCGAAGCGGACAAGTTGCTGGGTAGTGCCGCTGAGGTTGTCGGTGGTGGCGCGCAGGTTGCGGGCGATTTGCAAGATGTTCTGCGAGGTTTCCGGGGCAATCTCGCGGATGGGTCCGGTGATATGGCGCATATCGTCGGTCACCTCGCGCAGCGCAGCGGTCATCTCCGGGAAGGGCGCGGCGGCGTCGCGGGCGTCGGCCATCAGCGACTGCATGTCCTCGCTGGCCTGCCGCAGATTGCTGACGGATTCGCGCACGTTGTCGGTCAGGTCTTTATCGCTGAGCATGGTATTCACCGCGTTCGCGATGCTCTCCAGGCGGTCGGCGATCTCCGCCGCCCGCTTGGTGGCGGCTTCCAGGTTGTCGAACATCTCCGACTTCGCCAGTTTGGTGTTCAGGGTGTCGCTGAGTTCCTTCAGGTCCGTGGTGACCGACTGCATGTTGGCGACAATCAGGTCCACCGCCTGCTGATTGTTCTGCACGGTGGCGTTCAGCGCGGTGAGCAGCTCGGCCGACGAGTTGGAGGATGTATTCAGGTTGGCGATGATCAGATCGATCACCTGCTGATTGCGCTGCGCGGTGTCGTTGACCGCCGCGGTGAACTCTTCCGCATTGATGGAACCCTGGCGGATACTGGCAATGGTATCGTTCACGGCCTGTTGATTGCGCGCCATGATGCCGTTCATCGCATCGGCGAACTCCGCGGCGGAGTGCGTCGTATGCTGAAAGTCGGTGACGGCGGTATCGATCGTCGTTTTGTTTTTCGACATGGCGCCGTTCAGTTGCCTGGCAAAATCGGCGGCCGACGCGGAAGCGAGGCTCAGATTGGCCAGCGAGGCGGTCAGGTTCCGCTGGTTATCCTTGCTGCCGATCACATCGTTGAGTGAATCGGTGACGGTGGTGAGCTTCGCCATCAACACGTTGGCGTTGTCCATGATTGTATTCATATCCGGGCGTTCAGTTCCGGTCACTACGGAATTGACGGCCACTGCCTGACCGTGCGGTTGCTGGTAGGTGGGAATGATATCCACGTAGAGCTCGCCGACAATCCCCCCGGTACCGATCGCAAAGGTATAGCCGCGATAGAGCCGCACCCGGCGGTCTATCTGCACGGTGACCAGTGCCTCATTCGTTTTCGGATCCAGCGAGATCGCTTTGACGCTCCCCATGTTCACACCGGCCACATGCACGTCGGCGCCTTCCTTCAGGCCTTGCGCCTGTTTGAAACGGATAGTGAAGCGGTAAGTCCTGGTGGCTTGTCCCCAGCGCGATAGTGTAACCACTATCAGCACCAGCAGGATCAGACCGGTCAGGAACATGATGCCAACGCGCAGTTCGTTTGAAAATGTCATATCGATAGTCCCTGTTCAGGGAAATTCAGGTTACAGAGTGCGTTTCTCGCCACGGTGTCGAGCATTTCCCTGAATACATCATACCACTTGTATGGGTCCGTCAGTCTTCCCTTCCAGAAATTGACGGACGACCGGATCGGTGCTGGCCTGGAACTCCGCCGGCGTGCCGACCAGGCGCATGCGACCTTCGTAGAGGAAGGCCATGCGGTCAGCCATGCGCAGCACGCTATGGATATCGTGCGAGACGATCACCTCCGTCACACCGAGCTCGTTGCGCAGCTTCACGATCAGCTCGTCGATGGTGGCGGCGATCACCGGGTCCAGCCCGCTGGTTGGTTCATCGTAGAACAGGATTTCCGGGTCGCCGACCAGCGCGCGGGCAATGCCCACGCGCTTCTGCATGCCGCCGGAAAGCTCGGCGGGATATTTCTCTTCGTACCCGGCCATCCCCACCAGCCGCAGCTTGTCCGCGACCACCGGACGCACTTCCTCCTCCCGGGCATTGGTGTGCTGATACAGCCGGAAGCCGACGTTGTCGCGCACCCGCAACGAGTCAAAAAGCGCGCCGAACTGGAACACCAGGCCCACGCGCGCGCGCAGCACGTTCAATTGCTCTTCGCTCATCGCGGTGATATCCTGCCCGAGGATGTGCACCGAGCCGGCGGTGGGGCGAATCAAGCCGGTCAGCAGCCGCAGCATGGTGGTCTTCCCACTGCCCGACATGCCCAGCACCGCGAACACCTCGCGGGGGTAAATGTCCAGATCCACGCGATCGAGGATAGTGGCGCCGCCCACGTTATAAGTCAATTGTATGAGTTGGAGGATCGGCGACCGATCGTCCGGCATAGGTATCCTTTCAATGTGAGCGTCAAATTATGTTCGATCAAGCTTGCGCTTTGAACGAGAACAACTTAAGTTTTGAGTTTTGAGTTTTGAGTTTTAAGTTGAGCCTATTCCGTTCAGTCTCCCTATCCCGCATTATTCATGAAGGAGCCGACACCCCTGCCTGCTCCCGTCCTGCTCCCCCCGTAA
>Ga0172368_10005382_pt1 | contig 14307 bp, 10 predicted proteins | sample Lak11m_FD_114540 | JGI IMG/M metagenome (GOLD analysis project Ga0172368, IMG submission 114540) | Freshwater microbial communities from Kabuno Bay, South-Kivu, Congo - kab_022012_11m | ecosystem: Environmental > Aquatic > Freshwater > Lake | place: Democratic Republic of the Congo: South-Kivu...
AGCCGGAGTCCAGTCTTGGCGCTGCGATTAAAGCTGGATTCCGACTTTCGTCGGAATGACAAATCGGGTGTTTGGATTTGCAGTGTTGATTATCGTTACCCACACAAAATAGCGAAGAACCTAATAATAGAATTTTACATAAGTTTTGCAAAATAAAAAGGTATGAAAGCAATAAATGTCAAAATTACAGAATACATGATAAACTTGTTGGTTTTTAAAATATTCATTGTTCTTATATGATTTTGTTTGGCATTTACAGATGCTCCACGCATGTAACAATTATAAAGATATTCTTGCACATATTTTTGTACTAATTCATCACAGTTGGTGTATTTACTATAAGCATCAATAAGTGATATTTTGTAGTTTTCCGTATCGTTAGCGTAAGGCAATAATTCATAATCATAACCGTATAGTGATCTCCTAAAAAAATAAATAGATAAAATAGTGCCCACAATACTAAAAAGATAAATAATTATAAACAGTATATTGATCCATGAAAATTTAATCGGGAAAAAATCTCGAAGCATATAAGCTTCAAACCCAATCAGCGATACCAATATTGCCATCGGCAATTGTAACTTTCCGTTTAGCTTATCCCGGATATCAATTTCATGAAAATAGAGTTTTTCATATAATTGATATAGTTCTTTTTCGATCATCATCGCTCCTTAAGCAAGTAGTAAATACAGATTAAGTTCAATAAATTCAACACTTATTCCACTATCCCCTTCCACCCTGCCGGATAATAAGTCCCTTCGGCGCCGCCGGAAACATCAATAGTTTCCAGTTTCCCTTCGGCGAAATTTAAATATATCACATCGCCGGAAGCTTTGTTTATCCCCTTGGATTCTTCCTTCTCGAATAAATAATATAGGCTGCGGGCATTGCCCTGCACTAATATATTATCGACTTTATCCTCCGCCAAATAAATGAAAATTTTCCGTCCGAACATCTTATTCAATTCGCCGGCGCCGCCGTTTTCCGGCGGGGAAAAAGCCGAAGCATGGACGAATATTTCCAGCCGGTCGATTTTTTCCTCCCGGAAATACATATAAATCGAATCCCCCCGCATTTCATCCCGCGACCGAAATACCACCGGATCGATCAGCATCAAAGCGTGTTTACTTTCAGTGTAATAATGCAGAGTATCGCAGTATCCGGTCACATCTTCCCGCACAATTTTCACGCTGTCCGAGGCTCGCGCCCAGGACGAATCGTTGAAGAATTCGATGACTTCTCCGTCGATAGTGACTTCCACTTCACCCAGCGAATCGCGTTTTACCAGATGCGCCACCCCGGTGATTTTAGCGTATTCCAGCGTTTTGTCGCCGAAACCTTTAAGACCGGTCATTTCCACATTTTTATCTTTCTGCCATAGACGCACATCGCGGTGCATATACAAATTTTCCCTCTCTTCGGAATAATAAGCGGTATGACAGCGCCCCTCGTACTGATCCTGAATTATCTTGACCGCGCCTTCCGCTTTCATCGAATCTACCGCAATAAAATAAGTTACTTTATCCGCCCATAAATCCCGCAGCGAATCGGCGTAATGCACCTTTTTTTCAAAGATGATTTTATCCGCTTTCTGATAATGCACGGCGTAATCGCAGTCGATAGTCATATCCCCGCGCGAAATCACCACCTGCCCAATCAGTTCTTTGACAGTTTCGCCGCCGATGGTCTTATTATTCAAGATAGTGGCGCGTTCCAGAACTAATGGTGGTCTGGTTTGGGCTTTACCCGGCGATATAATAAAGAGCGCTAATAATATTAAAGCGAAACATGTATTGACTTTCGAGGTTAGAACACAAGAACGGGGGATTGCTTCAAGGCTTTCAGCCTTTCGCAATGACGCTTTTATCGTATCATAATCTAAAGGAACAGTAAACATTTTACTATTCCTCCTTCTTGACCGGTTTTTCCATCTCGCGCACGGTTTTTCCCCGCGGATTGAACACCTGCCAATTTTGTATCGCTTCATCGGAAACCAGGCTGTCGCCGTAAAGCGTATCGGTTACGGTGGTCACCACGGTAAAAGTATCGGTGTAAACCGTTTTAGTCCGGCGGGACCAGAACAATCGTTCGCTGCGCAGATGCACTCCACTGTCGGAAACCGCTTCCACATTGCCGTAAGCCTGCAGAGAATCTTCACCGCTGACCACGCCGGAATCGGCGGTGAGCATCGAGGAATGCCGGCCTTGACTGTCGAAAATATGCAGGACAAAATCGGAGTCGGCGATGGTCAATCCCCGGCGTTCATAAATTTCGATATGGCTGGCGTTTAAAATGGAAGTTATCCGTTCGTTCTGGGAAAAGACGATGCGGGCGTCCCATAATTCCTGGTCCGGCAGGCTGACAGCTTTATTGGGGCGATTGACGGAATTTGCCGTACTTTTACATCCCACGGACATTCCCGCAAGCAAGACAAAAAAAATCCCCGCCGGAATAAAGAGGTGAATCCAACCGCCAAATTTACTTTTCCCTATCATAAAAAGCCGCGCCTTATCGTTATCTTCCTTCAATGATGCTGATGCCATTGCGCAGTTTGGTCAGCGCATCGTCCCATTTGCCCTGAGCTTTTAAAATCATTTCAATCAATTCCCTGACCGCTCCCCGGCCGCCTTTATACTGAGAGATATAATCCGCCGCTTGTTTGACTTCTTCCACCGCATCCGCCGGGCAGGCGGAAAATCCCACTAAGTTCATCACTCCCAAATCGAATAAATCATCGCCGATATAAGCGCATTCCGCGTCCTGCAAACCGTGCCGCTGTTTGATTTCCCGATAGACTTTGACTTTATCGAAATATCCCTGATGCACTTCTTCAATGCCTAATTCCTTGGTGCGCCGTTCGACTATAGGAGACATTTTCCCGGTGATGACGCCGAATTTCAATCCTAATAATCCGGCTAATCTGATAATAAAACCATCTTTGACATCGAAACATTTGAATTCCACCCCGTTGTCGGAATAGTAAAACCGGCCGTCGGTGAGCACTCCGTCCACATCCATTAAAAGCATTTTGATTTTACTAAGTTTAGCCTGCAATTTTACCCGCCGGGTTATTTCGCCGAAATCAAATTGAAAATATGGTCTTATTTTTGCTTACATAAAGATACTCAATTTAGTAAAGAAAGTCAATAGGCTGGGAAAATTTTACCCGGGCTTTTTTTAAGAAAAATTGGAATTAGCGGATGATGGATGGTCGATAGTCGATTGTCGATGGTGGATGGTCGATGGTCGATGGTGGATGGTCGATGGTCGATGGTGGATAGTCGATGGTCGATGGTGGATAGTCGATGGTGGATGGTGGATAGTCGATGGTGGATGGTCGATGGTGGATGGTCGATGGTGGACGGTAAAAGAGGGGTGTCGGCTACGGAGAGTCGACACCACATAGATGCACTTCAATCTCGGTATGGATAAACACCCAATAATTGTTTTCTGGTTGTAGGGACAGAACACTGTTCTGTCCCCAAACGCCCGAAGGGCGTCATACTGGCGCTACGAAGTAGTCCCTGCGGGAAAAGCCAGTATCCAGCCTTTTGTTATTTATGAATATATAGATTCCCGCTTTCGCGGGAATGACGGTTCCTGCGCGCATTCCAGGACAAGCTCACTGTTCTGTCCCTACCTGAAAACACGGAATAATTTATTAGGATTAATACTAATCAAAGTAATGGCTTATCCAAGCAAATCCCTTAAGTTTCATCGGTACTCCTTACTTTTCCCCGCTGGAAATTTCGCTTATCTGCAGTTTTTCCCGCAATTCGGTCAAGACTTTATCGATGACCGGATTTTCCGGGTCGAGCCGGCTGGCGGTGTCGATTTCTTCCAAAGCTTCCCGATAGCGCCCTTGATTACCCAGACAATAGCCTAAATTATAATGGTATTTTCCTATATTGTTTTTCCACTCCACCGCCAGGCGTAAGTATTTTTCCGATTCGTCCAATTTTCCGATTTGCCCGAAATAGACGCCCAATTCGTCCGCCAATTTAGCGGCGCCATCCACATCGAAACCGATGGCGTAGTCCACTCCGGTAAGATTCATCGAAGTGAATCCGGCGGGGACGGAAAAAGCGCCGATTTGTCTGGGAGGCGCAGCGTTGACAAAATCGAGCAGAGGGGAATGAGTGGAATCCGCAATTATAACCGTGAAAAAACGGAAGCCTTTCCGGTAAAAATCCAGCAGCATTATACGAAAATCGAGCTCGTTGTCGACGGTAAAACATTCCCTTTGACGGTGCAAAGCGGGGATTTCCTGGGGCAGCCACCATTGCAGGGTGACGAGCGCGGGGTTGGATTTGCTGAGGAGTATCTCCTGACGGTCTAAGTTGGCGGCGCGGCGGGTGAACAGCAAATCGACGCTCCAAGCAGTGATGAAAATTTGAAAAGCCAGCAGTCCGATAAGCGCATCGAAGCGGAAGATTTGGCCGGTTTTATACAGTCTGGCGATATAAGGTGTAAAAAGTATCCCTCCCAGCGGAATGAGGGTAAGCAAGAGCCGAGGCCCGAAATGAATGCCTTTATAGACGGGAAGGGAGAGAATGACCAGAGGTACGGCGATTAATAGCGCCAGTCGTATCTTTTTCCCTGCGGCATTTTCCGGTTTCGCCAAAAGAGGCAGAAGGAATACCGGGGCGGTGTAAAGCATAGACGCGTGTTCGCCCAAATCGAGGAAAGGATCGGGATTGAACCAATTGACGACGCCTAAGACTAAAAGCGATAAAGGAAATAATAGTTTAAATACTCCCGGCAGAAAGAGAAAACAGAGCAAGGAGATGATGGGAATGATAGATAGATACCATAAATCGCTGCTTTGCAGGAGTAAAGCATATATCGCATCCAAGCGGGTTATCAGCCATTGACCGGCGCTAAGTTCGCTCCAACGGGTAATAAAATTGGCGGTAGTCTGCAGGGGAATAGGGCTGCCGGTAAGCAGCCAGTTAAACGGGATCAATAATATCAGGGTGGTTATGCCGCCGAAAATTACCGATTTTTTCCAACTGGTGAGGAAAATCCACAGCGTCAGCGCGAAAATCCCGGTTTCCGGGCGCAGATAAAACGCCAGCGCGAAAAGGATACCGGCGTAAAATGAATGTCTTTTATTCTGATCCTCCGGCAAAGCCAGAATGAGTCCGCCCAACAGCAGAGCAAGGGCGAGGGTGTGCTCCCACAGAGTGATGGAATAGAACAGCAGGGGGCTGGCGGCGCCGAGCAGTAAAGTGGTGTACCAGCGGTATTCAATTTGCAGGCGTCCGGCGAGAATTTTACACAGATGAAGCAGCAGCAGTGTTGAAAGAAGAGGAAAAAGGGCGGCGGCTTTCCAGCCGCCGATTTTCACCAGTGGAGAAATTAATACGATAAACAGCGGACTAAAAACGGTTATCTGCCCGGCGTTATCTTTAGCAGGAATAGAAAAGGGCGGTCTGAAGGAGCTGTGACCGGGCGAAACCGCGCCGGAATGATCTGCCAGTTTCAGCGAACCGGTAGAAGAGAAATTTTCCGCCCACAGGTATTTATTGCCTTCGTCGATGATCCAGAAGCCTGAAGGGGAGGCAAGGAGGAGGATTAGATATAGAAGAGCGATTATAACTAAAGTAGTTGTTTCTGATTTTTGGTAGTTTTTAAACATTTAGGGGTCTATTTAATGGTAATTTGTAATGTTTTAGCATTAACCGAAAAAACTTACGGAAAAGTCTTGCTGTCAGCCGTATAAGCCTGTCTATGGAGGGACTTGCAAAAGTCACCAAAAATGTCACCCTGAACTTGTTTCAGGGTCTATATGAAAATATATATTACTAAATAACAAGAGATTCTGAAACGAATTCAGAATGACAATTTAAAGCATTTTTGACTTTTGCAAGAGGCTCTATGAATAGAATAAATCATGACACATACAGCATTATGAATATTGTAAGTACTATTATAATAAGAACCTCTGGATTCCCGTTTTCGCGGGAATGACGACTTTTGGGAGTTTTTAGACAGTCCGGCACGGCGCATGTGGATTTATCTTGTGAATCTAATAAATCTTGTCTAATTAAAAAATTTATCAGGTTAAAATCCCGAAAAGACAAATTTCATTCCGATGAGCGACCCGGCGTCCAGCAAAATTTCCAAGCCCCAGGATAGCAGCAGAAAAATGCAGCCGAAGATGATGCCGGTTTTTCGCCACGATGGCTTCTTTAGTGATAGTGTTTCGGTTACCGTTTTCCAATGAAGGATAGCGTAGGCCGCCCACACGATGATTAAAGCCACAAAGGGAAAACGGTGGCGGCTGAAGCCATAAACGGCAAAGCTGACCAAGTGCAGGCAGGCGATCATCAAAGTCGGGATTAACAGATTGTCTTTCAAAGGTTTGCTGATGAAAAATCCGGCGACAGCCAGCGGGGCGATGATGATGAAAGCGAAATTGGTCAATCCGGCTAAAAGCGCTGACAGCCAGACCGGATCGCGTCCGTAAGTGCCGGCGATATACCACCATAAATAATCGCGGTCGAAGCCCCAGATATTCATCATCATCCGGCATCCTTTAGCGATAAACAGCAGGGGATGAGTTTTTATCCATTCCACCGCCAGCTGCGAACCGACCCGACCCTTCTCAACTTCACTCCATTTCCAGCCCTCCTGTTCGATTATTAAAGAAGTATCTTCATAATTGTTAATGATATATCTTAATCCGGAATGATTATATAGGTAGAAATCCGAGCCGCTTTTGGGATTCATAGTAAAGACGCCGTGAGTGTAATAATTGCGCAGCATCCAGGGTAAAACCGTCATCAGAAAAATCAGGGTCATTAAGGCGAAACGGGAGACAATTTTAGGGGATTTGAATTTCAGAACGATGATACTAATAAGGACAAACGGGATAAAAGGCGTGAAAGAAGTCCGGGTCAAAGCCGCCAATCCGGCGAAAATCCCCGCCCAAAAGATAATCCAGGGGCTGATGGCGGGAGAGTTTTCCTGAATCACCGCTTCGGGATGGGGAAAATCTCCGCCGCCGGTCGAACTGAAATAATTCCCCGCCGGGGAAGACGCGGCGGCGATTTTGATCATCAAATAGACCGATATGAGCATCAGCAGGGTGAACAAATTTTCCGAAAGCAGCATATCTCCCAACGCCCAGGAAGCGGTGTAACCGGCGTAGAATATTCCGGCCAGAGCTCCGGTCCGTCGGTCGAACATCGTTTCCCCGGTTTTAAAGACGATGACGCTGGTGAGAGCGCCGGTAACCGCTTGCATCAAACGGGCCATCAGCAAATTCTGCCCGAATAAATAATAGACCATCATCAGGAAATAGGGATAGATGGGGGGGCGGGAAGCCGATATTACTCCTTTCACCCGGAATTGGTGATCCTGCAGAAGGCTGAGCGCCGCTTCATTATAGCCCAGCATATCGCCGTAAAGGTAAAATTTCGTGTGGATCAGCGTAAATATGATGCGCAGAAGCAGCGCCAGGAAAAATAATTTCAGCGCAAAATGCCGGTCTTCCGCCGCTTTTTCGGCGTAGGAAGCAAGCCGGTTAAAAATCCGGGAGAGAATTTTCAAGGAAGTCTCCTTTGTGAAATTCGACTAAGGTCAATTCGCCGAACCTCGCCAAAAAGGTCTGAAGGTATCCTTTTTCAGATAATTGAAGCCACAGATTATCCGGGTAAGCCGGCGGGAGGCCGGATAGATTTTCCCCGGGGCGGATAAATACCGGTAAGCCGGCGGAATCGAACCGTTTTTCTCCGGGGCAAGAGACAATGACAAAAATGCGTTCCGGCGCCTGCAGCCTGCCAATATCGGTTATCCCCCATTCCGGCCGGTACAGGGAAGCTCCGAAGAAGAATGGCGGAGGAGTGTCCCGCCAAATATATTGCCGGAAAGAATCATTTGTATAGCGGGCGGAAGTATAGAAAGTGTGCATACCGATGTTGCCGGGGCTGAGGTGGATGACCACATCGCCTTTACCCGCTTTTTGCTGTAAAGAAGCGATGACTTCTTTCAGCGGCGTCCGCAGAGGTTCCGAATAACCGGGAACAGTATAATAGAAATAGAGGAAGATTGCCGAGACCAGCGCCAGCAAAATCAACAGCATATATCGCCAAAGATTTTTCGCTAATCCGGTTATCCCGGCGGCGAAAAAGATATATAGAAGCGGCAGCAGAAAGATAAAATAACGGTAATAAAACAGCGATTGTCCGCTCAGGGAAATGAGATAAACCATTATTAACGAAGCAAAGAACAACAGCGAGGGAAGAGCTTTATCCGGGTGCAGTTTATCTTTGAGCAAAGTCCGGAAACCGAAAATCCCCGCCGCAATAAAGGGAAGATTGAGGAGACCGGCTATAGCATAGCGATCTCCCAAATCGGAACCGCCCAGCAAATGAAATCCCACCTTAAAAATCTCTTTAACAGAAGCAGGCAATACCCAGTATTGCGCTTGAATAGCCCCCATCTGCCGGAAAATCACCGGCAGCCAGGGCAGGCAGAATAGCAGTAGAATAAGATTGACGCCGAGCCAGGGGACGACTACCCGTTTATTACGCTTGAAGTAAATTAAAAAATAAATCCACTGCGCCATCAGCAGGAAAACAGTGAAGAGGTGGTTATAGAAGTTCAGGACATTTGCTAAAAGCCAGCCGATTAACAGAAGCCATTTGGGGGATTTATGCAGTATCAAGACAAAACAATAGACGGAAATCAGAGCCAGCAGACATTGCAAAGAGTACATCCGGTTTTCCTGTGAATACCGCACCAGTTGAAAGGAAACCGCGGCGAGGAAAGCGGCGGTCAATCCGGCGGGACGGCTAAATATCTCTTTCCCCAGCTTATAAGTCATATAGACCGCGAGAATTCCAAAAATTGCCGATAATAGCCGAATAGTAAAATCCGATTCTGCGCCTGATGACAGCCAGAACCGTAAAAGCAGATGATATACCGGCGGAGTATTGTCGATCTTCGCCAGGTCGACGATAGCGGGAGCGCTTTGCTGAGCCAAATGCCAGGAGTACGCTTCATCGAACCACATACTGAAAGTACCCAGGTGGAACAGCCGCAATCCTGCGGCGAGCAATAAAATCAAAAGCAGGGGATAGTCGAGCCTTTTAAGCATAAAAATATCGATAGGCAATAGGTGATATTAAAAGTCGAAAGTCAAAAAGTGTTCAAGTGTTCCCAGTATGGGCCACTGCGTGGCAAGTTGGCAAGTGTTCAAGTGAAAAGCAAAAGCGAATAATGCGGTGTCAGATACGCTAATATAACAGCAGTATCAATTAATTCCCCGGCAGGTGATAGATTTTCAAAGCAGCATCATTTTTAAACGGCGGCAAGTCGATGGTCAGCCTGTTTCCGCGGACTTCACCGACAGTTTGGCCCGTGATTACTCCTTTAAAAGTATTCCAGTATTCGATTTTAACTTTGCCGTCGTTCATACCATCGATATTAAGCGAGACATTTTCAACTTGTTCCCGCGGGGCGTAACTGACCCAGGCGCTGCCTTGATCCTGCACCCAGACCAGAGCTCTGTCCGGGGAAATCAGCCCTAGCGCGCGGGCGTCGGGGACGGTGCGTTTTTCGTAATAACCTCGAGTGCGCTGGCCGCGGGCTTTTTCTTCCCGCGAGGGGACTTCAATCACGGGGAATTTCAGCTGCCGTTCGCCGCATCGAAGAGAAAGCTTGTCTTCCCCGAAACTTTGGATTTTCCCTAAGTCTTCTTCCGCCATAAAGCGGGAGATGCCGGCGCAATGATAGTAAAGGTCGTAATGATCGATATATTTTCCCCAGCCCCAAGGCATTGCTGTAGACGCCAGACCTGACATCAATGCCGTCCACATCTGGTTATGCAAATCCAGACCGGTGGAATCGACCGCCAGTTTAAGGAATTCTCCCATTCCCACATGTGATTCGTAGCCGAATTCGCCGGGAATGATCGGTTTGTTCAGAGGCTGCATAATCCGGCCATCGCGGAGCATATTATCCACGATATTGAAAGGCTTATCGCCGTTGAAAGAGACATAGTCGTGGAAAGTGACAATATCCGCCGGGAAAGCGCGGAACAGCGCGGGAGCTTTTGCCACATCGCTGGTGCTGGTAGTGACAATATGCTGAGGGTCGAGGCTTTTGAGGTATTCGGCGGCTTGGCGATGCCATTTTCCCACGATATTGACATCGTAATCCAGAGTATTATCCACTTCGTTCCACAGTTCCCAGCAGATAATATGAGTGGAATGGCCCCAGCGGGCGATGATATAGCGGAAGAAATTCTTTTGGAATTCCCATGCTTGGCGGTCGGTAAAAAACTGGCCGGGATTTCTGCAGGGGCCGCCGTTCCTGCTCCAGTAGGGATTAGCCTGGAAGCCGGGGGCGCCGTCGGCGGGATTTTCCCCAAAATCCGCCCAATGATAGAAGGAAAAGCGGAGATAGACGCCGAGGCTTTCCGCCAGCGCGACGGCGCGGTCGATTTGCGAAGCTACTTGCTGATTATAGCGCCCCAGATTTTGATAAGCTTGGTAATAGGGATAACGGCGCTGTTCTTCCGTCGTCCATTCCAGATAATCGCCTTGACATAAATCGATTTGCGCCATATTGCCGCCTTTAGCCGCCATCTTCTCGATAATTTCAAAACTGCGGACTTCCCCGTCCAGGCAGGCTCCCATCGTATTGACGGAATTATATCCTATCCCAAAGAAAAAATTTCCATTGTCGAAACGGAGATAATGCGGATTTTGCGGGTCGGGATTAAGAAATCCCGCTTCCGGCGACGGCATACAGATGAATTTTATCGGGGCATCGGCGGGATATTTTTGGGAAGCGGAACCGGCGGTAATCACAATTTGACACAGCCATTCGCCTTCGGCATCGGGAGTGAAGCGGACTTGCCAAAAACCTTCGCTTACTGCTAGATAGCGGCGGATATCGATTTTTCGGGAAGGCCCGTTGGATTTCTTATAATCGATCCATTCGACTTTAAGCTGATGTTCGACAAGATAGAAAGCGGGGATTTGATAGAGTTTTCCGGCCGGCGAAGTAAAAACCGCGTCGATGCGGATTTCTTCCGGGTCGAAAGGATTGTCGAATTCCCGGTCTAAATTGAAGCTTATCTGCAGTTTTTGGTATTTTCCGATTTCGTAAGTGTTGAATTCCAGGCTGGTGACTTCCATAGGATAAGCGGGCGCCGTGAGGAGAAAGCTGAAGAAGATGATTAAAAGCGGAGGATTTTTGTAACGCATAAATTAATTCCTTGATTATCTTGAAATAGTCAACAAGTCCGCAAGTCTGCAAGTCGAAAGAAGTGTTCACAGTATGGGCCACTGCGTGGCAAGTTGGCAAGTGTTCAAGTGAAAAGCATCTTTTGTGTTTAATTTACGACACTTTGTAGGGACAGAACATTGTTCTGTCCCTACGCAACGCTGTTCTGTCAAACCCCCGCGCGGTCAGTGTCAGATACTATATGTATAAATCAGCAGATAGTAATCCAGGTCTTTCCCCAGAATGAAGCTCCAAAATTTCCGCTGCAGCCCATCAATTTTAACATATCCTTTGAACTCTGGTTCCCCGTAAATTTTTGATAGATTATCACGGAGTTTGATACCTTCCAGATAGATGCTTTCTTCGCCGCGGTGACGGATGGCCAGTTTGACTTTCAGGGGAGGTTTCTGTTCCGAAATATAGGTTTCCGCATTGACTAAACCGTAGGTATTGACGCTGGTCTTGCGCAAATAGTGAAGTAAAGGTTCTTCATCGGTCACCACTAAATCTCCGGGAACATAGCCATTTTGGATTTCCTGCGCGATTTGCCGCCAGGGCGCTTGATATTTAGGATTGAGGAACTGGGCGCCGCGGTGATAATTGAATTGGGAAAGCAGGCTAAAGGCGAACAATAAGATAATGCCGATTTTGCTCAGATAGCTTTTACTTTCGTTTCTAAAAAAGAACATCAGCCACAAAGGCTGGAGGAAAAACATTTTAGAAGGCAGTAAGGCAAAATTGGCAGCGGAAAAGACTTTACTGTAAAAAATCACGGCGATTATGTAGAGCAGGAAAGGCAGTACCAGCGCAAAAGTCCAAAAACCAGAGATATTATTACTTCTTTTAACCGCCGGTAGAAAGAGCATTCCCCCGCCCAGTACTCCGATTAGTATCAGAGGATTCCAGGGATAGACATTTTCCCCTAAGGTGAAATTGTAGATGGTATAGACTATCCTCACCAAAGATTGAAAGGCGTTATATACAATAAATCGGAGCAGGTGGAAATCGGGCGCGGCGGATCTTTCGGGGGGGTAAGGATTAGTTCCGGCTTCCGCACCGTGCAGGAGGTTAGTTATCCAGGGAAGATAGAGGATGAAGAGGGCGATGACGCCGGGCAGGAGTTTCAGCCAGGTTTTTGGGGATTGCCGGTGATACCAGATGAAGTATAATATCAGACAGAAAATATAGAGAAACCCGACATAATCGGTATAAATCAGTAAAAGCGCTGACAGCCAAAAAGCCCATTGCCGGGAAAGCTTGGGCGATTTCAATAGTTCCAAAAAGAAAAGTAAAACCAACAGACAAAGCAGCCCGGTCAAAGTGTAATATCTGGTCATCCGGGCGTAGAAAATATAAAAAGGCGATACGGCCAGTAGCAGCGCAAAGTATTTTAAATTTCCCGGCGGAAGGATTTTTTTAGCGATGAGATAGGCGGTGATCATCCCCAGCAATCCCAAAAGCGCAGGCAATGAGCGGGTCGCGGTTTCACTGAATCCGAAAAGCTTAATCCAATAGTATTCCAGTAAAAAGAACAAGGGGGGATGCACATCGAAACTCGACTGAGCTAAAACTACTTTAGGAGTACTCAATTTGGGCAGGGAGAAGATTTCATCGCTCCAATAATCCCGCGCGCTTAGATTGACGAAAAGCAGAACTGCGGCTAAAAGGAAGACCGCGGGGAGGAAGATTTTTTCCTTCAGGCTGGCGCTCTCCATTACAAAGCCCTTTTAATTTGACGATAATAGTCGCGTAAATCGGATAATACGGGGTGGTGATAGTGATAGACCGCTTCGCACGATTGGCATAAGGGTAAAGTTTTAATCTCGTGTTTAGCCAGTCCCCGGCGGATAGAACGGATAGTTTCTCCGTTCCAGATTTCTTTCAAAGTCTGCGTCCGGATGTCGCCTAATTGTCCTAATCCATTTAAATCTCCGCAGCACCAGACAACTATGCCGTCCCAGGCCACGGACAAGCTGTTCCAAGGGGTCATACAGGGGAAATATTTGGGGCCGTGCGGGCGGTTGAAAGCTTTCTTCTCCTGACCGGGCCAGACAAAAGGATTGAGCAGGAGGAATTCATCCACCGGCAAGTCTTGAAATAAACGCTTGAAATCGGAAGTAATGAGGCCGCAATTCGGCGCGCCGGCGAGTTTGATGACTTGAATAGTAACTAAAGGGAATTTTTTCCCGCGGGATTTTTTGGCTTTAAGGAAATCGAGGATATTTTTAAGAGTGTGATCGTAGTTTGCGCCGAGGCGGATTTTTTCGTATTCTTCCGCGCTTTCACCGTCGAAACTGAAACTGATTTTATCCAGTCCGGCGGCGATGATAGCATCGATGCGTTCCGGCGGCATATAAGTGCCGTTGGAATGGATATTGGTGAGCAATTCCCGCGTTTTCGCCATCCGGATATAATCCGCTAAATGCGGATTGAACAGCGGTTCTCCGGCGAGGAAAAAGCGGATTTCCGTCACGCCCAAACTGCTGGCTTGGTCGAGGGCGATTTCCGCAGTTTCCGGGCGCAAATGCCCCTTTTTCCGGCGGCTGTCCAGCGAACAAATGGTGCAATTCAAGTTGCAGAAACTGGTCGGTTCCAAATTGATAAAGTAGGGCGGGCTGGGCTGATATTCCCGCCCGAAAATCAAAGCGGGTTTGGTGCGCAGCTGCGCCCATAAATCTTTTATGATGAATTTCAGCATAGTCTCGTGTCTCGTGTCTCAAGTCTCGTGTCTCAAGTCTCAAATTTTCTTTGATGTGAATCTAATCTAATAAGATAAGTAAAAAAACTAAAAATCGCTAAAATAGCAGGGGAAAATAGTATAGTGTTCCCAAGCCGGAGCGGAGGAACGAGGAGAATGGTGTCACACAGGAGTGAATTATCGTATGCGCGTCTTGGTGTCAGGTGAGGACACCTGACACCATGCGCTACAGTCGGGGAAACGAGAATATTTGCTTTGAAAATAGTCGAAAGTCGAAAGGAAAAGCTGTGCTGTCAGGCGCCCTCGCCTGACAGCCGACCTTAGTCTGTGGTATCGACCCTCTGTGGTCGACACTATTTTCATGCTTC
>Ga0172368_10005383_pt1 | contig 14307 bp, 11 predicted proteins | sample Lak11m_FD_114540 | JGI IMG/M metagenome (GOLD analysis project Ga0172368, IMG submission 114540) | Freshwater microbial communities from Kabuno Bay, South-Kivu, Congo - kab_022012_11m | ecosystem: Environmental > Aquatic > Freshwater > Lake | place: Democratic Republic of the Congo: South-Kivu...
AAAAATAGACCTTTGGGGACTGAAGTGTTGACATTATGAGGTAATTGGTAATTTTTGTATGGGAAGTTAAAATTAATTGAGGGCTTAATGTAAATGGTGTCTTTGATGTTGTATATCTGATGACACCTTTTTTCCATCGCTTCATTTTCAAAAACAATTCCAGTTGCTCTCTTCAAACCCCATATTCGATATTTATCAACAATTACTCTTTTTAATTTTTTAATACCTTTATATTCTTGCCAAAAATCCAATTCGGGAAAATAAAGATTTGAATCTGCAGAACCTATAATCTGGGGGATTTCTCTGGGATAGATACCTAAACCGAAGTATGTATAAATAATATCTATCCTGTGTTTTTTTATAATTTTTTCACCTTTGAAAATCTCGAAAATTATTCGTTTTAAAGGATTCTGAGGGACACTAGTGAAATTTTTAACCTGATTAAGTAATAAGTATTGTTCTAATGCACTGTCTTTTGCTACTACAAAATGGAAATTGTAATTTTTAAAATTATTTTTGAGAACAAATTGAAGAAAATTCAGACCTACATTTTGTCCTCCACCGGCTTTCAATGTTGCAAAGTTTATTAAAATGTTCATTTGGTAATCTTGACTCTGTTATCAATTATATCTCTAATTTCTGTTTTAATTTTATTAAAATCACTTTGTATTTTTCTGTTAAGTTCCTGAAGATTTAATTTTAAATCAGAACGTTTGGCAAACAACTCCAAAAACAAATTATATGCTTCGTTTGCATTTGGGGTATTCAGATAATAAATATTCTGTGACTGATTCATTTGCTGTTTTAAAATACCTTCAACTCGTGTGTCAGCTTTAGATGCTAAACACATAAAGGGAGTATTAACTCCAATGGCACCAATGATTGAATGAACCCGTTCTGCAATTAAAAAGTCTGCTTTATTAATTATACCTTTTAATTCTTTGGCAGACAAATCTTTTTCAAAAACAACAACTCTTTTGCTATGGTTTAAATTTGCTCTTTTAACTACATCTTTTGAAATGATTCTATCATCCATTTTCTTATCAGGCCCTATTGTATGCGGGAGAAACAAAAGATTATAATCCGTATTCTCATGAATCAATTTAATTAATTTAGCCAGGAAATTCCTGTGAGATTCTATTTTTTGACCAGGGCCAACACTGTTATCAAATGAATGCCGGGCAATTGGAGCCGGTTCAGCAGTTGTAATCATAACAACTGGTTTATTGAATAAACCAGACAATCCATTTTGCTCAATTATTTCATTTATAACCGAATCATTTTCAGGAATCATACCAAATGCAGGGTCAGGTTTTAAATCGAAGGTTAAATGAGGGAAGTTCTTCAAAGCCCAATTATAACCAATAGGATTTCGGGCAACATTAAAATCGGATTGACAAAATGATTTCTCATAGATTTTTAACAAAGTTTTTTGGTTTACATTTGGTTTCATTGAACTCCCAAAGATGCCAAATGGGATATTTACAGCATTCAATTCATTTAATATATGACACACATATTCATCCAAACCTCCATTGTGACCAGCAATGATATAATTTACTTTTTTGAGTAGATTGACAGACTCTTTGTATTTAGCAGGAACCCGTTTTTCACCAAAAATATATTGTTTTAAAATTCTGGCTTCTTTATGTGATTTAAGTATCCACCACGGAAAGAATTTGTTTAATCCATTTCTTAACAAAGAACAAATTGAAGAATAAATCTGATTCCAGCTTGGTCCTATACCAAATTCCCGAGACCTCCAGTCAGAAAAAAACAAGCTGCCGGGATGAACATGAATATTACCCTTTTTATAATATTTTTTTGATTTATTATCAACTATATGGTATTCACAATCGATGTCCGCAAATAAAACATCAATCACCCCTCTGATAATTGCTTCTTCTCCCTTATTTTCCAAAGGAACATATTCCGGGCATAAAATGTGAATTTTAGACTTCATAGTAAGTTTTATTTACGCGTTTTAAAATTTTTGCCAAAGGCAAATATAATCTTGTTCTCTCCAATAGATAAAATAATTTATGGCTAACTAAAACTTTAAGCTCAAGTTTTAAATTGGTAGCATGCTTGTTAAAACCTCCATCAAAATGAGGCACATACATATTCATTAATTGGTACAGTTTTAATCTGGAATTTTGACGTTCTTTTTTTGTTGTTAAATTCCCCTTTTGCGATATTACTAATTCTTCAACAGATATAAGTTCGAAATTAGCGCCACTCTTTTCTTTTATTTCATTTAATATTGCTTCCATTTCTTTGGACCGGCAAATATAAAAAGACCATTTTTTACCTGAATCTATAAAACGAGGATGCCATGCGTCACCAAAAGAAACATCTGCCAGTTCACCGGTTGCATCTACACATAACCGGCATCGGTAGTATTTAGTATATCCGGTTAGCCGGGCGTAGTCGGGGTAACTTATTTGGATTGGCTTTGCATTTTTTTGCTGAATAGTCATTGTGCCAGGTTGTCCGTTACCGCGGTAACTGAATTCTTTTATTTTTTCTTTCTTAACATTAAATATTTTAAAAATTCTTTCAGTTTCTCTAAAATCCCTGTAACCTCCACAAAAATTGGCAATAGTAAATTTAATTTTTTCGTTTAATTTTTTATTTTCTTGTTGAAGTAACCTTAATCCTGCTATTTGGCAAGGTGTGCCAATCACAGCTAATTTCCCTGGAAATTTTATTACCTCATCAATATTTTGCAACAAAGGAACCGGCATATATTTTGAACCCTGAGCGGAAATTAAGTCTTCTTTGGTTTTAGCTATAAATGGTTTTGGTACAGGTCCGTTTTTTGTATAATCAAATTTTACGGTTAAAACTCCTTGTACAATTTTTTCTTTTAATAAATAGTAAGCTAAAAATGGCATCATACCCCCCGATGAAGATTTTTTCAGAAATGCCTGGTCGTTAGTATAGGCAGCACCAATTGAAGAATAGTAGCCAAGTTTATAATTGTAGGAGTTATCTTTACTGTATAAATCCTTCCCTGTGTCAATAATGTTATACCCTTTCCCGGGGCAAATTTTATATAGAAATTCATCTTCTGCCGGTTCTATCTTCCTTTTAAATTTGGGAAGATAAATTCCTTTTTTCATGCTCATTTCAGCATATCCATTTTGGGCACATAATCCGCATGATATGCATAAATTTTTATCAATTACTTCTTTTTGTATTTTCATTTACAAAATTCTAAAGTGTTTTTTATCGTTTTAACATTATCATACATATTAAAAATTTTACTCGCATTTTGCTTGAATAATTCATAATTCGAATCAATCTTATTTATTCCATCTTTTATACTCTCAATACTATGTTCATCAACTATAACACCAGCTCCGGTTTGTTCAAAAATCATTCGTAAGCCAGGAATATCATTGCCAATCATTGGCAGATTGAAGGCAGAATACTCATTAATTTTATTTGGAGCACAGTACGCATTGTTTAATGATGTTGGTGCATAACAAACATAGCCAAAATAAGCTATTGTGGAGAACACTAAATAATCCGGTGCCGGAAGGTAAGGAATATGAATAATCGAATTACTAATGCTTTTTAATTTGGAAATGTAACCTGGTTCCTGTTCTTTACCAACCAAGAGCAAAAGATAATTCTCATTCAATTCTGTTATGGCGTGAGCTATTTTGTCAAGCAATCTCACCTTGCTTATTCCACCCTGGTACAATATTATCTTTTTACCTTCACAGGCAGAGATTTCATTTTTATATTTTTCTTTTAGCTTTTGTAATTCGATTTTATCAGGTATAAAATAGGGTTTATTGGGGAGAACAATGGGGCGCTGTTTTAATCCAAACCAAATTTGATAAAGCACTGTTCGATTATATTCAGGCATAAAAACGGCTTTTGCCTGATGAATTACCCTGGAGATTGCTTTTAGCTGAAATTTTGAATTTTCGTGCAACTCTTGGATTTGAAGTATATAATTAAACTTTTTTATTTTTTTACCCATTGCTATTATTGAAGGTGCATCGGCCAACCAAATCAGAGCATTAGCATTGCTATTTTTATTTAAAAAATTCAACGTATGACGTCTGAAGAGCAAATAATCTATTGTTTTTCCGATTTTTGATGTTCGTTGGTTATATGGTAAAATTGTTACTTCAATATCAATATCGTTCATCATCTTGATAAATGCGTCTGAGGCAGCACAAGTAACAAGTTTTACGTTATACCCCAATTGTCTTAAAATAAACAATACACTTATAACTGGGGGGCGCTTTGGGGTTTCTCCTTTATTTATTACAATTATTTGCATAATAATTCCGTTCGAGCTTTTATATTAATAAACGTTGAGTTAATGTATGGTGTGTTTTTTTTGATGAGTATTTTTTGTAAAAAGTTTTATGAATAGATATTCTTGTCATTTCTTAATTCTTTCATAATAATTATCTTAGCATAAAAACAAAAACGATGAATACAAAAATTATTGCAATCAATTGAACCTGGTTTAATAATTTCCGTATTTTACCTCGCTCGTAAACTATTGAAATAACAATACTGAGTAAAATTAATAATGACACTCTTATTCGTTCCTGAACTCCCTCCATATTAATTGAATATGTAATGATTGCTAAAAATGAGAATAAGATTATTACATGAATTAGACTAAGCAATTTTTTTGATTCAATTATAGCCGTATTGTTTGTGTCAGTTATTATCCATTTGGTTATTTGTTTTGATTTAACCACAACAAGGAATAATTGTATAAAATAAACATAGCTAAATAAAAAAATAAGACCTTGAACTAACGCCGAAATTGGTGTAATAGTAAAAGCTCTGGAAAAATTTCTAAAAAAATAATTGAGCCAAAAATCAAGTGTGTTGCCTGCAAAAAAACCTTTTATTACTGAAACAAAGGGACTTTCAACCTTTATATTGAATTGCATTTTAGAGTTTAATGTGTCTTCGCTTTGCACGAGTATTGCATTTACGAAATCAATAGAACTAATAGAAAAAGCTCCTATAACTGTAATGACTATAGAGATAATTAATAGATTATATCTTCTAAGTTTAAAAATATTGGTTTGCCAGATATATTTTAATATTTGCACTATAAAGAAAGAAGTCATCAGGAGAATAACATAAAAGAAACGGAAATAGAACAGAATGAAAAGTATGAATATTATTTTTAGTATCCTATTTTTTTGATTTCCAATGTATATAGATGAAATGAAAATCAGACATGTTAAAATAATTATATCACGAAAATTATAAAGAGATAGCCAAAATCCCATTAGAACTATACTATAAAAAGTAAAACGACTGTTTTGTAAATTGTTTATCCCTTTTGATGCCAAATTTTTCGATAAGTTAAGAAAACTCAAAAAAAACAATGACCAACTTGTTAATTTTATGAGAATTGAAGCAAATTGTTCATTTTCAAATAATGGGTATGCAGCAATAATCTGATAAACATTAAAACCTATATACCTTATATCAATGAAATTGAGTAAATCAAAACTTTGTTTTACATTGCTTGCCTGTAAATAATAGGCTGTTGCATCAGAACCCTCAAAATAGGAACCTGAGAGATAATGCACCCAAAAAACATTTATTACTATTATAATTGCTCCTAAAAAATAGGATAGTTTTGAAATATTCTTTGTGGTTTTGTCCCTGAAAAATTTCCAAATAATAAATAAAAGTAATGCTACAAAAATCATACGTGATAATTAGTAATATATTTTGCAGTACCTAACAGCGACAATGCTTGTACCCTCTCATTCCCTTTGCCTTCAGTAAATAAAGTTTTGCAATCTTTTTTTAGTTGTGGATATTCATTCAATAACTCAATATGCTCATTAAAATAACCATCCATAAACTTTTTAAGCTCAGGATTGGTATTGTACCAATATTCAAGAGGGTTCATGTTGTTTTTAGTGTTGAAACCATATTTTGCAATGCCCAATTTTGATAAAATCTTGGTTGGTAATTGGCTAAGTGGTATTTCTTTTCCATTAATTTTAATCCAAAATTGATAATTTATCGGCACTTTATCTTTTTCCCATATATAGTTCGCTGCTTTTGGGTATTTTTTCATTATCCACTTTTTATATATGTAATGATTAAAACGCAGCTTCAACGGAATGCTTAATGAAAAATCCATAAAATCTGTATCATAAAAAGGAGAATAAGTTTCTGTATAATTCATTATCCCTAATAACCCTTGGTTTGCTCCGTAAAAACCCCGGATATACATTTTGAAAATTTCCTCGTTGGGATAATTTTCTTTAAAGTTCAAAGATTTAATTGCTGATAATAGTTTTTTGGAATAGGCACCATCTCCAAAGTTGAACTGTTTGTCTTTATTCAAAGTGGAATAAAACGTAGAAATAACAACATCACCCAACTGCCCGGAATGCATTATCCCTAATTTTTCAAAATTGAGGTAGTTGTATAAACTTAAACCGTGAGCCAAACCATAGTAAAGTACATTGCCCCCGGTTATTTGAGTGGTTTCATCGATGTTTTTCAGAAAATTCCCGTTATCGAGTGCCTTAAACAGCCATTCGTGTTTTAAATCGGCAGCAATTTGTTTGGCAATGGTTTCGTCGAGGTAATTGCTTTGCGAGAAGGTAAGGTTGAGTTGGTCGGTATAGCCCAGGTCGTGCGCTACCCATACAGTCATGCGGGAGTCGAGTCCCCCGCGTAAGGATGCAACATGTTTGTAGCCGTATTCTTTGTCTTTTTCAAAGGCCAATTGTACAGCCTCTCTAAATTGTTTGTCAATTTGCTCAATGGCTTCTTCTTCTGAAATTTTTATGGGTGTATTGATTAGTGTGTAGTACTTCTCTAAAGTCAATTTTTCATTTCTAACATACGCACAATAGCCCACCATTAAGCGTTTTATTTCGTTGGTAATTGTAATGTCTTCAAATACATATCCATAGGTTAATAATAGATAGGCACCCTGCTCATTTAAAGTAATTTTTTTGCCATTCTTTTTTAAATGATTTACCAACGCTGTGTAATTGTTTGAGAATATAATTTGGTTGTTGTATTGGGAATAGTACATGGGCTTGCTGCTGATGTGGTCGGCGAAAACAATCCATTTGTTTTCTTTTTTATCAAACAGAAATCCGTAATACGATCCTTTTAAATGCTTGAAGAACTGGTTGCCTTGTTTTTGATAGGATTCAATAAGATAGTTAGACCAGTTTGTTTTATTACTACTTTCTAATAGCTGCTTTTTATTCAATACAATACCATCGAGCAAAAGGTAAAAATCGTCGTTTTCAAAATTTACTTTGTCGTTTTGAAACTTAGCTAAAGTATCGTATTCCAGAGAGAATGATTTTTGATGTTTATTCCCGGATTGCTGATAAATTTGAATATCCAATATAAATGATGACATTATTTGTTACGTTTAATGGTTGAGATAAACAGGTTATACGTTTCAAAAACAGACTTTTTATCGAAAGAAAGGATAAAAATCGCAAAAGCAAGCAACGTTGCAGCAACTTTAATGATTACATTTACGATTATGCTGTTCGTGATTTCGGTTTTCTCGCCTGCAAAATAAATGAATAATGTGGCAGCAAGAAAGAAAAAGAGTGGTTTATAGAATTGACTTACGTATTCTTTTAAGCTGATGTTGGCCATTGGTTTAAGCTGTATAAACCAAAGGGGGATAATAAAGAGCAGTGAGAGCAACGCATAAAATGCAGCCACAGCTTCTACATTTATTAAAGCTCCTGCAAAAATCACCGGAGGTGTTATTAGTACTCTATATATTGTCCATTTAAAACCAATATCTGTTCTACCTGTGGCTATTTGCAAACTTCCCACCGGATTGCTAATTGTATTGGTTGCATACGAAATGGCTAAAAAACTTAATACTAAAAATCCCGAAATATAGTCAGGCCCGTAGAGGATGGACAAAATCTCTTTGGACAAAATGATTATGAGCAAGTATATGGGAAAGTTAAGGGTAGCAAGGAAATATACTACCTTTAAGTAATACTGTTTAACCTTTTCTTTTTCTTTTTGAATGGATGATAAAATTGGACTTAAAACATTTAAAATTATGGGATTGGCAATAGAGTAAAGTTTTATTACAATTTGTTTAGAAAGGCTATATAAACCCAGGCTTTCTGCTCCCAGCATTTTTCCAATAATTAGAATATCAACTTCCCGTGAAAAAAAGTCAACTAAGCTGCTCCCCATGGTAAACCCGCCAATTTTAAGAAAGGGTTTGGTTTCATTTATTCTGAAATGTAACCGGATGGGATTTAAGCGCAGGTTCTGTACCAGAAACAGTCCATTCGAAATAAATGAGGCAAGTAATGTAGAATAAACCAAACTGTAAACGCCAAAATCGTTCATGGCCAGAATTGTGGCTGCAATTAAGCCAATAAAAAAAGAAATCATGTCGGTAATGGCAATGGCTTTAAACTGAAACTGTTTTTGCATGATGGTACGATGCTGGCGGCCGCTGGCCATTAGCAGCAGGTTGGTGCCAAGAATGGGGACCAGCATACGCAACTCAGGTTCATCGTAAAAGCGGGCCACTAGTGGAGCGCTAAAAAACAAAATTCCATACAGAAACAACGAAATAAAAATATTGAGCCAGTAAATGCTGCTGTATTCGTTTCTGGTGGCATTTTGCCGGTGCAGGATTGCCGAGGTCATACCCATATCCACAAAAATATTGGAGAATTGCACCACAAACAACGCCATGGCCACCAGCCCAAAAGCTTCTTTGGGCAGAAAGCGGGTTAAAATGGAAACCTGAAGCAACTGAAACAATGCCCGGCCAATGGTTCCGACGGTGGTCCATTTGATTCCTGATATGGCTGTTTTGCGGAGGTTCATCGTTGTTGCTTAATAACTTCTTCCCACTGATGTATTACTTTGGACCAATTAGAAAACTCATATATTTTTACTGCATTGTTTTTACATTGTTCTTGGTAGTATGAGTAGTTCATAATTATTTTCTCCAATTTATCACTAATTTGTTCAACAGAATCCACTTCTTCAAAATAAATATCTGCTTCTTTCAAAAATTGATATGGCAACCAACTTCCATTAATTACAATGCCTCCACAGTAAAGTACTTCTTTCATACTTCCATTAAAAGCATCAGTTATTTGAACATTAATCATAATATCGGTAGCTTTTCTTAAATGCGCAATATCAATTTCTGACATAAATTCAGTGAAATATATTTGTTCAATATTTAAATTGTTGCATGCTTTTTTTATTTCAATTAGGTATTCATCATTAAGTGAGTAAGTCAATGGAAATAATAACCTTATTCTTTCACTAATTTTTTCATCTAACTTAGATAATGTGTTGATTACTTGGATATGTTGATGTGCTTTAGATCCATTATAACCAATAGTAACATTTAGTTTGTTCTTATTGAGATTGAGGTGATAAAAGCTTTCTTCTTTTGATTTAATGTTGTCAATGTATTTGATTACTTCATTTCCAAAATAACAAAGATGTACTTTCTTGATATATTTACTATATTGAGAATTAAAATCTTTAATCATTTGAGGACTTGAGATAATGATTTTATCAGCATTTTTAAGATTAAGGTCAAGATAAAACTTAGGAGTAGCTCTGTAAAAATCACTTCCCCACAATGAAATTATATAATTCTTAGTTTTTCTCCTTAAAAAAGATCCAAAAAATGCTAAATAAGGGGTGGCATAATGTACCAATATCGTATTGGGGTTTAATTTTTGTTCTAATATGAGCCTATAAATTTCCCAACCTTTTGCTATTGTTCTTATTCCCTTGATATTTGAAATAAATTTATTATTATCTGGAATAATGTAAACTTCCTCATAAATATTTTTTAAAGCAATTAAATCAATATTTATGTTAGTAGAAATTATTGAAATTGAAATATTAGGAAAAACCTTTCGCAACCATTTAACAAAGATTGTGATATATTGATGGTTTGCATCACCTATTATTAAGAGTTTAAACTTTTCCATTTAGTCCTTATTTTTTAAATACTCATCCCATTCCCCAATGTCCTTCCATGATTTTTCACTAACTGGGAAAACCCCTACCTTACCATTTCTATTTTTTATTTTATTAATGAGGTCTGTTATATGAAAAAATTTATTTTGTGGGATTTCAAATAACAAATGAGGCTCTAAAATATATAATCCGGCATTAATTTTATAGGTAATCTCAGGTTTCTCTTTCATTTCATTTAATAATCCATTTGTTCCTGTGTTCACTGTGCCATAAGGTATCTTATAATGCTTCAGGGCTGCCACTAATGTTAATTCATTTCCATTGCTTTTGTGATAACGATAAATTTCAGAATAATCCTGATCGATAATAATGTCGCAGTTTGAAACGAAAAATGTTTCATTTATTTTACCATTTAATAGGTGTAAACTTCCTGCTGTTCCCAAGGGCTTTTCTTCTTTCAAATATTTAATATAGTATTCGGGATGTTCGAATGAATTAAAATAATATTCAATGAGTTCTGCTTTGGAATTAACAGAAAAGAAAAATTCATTACAACCTGCATCCACAAAACGATTTATGATATGTTCAGAAATTGGCTTTTCTCCTATTGGAATCAGGGGTTTTGGTAGTACATTAGTAATAGGTTTTAACCTCGTACCTTCACCTCCCGCCATAATTACAACTTTTAAATTTAATTTTTCAGTGGGTGGTAATTTCCCCATATTTATAAAATCTTTCCAAAATAGTACATCAATGATTTTCTTTTTGTCATTTATTATGGGCATAAATTCTGCTCTAATGAGCATCATCATTTTTTCTATATCATCTCTACTATCTTTTTCAGTTGCTACAATTATATCTTCCCTTAAAATATTTGATATAGAAGAATTTAAATCAAAATTTTTAATTATGGCACGTTGGATATCACCAATACTTAATAATCCAATAAATGTGTTGTCGTTTTTATTTAAAACGATAAGTAACTTTTTACCTATTCTATCCATTTGTTTTAGTGCACTTAGAATAGAATCTGTTTTTTCAATAATTAAATTTTCATTTACTAAACCAGGGGTTTTGATCATAAATTTTATTTTTTTGCTATTATAAAACATCTTTCATGAATGTTGTTCTCAAGTTTACCAAAAGTGCCTGATATTTTAATTTTATAGTTACATGAATTAAACAAGTTTATAAGCTCTTGTGAGGTGTAATGTTTGAACACCGTAGTATCAGGAACATAGTTTTCATCTTTAATTTTTTTAAAATAATCATCAAATTCTTTATTCGGAGTAATGACTATTATTTCACCTTTTTCAGCGAGATTTTCTTTTAGATTAGTAAGAACCTCTTTAATATTTTGAATGTGAGCTATAGAATGTTGAAAAATAATTTTATTATATAATCCTTTAACATCATAAATAAAATTGTTTTCCAAATCACTATCAATGTATTTTTCGATGTCATATCCAAATATTTGAGCTTTAGTTCTTGTTTGTAAATACCTTATGTTGGTTCCAACACCGCATCCATAATCTAAAATAATTTCATTTTCATAGATTGGGAACATTAAACTGAATAAAAAATTTTGTTCTAATTCATATTTATCTGTAGAACTAAAAGTTTTAAGTCTTTCTAAATAAAATTTATTGTCCATAGTTATAATATTGATTCGATTAACTTTATTGTGATAAACCTAATGTTGGAAAGTGTTAGTGTTGAAAACATCGGTAATGTAATTTCATTGTCAGTAACATATTCTGTATTTGGCAGGCTTGCATTGTAATTTTTGTATATCGAGAATTTGTGAATTGCAGGGTAGTGTATGCTGGTTTGTATGCCAGCTGCATGCAATTTTTCGCGAATCTTGTCTCTTTTTTCTGCAGTAGAATCTTTAAGCACAATGGGCATGATGTAATTGGAAACAAATTCGGTGTTGTTGGCAAAAGGAACAATAATGCCCGGCACATTTCTTAATTTTTCTAAATATTGTTGTCGAACATAAATTCTTTTTTCAAGGTCTTTCTTTAGTTTTTTCATCTGCACTACCCCAATGGATGCTCTAATATCATCCATACGAAAGTTGTAACCCAGTTCAACAATGTCGTATGTGGTGGCATGTCCGCTTGCGCGTTGGTACGACATGGTTGTCATGCCGTGTGAGCGAAGCAAGCGTGCTTTTTTTGCCATTTCTTCATTGTTTGTAATGAGCATGCCCCCTTCTCCTGTGCTGATGTTCTTATTGGAGAAGAAGCTAAAACAGCCAACATCACCTATTGTCCCTAGCTTTTTGCCATTGTATTCAGAGAGTGGCCCGTGGCAAGCATCTTCAATTACTTTTAAATGATGCTTCTTGGCAATGGCCATGATTTCGTCCATTTTTGCAGGGAACCCAGCCATATGTACAACAATGATGGCCTTTGTTTTTGAAGTTATTTTTTTCTCAATCTCAACCGGGTCGATATTGATGTGATTGGGACTTTCAATATCGCAAAAAACAGGAGTTGCCCCCACATATTTTATGCAATTTGCTGAAGCCGCAAATGTTAACGAAGGGCACAGTACTTCATCTCCTGGTTTTACATCGCATAAGAGGCAAGCCAGATGTAAAGCATCGGTACAATTGGACATGCTTACAGCGTAATTCACGTCGAACATTTCAACAAACAATTCTTCCAGTTCTTCGCATTTAGGACCTGTTGAAATCCATTTTGAACGAATGGTTTCAGTAACCGCCTCTATTTCTTCTTCTCCGAAATTTAATTTGAATAAAGGTATTTTGTATTCCATTTTAATATAATTGTGTGGGTTTACATTTTTGCATCCAGATACTTTCCTTTTTCAACGTATCCAAAGTTGGGGATCATTTCGAAAAATAGATCGACCAGTTGTTCTTTGGTCCATTGGCCAGTTTGTTTGAAGTTCTGAATTGTGTGGGTGAAATGTTCAATCAATTGAGCATCGAAAACCGCTTCATTTTTGATGATCCCTAAGTTTTGAAACCGGTTCAGTTCCAGTATTTCGTTGTCTGTATAAAATTCTTCAAAATCTTTTTCGCCAGTGGTATCGCTGGCTGTGAACAAGCAAGGCCATTGTCCTTTTTCGGGCAGTGTGTGTGCCAGTTCCCGTGCTTCATCTTCTGTTTTGCACAAGTAAGGTTCGTAGCCAATGGCTTTCAGGTAACGAATGGCTATTTCGGAAAAGGTAATTAGGTGCAAATTTTCGCTCAATTTTGGAAAAAAGATATCGCGGTTTTCTCCAAAAATGGTTGACATCAAACAAAGCTCCCCCGATTCTTTAGGAATCACAAAATAACGTTTTACGTCGTTGGGTGCTACAATGGGTTGTCGCTTCTGTATGCGCTGATTGAACCCGTGCAACAACGAGCCATCGGAGAAAGCAACATTGGCAAAACGAGCGGTTGAAATGCTGATTTGTTCGCTTAACTGCATGAGGTACATTTCCATAATACGTTTGGAAGCGCCCATCATATTAGCCGGGTTGGCAGCCTTATCGGTAGAAACGCAAAAATATTTCTTTACACCCTTTTTAATGCATTGGCGAATCGTTTTTTTAGTGTTGAAAATATTCACATCAATCATCCGCATCATGGTGAAAGGATCTTTTTCACTGCGTACATGTTTTAAAGCCGAGAGGTTGAGAACATAATCGTATTTTCCATCGGAATTCCAAAAAGTGTCGTACTCGGTCGAACCACAATCCAGTGCAAAGGTCTGGAAATCGCCATTGATGTATCCAAATGAACTACGTATGTCGCGCACCAGCTCCACCATATTATTTTCACTAATATCAACAACATGTAGTTTTTGCGGATTGCGCTTGAAAATTTCTTTTGTAACGGCCTGTCCGATTGAACCGGCTCCTCCAATAACAAGAAACCGGGAGGAACCTACAATGTCAGCAAGTTCTTTTTCGTTGCCTGTAATATCCTCGCTAAACAGCTCATGTTCCCGGCCAATAAGGTTAAGTATATTCATTTTTACAACTTATATATCTTTTCGTTGCTGTCTTTCACCATATTCCGCATATCCACAATCAATTTTGCATGTTGTCGGATAAATTCAACATCAAAAGCCGCATGGTTGGTGGTTAATACCACTACATCGGCAGCTTGCAGGGTTTCAGCTGTTAATTCAACGGATTGTAGAGACGGGCCTTGTTGAGACAGGGCATGCCCTGTCTGTACTACGGGGATATGCGGATCGTTGTAGGAAACAATTCCACCTTTGTGCGCAACAATGTCCATGATTTCCAATGCAGGCGATTCGCGTGCATCGTCAATATTTGGTTTATAGGCTACACCTA
>Ga0172368_10005385_pt1 | contig 14305 bp, 14 predicted proteins | sample Lak11m_FD_114540 | JGI IMG/M metagenome (GOLD analysis project Ga0172368, IMG submission 114540) | Freshwater microbial communities from Kabuno Bay, South-Kivu, Congo - kab_022012_11m | ecosystem: Environmental > Aquatic > Freshwater > Lake | place: Democratic Republic of the Congo: South-Kivu...
CTCTTTTTTTGCATCTTTTATTACACTTCTATGCCAAAAAACCCCTTTGCTCTTTATAATTTTCATTTCGGCGTTTTTGTAGTTTGCTAAAGCAGGAATGCCATCTTGTGTATACAAAATATATTGATTGTCGAGATCGAGTTTAAGTAAATTTTGAACTATATGGTAAGTAAACCAACCTTTTCCTGTTTTGTTTCCTCCAGCCGACCTAATATCGATGCCAATTTTCATGAGAATGAATTAGATAGGATGATTATAATATAAATTTTTAAGGAGAGGTATCAGAAATAATTTTTACTCATCTTGCCTTTTGTTGAAATAGCTGCCAACTACTTAAATTCTAGCCTCATTCGCTTTTTGGCTGCTATTTCATCACAAAAGGCTGCAAATATCGCAAAAATTATTTCTGACACCTCTCCTTTTTTGAATGTTTATTTTGAATAAAGTTGCATCTACGCAGAGAATGTGTTAAAAACTATTAGTGTTTTTTTTAACCCAAATCGTAATGAAAAAAATGGTTTTATCTGGAGTGACTCTCCTTCTTGTTCTAGGAGGATGCTCACTAAATTTCCAGCCTCAAACTACTGCGCCTACACAAGACGATTCAAGTACTCCAACTGTTACTGTTGAACCAACAACTCCTGCTCAAGATGCCTCTATAAAAAGTAAAATTGAAAACTTCAACAGCTATACTTTGGTGGCAGATGCCACAGAGAAATCTTCTGTAGTTGCATCTTGTGATGACTATACAAAAGCTTATGTAGAGAAAGTTAATAAAGGAGATGTAAAAAAATTATCTTTATATGAGTCAAAAGATAATTTGTATGATTTGAGAGTTTATGTGATTCCAAACTACGATAATCTAACTTTTAAAGATTTGAAGGACAAGGTTGGAAAATGTGGAGAATTAGGCTCAAATTTCCCATTAAAAACCGTGAATGACAATGTTATCTGGGGATGGTCTTCTTGTACTGGTGGTGCAGCTCCAACTAAAGATCAACCTGGATATGATGATTTCGTAAAATGTACTGAAGTTGAAAAACAACTAGATACATATTTGAAATCTTAAATTTAGAGATGAATCGATTTTTTGTTATTTTTCTGTAAAAAATTAAGCAGGATTTACTAAAATAATTTTGGGAAAATCCTGCTTTTTATTTTCAATACCTCTCCCTTTACATTATTAAAAAATGGGATATGCTTTAGGTGACTTAACAATAGATATATGAGAGACGAATCATTCAAAATTAGGCTAAAAAATCTCCCATTAAAAGAAAAACTAATACTAATAGGCTCTTTTTTTACACTTATAGGCGTGTTTTTCCCATGGTATGCAGACATGGATAAATTCCAAACCGGTGATGTATTTTTGGGAATAACTGGCCCCCTATATCTAACTGGACTGATCGTTTTACTAACAGCTGGATCATCTTTTGGACTCATAATGATGAAACTTAATGGCACAAGTTTCAGCAAACTTTCTATCAAAGAATATCAAGTTCACATGATCCTTGGTGGAATTTCTTTGCTTATGTTGGTAATTGCAAATTCTGTTTTCTTTCATTCAAAATTTGGGACTAATCTTACAGAAAAATCTATGGGAATTGGCATGATGATGTCATTTGCAGGACTTTTAATTACAGCATTTGGAAGCGCTTTAATGATAAGATCTAGTGAAGTAAATTTTGATGAAGAAGGTAGACTTGATCCACTTATTGACCTCAAAGAAAGAACTCAACAAGACCTAGATCCTGAAATGAAAAGTATGTTACAGGATGATTTTGATTCTCAAGAAAGTTTAAATGATCTAATAGAAACACATAACAAAACTGATAATGACAACCGATTCTAAAGAACCTAAAGATTACAGTATTATTTTTTACTGCAAAGATTGTGAAGAAGTTGTAGACACTGAACGTGTTGGTAAAAAATATGTTTATAGATGTATGAAATGTGGAACTAAAAATGTAGCTTTCGGAACAAAAAAAAGTATTTACAGTTATTTTCATATAAAAGATGAGCCACTTGAAGAGATACCTTCCGAGGGCGAGAAAAAAGAAGAAGTAAAAGCTTAAAAAAGTTTAGATTTTTTTAATAAAAATTTAATAAGAGTGTGGTATTGTGGCTTTAGACCTAGGGTTTCAAGATTTTTGCAAAATACTATTGACGGTGAGTGTTCACTCACCTATACTTGGGTCAAAGTACATCTTAACCAAAAAATATGGCAGCGAAAACTGAAAAAGACAAAGCGATTGACCTAGCTATGGCACAAATAGAAAAGAACTTTGGCAAAGGCTCAATTATGAAAATGGGGGAAGCACATAGAATTCCTATCGAGACTATTTCTACCGGTTCTATATCTTTGGATCTTGCTCTTGGCGGAGGAGTTCCTAGAGGACGTGTAATCGAGATTTATGGACCTGAAAGTTCTGGAAAAACTACTTTGAGTTTGCACATTATTTCTGAAGCTCAAAAGAAAGGCGGAATTGGTGCATTCGTAGATGCTGAGCACGCTCTAGATCCTGAATACGCAAAGAAAATTGGTGTAAATGTAGATGAACTTCTTCTTTCTCAGCCAGATAGTGGAGAACAGGCGCTTGAGATAGTTGAGACGTTAGTTCGCAGTAATGCAGTGGATGTATTAGTTGTGGACTCAGTTGCGGCTCTTACTCCAAAAGCTGAAATTGATGGCGATATGGGAGATTCTCATATGGGACTACAAGCTAGACTTATGAGTCAGGCTCTAAGAAAACTTACAGCTATCGTTTCTAAGTCAAAGACTACCGTTATCTTCTTGAATCAACTTAGAATGAAGATTGGAATCATGTTTGGCAATCCAGAAACAACTACTGGAGGACAGGCTCTTAAATTTTATGCATCTGTAAGAATGGACATACGTGGTGCAGGTAAAATCGAAGATTCTTCTAGTGTGGACAAGGAAACTGTTGGAACACGTGTGAAAGTAAAAATTGTTAAAAATAAAATTGCTCCTCCTTTCAAAACTGCTGAATTTGATATCATGTACAACAAAGGTATTTCTGTTGAAGGTGATATTTTAGATCTTTCAATCAAATACAATATCACTAGAAAAATGGGCGCATTTTACAGCTATAAAGATACAAAACTTGGACAAGGTAGAGAGAATGCAAAGGCTTATTTAACAGAAAATTCTAAGCTTTTGAAGGAAATTGAAAAAGATATTCGTACATATGCAAATGGTGATCTAGAAGCAATCACAAAATTAGTTTCTAAAGAGGAAGCTAATGATTAATAGCTACGAAAAACTTATTACGTACGCTTTAAAAATCATTTCAAAAAAACGATACACAATCTCAGAAATTGATCAGCGTCTTAGAAAAATGATTGTTAAATATGAGCTCGATGTTGGGAATGATGATGAAATTATAAATAGAGTTATTGATAGACTTAAAGAGCTTAAATATTTGGATGATGGGAAATATATACAGGACTACATCTCGGACAGAGTTACTTTCCGTCCGAGAGGTAGATACTTGATAAAAGTTGAACTAAAGAAAAAAGGCATTCCAAAAGAAATTCTAGAAAATGCTTTTCAGGATACCGATATAGATGAAGAAAGTATGATTCTGGAACTGCTCAGAAAGCGAATGTCAAAATGGACCAATTTGCCAGTTTTTAAACAAAAAATTAAGGCATATCAGTATTTAAGCTCTCGTGGATTTGAAAAAGATAATATTTACAAGGCTTTGACTCGGTGTTACAATTTCAGTGTAGAACAGGATCTTAATTAAAGATTCTGTTTTTTTACTTACTAATTTTTATTTATGCAATCACAATTTTTCGCTGCGATTAATCAATTATGCGATGAGAAAAATATTCCTCGAGATAGAGTTATCGAGGCGATAGAAGCTGCTCTTCGTGCCGCTTACAGAAAAGATTATGGGAATAAAGAAGAAAACGTTGTAGTTAACCTAGACGATAAATCTGGAATGGCTACTGTTTATCTAGTTAAAAAAGTCGTAAAAAAAGTTGAAGACGACACTCTTGAAATTACTGAAAAAGATGCGAAACAATATGCAAAAAATCCAAAAATTGACGATGAAATTAAAATCGACGTAACTCCTACAAACTATGGAAGAATTGCTGCACAAGCCGCAAAACAAGTTATCATCCAAAAGATTCAAGAAGCTGAAAGAGACGTAATGTATGACACATTCAAAGACAGAGAAAATGAACTTGTGAATGCTATTGTACACAGAGTTGATGGAACTAATGTTTATGTAAACTTAGACAACAAAACAACTACAAATTTACCTCCAGACCAACAAATCCAAGGTGAGAAATATTATTCAGGACAAAGAATCAAATTGTATTTGGACAGAGTTATAAAAACTACAAAAGGTCCTCAATTACTTATTTCTAGAACTCACGCAAACTTGGTAAAGAAACTTCTTGAACTTGAAATCCCGGAAGTAAAATCTGGACTAGTAGAGATCAAAGCTATTGCTCGTGAACCTGGAGTTAGATCTAAGGTTGCTGTTGCTTCAAATGATGAGAAGATCGATCCAATTGGTTCATGTGTAGGCCAAAAAGGTGTACGTGTTCAAAATATAATGGAAGAGTTAAATGGTGAAAGAATCGATATCATTCAGTATTCCAGCAACATGGAAGAATTCATCAAGACCGCTCTTGCTCCTGCAAAATCCGCTGTTATTGTTCTAAGCGAAAACGAAAGAAGAGCTAGAGTTTATGTACAACCAGATCAACGTCCTCTAGCTATAGGCAAACAGGGACAAAATGTAAGACTTGCTTCTATACTTACTGGTTGGGAAATAGATGTTCTTGATATTAGCGAATTTTCCGGAGGTGCTGCAGCTATAGAGAAAAAGCCTGAAGTAAAAGACATAAAAGATCTATCTATTGCTCCTGAACTTATTGAAAAATTGTCAAAAGCCAATTTGACTTTGGTAGAGCAAATAAAAGGACTTAGCGTTAAAGATTTAATGGGAGTTGAAGATGTTAGCGAAGAAGAGGCTAAAACGATCAATGAAGCTGTTAAGAATGTAGGCTAAATCCCTTTTATTCAACCCTCTTTTCTGCTATAATATCTTGATATAAATATATCGAGATGGCAGAAAATAATATCACAACTCAATTAGATCCATATACTCCTGGAAAGGTTGGAACTTCCGCTATAAAGAATAGCTCTTCTAACATGGACCAGATCAACCGTGAATTCATGGAGAAATCTGTGATGAAACGTGCTTCTGAGCTTGGCATACAGTATATAAATATTGCCAAGTCTCCTTTAAATCCTGATCTATTTAGACTTCTAACTTTTGATTCAGCAAAAAATGGCAGAATTGTACCTTTTTTCCGTATTGGAAAAAGTATTCGTATTGCTGTTGAAGATGCTGAAAAACCGGAAACAAAAACGGCTATCGCATTTTTGGAACAGCAAGGATATGAAATAAGTTTATTTTTGGCGTCTTCTTCAGGAATTGACGATGCTTTAAAAATCTATGAAGCCACTCAACAATACAAAAAGCCTGAAATAGTTGAAAATGTTCAAGTTGATGCTATTAAAACTTATGAATTAGAGATTAAGGAATTACTTGAGGTATCTAAAAAACTAGATAATGTTACGGCTGAAGAAGGCTTAAATATGCTAAATATTGGCGCCGCAAAAACCGGTGCTTCTGATATGCATTACGAGCCAGAAGAAAATACTGTAGTTGTTAGGTTTAGAATTGATGGAATGCTGCAAAAGGTATTTGAGATTAAACCGGCTACATTCAGAAACATTGCAAATCAGATCAAGTATAAGAGCAAGATGCCTCTAAATATCGATAATGTGCCTCAAGATGGCCGTTATGGATTCAATTTCAATAACAACGTCATTGATGTCCGTGTATCGTCTTTGCCTACACCTTTTGGAGAGGCTTTCGTATGTAGATATTTGTTTCCTGAGGAAGGATTTACTAATTTTGATTATCTTGGATTTCAGGGATACGCTTTAAAAAAATTAGATAACGTTACTGGTCTTTCTCATGGAATGGTGCTTTGTACTGGACCTACGGGTAGTGGAAAAAATACTACTTTGTATTCACTATTACAGAAAATGAAAAAACCTGAAAATAAGATTATTACACTTGAGGATCCAGTTGAGTATAAAATCGCCGGAGTTACTCAAAGTCAGATAAATGAAAAACGTGGATACACTTTTGCTAGTGGACTTAGAGCGATTTTAAGACAGGATCCAGACATAATCATGGTAGGTGAGATCCGTGACCTCGAAACTGCTGAAACTGCCGCACAAGCCGCATTAACGGGTCATGTACTCATGAGCACATTACACACAAATAGTGCGATTGAAGCTATTTCAAGATTAGTAAATATGGGGCTTCCTAGATTTATGGTGGCTTCAACTTTGCACATTGTTATCGGACAAAGACTTGTTCGTAAAGTATGTCCAAAATGTTCAACTTCAGTGGAAATTACTGAATCAGAAAAAAAAGAATTTGAATTAGCTTTTGATACTCTTAATCAAAATAAACACGGTTTAACCTTAACTGTTCCTACAAAAATCGCTAAAGTTAATGGATGCGATTTCTGTAGCCAAACTGGATATAAGGGTAGACTTGTAATTGCTGAAGTAGTTATCGTTGATGAATCAATGAAGAGATTGATTTTGAATAGCGCGAGCTCCGTAGATTTGATTACAGAAGCCAGAAAAGATGGCATGCTTACAATGAGAGAAGATGGACTAATCAAAGTGTCTCAAGGATTAACAACTCTTGAGGAAGTTCATAGAGTAACAAATATCTTCTTCTAAATTAGAATCCTTTTAAAAACTTTACGTTTAGGAATGCTGTGACTATAAGGACTGTTCCGAATACCAAAAATAGCCAATTGAATGGTAAAACAAGAAGAACTAATGCTCCCATTCCAGCGGTCAAGAAGTATGCCACCGGATCAGCTGTTTTGTATATTCCATATAATCTATCTTCTTTGTCTTTTGGAATGTTTTCCATGGCATATAATTCTGCAAGAGGCTCTACTAAAGCCGCTCCAATATTTCCCATTATTATTAATGCAAAATTCAAAATTGGATATGGACTTATAAATACTCCAAGAAGCGCAAGTCCCATAATAAAAAACCCTGTAGATATTGGCAAACGTAAGCCATATCTGTCCGCATACTCGCCTACTTTTACCTCTAACACAATGAATGGCAAAATACCTATAGACAGGATCAATCCTGTCGTATTTTCTTGATAACCGGCAAGTAAAATATATAGAGGCACATAAAGATTCTTGAAGCTAAACCAAAGAACTAAAACTACAGTATTTATGTATGCTTTTATTCTATTTGTATCTAAAAAGAATTCTTTTGTATTCTTGAAAACATTTGGAACCGGATTGCTGTCTTCAACAGTCATTTTAATTTGTTTTTGAATTACATGATTGTGATAGAAATATATAAACGCAAACATTGAAACCATTGCTGAAGCTATAAATACATAATTGTTCCCAAATTTTGTTCCGATATATCCACCAAAAACCGGTCCAATTAAATATCCGATATTATTAAATTTATAGAACACTCCTTCTTCGTGTCCTAAATTTTCTTTCTTTGAAAAATCTCTTACAAATAATGCGATCGAGATTATTAATAGTATTTTTATCCAGTTAATTAAGGCTCCGCAAAGCGCTAATTCTGGCACTTTATCTGAGAACATCAATAGTACAAATGATGCAGCCCAAATTACAAAACATGCCTGCGCAACAACAGTTCTTTTAACTTTTCTTAAAATTATTGTGCTGGTTATTGCAGACAAAAACATTATTATCGATAAAAACACATAGAATAAACTAACGTTTTCTTCTGTGTTTAATACTGACTTAACTACTCCTGGAAATACCGGGATAAATAACCCCATTGAAAATCCGTACATTAAAGACAGCCAGGAAAACACTCTTCCTTTTGAGGTTTTGTGATTTGTAGCGATCTTTAGCATCTTTTAGTCTTTATAATTATTTTTATTTTGGGTCTTCTATATCCCTATATTTTAGCACGTTTTGAAATATTTTTCATCCCTAAATTCCACTAATCCTCGTATTTCCAGAAGTGATAATGTTGAAAGAAGAATGTCTATCGGAACACATAATTTGTCGTGAATATCTTGGACTGTAACGCCCTTTCTTTGGCTAAGAGACGACAGAATGTCCTCTTCATCTTTTGTTAATTTATATAGTGGTTTTTGCTTTGGCTTGTTGTTTTTCTCTGATTTCAGTTTTGGATTTTGTATATCTGATAATTCGAATAAGTGAGGCTGTTTCTTTAAAATGTCGATTATTTCATATCCAGATGATATTGGATAAGCTGCACAATTTTGAAGAAGTTTTAGTGGACCTATTGAGTTTTCACGATCGATATCGCCAGGAATTGTGAATATTTCACGACCTTGGTCGAGCGCGTATTTTGCTGTTATTAATGCGCCTGAAGACTCTGGGGATTCTATTACAAGAGTGGCAATTGACAGTCCACTTATGATTCTATTTCGTGCAGGAAATTGATACCCTATTGGTTCAGTCATCCCTTCGTATTCTGAAATAATTAGATTATTTTTTAAAATTTCTTCTGAAAGAGCGACGTTTGATTTTGGATAAATATTATTTATTCCACTTCCTAAAACTGCGATCGTAGAAAGATTATTTCGTAGGGCTTCTTGGTGGACAATCGTGTCGATCCCCTTTGCAAGCCCTGAAACTATTGCCACATCTAAGTTTGCAAGTTCTTCAATAATTTTCTTCGTAAGAAATTCGCCGTAGTCTGTGCACTTTCTTGTTCCTACTATTGCGATGCAAGTTTTGGTTAAAATTTGCAGATTTCCGCGGTAAAAAATCTTCTGAGGAGGATTGTAAATTTGTCGCAGCAAATAAGGATAAACTTCATCCTTGATAGTAAAAGATTGTTCAACTGTGTCCATGTTTTGGTAATTAAAAAATTACCCCAACCATACAGAGGAAAGATTAAAAAATTATTAAAAATTTTCTCGTTTGTTTTGATAGATACTTTCATGTTTTTCCATTAATTAGTAGACAATGTACATTTAGGTTTAATACAATGAGTACAATTAATTAATAAAAATACATTATGAAACTAGTAAAATTAATCGCAGTAATTCTCTTAATCACTAATATATTTGGATGCGCAAATACTGATGGGAAAAAGGATATTTACCCTGGAAAAACAAATGGCATAGATAATTCAAAATTAATAGAAATTGCTAAGGAATTTATAAAATCAAATCCAGAAGAAACATATTGGCTGGCTGTTGGTAAAAAAATTACAAAGGAAGAATATGACTCATCCGTGAAAGAAGGGTTGAATTATGCTATTAATAACGATCCGTCATTTGTTGAAGATTTTAAAAGGGAATTGTATGTGGGGTCTATTTCTGATCCATCACCTCTTCCCAAAAACTTAGTGTCATGGAGAGTATGCTCTTTTGACATGAGTAAAATTGATAAAGATGGCCAATGTAATGGAAGTGTGATTACAGTTCATGTCCTAATAAACTCCTCTCTAGAAGCTGAAAAAATATATTATTCTCGTCACTTAGAACAATCCGGTGACCCAGCTGCGTAATGGCTTGCTCTCGAAAAATAAAATGTTCTACAATCCTGGAATTTCCACTTTGATGCCTTCTGTTACTTCTCCGATTATCCAAGATTTGATGCCGCGTTTAGCACAAACTTCTTGAACTTTATCAACATCATTGCTGATCACAATCATTCCAACACCCATATTCCAAGTTCTGTAGGCATCTGCCAAAGGTACATTTCCAAACTCAATTAACTTTCTCATCATTTCTGGAGTTTCTGGAAGACTATTTAAACGGGCACCAACATTTGATTTTTTCAATACTCTAGTGATATTTCCAGGAATTCCTCCGCCAGTTACATTCACTATTCCTTTAAGTTCGGCAATGCCGTTTTGTTTGTATCTACCATGTAAATCCATTATTGCACTGCAGCAAATTATTGATGGAGCAAGAACAGCTTCTCCCCAATTTTTTGTTTCATCGTATTTTTCGAAAGCCCAATCTTCTCCAAATTTTTGTTTCAATACGTAACGAACAAGAGACATTCCGTTTGAACGAAATCCGTTTGAATCCAAACCGATAATTTTATCTCCAGGCTTAATATTTGTTCCACGAATTAGTTTATGTTTCTCAACAACTCCTACAGCTGTAGCATTCCAAACATAACCATTTAGCGCATCTCCAAGCTCTGCTATTTCTCCACCTGGAACAACTATATTGTTTTCAAGTGCAGCTTTTTCGAGTCCCTTCATCATCTCTGTGACTATAGTTTCATCAAGTTTGTTTACGTCTATTGTGTTGCTTACTGAAATACATTCAGCGCCTATACATGCAGCATCATCAGCCACCATTGCTACTAAATCATATCCAAGTGTATCAAATTTTTTTATTTTTTCTGCTACTGCCATTTTTGTTCCAACGCCATCGTCATTTTGAACAAGATAATAGTCCCCCATGTCCATAGTTCCGGTAAATCCACCTTCGTCGATCAATGGTTCACCAATCATTCCTTTACGTCCACGAAATGTGTTTTTTGCAGCACCATAGGCAATAGCCGAACATTTATCCCCCAAGTCGATATCTACGCCTGATTCTTTGTAAGTAGCCATATTTTTAAAAGTTATATCCTGATTCTTTTTTGTCGCTGACTAGCTTTCCCTTGTCTAATGCCATTACTCGTTTCTTTATTGCGTTCACTACATCTTTGTTGTGAGTAGCTAGGACTATTGTTGTACCACTTTCATTAATTTTTACCAACAATTTTGCAATTGCCAATGCCGTATTTGGATCCAAATTTCCAGTTGGCTCATCTGCTAGAAGTAAATCTGGTGCATGCACTAAAGCTCTCGCCATAGCCGTTCTTTGACGTTCACCACCTGATAATTGTCTAGGAAAATGATTATGTAAATCTTCAAGTCCTGTTAATTTCAAAACCTCCATTGTTCTGTGACGAATAAAATCTCTATCGTATCCATTAACTTCTAATGCGAACGCCACATTTTCGAAAACAGTTTTCTGTGGAAGTAGTTTATAGTCCTGAAAAATGATTCCAATACGTTTTCTGTATTTTTGAATTTCCGCAGGGTTTAGCTTTGAAATCTCTATTCCGTCCATTACAATTTTGCCGTGATTGATGTCCGTAGCTCCCATTAAAGAGTGGATAAGAGTTGTCTTCCCAGCTCCGGAAGGGCCTACTATGGACACAAATTCGCCTCCGTCTATTTCAAAAGAAATGTCATCTAAGACCTTCACATTTTTATATTTCTTTGTAACGCTTTCTACTAAAATCATAATAAAAATTAGGACGGTTGGATTATAACAATTATTTTTTTGTCCTGCCAGTTTTTCGGGATTTAATTAGTATTTCTGCTTCAAATAGCACTCTTCGCAGACAATTTTGTACGGAGTACTTGAAGAATATGAAGTTTTTATTTGTTTTCCACATTCTGAACAATCAGCATTTCTAAGTTTATGTGGATTTTGTAAACCTAATAGTTCTATGTATCTTTGATCAGGACAAGTTCTTGGAAGAGGCAGATTAAATTTTTTATAGAATTCTAATTCATGAGGAATAATTTTGTAATTTTTGCCTGTCTTTTCACATATAAGAATTCTATCACATATTGATTCATCAACTTCATTTAGGTCCTCTGGAATCCTGTAGTCTTGGCCGAAATATTTGGCTTCCTCTTTTGATTCGTACCACATAAGACCGTTAGAAAGAACTTGATTTTTTGTAAGAGGATAAACGTCATACGCAACAGTTTGATTGTATGCAAATGGAGAAAGCTGGTATGGAAATGGACGTCCCCATTCTCCTGTGCGTTTCATATGTTCCTTTATTTTTCCAATCATTTTTTCGTATTCTTCCTTTGAATAACTCTTATTTAAAATCATGTATTTTTGTTTCTTTAATCCGATACATCCAAAACAATAATCTATAAAGAAACATTGATCACAATATTGTGAATAGCTGGCTGTAGCTACGTATGTAGTATATGCGCAGTTGTATGTCTCAAATGATGTATCGCATTCAGTACAAAGTTCTCCTCTATCCAATGAAAATCCATCACATGTGGTTTTCATATTGTAGCAGTTGTATACGTTCGTGCAGTCTTCACACTTTGTTGCGTAAAAACTATGGACTAAATTTTTTGAGTTTCCTATGTAATCTCCCATACAGTTTTCACTGTTTGTTATCTGTAAATTTCTATGTGGAATTTTTTCTTTTAAGTCTTCGAATGTTTTTAAAACTTTCGATTTTTCTTTATTTAGATTTTTTAAAAATTCTTGTTTATATGATTCATAATCTTCTTTTGAATACTGTTTATTCAAAATTGCATACGACTGATTTCTTAGACCTGCACACAAAATACAGTTATTACATGACTTACAATCGAATAAGAAATATGAGTCATTAGAGTTTTCTGCTAATTGTGAAAAGTGAACGTTATAACATTTTCTACAACTCAAACAATTTGAACAGTACTCACTATCGTATACATGAAAACAGTCCATGCAATTGTTTGATGCGTACACTCTTATTCCATAATGAACATCTTCACTTTCGTATGAAGAAAAACTTAAATAACAGTTTTTACAGTCGGCACAGTTATTACAAAAATCACAATTATCACAATTTACAACAATTCTTGGCCACCTAGGAACTTCCCTCTGTAATTCTGCGAATTGTTCAAAGAATGGACGACTAAAATCAAAATCTTTTCCATAAATTGATGCGTCAAACTTATCACTCCACCACTCATCATGGTCGACTACTCGAAATGGACTTTCCTCCGGGTATAAGGCAATTATTTTTTTACCAGACATGAAGCTTTTATTGTAGTAAAGCTTCTTTTCATTCCTGAAGGCTAACCTCCTACGCTGACGACACTCTGGACAGTTGGAGGGCATACTGAAATCGAACCTGGCATACGCCTCCTGTTCGCCATCAAGATACTCAAATTGTTGCCCACATTCATTACATTGCATAGTAAGTTTTTATCGGAAGAGCATGATATATGACAATTCCATATCTGCCAACAGCAAAATATGCAACTTCACCCTTTTTGGCTTTACTTCTTCTTTTTTATGGGTATAATTTGTGTAGATTACCGTCTACAGCAATTGACAACATGATCGCAAACGACCTAGAAAAATTAGGCTTCACTCCCGAGGAAGTATCCGCGTATTTAGCCATGCTTGAAATCGGTGGAGGATTCGTAAGCACTATCGCAAAGAAAGCAAAAGCCCATAGAGTTACCACCTATAACACCCTCGAAAATCTACAAAAAAAGGGGTATGTACGAGCCACAAAAAAAAGTGGAATAATGTTCTACTACCCAGTTAACCCAAAAGTCATATTAAATCAGATTGAGGAGGTATATTCTACCGCAAAAACTCTTATTCCTGAGCTTATCGACCTGCAGAATACCAGCCTATTTAAGCCAAAAATTCAATTTTTTGAGGGAAAAGACGGTATAAAATTTATCTTTAACGACATTCTTGAAAGCAAAGGTGAGGTCTTGGGCTATACAAATTTCCAAGTGGCAGAGCCTGCAATGGGAGAATACCTATCCGAATACAACACTAGAGCATTCCAATTAAAGAAGAAACATCGACTCCTTTGTCCAAATGACAATTTTCATCGCAATTTCATCCCTAAAAATCTTTCACAAAGACTATCCTCTGGATTACTTGAGATATTTGCCGTAAATCCTGATCAATTTATATTCAAAAATCTACAATATATCTATGGCGACAAAGTTGCCATGATTTCTATAGATCACGATGAAATGATCGGAGTTATTATCGAAAGCAAAACCAACTTTGAAACAAATAGATCCATCTTTAACTTGGCGTGGCTAGGTGCAACAAGTTTTGTTGCTAAATAGTTATTAAACCACAGCTTCCAAATAACACTTTTCGCAATATATCGTTTCTGGCCTGTCTGGCGCATAACTAGACTTCAGGTCAACTTCACACTTCATGCATTTACGATCATACAATTCGCGTGGATTTCTGTATTTCATTCTGTCCACGTGTCTCTGATCAGGACAAACTCTAGGAACAGGAATTCCTATTTTCTTACAAAATTCAAATTCTTGAGGAATAATCTTGTAGAATTTCCCAGATTCTTTACATTGAAGAATTTTTTCAGTGATATCTTTTGGCACATCATTTATTGAGTCTTGTAGCTCAACTTTTGGACCTTC
>Ga0172368_10005390_pt1 | contig 14301 bp, 14 predicted proteins | sample Lak11m_FD_114540 | JGI IMG/M metagenome (GOLD analysis project Ga0172368, IMG submission 114540) | Freshwater microbial communities from Kabuno Bay, South-Kivu, Congo - kab_022012_11m | ecosystem: Environmental > Aquatic > Freshwater > Lake | place: Democratic Republic of the Congo: South-Kivu...
AAAAAGTGGGAAGAGAACTTCACGACCGTGATGCGGGAGCAACGCTTTATGCCGGGTGGGAGGACACTGGCCAATAGTGGGACGGCGAATAATCAACTAGCCAACTGTTTTGTGATGCCGATGCCGGACGATATCGAAGGAATTTTTGAGTCGCTCAAAGAATCTTCGATATTAAAGAAATATGGAGGAGGAGTTGGGTTCACTTTCGGACATATCCGTCCCAAAGATGATCGAGTGAGTACGACGAGTGGAGCAGCCTGTGGACCGGTCGCTTTGATGCAACTCGTTAATGACGCATCAGACATTTACCTGCAAGCTGGGAAGAGGCGGAGTGGAAATATGGTGACTCTGCCTGTTACGCATCCCGATGTGATCGACTTTATCCATTGCAAAGAATCGGGCTACAACCTGCCACACATCAACTATTCGCTGGCGGTCACGCACAAATTTATGGCGGCGGCCAAGAATAACGAAGAGTGGGAGCTAATTAACCCGAGAAATGGGGTGATCACAGCTAAGGTATCGGCTAGAGGGATACTAGAGGAGGCGGCACGGATGGCGTGGAGAAATGGAGATCCAGGTCTTATTTTTATTGACGAGATTAATAAATATAATCCGACTCCGCATGTTGGAGCTCTAGAAACAGTTAATTTATGTGGAGAGCAGCCACTTTTATCCTATGAAGCTTGCAATTTGGGAAGTGTGAATTTGGCTGTACATGTTGTGGGGACTAATGGAGACTCAAAAGTTGACTGGGATAAATTGAAAGAAACGGTGCAGACGGCAGTGCGGATGCTAGACGATGTTGTCACAGTTTGCGAGTATCCACTCAACAAAGTGACGGAGGTGGTGAGGGGAAACCGTAAGATTGGGCTCGGAGTCATGGGTTGGGCGGATATGTTGGTCAAACTCCATATTCCGTATAACAGCAAAGAGGCGCTACAGCTTGCCGAGAAAGTGATGGAGTTTGTGCAAAAAACTGGTTGGGAAACATCTGCAGCCTTGGGAAAAGAGAAGGGGAGCTTCCCTAATTTTAAGGGGAGCATTTGGCAAAAGAGAGGATATAAACATTTCCGTAATGCGACAGTGACGACGATTGCCCCAACCGGGACAATTAGTATGATGGCGTCGGCGTCTAGTGGGATTGAGCCACACTTTGCTCTCGCCTATTTCCGTAAGAGCATGGGGCAATACACATTGCCGGAGGTGAATGGGGATTTGGTCAAAGCGATTAAGCATGTGAACGGGCTATACTCAGCTGATTTGATGGATGAGATCGCGAGGCGTGGCAGTATTCAACATATTAAGGAGATTCCGGAGGCAATCCGCCGAGTATTTGTGACCGCGATGGATCTGACGGCGAGTGAGCACGTGGCGATGCTTGCGGCTTTCCAAAAATATACTGACAATGCGGTATCGAAAACTATTAACTTGCCTAACTCTGCAACGGTTGACGATGTACTTAACGTCTTTTATCTGGCAGCGGAGCTTAAATGTAAGGGGATTACGGTGTATCGAGATGGGAGTCGGGAGGGACAGGTACTAAATGTAGGCACGTCAGCACGTCAGCACGTCAGCACGAAAGAAGACAAAAAAGTCGTGGAAACGTGGAAACGTGAAAACGTGAAAACGGAGCTTGAGTGCCCAAATTGCGGAGGGAAATTGGCGAAGGAGGAGGGATGCAAGAAGTGCTATGGGTGCGGGTTTGCGGTGTGCGGGTAACTTACTTAGGGGTTGATCCTCTAAGTGGCGAAGTCGAGGGTGAGCTCTTTTAATGTTGAGATTTCATCAGATTGACCAATAGACTCTTCAACAAATTCTTGGTATGGTGTATGGTGATTTTCTTTAGAAAAGTAATCCACAATTTCTTGTGGATGGATCCAATCTTGATGGATTATTCCTAGATAATTGCGATAGCTAGAATAGGAATATTCGCTAAGGTTGTTTGGGTAATATCCAGGCAGATCGAGAGGATTACGATGAATGTATTTTGAAAGATAGAGATATTGCAGCTCACGATCTATGTAGGCAGCTTTGTATATGCCTTGGAATAGTGGGCCAACTCTTTGATATCGCTTGTTGAAGTACATGCTATAGCGAGTAGAGAGGGAACGCATAAAGTGGTTGATTGCATGACTATCATTTTGTTTGACGAATAAATGAAAGTGATTGGGCATTAGACAATAAGCAAGAATCTTGATCTGGGTGGAGTGGGAGCGGAGTTGTTGCGAGGGGAACGACTTAGGGGTTGATCCTCTAAGTGGGTCGGTCAGATAGAATTTAAGATAGGAAAGAAATGTTTTATAATCTTGATCGTCAAGGAAGATCGTACGTTTTTCGACTCCACGGTTATAGATGTGATAGTAGCTATTGTCGACGTAGATTTTGATTACATTGCGTGATGGCATAGTTTGATCTACTTAGGGGTTGATCCTCTAAGTATGGTATAGTGAAAAATATGCTGAATGTCAAACAGATAAAAGCGATTGGTTTTGATGTGGACGGGACGCTGTACCATACGCCGGATGCGATGAGTGTCGAGGTGGGACAAATCCTAATTAAAAAAGCGGCAGAAGAATTGGCGAAAGATTCGGACGAGTTGGCAGAAGAATATCTTAAGCGGAGGGATGAGTATCGGAGCAATACCAAGACGCTTAACTCTTTTGGGTTGGATGGGGAGAAGATTTTTCAGGAAGTGTGGGATGGGATTGCAGTTGAAAAGTATGTGGTAGCGGATAAAAAGTTGGTAGATTTGATGGTGAAACTGAAAAATAAGTATCAACTCTTTATCATAACTAATGGGACGGGGCGGCAGGTGGAGCGAAAGCTCTCGCACTTGGGACTCGATTACCACGATTTTGAGCCGAGGATTTACTGCTATGATCAGGGCTGGGTCAAACCAGAGCCAGCACCATTTTTGGCAGCAATGGAGTCACTCAACTTGAGACCAGAGGAAATAGTGTATGTGGGGGATAGGGTGGATGTGGATATTGAGGGCGCAAAGGCAGTGGGGATGAAGACGATCTTGGTGGGGGGAGAGAGCGAAAAGGCGACAGCGTGTTGTGGGACGGTGTATGATATTGGGAAGTTATTTTTGTCTGCCTAGTCAGGATTGTTTGTGGGTCGCTCACATTGGACACCGGAAAATCTATTTGGACCTGCCGGTAAACCGTTGCATTATACGGGTGAGATTTCGTCGGTGAGCTTATCACGGCTTTTGACACCAGGTGAACTTGAAGATATATCGAGTTTCGGTAGCATTGTCAGAGCTGGCTAGCGTGATGTCTTGTGAACTTATTAAGCTGGTAGTCGGTTCTGCTGCAGATTGGACTCTTGCGAAACGTACTGATATTGATTTGCTTGTAAGTTTGAATAAACCAATGAAGAGAGTCGATTTTGCTTTTAACGCAGAATCATATTTACAAAATCTAAAAGATGTTTATGTGGAGAAAAGGCTTGGTGGGACAACTCCTTTTGCATATGTTAAGTACTTTGTTAATACAACAAATGGAAATGTAGTTGATATAACTTTTACAGACCCTGACAGCTGGACAAACGAAGAAGTGTTGGCGTTTCACAGGAATTTTGATTTGGCATTCTGTGTTTTGTGAGACGGTTTATGACATTGTGAACCGCTTGTAGGCTTAGCGATAAACGAGTACGATAGGGATTTGTGAAAGTATATTTTGGGGCGTCATTTAGTTTGGATCGGTCTTTACTCCCTGTATATGATGAGGTGGTAGAGAATCTCAAAAAACTTGGACACACGGTTATTTCGGAGCATGTGGTTAACCCTTTGACTCCAGTTGGGGACGGGTTGTCGCCAAAGCAGTTGTTTGATCGAGAAGCCAAATTGATCGAGACAGCAGACGTGATGGTGGCAGACGTGACCCTCCCCTCGTGGGGAACAGCATTCCTTATGGAGCATGCATTATCTAAAGGCAAACAGGTTTTGGCGTTGTTTTACAAAGAGGCCTCGACTCCGCTCCCATTTATGATTGCGGGGCATCCTGACTTGTACGTTGCGCACTACAGTCGGAGCAATATCCGGACGGTGCTGAAGAAAAATATGGACTATTTTGCTTCGATGGCGAAGCGAAAGGGAAAGCTGATTGTGATTGATGGGACAGATGGGTCGGGTAAGGGGACGCAAACCGAACTGCTTCTAAAATACTTGGACGAAAAAAAGATTAAGAACAAATATATTGATTTCCCGCGTTATTACACATCTTTTCATGGGCAGATGGTGGGGAGATATTTGGCAGGGGAGTTTGGGAGTCTTGAGTCGTCGAGCCCCTATTTAACCTCGCTTTTTTATGCGTTAGACCGCTTAACTGCGCGGGATGAAATAGTAGATTGGCTCGAAGAGGGGAACGCGGTGGTTGCTAACCGCTACACTACGAGCTCGATGGCATTTCAAACCGCTCGGATTGATAAAGAAAAGCGCGAAGACTTTTTGAAGTGGCTATACGAGATGGAATATAAGGAGCATAAGTTGCCAAAAGAAGATATTGTAATTTTTCTTTATGTGCCTGTGGAGATTAGTCAAAAGTTGATCGAGCAAAAGGCGGCTAGGGATTACACTGGCGGCAAAAAGAAAGATATTAACGAGGCCAATGTGGCGTATCAAAGAGAGGTGCTTAAGCTCTATTTGGAGCTGGCGAAAGAAAATAAACACTGGGAAGTGATCAAGTGCGTGGACTCGCGGGGCAAGTTGCTACCGATCCCCGTTGTGCATGAGCGAATTGTTGTGGCGCTTAAGAAGCATAAAGTGGTTTAGAGGTTGTGTTCGACGCTGTACAATACAGTCATGGATTATTGGTCACAGTTTAAACGCAGACGAGAGAAAAAGTATCAGATCATCTATAAGCGGGGGCCGTCGACTTTGGCTTTGATCTTCGCTGGGATGGCGATCTGCCTCTGGGGGATTTTCGCCCTACTTTCTTCTTATCCCGTGGGGCTTTACCTTTACTACACGGTGATGCCCAAGACATCGCAGCTTTTGGCCAAGGTATTAACGGATGGAGCTCAATCAGCGAATCAGCAGGTTGGCGAATCAGCAAGTCAGCAAGTCAGCATGGAGCCGGAGCCAGTGGTGGTTGTAGCCAAGGATACGAGCCTGCCGGAGGGGCACTATTTGGCAATTCCCAAAATTGGGGTGGATACGATGGTTTGGGAGTCGGAGGGGGGCAATTATGAGACGGCACTGCGGAAGGGGGTATGGCGGGTGAATGACTTTGGGAGTCCCGCTTTGTCCTTCGGCGATGCTCAGGACGAACCTATTATATTAGCTGCACATAGGTTCGGCTACCTAGAGTGGAGTCAGAGTTACCGGGAGAAAAATTCATTTTATAATTTGCCAAAACTTGAGGGGGGAGACCAGATAGGGATTACTTGGAACCAGGTGAGGTATGTATATCGAGTAAAAAGGATTGAGGAGGGGACCAAGATCAGTGATTACTCGAGTGACTTGATCCTATATACCTGCAAATTTATGGTGTCGCCGATCAGGATTTTTGTGTACGCGGAGCTAGTTAAGTAAGTAGCCCATATGAGTTGCGGATAAAGAGCACCGTAGCTGTCAGAATATTTTATTCGCCAATTACTGGGATTTACTATCTATTGCATGCATTCGGAAAGAAAACTCAAAAGACTCCAGATAAAGAAATGAAAATTGCCCTTGACAGGATAAAAGAACTGATATAGCATATATGCTATGAAAAATATTTTGCCAAAAGATAGAAAACATATCCCAGCTGAGGTAGTTTTTGCTGAGTTTATGAGGAATCCAGAGTGGCGGGCAGGGTACGAGAAAGTGCGCCAGGAGAATGAACCTTTGCGAGCTATTCTTCGGGCCAGAGTGGAGAAGGGGATGACCCAGGCACAGATTGCAAAGAAGATGGGGACAACCCAATCTTCGATCGCCAGGGTTGAGGCAGGGAAGAGCCATCCGACGATCCCCTTTATGCAGCGGTTGGCTGACGCGCTCGACATGCGGTTAGAGGTCAGGTTTTTGCCGAGATGATTAAGTATCCCAGTAATCCAGTACTCCAGTTTCCCGGTGGGGAACTGTGTTATTTCTAATAATGATTATAGGGTTGACAAAATGGTTATAGGATGGTAAGATCCGCCCCATATGAAAAAACTAATGGTTGCCCTCACATTACTTGCCCTAGTTGCTGTTCCAGCTCATGCTGAGACTGTCCGAACTTGTTCCTCAGTTTATGGTGGCGGAGAAGTCTGTGGTGAAACTACCACAACTACCGAGACCATTACTCACGAGGTTGTTGAGACAGGACTCGCTGATAATCAAGCTTTCAGAATTTTACTCTCTATTGCAGGAGCCGCTGCCCTCGCGACTGGCCTTTATAAGCTGACCTACAAAAACTACATCCTCGGCTAAACTTTCCTCAAAAAACACCTTAGGGCAAAACCACTAAGATCTCGCTCGGATCTAGTAGCAAAATTGCTATAGGGTGGGAGAGAGGCGAATTGCACATTAACAAATCATTTGACGAATTGCGAGAGATATTCTTTCGTAAGAGTTTTGTGAGGTGAGTTGCAGTTATGAATCATTGCATGACTCGTTGATTTATGAAAACCGACATAAATAACTTTTTTACCTAGTTTCTGCGCCTTTTTGATAGAAGGAATGAGATCTGTATCGCTTGATAACAGATAGCATATATCGTACGATTTTTCGTATGCTCCTATAGCGATGTCGAGCGCTATCTGCACATCGACACCTTTTTCGTGATACTTGCCGTCGGTTTTGAGCATGTAACCTTTTGTGATAGCGACCCTATGATGTTTGAGATGGTTAAACAGTTTTTGTTGTCCGATGAATAGCTTAACTGTGTGTGGGTCACTTGGATTATTCTTGATCTTACCGATATGGTAGGTAGCATGATAGTTCGGGGTCTGCACAAGATCTTGAAAAAATGTGGCGTAATCGAGAGAGAGTTGATGTGTTATACCAAGCTTTTTGAGTCCATGATAAAAATTGCTACCGTCGATTAGAATTTGAATTTTCTTTTGTTTACTAGGCATAGCTTAAGGCTAGCATATTAGAGCCAAAAGAAAACCCCCGGAAAAGGTAAAACCGATTCGCGGGGGGGATTAGACTTTCATAATAAGAAATTTATCTTGATTTGTCAAGTGATTTTGCCAGGTTTTGAATCTGGAATTGGGGGTTGGACGAGGGCAGGTTCCATCCCCCAATCCTGGGTTTAACTCCTCCTACGCTCTAAAGAGCTACGGCGGACAAAGCTGGGGCGCACATTAAAAACTAAATAAACTGTTGGATATCACTCTTTGTTAAGAGAGTGGTGTTTTTGGTGTTTTGACTAAGGGAGTAGCTTACCTGGTGCTTAAAGCCCACGTAAGTGATCTTTTTGCCGAGGTCTTGAGTACCTTCGATAGCTGGGATCAAGTCAGAATCGGAGCTGATGACAAACGCCTGATCATATTTGTCCTGGCAAGCGCCGAGGATGAGATCGGTCGCCAGTTTGACATCAACACCTTTTTCTTTGAAAACGCCGTCGGGTGAGCGCAAGAGAAAACCGAGGTAGTAGGTAAAACCATGCTTATGTAGATGAGAAAGTAGTCTCTGTTGATCTGCATGCATTTCTTTGGACTTTTTGTCATTACCGGCGTGGATAGCGCCGACGTAGTAAGTAGCTTGGACAATTGGATTGTCACCAGCAAGAAAAGTAGCAAACTTGCCAAAGTTAAAGTTGAGAAGATTTTTGATCTTGAGATCTCGGAGTTTGAAAAAGAAATTGCTCCCGTCTATCAAGATAATTGTGCGCATAGTTTTGCTCATGCGTCGAGCATAGCATAAAAAAAGCCCTGCAAACAACTTTCGTTCTTGCAGGGGGCTTTAGTAAAACTAGTGTAGCACAAAAGAGGGGAGAGTCAAACAATCCCATGATATATCTTGACACAGCGTGATATCCTATAGTGCGAAATGAATAAATAGGTGGTAGATATCTACCTTCAAGGTGTAACCTTGTAGGTCGGTTACCTGCTACCCGCCTACATCGCTATACGAAGTATTGCGGGCAGGTACTTTAAAAAGTTAATAAGCTGGACTGACAGGCATGTCAATCTCGAAAGTTGTGTAGAGATGTTTGACTTGTCTTTGCAAATCTGGCACATCTTCACCTAGATTGTGATGTAGCATTTTGTGAGCATCATCATCTTCGGATTTTTTATTGATGGCGCCGAGGATTTCGGCTTTGTCACCAAGCATGTCCTGACGAAGCTGTGTGAGAGATTCTTTGGTAGCAAAAACTTCTTGCATTTCTTCAATAAGTGCGTTCTTAAATTCATTCTTCGCGTCTTTGGTAAAAAGAAATGGTTTTAGTTCTTCGATAATCTTGGTTCGATCAGATTTGGTTAGTGTCATATGTACAATAAAACATTTTGGCTATGTTTAGTCAACGGTATCAGATACCTATTTTCTGTTTCATGCAGAAGGTAGATACCTGCTACTAGCAGTAGTACGACAGGTGCATCTTAGAGGGTCCGACCCTGTAAAGTGTAGGCTCGAAAATTTTGGGTGAGCACAGTGCGTGCAAAACTCGAAAATGAGAGCAGTACTTTAAAAACTAAATAAATTGTAAAGTCTCCCCAGATTAATCTGGGGCAACAGGGGACTTTTCCACTGTAAGAATCGGCTTCGCCGATCTACTTTACATAGATCCTAACGGATCAGTGGTAGGATGTCACTTTTGGTCAAGAGGCGACTTTTGTCGCATTGATTATTGAGGGCATAACTAACTTGGTGGCGAAAGCCGACGTAGACAATTTTTTTGCCTACACTGCGTGCTTCGGTAATAGCTGGGATGAGATCAGTATCCGAGCTGACGAGGTAGCAGATGTCGTAGGTGTCCAAATAGGCGCCTTTCATGATGTCAATTGCTAGTTGAACATCGACACCTTTTTCGTGATAAACGCCGCCTGTTTTGAGAAGGTAGCCGAGTTGAATGATAAAGTTGTCTTTTTTCAGGCGACCAAGCAATTCTTGCTGTTTAGCCATTGTCTCACGAATTTCTTTTTTGTCTGTGGGTTTCGCTTTGAACTCGCCCACAGCATAGAACTTATCTGTGAGTAATGTGTTTTTAGCTATCCACTGGCTGAATTTGAGATAGTCAAAACGAGATTTGTGAGCGATGTCGAGAGTTTTAAGTTTAAAGTAAAAATTGCTTGCGTCAAAAATGATGATTGAGCGAGGTAGCGATTTTTGTTTGGGCATAGATAAATCGTAACACAAACAAAAAACCCGGTCCCAACTTACGTCGAGAGCCGGGGGGTTTTATAAGGTCAATATATCATAAGTTGCGGAAGTGTCAACTAGACCTATAACAATACTTGACAAGATGTGATATCCTATAGTGCGTAAGGAATAAGTAGGTGGTGGATATAAGCCCTACAGGGTCTGACCCTGAAGGTTTATACCTGCTACCTGGATAAGGTAAGTCAGGACTTAGGGGTTGATCCTCTAAGTGCTCGAAAATTTCCCGCCTACGCCGAAAGGCTACGGACGGGCATAGTGGGTGAGCACATTGCGTGCAAAATCCGGAATCTAGAGCAGTACTTTAACAAGGCATACGGGTTTCCCGATGAAAATCGGGAGAACAAAATCTATCTGCGCCCTTTGGGACGTGGACGGGTAAATATGGCGCGAACAGGGTAAAACTTCCGTTTGCGGGTCGGTGGTGATCAAACGAAATTTGGTCGCTAGTGACCCGTATAACGGGAGAAAAGGATAATATCATGACCCCCAAGAAATCCCCCCGCAAGTCCGCACGTCGTCCGTCCCCAAAGACCCAAAATAGCGCAACCCCCTGGGTTGTTGCCGGAATTTTGGGCACGCTTCTGCTCGTTACGATCATTGTGATCGCCTCTGGCCCAGTCCAGAGTCCAGTGGTTACCCAACCACTGTGGAACGTGCCGACACAGGTCGCAGCAACCGTAACCGAGGCCCCCGCCACGGAAGCGCCCGCCGCCGCGACCGAAGCTCCGATTGAGGCGCCCGCCCAGCCCACGGCTCAGATGAGCAACGCCGATGCGCGCAAAGTCCACCTTGTCAATCTGCGGGAAGTCTATGACTCCCAAGGTTGGACTGGTTGGCTTGTTGCCGCTGGCGTTGTTTTTGATGAGTCGAAGGTCGAGAGTCGCCAACCGGTCGAAACAGGTGTAACTGTCAATGGACAGTACCACACCGTGGTTGAGGCTTTGGTGATTCGAGCGACTGGAATGCAAGTCAATTGGCCCGCCTGTGTTACAACAGACAGACCAAACGAGATTACAGTCTCGTCACAGACGAAGCAACACCAGCCCGACCTCCAGAACCCAAGCGTTCTCTACACAAATGTCGTCCTTAACGGACAAGGCACTGTGTATGCAGACTGCTCGGATTGGGGACAACTGGACCCTACGAAGTAGGTGTCTATCCCAACACCGGGATTATTGTCACTCGATTGGGTGTCCAGCGAAAGCTGTGCAGTCGAGAATTTTGTTCGAAACGTATGCCAGGTGGTGTAAAAGCTCTGATCAGCCTAGCTGATTACCTTTTGCACCACCGTACGTCTAAGTTCATAAACATAGTTTGTGGGTTTAGAGGTATGCCCCACACCAAAAACTTGAATTTGCACAGACTGCTTATTCAGCCGTTTTGCAAATCAGGTTTTGGAGAGGGGTCTAGGGGAAATATGATACGAAATAAAAAATGGCTAAAAATCATAGATAAATTTAATACACCAGACACAGCGCTGGTGGTTTCGGCGTGGCCTGTAGAGGGTAAAAATGCCGTGAACCATGGGATTGCGTGGTATACAAAAATGACCGTGATTGAGATGGCGAAGAAACAAAAGAAGAGATTTGTAATACTAGCCGAAACCAATCATGATAACAAGCCATTGTTACTGGCAGATGGAAGGGTGTTAGTTTTGCGGGTTTTTGACAACACTCATAAAAGCCTGTATCCAAGGATTTTGCGGTGGCTGACACCTTTTAATAAAGTAAAACGAGTATATGTACATAGTGAGTTTGGGGCGAATGGGGGACTAATCCATTTTGCGATGATCCTACCGTTTTTGGCACTAATTAAGTTAATGAGAAAACAAATTATTTTTTATTCCCATAATGTGATTGTGGATATCGGAATGCTTGCAGGGCACTTAGCAATTCCCGCATGGCAAAACGGGATATTCAACCTAGCTATCAGGATATATTACAAAACCCTCTCAATACTAACTGAAAAAATTGTTACATTAGACCCATCGCTCGGAGCAAAGCTCACCAAGTTTGTGGCTCGTAATAAGGTTGTGTCTTTACAGATGCCAGTTGAAGTTAAAAAAAGTATGAGCAAAGCTAGTGCGAGAAAAAAACTTGGCATATCGTTATCCCATCGTGTAGTCACGACATTTGGGTTTGTGAGCTGGTATAAGGGAACTGACTGGGTGGTGGATAATGTACCACAAACTATAGATCTGATCGTCGCTGGGGGAAAGTCATATTCATTAGCCAACAAGTCACACTACATGGAATATTTTGATAAAGTGCAAAGTCGAGTTCGGAAAAGTAATAATATTACGCTCACAGGGTTTGTGCCAGAAGAAAAGATTGGGCTATATATGGCTGCTTCGGATTTAATAGTCCTGCCCTATAGGGGGCTAATGGGGTCGAGTGGAAGTTGGTCACATGCTTTGTCTTATGGCAAACCATTTTTACTTAGTAAGCCGATGAGAGAACTATTGCCAACGAATGTTATCTCTACCCAAAAACTTGTTTTTGGTCTCAATGAGCAAGGAGCTAAGTATATCGAGAAGGTAGTAAAGTCAACAACTAAACTGAACAACTTTGCTAAGTTTTCAAAGCAGTTGGCAAATGAGCGAAGGCTAGAAAAGCTAGCGGTGCGCGAATACAATGAGTTGTATGCGCAAACTACTATCTAAGATAGATTGGCAGCTAACCGTAGTATTTGTTGTTGTGGGTGTGGTTGTTGGACGAAATTTCCCATTTAGTACTTATTTAACAGGTTGGGACAATTTGCATCCGGAATATAATTTTGCTTTGAATTTTTGGCGAGCAATATCAGGGGTATGGGTAGAGAACGAGGGTGTGGGATCGGCACTCGGACATGGATTTGCGGCTAGTTTGCCGCACACATTGTTCTTATGGTTTATGTCAGCGGTAGTTCCTGCCATGTATTTGCGGAGTGGTTTCACAACGCTCATGTATACCCTTGGAGTGTTAGGTGTTTATTTTTTGGTAAAGAAACTATTTGCAAAGACAGAATATGCGGCATTGGGTGGGATGGTTAGTGCGACTTTTTATGCACTCAACTTAGGAACGGTGCAAACATTTTTTGCGCCACTTGAGTCGTTTGTGGTGATGTATGGATTACTGCCATGGGTATTAATTACGATTGATAATTATTTGCATAAACCGAATGGGAAGAATTTACTGTGGGTATTTTTGCTGCAAATTGTATTTTCGGTAATCGGGTTTATACCACCGTTATTTGTAGCATTTGGTTTTGTACTACTTGGAATGATGACGGGCTATATTATTGGTGAAAGAAAGAGAGTGTGGAGCGCTTTGGGGATGGTGATGATACTGGGGATTGTAGTACTAGCTGCGCATGCGTACTGGTTAATGCCTGTTGCACGCTATTCTATAGCAGGGTCGAGGTCATATGTAGAAGCAAAGAATAATGTGTTATCGACACCTGACTTCCAATATATGAGTGAGGCGAGAGGGAAGTGGGGAGATACGATAATCCTTAGAGGATTTTTTATTGATTCTTCTGATTCGGTTTTGAAAGGGGAGACAGTATTTTATCCGATATTTGAAAAATGGAATGAATATTTAAGTAAATATGAGTGGGTAGGGTATGCCATCTTTGGAATTATTGTCGTTGGACTTGTGGGTATCTTATTTTTGCCTGGAAGTAGTGTGATTAAAGGAGGAGTGATAGTTGGGTTTGTAGTAGGGTTCGTGGTTTTGACACAGGGTGAAGTGATATTTGCAAAAGTAATTTATTTGGTGAGGGATGTACCAATGCTTGGACAGGCATTCCGTGCGGCGTGGACCAAATTTTCGGGAATACTAATGCTTTCATATTCCGTGCTGTTGGCATATGGAGTCTGGGTACTGGTTAAGTGGTGGCGAGGATTAAAGTGGGTAGTTGTGCCTTTAGTAATGTTTGCGATTGCGTGGTTTGGATGGCCAATATTCCATGGTGAATTCTTTTATGAAAGGTTAAAAGTATCAGCACCAAGCGAGTATCTAGTCTTATTTAAGTTTATGAAAACTCAAAATAAGTATGGAAGGATTGTCAACCTGCCGATGGCGTGGAACTGGGGCTGGGGGGCAAATACGTGGGGGTATAGTGGCAGTGGATTCCTTTGGTATGGGATTGAGCAGCCGATACTAGACCGGGCGTTTGATGTGTGGAGCCCGTATAACGAGGGATTTTATAACGAGTTTTCGAATGCAATATATGGATGTCCTGTAAGGTCTGAGTCGCAAAGTTCCGAACACTCGCTATCGCAAGGTTCGGAACTGTTGGGATGCAGGGAGCAGATTGCAAGGGTGCTAGGGAAATATGATGTAAAGTATGTGCTGCTGGATGAATCTGTCATAGCACCGGGACAGGGTAAGGAGATATTGCGAATTGAAGAGACGAAAAAGTTGGCGAGTGAGCTGGGGTGGAAGGAGAACTTCCGAGAGGGGAGCCTAACTGTGTGGGATACGGGGTCGCAAAGTTCCGAACACTCGCTAGCGCAAGGTTCGGAACTAGGGGTCACAGCGCCGGGGAGCTATACGTGGGTGGAGGGAGACACTTTGAAAACGAGGGAAGATGTGGTGTATGGGGAAGCGGGGACGTATGTAGAATCGCAAAGTTCCGAACACTCGCTAGCGCAAGGTTCGGAACTAGGATCGCAGGGAGCAGTGACACAGGTCGTATATCCTTTTGCTAATTTGATGAGAGAAGGGGTAAATAATGTGGAGTGGGGAGAGGGGGGAGTGAAGCTGGTGACACCGCTTCACAGTGACACAGTGACACAAGAATTAATAATCCCGGGGTGGGAGGTGGGGGAGATAGTGCGAGTTAATTTTGATAAGAACGGTATGGCGATGCCAGCGTATAGAGTGAATGGAGAGCCAGGGCCGAGGTTTTTGGGGAAAGAAAAACCAAAAGAGGGAGCGAGCTTTTTTGAGGCAAAGATCGGAGAGGGGGAGGAGTGGGAAGAATATAGACTAGATTCTAGATTCCAGATACTAGAT
>Ga0172368_10005391_pt1 | contig 14299 bp, 12 predicted proteins | sample Lak11m_FD_114540 | JGI IMG/M metagenome (GOLD analysis project Ga0172368, IMG submission 114540) | Freshwater microbial communities from Kabuno Bay, South-Kivu, Congo - kab_022012_11m | ecosystem: Environmental > Aquatic > Freshwater > Lake | place: Democratic Republic of the Congo: South-Kivu...
GAAAACCTGCCAGAAAAGATCGAAATGGAAGACGTAACGCTCGCCCACGGCAGCCCGCGTCATCCGGTTTGGGAATATCTGCTGGACACACGCACAGCCACGATTAATTTCGACTTCTTCGACTCGCCGCTTTGTTTCGTTGGTCACACCCATCTGCCAGTGATCTATACGATGGATAACAAACACGCCAATGCGCTCTTAAACATTCCCGAACCCAATTTCACGATCACCCTGCCAAAGCGAGGCATTCTCAACCCCGGATCGGTCGGTCAGCCACGCGATCGCGATCCACGGGCAGCTTTTGCCATCTACGACAGCGATGGGGCCACCTGGACATACCGGCGGATACACTACGACATCCTCTCTGTCCAAGAGCGCATGATCGCTGCCGGACTGCCTGATCGGCATATCCAGCGCCTGGCGGCAGGCTGGTAATCGATCTTGCCCTGCTGGCGCGTACCGCCAAATTCAACAAGAGACGCCAAAGAACGGAACCATTCCAATGGGTGGATCGTCCTCAATTTATTAGACAGAGCAGAGGAGGAACGTGATGAAGCACATTTGGACTACCTGGGTAAGGAATATTTTGGTACTATTCGGCGCATCCATCTTTTTCCTGGGGGGCTGCGCGCGATCCAGTTATGCGCCGGCGGAGATGAGAGAAGAGTCAAAAAAAGCTCTCGACGGAGGCTATGCGCCAGCCGAAGCCCCAGCCCCACAAGAAATGGAATCGAGCACCGCCAGCATGGTCTCCAATCAGAGCCAGCCGGAACGATTGGTCATCAAGAACGCCAACCTGACCATCGTTGTCCCTGATCCGACCATATCGATGAACAACATCTCGCTGATGGCAGACGAGATGGGCGGGTTTGTCGTTTCGGCGAACATGTATCAGCAGACCTTGAGCGGCGGGATCGAAGTGCCGCGGGCATCCATCACAATCCGCGTCCCAGCCGAAAAACTGAACCAGTCCCTCGATCGCATCCGATCTGAAAGCGACCAGGATCCGCAAACTGAGAGCCTTTCCAGCCAGGATGTGACCAATGAATATGTGGATCTGCAATCCCGGCTGAAAAACTTGGAAGCCGCGGAAGTTGAGTTAACCAAGATCATGCAAGAAGCTCACCGGACTGAAGACGTTCTGGCTGTTTACAGCCAGTTGGTCTCCATGCGCGAGCAGATCGAGGTTATTAAAGGCCAGATGAAATATTTCGAGCAGTCCGCGGCTCTCTCTGTAATCAGCATCGAACTGGTAGCCGATGCATCGATTCAACCCATTGTAATAGGCGGGTGGAAACCAGCCGGCGTGGCCAAAGAGGCGATCGAGTCTTTGCTGAAAGCCATGCAATCCCTGGCATCAGCCCTGATCTGGATTGTCATATTCTGGCTGCCGATTTTATTGGCGCTGTTTATCGTCTTCATATTGCCTCCGATCTTGATCTTCCGAGCCTGGAGAAAACGCCGCCAGAACCAGAAAGCGATCGAAAAGCTCGAGACGCCAGCGCCTTAAGGCTGACTCATACCCTAAACGAACGATACCCTGAAAGTTGGCGGCGATAACCCCGCCAACTTTTTATTACAACCTGCCTGGAAAAGGTATAATGGAAACTATGAAAGATCTGGCGCTACAAGCCTACAACATCCTGGGAATACGACTGACGCCCTGGCAGATTCACGCCCTGGAGCAATACGAACAAGAGCTGCTGCGCTGGAACCAACAGGTCAATCTGACTGCCATTCGCGAGTCGGGCCAAATTCGCACCAAACATTTCCTGGACTCGCTGACCTGTCTGCTGGTGATGCGCGACGCGCCGCCTGCCAAACTGATCGATGTTGGGACGGGGGCTGGCTTTCCAGGTCTGCCATTAAAAATCATCTACCCTTCCATGCAGCTCACCCTGGTTGAATCGGTCGGAAAGAAAACCAAGTTTTGTCAGCACGTTGTCAAGACGCTTGGGTTGGAGGGCGTGCAAATCATCCAGGATCGGGTTGAAACGCTCGGTCACTCCACAGCGCATCGCCAGCAGTATCCATGGGCCACCGCCCGGGCTGTAGCAGTGATGAATGTTTTGGTCGAATATCTACTTCCATTGGTCAAAGTGGGCGGAACAGCCGTGGCGATGAAAGGCCAGAGCGCCCCGGCGGAAGCTCATGAAGCGGATCACGCCATCCGGCTGCTGGGTGGACATCTGCGTAAACTTGTCCCGGTAGCATTGCCGGGCGTGGTCGAAGAGCGTTATCTGGTTGTGATCGACAAAGTGGTCGCCTCACCCGATGCTTTCCCCCGGCGGGTCGGCATGCCTTCCAAACATCCGCTTACGACGGGATCTGGACCTGACCAGCGTTGATCTGCCAGATGCGGGTAGAACCGAAATCCTCCTGGGGAAATGAATCCAAATCGGTCGTAGTGAGCAATGCTTGCTCGCTCTCGAGTAGACGATGAATTAAATCCTCGCGTCGGTCCAGGTCAAGCTCGGCCAACACTTCATCCAGCAGCAATACCGGCATTTGGCCGGTTTTCTTTTTCATCCAGGCCACCTCCGCCAGTTTGAAAGAAAGGACGGCCGTCCGTCCCTGCCCGCGCGAGCCATAAATCCCCAGGTCAATCGAGTTGCTCATGAATCGCAGCTCATCACGATGTGGGCCGATGGTTGTTACGCCGCGCTGAATCTCCTCCGGACGCACTTTTGCCAGCCGTTCGAGGAAGCTTTTCTGGATTTGCTCAATCGATTTTCCCGAACGATCGATCGGCGTTTGCAGCGGCATCGCGTATTGGATTGGCGAAACCGGAACAGGATCGAGAGATGGTTGATAATCCAGTCGTAAAACCTCCTGGCTGCGGGTTAATTCCATGTGGATTCTGCCAGCCAGTTTCTCCAGCTCGTGGATAGCCTGGATGCGGGCGTGGATGATGCGCGACCCAAGGGAGACGAGCTGCTCATCCCAATAGATCAATTGCCCGGGGTCTCCGCCGCGCTCATTGAGCTGCTTCAGGAGGGCGTTTCGTTGGGTGATGACCCGGCCATAATCGGCCAGGTCGCTGGCGTAATGCGGTAATACCTGGCTGAGGGAAAGATTCAGGTAACGCCGGCGCTCTTCTGGAGCGCCTTCAACGATGCGCAGCATGTGCGGCAAAAACAAGACCGCATTGAAAGCCCCGATCGCTTCCCCTACTTTGCGCGTCACGCCATTGAGCAGAATCTCTTTTCGCAAGCGGTTGCTGCCATATTCATCGCGCTCGCTGATCAGGCGCACTTCCAATCTCTGCCCGCTTTTACGAGACGATCCTCCGGACGGGTCGCCAACGCCATATTGAAAATCGGCTGTAATCCGGGTGACCGCCAGCGGGTCATGTTGCAGATAAAAACTGATTAACTGGCGATCGTGCGAGGCGTGGAATGAGGTGAAGGTCGCCAAATAATAGATCGCTTCCAACAGGCTGGTTTTCCCCTGAGCGTTTCCTCCCACTAATAATACAGGCCCGCCAGGAACATCGATATCCAGGCGGGCAAAGTTGCGAAAATTCGTTAACGATAGATGGGTAAGCTGCATACCATCCTTACAAGATCAATCCAGCAAGACCTTCTCCCCGACTTGATCCTCTATTTTGTGGATTTCTGTAGCCCGGTCTGTAAACAGGATCCCATCCAAATGATCAATTTCATGCTGAAAAATGCGCGCCAGCCAGCCATTCGCCTTGATGCGCATCGGTTGACCAAAGCGGTTCTGGCCCTTGACCGTGATGCTCTCCATGCGCTCCACTTCTCCAACAAATCCGGGGATCGAGAGACAACCTTCTACGCCCGTCGCCATCTCTTGCGAGGCGCGTGTGATCTCTGGATTGACCACTGCAAATAACCTGGAAGGGATTTCTTCATTCTCCTCATCCCCATACTCCACCACAATGACGCGCAACGGTACATTGACTTGCGGGGCTGCCAGGCCAACCCCAGGCGCCTGGCGCATGGTTTCAACCATATTCTCGATGAGCTGATGAATTTCGGGATTAAATTCAGTCACCTTACGGGCTTTCTTTCGTAATACCGGCTCAGGAACTGTCATGATCTTTTGTATTGCCATTTCTGCTACCCTCAAACTGATACCAAATCTTGTTACTTGTTTACTTCGTCGTGATAGATTTCGATCAACTTTAACATGCGTTCGCGCTCGCGGCCTGTTTCTTCCTTTTGTTTCTGGATTCTCAACGCATGCATCCGGTTGAAGATGTCCTGTTGCACACGAGCAGGTTCGTAGACAAAATCAAAGGTAAATTTTGTTTCTCCGACATTTACAACCACAAAACCAACATTTAATATATATCCGATGAAGCCTGGCCGCTTATGTTCCAGGCTGAGAATATTTTCCAATGAAGCCGTTTTTCGTGATTCTGTTCCAAATGGCCTGCGCTCAATATCAAAGATGCTACGATCAGTCACCTGGTAAATATCGTTGCGCCAGTCCACATAATTGTAGAGCCACCAGGGGAACAGAATAAGCAAACCAATGGAGAACCCTGCAATTGTCAAGCCTATTGGCGAGGAAAAACCGGAACGGCCAATAAGATACATTATATCAAAATATGCCACTACGAACAACAAAACAAACCCCAATAGCAACGGTAGCCAGGTTTTTCGGAATAACATCAACCAGTGTTTACGATACGTGATGATCTTGCCTTCTTCCACGCGAGTCTTAAACACATTGCCAAAGTACTTCGCCCAGAAAGAATGTTCGCGTGGTTCATCCGGCTTCCTTTGATCCGGCTTTTTTTGATCGGTCTGCGATGGGAGGTTTGCAGAGGTCGTCGCCGGCGGCTTTTCTTCTGCTTCGCCCAGGATGCGCTTCACAGAACGACGTATTTCCTTTAAGTCAGCCTGTTGGCCTTCCTGCCGATATCGTTGTAAATATTCCGAGATCAAGCTGGAGAGCTGGTAAGGGTTGCCAACGGTTTCGAAGACCACTTTTCCGGTGTAGGTGGTGACGATTACATCTCCATATCCCAACAAGCGCCCGAGAAAAACTGTTTTAATATTCACCGACAAAATGGTATTTAAAGGGGCTTCAATGCGGCTGTCGTATAACCAGATCACCTTCTCGACCCAAACCACGCGCTGATTGGTGATGACATAATAATCATTTCCCCAATCCAACAATCCCCAGATCGCCAAAGCCAATCCAAGACCCAGCACAACGGCTGCAAAAATCAACAAGGCTATGCCGGGCCAGCCCGATCCCCACAGCAATATCGAGGCGCCAATCAACGCAAAACCGAATGTTAGAATCACGACGGGCAGCCAAAGCAATACAATCAAGTAAGCCACATGCCGTCGACGGATCTGATAGACCACCTCATCCTCGTTCAGCCAATCTAAACGGAGAGTCTTTAAATATTGGTGGCTTTTTACAAACCGATTAAGCCGGTTTTCGACTTCCGGATAATCCTTGATCAGTTGATTAAAAGTATCTTTATCGAGGGCAAGCAGCGTCACCGGTGTCAGCGCAGTGACAGTCGCTGGTTCAGGCCGGTCTGCCAATAGCGAGTCTTCTCCGAAGAAATCCCCTATTACATAGACATCCGCCTGACTGGTCGAACGATCGATTTGATGTTCGACAGCTACTTGTCCGTCCATCAAAATATAGAATCCATCCGCTCGATCCCCCTGTGTGAGAATTACATCATCAGTATTTCTTGAAATAACGACAAAAAGTTGCGCAATCTGTCCAATCTGGAATTCATCCAGCGAGTTGAAGAGGCTTAAATTCTTCAGGAATTCCGGTATTGGCGAGGAATTGACGAACATTCAAGGGCTTTCCAATGAAAGTAAAAGAAAGGCAGCGTTAAGAACCGCCCAGCGGAGAGGGCATGCGATGGGGTTGTCTCTTGAGCGCCGATCAAGACAACCCCACTTTGCCCATACAATATTCAGCCTGACCGCTAGGCAGTTCTTAAGCGGCGGGCGATGAAAATGATCGCCGCTAATAACACCGCCATGCCAAGCATCACAGGCAAGCCGACATCATCAGCAAATCCAGTGTCCGGGATGCCGGTTGCCTGAGACGGCCTGGCGGTAAAGGTGCTTGCCAGGCTGGTCGCATTCGCATCCAATGTAGCAAATAACGCGATTGCCGTTGCAGTCTGCGCATTTGCAGTAAAGGTTGGAGGGATCACAGCCGTTGTAGGTATGACAAGCACCGGCGTAGGGCTGGATGTGGCTGTGAAAGTGGGCGGGGGTAAGGTATTGGTCGGTGTATGGGTATAGGCTGCAATCGCCGCTTGTTGCTCGGCTGCCGTTGAAGTCTTGTCGATAATCTCTGCAACGGCTGTATTCTGGGCCTCCAGCGTGGCGCGCTGATTATTAGCGGCGGTGCGAGTGCGCGGCAGCAACACCAATGCATAGACCGCTATACATACCAGAGTCAAGAGGGCAACAAAACCGAGCACTCCCGCAATGATTAGGAAAGTGCGGTTATTCGATTCCTCCGGCGGTGTAGGCTCCTCATTGAGATCATCATTCAATTCCAGGTTTTCGAAAGACATCAGGTTCTCCTCCTCTCACGAATTCCCAACCCATCGGTTGGGGATGTGCCACATTTGAAATTCTCGTTGTATAAGGGTTGCTTTCATGCGATCATCTCCAAATTCGCCAAAGGCAACACCACTCGATCACCATCTTCAAAACGGATTTCGGCGGACGGAGAGCGTAACCCCCCTGGAAAAGGAATCGTTCCTTTCAGGCTTTGGATGATTCCAATCCGGCCGGCATAGGGAGCTTTTAAGATCCGGACCATCGTCTCCGAGGAAAATTCTCCGGTTTCGCGCGGCGCAGATGTATTCCCTGGCGCTGGCAACGGCAAGATAATCTCTGGGCGTTTACCCGTATAACGATCCCACACTTCGGCGTTCAGCGCCACGTCGCGGCGATTATTAGTCGATAAAAGTTTATATACAATCGGGTTCATCGGACGCTCGCCGAACCCTTCAATTAAGACAACTGGGAAGGATAATTTAGACGCTGCTGGAAGCAAATCTACATCCAGGCTACCCAAGATAAGGCCGCGCAATGGCAATTCAACCGCCATCTTTAATGCTTCCACATCCTGGCACAGCCCCGCCAGCACAATCGTTCCCCTCAAGCTGATATCCAAATCCTGAACAGAAAGGGAATGATCCGGCTTTTTTCCCACGACCTCTAATGGCCCAGAATCGAGCAGACCATTACCCCAGACAGCCTGAATCAATGCGCCGGTTGTCTCGATCACTGCGCCTCGATCCGGAATCAAATCAATCACGTTGCCCGGCAGACCGGCTTTCAATTGAAAGGGCTTTCCAAACACTTCCAATAAAACCTGCCCATCTCCAGCCAGGATGACTTTACTATCTTTTCGAGCGCGCACTAAGCGGTTAGAAATACCCACCGGGCCAGCAATCACATCCCCATGTGCAAGCTGGTCGCCAGCCTGACATTGAAGGTAACGGTCAATTCTAGAAACCGGAAGGTTCAGGATACGGGCGATATTCAATAGCTGGTATTCCGGATTCAGGGATGTCTCCGCAATCACATCCATCGGCCCCACCGATTGACCCGCTCGAACGAATACTTTTCCGGGTTGAGGCAGGACGCGCTCGCGCTGGATCAATGTGAGAGGCAAGAAGTGAGTTACCGGCGCGCTCATGTCAGTTGCCCTCCTAATGCCCAGAGCCATTTCATGTAAAGCTCTTGGCGATGCTGCCAATCCTTCGGCAGGATTAGCGGCCGGCCGCGCCCATCCAGAATGACCCCTAAAGCCCCGCCCTTAACAGTCAGGCTGCCGCCTCGCCCCGGCGCTCCCATCCCGATATCAGCCCGATGCAGCGGCTGAAGCGATAAGCGCGCGGTCTGCCCATAGGGAACAGGAATGACATTGAGCGCGCCTTGCTTGAGATCCACGTTCGTCTCGCCTCCGCCTTCAAAGCTCGCCTTAACACGCAGGATGGGTTGGCCAGTTTTCACATTTGCTACAGGTGCAATCATCGTACCAAGATTGAGGAAAGAATTCGAATCCATCACCTGCGCCGTGAGCAACGGGCTATAAATGGCAGCTGCGCCCACAGCCGGCGCAATATGGTTTTGATCCAGCACCAGAGTGGTAATTCCCACTGGTTGCAGACCATCTAGCAACAATAAGGCGCTTTGAGCTGGTCCAGAAGCGCGCGTGAGGATTCCGCCGGTTGCCAGGATCGGCTCAAAATACGGCAAACAACCCTCAAAGAGGGCAGGAATTCGGTTGGCAAAAATAGGGCGGGCTAGCTGAACGGCTTTTTGAATCGCCTGGCGGGCAATCGCCTGTTCGAGATCCATCTCTTCTGTAGTGGCTGGCAATGTTTGCGGATAAATCGCCTTATTTGCCAGATATTCCCGGACAGCCTTTGCACTCACAGCGCTGGTTGTCCAGCGCAAAACCTCATCGATCGTGATTGGGTCGGCTGCTTTTTCAACCCCTTCGCTCAAACCAAGTTGAGGGAATACCAATTGGAAACTCTCTCCCTGCATTGCTGCTACCAGGGTGATTGCCGATGCGGCTGCATCCAGACCCAACACGCCTTTCTTATCACTGAGAAAGGCGCTTAGAAACCGCACCACGCGCCCAAAAGCCGATGCAGTGGGGGTGATACCTTCGCCAGCCCAGGCTTTCAAATCGTCCACCCCAGGCAAGTTCCTTGCTTTGATATCAACATATAGCCTGGAAAGGGCTAACTGGGCAGCTTCAAGCTGCTCCGTCTCAAGGGTTGGACGAATATTCGCCGCAAAATGAATACGAGTGATGCCTTCCAGGCTGGAGCGGATCTCGTCTGCCAGGGATGGGTTTCCCACGTACAGTATTTCCGGACGCACGCTTTCAGGCATAAGGTAGCAGGCCAATCCAACAGATTCCATCAGCGAGATGACTGATTGGGAAGCGCCGCCATTGGTTCCACCCGCCGCCACGATCAGGTCTGGGCGGGTGCGCAAGAGCAAATTCAAGCGATTTTCTGGTTTGCGCCGGTCATTCAAACTAAAAGCATGCAAAATCCGGCTGTAGGTGGTTTGGACCAGTTTACGGGCGCTCTCTGTAGAAACATCTTCCAATAATCCTACGACGACAACATTCAATGGCTCGCCAGCAGAAATCGTAGCAGCAAATCGATCCACGCCGCTGCCATCGTTGGAAACTGGAATAATTAAGCTGTGAGCAGAATCCACCAATGTACGCCCTGTAATCGCCTGAAGCCGATCGATTGCGATACGTACACCTTCGCCGATATTCCGATAAGGCGCGATGGCAGTTGTCGAGGCTTCACCTTTGGCGATGAAGCGATAGCGCCCATCGACCACATCGAAAAGGATAGCCCGGGTGGTCATCGACCCGACATCTACAACCAGGATGGTATCGGCATCAAGAATAGAAGTCATCTCATGGCGTCGGCGAAATAAAGGATAGCAGGAATTGCAGAATGAATTGGAACCGCTCCACCAAAGCTATAAGCGAGGCGGCCAGCACTCCGGCAAAGATAACGCCGAAGGTGATTGCTATGAAGAACCGTCCAATCCAATAGACCAGCTTCCAAATTGGCCGGATAGACGGCGAATGAATAATCCGAGTCCCAAACTGGAAAGAAGCCAGCGTAACGATTAACCCTAATAATACCAGGCCGCCATTCAAGAAGGCGATCCCGACATCTCCTCCAGATTGAATTATGGAGGTAACATCCAACAGGCTCATCGAGGCAATCGCCTGGGGGAAGAGTGTGCCCAATAAAGCCCCGCCAACTACAGTGGCAGCGCCAACCCCAACCAGGAAGGCCGTCACCGGCGAGCCTAGAAATGAAATCCTCGGAAAAGCCTTTGCCGCTAATAATAACGCCAATAAGAACGGGACTAATGAAGCCAGCCGCTCATCCGTTGTCCCGAATGCGATCGGCCGCAGCAATTGCGGCCAAAGCACGCCATAAAAAGCCGAAGCAAGCACAAAACCAGCCGAGACCCCGATAAACAGATGGATAGCCAGGCGGAATAACGCATTATCCCCCAGCGCATAACTGAGGACAAACAGGGTCAAGAAAAATGCAACAAATCCTCCGACCAGGTCCATCAGGTTGAGTTCCATACCGGTCATTTTTCCCCCTCGCCGCGAACACTCGACCTGGATCGAGCCAGCGCGCCAAGCCCAAAATTCACTATTGCGCCAACCAGGATCAAGAACGTTATCGCTGAAAGCGCAGCCGTAAACGGCGACCATAGCCCGCCAGCCGGGCCGCTCCGCCCGGCGAGGGTATCATATTCAACCGCTGCCGTCAGCCCGCTGATCAGACCCTGAACCTGTTTCGGATAAGAGTCATAATAAGGCCGAATGATCGGCGCGTTTTGAGCGCTCACAACCATCATCAATGGGGTGGTCTTGAGCAGCGGGCGAACCTGTTCAATCCATGTCCGGGCAGTATCCGGGTTTTCAGTAGCAACAATCACCAGAGAGAGATCCGAAAGCGAGCGGAAACCCTGCATCCTTGGATCAGCCCAGGCCTGATTGCCATTTGCGTCATACGGCAGAACTCGGGTTGGGTCCTGGGCAAATGCCAGCAGCCCGGCCGCTCCGCCAGGGATATAACCGAGATTAGTCCAATGCAGCGATTGCTGAGGAGATAATTTCATCCCCTGAGTTACAAAGTGAGCGGATTGGATAGGGCCAGTCGGCAGACTGGACACAAATATCAGGTGACAATCCTGATCTACCAATTGACTGGTCAAGGCAGACAAACCAGCCTCGATCTCGGCGCGGAATCCAGGCGCGTAATCCACTGCGATTAAGACCGGGCTGCCTGGAGGCGCGCCGGCCGCCAGTTGATGAGCGGCATTCACATCAGCAGAGATGGCTGGCAAGTTGAGGGCCGGGAAACCGCTCAACAATGAAACGATGACCACAGCATAAAGGATCAAGGCGATCATCATCCGGATCAAGCTGCCAGATTTTATCAATGGCGTGGTTGGCAGTGATTTCGATTCCCCTTCAGCCTGGATCAATTCGGTGAATAATTGGGCATGAAGTTTTTGAGTATCGGAAATTTGCAGCTTCGAAGAGTAAACGGGCGGTTTCGGGCTTTGAGAGATATCCGGCTCAGCCGGAAGAGCGCCGATCAACCCGGCTAACGGTCCAGATTTCTCCGCCTGTTCGGAGGTAGATCTTTCGATAACCCCATCCACGTTATATGCCGCAACCGGGCGCATCGCTTTGAGCCAGTACGGCAACTCTGCTGCCGGGATTTCCGCCGGGGAACCTTCTTCAGTAAAAGCCGGAGAAACCGGGCCAGTTGATTCAGAAACCCTGGAGAGCCAATCCGGCAAGGCATCGCCTTGATCTGGGACGCTTTCTCGAAGTTCGAATGATTCCTCCGCCGCATATTCCTCTGGCGTGGTCTCGCTCTGGTTTATCTCCAATTGCATCTCATCCAACCAGGCAAAATCAGCGCCAAAACGATCCTTTTTCTCTGCCGTATCAGCCAGCCCATCTCCCAGGTCCAGGTCAGCTATGTCAGTCTCGAAAGTCTCATCATCATCCGTTGCAAGGACCATCGCAGGAGAGGCGTCTTGGATTGGCGCAGGGAAGTCGGCTTCGCTGGAACTATCGGGTTTGTTCGATGGAGGTAAAACTCCTGACAGCCAATCCGGCAGATTTCCGTTATCTTCCACTGGCTCTGGTTCGGATATCGATTGGCCGGTTTCTTCGATCCCTGTGAACCAATCGGGTATATTCTCTGGCGGATAGAGCGACTCGCTTTCGGATAAAACATCTTCATGCAAATCAGAAAACCAATCCGGCGCGCTTTCTTCTTGATCGAATGGTTCCGGCTCTGGAGGAGGGGTTTCTTTTAATTTCAAGAGCCAATCCGGAATTTTTTGCGCTTCATCCGGAGATTCTGCTTCCGTTTGGGTTGTTTCCTGATCGAGTTTCTCAGAAGTGGGTAGCCCATCCAGCATATCCAGTTTTTCGGGCGGATTATTGAAGGGAAGTTCCGGTTGTTCGTCCGCGTTAATCCGGTGAAGCCAATCGGAGTCTTCAGAATCATCACGCAAATCACTCAACCAGTCCGGCTGTGATGCGCTATCCAAATCTCGACTCGCTTCATCCGTGGGTTCGAAAGACTCTTCGCTCAACCATTCGGGCAGTTCAAAACCATCAAAACGGGCTTTCTCATGATCGGGCGGCGTGGGAGATGGGGAATCGGCCCATAAGGGTTTGAGACGCGCATTACAAAAACGGCATACCTCTGCTTCCGCCGGATTTTGCTTCCCACACATCGGACAGCGTATCTCAGCCACGATCAACCCTCATAAGGGCGGTCAGCCCCAATCAAAACTCGTAAACCGGTAGCGATCGCGCCCAGGGCAATCCCAATCAAGATCGCACGCGCTCCAGCCAATGACCACACCTGGCTGACCCAATCTCGCAGATCTCGCGCCAGTGGGAAATCCATCCACGAGAGGGTGGCGGTCGCCGCTAAAATGAATAATACAGTCAACGCAAACAGGAAATTTATCGCCGACACTTTCCTCGAAAACATGCGCGTCAATGTGTACACCAGGGCTACGGCCAATACCGCTACAAGGCTGGCTTCCACCGGGATCAAGATGTAATTAAAGATCCAAATGGAGAATGCTGATGTCAAGCCAAAAATTACCGAAATCGCCAGAGTGATCAATAAAGAGATAACCAGGATCAGGCTATAGAAACTATCCGATGATCCTTTTTTAAATTTTTCCCAATGCACCCGCAGCAGGTTCAACACGCCAATAACCAGCGCTACAGCCGCAAGGATCGCCGCCCAATGAAGCAAAACAGCCCTGAGGGTCGTAATTATGGGAATTTTAATGAAATACCCCAGCAGCGTCACCGCCCCAAAGGCGATCGCAATCGTCATTAGAAATGGGGTGCGCAAGCGGATATTTTTCATAATCCGCCCGCGATCTTGAAGAGCGTCCCAACCAGGATGATTCCGATTAACACCCAGCGGAACACATCTTGGGCCAAAAGGCTGGAAGCGTGGAATTTATTCACCTGAAGATATGCCCCGGCTGCGTATAATTCCTCACCCACCAAAGGTTCCTGATTGGATGCGAATAACACTGCCTGCGCAGGCAGGTTGTCGCTGCCGCCAATGGTCAGGCTATCCGTGCGCTCGGCTGCATCGGATGACAACCCCACCTCGCTTCCAAAAGAGCCAATCATCACATTCACCGAGACTTGCTGATCCAAAATAACAGGCAAAGTCCCTGCAATATAACCCATTGCGCCCAGACCAGCAAGTTGAGCTGAGGCAGGCTCGAAACGTTCTTCTGCATTCACTTCGCGATATCCAGAATGCATCACATCTTGTGAGAGGATCGCTAACATGGGTTCGCCGCTGGTAGCGGTAGGTGGGCGATCGCTCACTGCCGCGGTTCGGGTCATCTTTTGAATCAAGCTCAAACCCATCAACCCAGAAGCGCCGTGCATCCCCTGGATGCCTCCATCCCCGATCATGACATGCAAACGCTGGCCCGCTTCTACAGCCAGCCCAATCGAGCGCTTAAGGCGAGAAAAAGAACGAATCTCGCGCAGACCTCGTTGGGATGGATCACGGCGAACGAAGCCAATTCCCACAATCAAGCCTAAGAAAGCCAGCACAAAAACCAACCCAACCAGATCAGATCCCATGACCGAGGCGTTCACAAAACATCTACCTCCCTGAGATAGCCTACGAAAATTTGTCTGTTCGACGAGTCTTCCAATAGCCTGGCTAATGAGGTCATTTGCTCTTCTGATACCATCCAACTAATCAAAGGCTGGCTAAAATAAACCACTTGAGCTCCCAGAACACTCAGCGAGCCAGCGGCTTCTAAGAAAGCGGCTGTCCACACACTTACCCCCCACCGTTGCAAGTTACTTGCCCAACACCGCCAGATATGCCGGTCATGATCCATAATTAACAGTATAGCACAATTACATTTATGTTGGAATCCTTCCCATTATTACAACAAAATTTTATAGGGGAACTGCGCACATGTCAAGCAGTCAATCCCTCAATCTGTGAATTTCTAACCAATTTACCTTCAGCGGAGATAAAATTACCTTAATTAGTCTAAAATATGACAGTTCACAGGTGAATTATATGCTAAAAATACCCTTGTGATTCAGGCGAATCAGGCTAAACTTAATGATTGTAGTGATAACGCGGCGGAATTATTCAAGGAATCCCAACAGTTCCGCTATAATGAGATCAAGAAAATCCATTTGGAGCAGAAAAAAA
>Ga0172368_10005395_pt1 | contig 14290 bp, 7 predicted proteins | sample Lak11m_FD_114540 | JGI IMG/M metagenome (GOLD analysis project Ga0172368, IMG submission 114540) | Freshwater microbial communities from Kabuno Bay, South-Kivu, Congo - kab_022012_11m | ecosystem: Environmental > Aquatic > Freshwater > Lake | place: Democratic Republic of the Congo: South-Kivu...
ACCGTGGAGACGAAATATCGCACGATCAAGACGGCGCTGCCGGTGCCGGAGTCGCTGCCGATCCTGGAGCAATTGCGCGCTACCGAGCCGCGCTCCATGCAGGGGCAGCCGCCGGTGGTCTGGCATCGCGCGGAAGGCAGTATTGTGGGCGACGCATGGGGCAACCGCTGGATCGACTGGTCCTCCGGTGTGCTCATCACCAACATCGGGCACGGGCACCCGGCGGTGAAGGCGGCGCTGGAAGAGACGATCGCGCAGGGACTGCTCGCCACCTATGTCTTCTCGCACGCAAAACGCGCGGAGCTGGTGGGGATGTTGCAGGACCTTTCGCCCGATCCCGCCCGTTATCGCGCCTTCCTGCTCAGCTCGGGCAGCGAGGCGACGGAGAACTGCGTCAAGCTGGCGAAAACCTACGCTTTGCAGAAATACGGGCCGCTCAAAAAGTATTTCGTGGGCTTCCAGAACGCCTTCCACGGCCGGACCATGGGCGCGCAGTTCGCTGGCGGCAGTGAGAAAGGCAAGGCATGGATGGTCGATCGCGACCGCACTTTCGTGCAGGTCCCCTTCCCCGACGGCTTCAAGAACGAGGATACTTCCTTTTATCTCTTCCTGACAGCACTGGCCGAGCAAGGCGTGCAGCCGGAGGAGATCGCCGGAGTGATGAGCGAGAGCTACCAGGGCGTCGGGCCCGACTTCCTGCCGGTCGATTATGCGCAGAAGCTGGAGGCGTTCTGCCGCGCACACGACATCGTGCTTATCATGGACGAAGTGCAGAGCGGCTTCGGGCGCACCGGGAAGATGTTTTGCTTCCAGCACTACGGCATCACCCCCGACCTGATCGCCTGCGGCAAAGGCATCTCCTCGTCGCTGCCCATCTCCGCGGTGATCGGTCGCGATGATATCATGGGCCTCTACGCGCCCGGCTCAATGACCTCTACGCACAGCGGATCCCCATTGCCGGTAGCGGCGGCCGTCGCCAACCTGAAGGTGCTCATCGGCGAGAACCTGCCCGCGCGCGCGGTAAAGATGGGCGAGATTCTGCTGCCCGAGCTGACGCGCATTCAGCAAAAATACCCGGACCGCCTGGGCGTCATGCACGGCATGGGCCTGGTTGCCGGTCTGCTGTGCGTGAAGCCCGGCACCAAAATCCTCGACCCGGAGACCGCGCTGAAGATCAACGTCGCCTGCTTCCACCGCGGCCTGCTCATGTTCGCCCCGGTCGGCGTGAGCGGCGAATGCCTGAAGATCGCCCCCCCGCTCACCATCCCCGAAGACTGCCTGCGCGAGTCGCTGCAGGTTTTCGAGGAAGCGGTAGACGCGGTGCTGGCGCCGGTGAAGATATAATCCGGCATCTCGGTCATCGACTTTATGCCCCGGTCAGAAAAGGCCGGGGTGTAATGGTTCCAGCATGCGCCTTCCCCCCTATCAGGAATCGCTCCGGGTCTACAGAATCAGCCCCTCAGGAGTTAAATACCGATAACCTTAATTTCTTATCAATTTTATGGTGATTTATCAAGCATTAGGTGGTATACTAAACAATATAATGGAAATTTCATATATTCTGCCGCCGGCACGGAGCACAGGCAAACGCAAATCAAGTATGTGGGGGGGATTAGCGCATGCGTCGATTGCTTCTTCTTTGTGGCATCAGCCTGCTGCCACTGGCACTGCTCATCCTGTCGGGATGCAGCGAAGGATCTATGGGCTCCTCCGGGGCCAACCAGGTGGGCGGCGTCTCCAACCCGCCAATTCACGTGAACCTGACGCGGGCGGGCGTGTCCTATACGCCGGCGCAGATTCGTCATGCATACGGATTCGACCAGCTTGCCGGGAACGGCGCGGGCCAGTCCATTGCCATTGTCGATGCCTACGGCAGCCCCACCATCCAGAGCGACCTGAATACCTTCAGCGCGCAGTTTGGCCTGCCGGCAACCACCATCACCATCGTTTATCCCACTGGAAAACCGAGCAAAATCGATGCCGGTTGGGCGCTGGAGACAGCACTGGACGTTGAGTGGGCGCATGCCATTGCGCCAGGCGCCACTATCCTGCTGGTAGTTGCGAGATCGAATTATAACCGCGATCTGCTACCGGCGGTCGATTATGCCGCCCAGCATGCCCGGCAGGTGTCGATGAGCTGGGGCGGCAGCGAGTCGTCCGGCAGCAGCTCCCTGGATTCCCACTTCAATGTGGCAGGCGTCTCCTTCTTCGCCTCCTCCGGCGACAACGGCTCCGGCATCGAGTGGCCGGCGGTGTCGCAGTATGTCGTCGGGGTCGGCGGCACCTCGCTATACCTGGACGGCAGCAACAACCGGACATCGGAAACGGCATGGAGCGGCAGTGGCGGCGGGCAGAGTCGATACATCAGTGAGCCGTCCTTCCAGACCGCCTGGCAGACCAGCGGCAAGCGCCAGGTGCCAGACGTCAGCTACGATGCCAACCCGAACACCGGCTTCCGGGTGTATGACGGCACGTTATACAGCGGTAGGAAGGGCTGGTGGGTGGTCGGCGGCACCAGCGCGGGCGCCCCGCAATGGGCCGCGCTGATGGCGTTGGTCAACGCCGGCCGCGCAACGAGCATCGCGTCAGCGACTACAGCGTTATACAGTGTGGGCAACCCGAGCAACTACCTGACCAATTTTGTAGATGTTACTTCGGGCAGCAACGGTGGCTACTCGGCAACCACAGGTTATGATATGGTTACCGGCATCGGCGTGCCACAGGCGCAGGCATTGGTGCTGAATCTGACGTCCTATTGAAAAAGCCGTCGGAAAGAAAGGAACCGCCTGTCCCGTGCATTACGGGCCAGGCGGTTCTTTTTCCATCCCATGCAAGCGGTAGACCAGGCATTTATCACTTGTAACCGTTCATGTGGTACATCTCTTCCTCTTACTCTTCCTCTTTCTCCCCCGCGTGAACCAGGAAGACTGCAAAGAAGACCAGCAAGGGTTGGGATAACTCTACCCGTTCTTTCTCGCCGTCTTCCTGGTTAGCGCGGGGGAGAAAGGGAAAGGGTATAAGACATACCCCTTGAACGGTTACTATTTTTTAAATCGAATATTTTAATTTTGAGCGTAAAGTCACCATGGCATAAAAAGACTTGTATGGTATACTCTATAATATAGTGGAAATACAGCTCTTCTGCCGCTGGCATGGAGCACGGGCAAAGTCCATTCAACTCATATCAGGGGGTAACTGACAATGCGTCGCTTACTGCTTCTGTGCGGCCTGGGATTGCTGATGGCCGCGTCGTTCGTCCTGTCCGGGTGCGGCGATGGGTTGGCCGGCACTGCCATCCCCGACCTTGATGGCGGTGTCTCCAATCCACCTATCGAGGTGAACCTGACACGGGCAGGCGTATCCTACACACCAGCGCAAATCCGCCATGCTTACGGATTTGACGAGCTTTCCGAGACTGGCGCAGGCCAGACTATCGCCATCGTCGATGCCTACGGCAGTCCCACTATTCAGAACGATCTGAACGTCTTCTGCTCGCAGTTCGGCCTGCCGCTTACCACGATCACCATCGTTTATCCCACCGGAAAACCACGCACGGTTAACTCCGGGTGGGCGCTGGAAACTTCGCTGGACGTCGAGTGGGCGCATGCGATCGCGCCGGGCGCCGATATCCTGCTAGTGGTGGCCAAAACGAACTCGAATACTGACCTGCTGGCGGCTGTCGATTACGCCGCGCAGCATGCCGCGCAGGTCTCGATGAGCTGGGGCGGCTCCGAGGGGTCCCGCACCGGCACGCTGAACAGCCATTTCAATGTGCCGGGCGTCTCGTTCTTCGCCTCCTCCGGCGACAGCGGCGCCGGCGTCATGTGGCCGGCAGTGGCGCCGAATGTCGTCGGCGTGGGCGGCACCACACTGCGCCTGGACAGCGGCAACAACCGGACATCGGAGACGGCATGGCGCAGCAGCGGCGGCGGGCAGAGCCGATACATCAACGAGCCCTCCTTCCAGACCGTCTGGCAGAGCAGCGGCAAGCGCCAGGTACCGGATGTCAGCTACGTTGCCGATCCCAACACCGGTGTCCAGGTATATGACAGCACCAAATATGCCCGAAAGCAAGGCTGGTTCATTGTCGGAGGCACCAGCGCGGGCGCGCCGCAGTGGGCCGCCCTGATGGCGCTGGTCAATGCCGATCGTGCCTCCAGCATCTCCTCGGCGAATGCGGCCATCTATTCCGTGGGCAGCCCGAGCAACTATCTGACCAATTTCGTCGATATTACCTCGGGCAGCAACGGCCGATACACGGCAGGCACCGGCTACGATATGGTCACCGGCATCGGCTCCCCGCTGGCGCAGACGATCGTGCCGAATCTTGTCGCGTATTGATGCGCTGCGTGCAATCCGGATTATACATGAAGTGCCCATGCACCTGTAAAGGGATGCAGTTACCGGTAATTCATGTATAATCCGGGGGTGACCGTCCATGCGTCATTACGGTTAACGCTAGGCCTTTCTTCTCTTGCTCTCAACTCTTGCTCTTGCTCTAAAAAGCCTCTCGAATCTCTGCCAGGCTTACAGGGATTCGAGAGGCTTTTAGAGCAAGAGTTGAGAGCAAGAGGAAGAAAGGTCCTACCGCAATATGATGTTTTATGCCCCTCACCTCCCCGATGGTCCCGCCTGATAGTGCCGCAGCACCTGCTCCGGGGTGAGGGGGCGGTCGTGCAGGGCGAGGAGGTAGTAGGTGCCGAGATAAGTACGCGGGGCATCGACCTGGTTGCCGAGGTAAACCAGCGCGTCCTTCGACCAGAGATCGGCACGCCAGTTGTAGGCGCGCTCCATAACGCACGCGCCGTTCAGGTACACCCGCGTGACGGCGCCGTCCCAGGTAATCACGATATGCCGCACGCCCAGGCGCAAGCCGGGGGTTTGCAGGGTGAAGGGATTCTGCAGTTGGAGCATCGATCCCGGGCCGGTGGCCAGCAGCAGCATCCAACTGTTGAAGCCCACCGCGAAGTTGCGCCGCACGGTGTTGCCGCCCGGCGCATCCCAGGAAAACAGCGCGCCTTGCCAGCCGGTCTGCGGATACAGCGTGGTGGCAGAAATCCAGCATTCGAAGGAGCCGGCACGATTCAGCGCCATCAGTTTAGCGGCGGGCGCCACGCTCGTCAGCATTGTCGGTTCCAGCAGCTCCAGTCCCTGGCCGGGCAGCCAGCGGATGGCCTGCGGCGCCGTGATCCGCAGATTCAGCGATTGACCGAGCGCGCCGTGATCCTCGACGACGTCGTCCTTCCCCTCCGTGAACCGGTACAGCAGCAGCGTATGGGTGTCGTCCCGTCCCAGCGCCGGGTCGAAGACGGGAAAAACCACATGGACGCTGGGAGAAACATACTTCTCGTCCACGGCGTTGATCTTATACCAGTGCTCGCCGAGTTGCGTGGGCGTCAGGGTCACCTGCGTTCCCCTGATTACCGGCGCCGCTTCCTTGCCCGGCAGACCGAGCGGCTTCACCTCCAGCCGCACCGGATTGCCGGTGGTGGAAGCGGCGGCGGGGAAGTCCAGTGTCAGCGATTTGCCGGCGTTGCACCATTCGGGGTAGTCAGGCTGCTCGATGCCTACCTGCGGCGTCGTGCGCGGGGTGGGCGGCTCGGCGAACGACAGGCGGGCTCGCGCCAGGGAAATGCCGTTATTCTTCGTCCAGATAGCCGGCACCCCATCGTCCAGCGGATGCTCGTCGGTATAGCTGAGCACGGGCTGGCCATCGAAGAGGAATTGGACCGTGTTGTTCCGCTTGCGCAGCTCGAACCTGAACCAGTAATTGTGCCCGCGGTCCTTCAACGGCAGCGGAAGATTGACGGCCGCCACCTCCACGCCGTTGCGCAACAGCACCGTGCGGCGATTGGGCGTTCCCTGCGCGTCGGGCGCTCCCACGATGCCGGTATAGCCGGTGCGCGGATCGCGTCCGTCGCTGCAGAGGCTGATGGCCAGATCGCGAAACCGATTATCGTAGAAATCGCGGTAGTGCGGATACTCCATCTTCACGCCCAGGTAGACTTCGAGGGAGTGATCGCCGTGAAACTCGCATTTATGCCAGAGCACCGCCAGTCCGTCGCTCCAGCCGCTGAAGAACGACCACTTGGGATCGCATGCCCAACGGACGGTCGGCGCCCAGGTGCCCTCGCCAATCCAATCGACCGGTGCTTCCGTGAAGGTATAATCGAGAACGTTGCTGCCGCCGGTAATCGGATCGCGCACTGTCAAGGCGCCGCTCGACCAGTAAAAGGGCAGCAGGCCGGTCATCGGGGTGCGGTCCACCTTGGAGACGACGGTCTCGCCGTCCACCTCCAGCCAGATTCGTCCACCCGCGCGGTGGAACCGCAGGCGATATTCTTCACCCGGCTGCAACGGCGCTCCGGTTGCGCCGGCCAGCAGCGTGGTGTCGCGCATCAGCAGGTAATCGGTCTGCTGCTTACCGGCCACACGCTTCACCACGGCGCGATATCCGCGCGCCAGTGTTTGTCCGTCGCCGTTCAAACCCAACCCGATCTCGCCGTCGCCCGCCGGGCCCGGTACCAACGTCACCGCCAGTTGATGATCGCCGAAGAATTCACGCGTGCATAACCGCGTGGCCGGCTGTCCGGGGAAGACTGTCCAATCTCCGGCCCAACGCTGCATGATCGGATCGCTCATCATGCGCTGGCTCAACTGGTGCTGTTGCTCTTCGCGGAGCAGTGCCGTATTCACCTGCCGGCCATACACCGTCAAATCGTCGAACACGGCGCCAGACGCGCCCTCGGCATACAGGCCGACGCCGCCGCGCCAGTTGAGGCTGTCCTTCTGCGCCAGCCGTTCCACGCCGTCGATCAGCACGCGCACCCCATCCGGCGAGGACGCGACGCTGAGCTGGTACCACTGCCCGGGCAAGTAGCCGCCGGCGCTGTGGGCCAGCTCGATTTGTTTCCTCCCGGCCAGCCGGAACAGCGTCAACTGATTCCCGCGGGCGGAGCGATCGTTCGCCGGACTCCAGCGGACAAGCAATCCGTTCTCCCGATCGGCCAGGTTGACCAGGACGCCGGCTGCACCCACGACGGGCGGACAGAGCGCCACCACCAGCGTATAATCCTCCCAGAATGGCTTCCCCACCGTGCAGATGGCCGCGCCATCGGGGTTGCACCCCACCCAGGCGAAAGGATTCTGCGCGTAGGATTGATACGCGAAGCGCCCGCTGCGGCCGTTCGATTCGATGTCCCACGCGGACTGCAGCGCCCATTGGCCACTCACGGTGGCCCAGGCGCCCGGCTCGTCCCGCGTCCGCATGAAATTGTCGGCAAACACCACCGGCTCCAACGCCTGCACGCGCATTGCGTCGACGGACCAGCCTTTGCCGATCGTGATGCCGGCCAGCGCCCCACCCGCCCGCGGCACCTCGCTCCGGTAAATCAGCGCGGTGTTCAGCGCCAGGCCCAGCATTCCGCCGCGACGCATGATGGTGAGAGTGAAAGGGGTATCCACCGGCAAAGTCGCGTTTACCGGCAATCGCTTGACTGCCTGTTTCTCGCGGGAAGTGGTGAGCGTAATCCCTTTTGCAGTGAGCGTCACCGCGGTGTGATTCGCGCTGTCGCGCCATTCCAGCCATACCGTCAACGCGCTCGCCGGCGCCATGCCCTGCTGCTGCCGCGCGGTGATCACGCAATCATACGATTCGCCGTCCAGCCCGTCGCCGAATTCACCGGGAACCGGCTCGGCCGTGGCGGCGAGGGCCATAAAGAGCAAGAGGAGGAGCAGTATTCGCATCTTTCCATCCTGTGAGCAATTTAGTGTTCCTTATCCAGTATAGCATAGAAACCGGTGAATACAGGGGTAAAATCCTGGGATCGCAGGCGTCCCGCGCCTACATCTGGGTGTTGGGAATAACAGCCAGATAATGATCGGCCAACCCCAAATGCTTCCTGATCATCACGCACTTTCCTTACAGCATCCCGACCGCCTGGCGGGGAGAGTGATTATAGCATATGTAACAACTCGCATCACACTGCAGATACTGCATCATGTTGACCGGTTGCCGTGCTCGGTGAGAATCTGGCTGACCAGCCGGACATCCATGGCGAAGCCGGCGTCCCGCACGCCTCTGCTGGAGTATGAGTCAGGGTTAGAAACATACCCCGTTACAAGAATGGAAGGGAGCGGCGGGAGCAACGCAAAGCCGCCATGCCGTCTCGGATACCGATCAGGAACGCTCCGGATCTTGCGTGATGCCATATTCGGCCCATACCCGACGGGTTCTGACGGTTTCCTGACGAATCGCATGATTGGCATCAACACTGGCGGGCGTTCGATAACCGTGCCCATGATACAGGTGCAGGCAGATCGCATGGTAGCGAATCTGCAGCGAGCGCAGACCGGCATTCAACAGGCGCAAGCCGAACTCCCGATCCAATCCGCCGTGGCGCATGCGCTCGTCGAAACCGTTGAGCCGAAGGGCATCCTCGCGCCAGACCGAGGAATTCATGCCGTTGAACGTCGCCGGCGTAGTAGTGAAGCGGCAGCAAAAGGCCGCCACCCGCGCGGACAGGTGAAACTTGAGTAGACGAGGATGAAAGGGAACACCGGCCTTCAGCAACCAGCGCGCATCGAAGACGGCATTGGCGCGGATATCCTCCGGAGTGATAGCCCGGCTAACCTTCAGCGGCAGCTTATAATACCCGCCGGAAAGGAAGCACCCGGGCTGTGCCAGGCGGCGATGCGCCTGTACCAGATCGCGCCGGGGGATGCAGTCGCCGTCGGTGAAGATCAGGTAGTCGGCAGCGGAAACCCGGATGGCGCGGTTCACAATGGCACACTTGCGGAATCCCCGGTCTTCGTGCCACAGGTGCGTGATCGGCAGGCCCGTCGCCCCGCGCAGGACATCGATGCGCTCTTTCGTCTCCGCGGATGAGCCGTCGTCCGCAATGATGATGTCGAAGTCGCGCTCGGTTTGCGCTGCATATCCCCAGAGCGCTTTCTCCAGCCAATCCGGGTTATTATAGGTAGAGATGATCACCGAAATGCGCATAAGCATTTCATTGGCAATCGGCATTTCGCAACCTTCGTCAGGAATCGGACGGCATCAACCGTTGTCGGGAAAACTGAACACTTCACTGAGGAAATTTTAAAACCGGTTGCTCCGACCCTCCACGATCGGTAATTGGGATTGAGGGGTTGTGCCGATTCCCACACAACCTGGAACACCTGATTCACTCGCCGTCTGGTGTAATAACTTCATGGTGAAAAACGTGCATATCATTTCCTGGCTGCAAAAGCGCTGGTGGCTCATGTTTCCCCTGTTGCTGCTGTCACTGGTCGCACTGATGGCGCGCGGGCGCACGGCGGGAGTGGAGCTTGGCCAGACCATCGAAGGCGCGGGCAGCGCGAATTTCGCCTGGCTGCGCTATCCGGGGATGAAATATGGGGTGGCGTTCCGCTCGCCGCGGACGGGCACGCTGACGGAGATCACCCTGCCGTGGAAAAGCACGGGGAATTACGGCTCCGGCACGCTCGGTATATTCGACTTCGCGCTGCACGCGGATGGGGTACAGCACTTTCCCGCGCAGACGGCGATCGGCAGCGCCCGGCGGATCATCCCGGCGGAGGCGACGGACGGCGCGCTCGACGGCGCGCTGCATTTCCCCATCACCGCCGCGTTGAAGAAGGATGAAATATACCACCTGATCGTCGCCAATGTAGATCCCGATCCCGCGCAAAACTGGTCGTCTCCCAATACGCTGATGACGCGCGTCATCCCATGGGACGGCATGGGGTGCCGGGCGGAGTTCTACGCGGATGGCGTCTGGCATCCCTGGTCGGCGAAGGAAAATCCCTTCAATCAACGGAAGGTCAACAATGTGAACGGCGCCCGCTGCCCGTTGATGCTGCGCTGGGGGGACGGCAAGGTGACCGGCGATCCGTATTACTCCGCCGCGCAGCGCCAGGGCGCCCAGTTCTTCGGAAACCACCAGGCAGGCGAGCTAATCGTCTGGAAAGGACCGCCGGCGAGCATTGCGCGGGTCGGCATCTCCGTGTGGAAACGCGGCACGCCGGGCGCGCTCGTGTATCACCTGGAAGAAGAGGATGGGAAGGAGCTGGCCTTCGGCGCCCTCCCCGGCGCGCAGGAGATCGGCCCCATCGCCGGCTGGGTTTATGCGACACTGCCCGCGCCCGTCGAACTGAAACCGGGCCGGACATACCGCCTGTGGTTTGCCTCGCCGGCCAGCCTGGACGAGCGGAACTGCTATTTTCAGTGCGTGCCCTACGGCGACAACCGGCCTGCCGCATGGCTGGAAGGCGGCTGGGGCGGCGCCGCCAGCCACTACATCCATGGCGACGGCAACGGCTGGACCGATGAAGAGAGCATGGATTTGACATTCAGCCTGATGAGTGGGTGAATGGAGGAATAGAAGAATGGAAGAATGGAAGGTTGAAAGATTGAATGAATGGATGAATGGATGTATGAGGGGAGGAAAGGGGCATGGGCGTCGTGAACGGTAACAAGTATTTTAAGAATTTGCTCAGAAGGGGGCACGAGAAGCGACTGGAATAGTAAATGTGTAAACGCCGTCTTGCCATCCATCCGCAGCAGGTGCATCAAGGTAGAATCGTCGATCTGATATGAATAACAAGGCTGAAGTTAATGTCGTCGTGGTCAACGCGGGCACGAAATACCATAATACTTATGTAGACCGGATGTATAGCATGGTGAAGCGGCACCTTAGCTATCCCTTTGTCTTCACCTGCGTGACAGACCGTCCTCGGCGCCTGCACTCCGATATACGGCAGCTCGACTGCTCCGGGTGGGGGTTGGACGGTTGGTTCGTCAAACTCAAGCTCTTCGATGGTCGCTCCATCCCGTTTGACAGCCTGTTATTCCTGGACATCACCATGGTCGTGCGGGAAAGCCTTGATCCGCTGGTTGATATGGCGCGAGGGCATAATATGGTGGCGCTGCGCGACTGGCATTACGACTGCATCAACTCATGCATCATGTGGGTGGAAAAAGGTTCGATCACCCAGGCGATCTGGGACGAATACGCGCGCGGGACGCGCTTTCCCGATACCGTGCTCCACGGCGATCAGGACTTCACGGATGCCGTGTTGCGGATGAATCACCAGAAAGATCGGATCACCTATTTCCCGCAGGAGTGGATTGCCTCGTACAAAGACCTGTTGAAAATCCATCGAACAGACCCGGAAGAGGCCTGCCGTTTATACACCGCAGCCCGCCTCATCAAATTTCACGGCCACCCGCGCCAGCATGAATTGCTGAATCCCGTGCTGTGCGTTCAATACCTTGCCTTGCGCTACCCCCGATACGCCTGGCGGGATTGGGGATTCTTGAGTAAAGACATACGACAGTTGTGGCAATAAAAAGTGGAATTTCGGTATAATAGCGCCAATACCCTGAGAAGGAGAGCGATTATGCGCCTGTTCCGTCCCTTGCTATGCGTGTTGCTGTTCGGCATCGCCCTTATGGGCCATGCGGTGCCGGTAAATATACTCGCCACCGGCGACATGCACGGGTGGCTGGAGCCGCAGCAGGCGGATGGGCAGACGCTGGGCGGCGCGGCGGAGCTGCTGGCTTACTGGAAGCGCGCCGAGGGGTATACGCCGAAGCAGTTTCTGCTGCTCAGTTGCGGCGACACAGCCACCGGGCCGGTGCTGGACACCATTTTCAAAAACGAGCCGATGATTGCGGTGATGAATCTGATGGGCTACGACGCCAGCGCGCTGGGCAATCACGAATTCGACTGCGGCGCGGCGGCGATGACGCGCTGGCGCCAGGAGGCGAAGTTTCCCTTCATCTCCGCCAATCTGGCGAACGCGAACGGCACGCCTTACGATCTACCGCCGTATGTCATGAACGACGAGCAGGGCGTGAAGGTGGGCATCATCGGGTTGACCACCACCGAACTGGCAGGGATTGCCAATACCGGCGGGATATCCGCCACCGCCTATGCCGCCGCGCTGCGCAAGTGGGTGCCGGAGGTGCGGGCGAAGGGCGCGCAGGTCGTCATCGTGGTGGCGCACGTGCCGCAGGACGAGCTCATCACACTGGCCGGGCAGGTGGCCGATCTGAAGATTCCCCTCATGCTGGGCGGGCATAGCCACGAGCTCGATCAGAAGAGAATCGGCGAAACCTGGGTGGTCAACACCGGCCAATGGTGGGATTCCTACAGCCGCATCAACCTGGATTACAACCCGAAGACCGGCAACACGGTGGTGATTGCCGCCGATCAGGTGTGGCTGCAGCAGGCGAAGGCACCCGCCGACCGCGCGGTGAAAGCGGAGATCGCGCGCTGGAAAGCGCAACTGGACAAGGAATACAGCATCGTCATCGGCTATACGGCCACCGGTCTTAAGCGTCCGGACGCGGTGTATAACTTCATCACCGACTGCTGGCTGGCGCAGACGCCGGACGCGGAGATCGCGCTTTCCAACGAAGGCGGCTTCCGGCAGGACATTCCGGCCGGCCCCATCACCAAGGCCACCATCGTCGGCGTGATGCCGTTCAGCAACACGCTGGTGCGCGTGACACTGACCGGCGCGCAGTTGCTGGCCTACCTGCCGCAGGGCGGCGGCTTCATCGGCATGGCCGGCCTGCGATATGCCGGCGGGCAGTATCTGCTGAAGACCGGCCAGCCGGTAGACCCAACGGCGACATACCGCGTGGTGATGAACAATTACATGTATGACAGCAATGCCGCGCTCAAGGCCGCCGACTCCACGCCCGTCTTCGCCGCGGCCGACTGGCGCCTGCCGGTTTATGACTGGCTCGCCGCCCATCCCACCAGCCAGGAGCAGCCGTTGGAGGGGGTAGTGGATGCGAAGGCGCGGGTAGTGAAGTGATAAGTGGTTAATTGGGACATGGGAGGGCGAGCGTCCTCGCGAGCCCCGCGCGAGGGATCCGTGGATGATTCCAGATCCGGTATTTTACGTGGGACGGGATTCGCCAGGCATTATTGCGCGAAAGCGAGCCTCGCGCGAGGGACCCGTGGATGATTCCAGATCCGGTTTTTTACGTGGGACAGGATTCGCCAGGCATTATTGCGCGAAAGCGAGCCTCGCGCGAGGGATCCGTGGATGATTCTAGATCGGTATTTTACGGGAGACGGGATTCGCCAGGCATATTTGTGCGATAACGGGCGCATGATCGTGGCTCGCGGGGACGCTCGCCCTCCCTTGCGATAGGCCTTCCTTGGGTTGTAAATTGAACGGTGGAGAAGAGGCAATGGCATTGACGAACACGGCGACGGCGTGCCGGCATTACCGGACGGGCGAGTTATTCATGCTGGAGGGTGGCGCCTTGCGCGCGCCGGCGGTGGGAGAGCGGGCGGAGACGGACCTGCTGCTGGCGCCGGCGCTGGTAGATATCCAGATAAACGGGTATAAGGGCATCTCCTTTTATTCAGGCGAGTTGACGCCGGAGGAAGTGAAGACCGTTTTCGATGAGATCGCGGAGACCGGCACCGGATATTTCTGCCCGACGGTAACGACGAACAGTCCGGAGCACATGCTGCAGGGGCTGCGCACCATCGAGGAGGCATGCCGGCGCTACCCGGAAGTGGCGCGGATGAACGCCGGCTACCACCTGGAAGGGCCGTGGATTTCGGCAGAAGAGGGTCCGCGCGGCGCGCACCCGAAAGAATGGGCGCGCGACCCGCGCTGGGAGGAGTTTCAGGCGCTGCAGGAGGCGGCAAATGGGCGGGTGAAGATCGTTTCGCTGGCGCCCGAGCGAGAAGGGGCCATCTCCTTTATCGAGCGGCTGGCGGCGGCAGGCGTGACGGCCGCCATCGGCCACGCGGCGCCAACCACGGAGCAGACGAAAGCCGCCGCCGATGCGGGCGCGACGCTGGCCACCCACCTGGGCAACGGCTCCCATGCCATGCTGCCCCGCCACCCGAACTACATCTGGGATCAACTGGCGGAGGATCGACTGTATGCCAGCATCATCGCCGACGGCTTCCACCTGCCGCCGAACGTGGTGAAGGTGATGGCGCGGGCGAAGGGACAGGCGCGCACCATCCTTATCAGTGACATATTCCAGTACAGCGGCATGCCACCCGGCCTGTACCCGCTGGACGAGAACCGCACGGTAGAGGTGGCGCAGAATCGCCGCATCGGCTTGCATAATACGCCCTTCCTGTGCGGCGCGAACGCCACGGTGGACGAATGCGTGGGCAATATCGTCCGCTTCGCCGGCATCTCGCTGGCCGACGCCATCGACATGGCCTCCGTCAATGCTTGGCGCCTGCTGGGTAAAGAGCCGCCCATTCTGACCGCCGGCGCCGAACCTCACGCCGCCATG
>Ga0172368_10005397_pt1 | contig 14282 bp, 12 predicted proteins | sample Lak11m_FD_114540 | JGI IMG/M metagenome (GOLD analysis project Ga0172368, IMG submission 114540) | Freshwater microbial communities from Kabuno Bay, South-Kivu, Congo - kab_022012_11m | ecosystem: Environmental > Aquatic > Freshwater > Lake | place: Democratic Republic of the Congo: South-Kivu...
TAAAAAAGGCAGAAGACCGACTTAATAGTCGTCCTCGCAAAACACTTGGATATTACACACCAGCTGAAAAATTTTATTCCCTAACTACCGGCCGAGAAATTGCGTTAGAAGTTTGAACTCAGCTCTAATACGGAGCAATAATGAAATATTTTCTCAAATAATCTTTCACGGCTTTTCTCCAAGGTCTCATTCCAAAATCAAATTTTGTGCTTTTTAAAGTAGAATATTTTGGCCTTTTTGCAGGACGATTAAACTCCTCAGTAGTTATTTCTTTGACTTTTGTTTCCAAGAAAAGTGTTTTGAAAATATGTGCAGCAAAATCACTCCAATTTGTCGTTCCGCTATTTGTGATGTGATAAATTCCATATTCCAAAGATGGCTTTTTGACAACAAAAAATTCAATAACTTTCTCACAAAGATCTTTTGTATAAGTCGGTGAACCAAATTGGTCATTTACTACAGAAACCTCAGCTTTTATTTTCCCCAGTTCCGCCATTGTATCGACAAAATTTTTCCCGTTTTCTCCAAAAAGCCAAGAAGTTCTGATGATATAAAACTTTTTCATATGCTCAGAAATCAGCTTTTCTCCAAGCAATTTTGATTGTCCATAAACATTTATAGGACAAGGAGTGTCCGATTCCTTCCAAGTTTTTTTATGTCCGTCAAAAACATAATCAGTACTAAAATGAATCAAAACAGCTTTAGAAATTTTACACAAATCAGCAATCCCGCTAAGAGCATTTCCATTTATATCTATCGATAACTGAACATTTTTTTCTGCATCATCGACAGCAGTATATGCCGCACAATTTATAACGAAATCAGGTTTGAGTTCATCAAAAAGAATCTTCATTTTTTTTGTGTCCATCAAATCACATTCGCTACTCGTGAAGCCAAAAACACTGTGTCCTTGTTCAGAAAGGTTTTCGTAAAGACATGACCCCAACATGCCGGATTTTCCGAACAAAAGAATTCTCATGAAAAATTATTTTTGAAATTCTTTAATCTTTTTTACAAGATCTGCGATGGCTACTACTTCACTTTCTGTATTTGTTCTTTCTTTCCATTCAACACCTTGTGATTCAAGTGTTCGCTTGCTGATGACAATTCTAAGAGGTAGTCCAATCAAATCTGCATCATTTAATTTTACTCCGGCACCGGCATCTCGATCATCAAACAAAACTTCGATTCCTTCTTTGTTAAGTTTTTCATACAAATTTTCTGCGTCTTTTAGGACAGATTCATCATTCCCCAAAGATATCAAATGTACTAAATAAGGAGCAACGCTTTTTGGCCAGATCATGCCTTTTTCATCGTGTTTCGCTTCGACGATTGTTCCAACCAAACGAGTCGTTCCGATTCCATAACATCCCATTACTACAGGCTTTAATTTTCCATCATTGTCCGCAAAATTTAATCCGAAAGCATTTGAGAATTTTGTTCCAAGTTTGAAAATATTTCCACCTTCAACAGCTTTGATCTCTTCAAGTGGTTTTTTACATTTTGGGCATGGGATGCCTTTTGCAAAATCTTCTTCGGTTTTGCCGAAAATAAGGCCATCTTTGTGATCTTTAGCCACTTCTATATTTTGAGAGATGTCACATTCTTTACACAAAATAATACGGTCTTCGCCGGCAGGAGTTTCTATCGAAAATTCATGAGAGAATTTATCTGAAAATGCTCCACCTGAAGCCTCAATCACGTAAGCTTTAAGCCCACACCTCTCGAAAACCTTCAGATAAGCGCCTTTCATTATTTCATAATATTTATCCAAATCCGCTTCGTCCGTATGGAAGCTATAAAGGTCTTTCATACCAAATTCGCGTCCACGAAGAAGTCCTGATTTTGCACGTGGTTCATCACGGAATTTTGTCTGAATTTGGTAAACGGCCATAGGCAAATCTTTGTAAGACTGAATATATTTGGCCGCAAGAGGAGTGACAGTTTCCTCATGGCTAGGCCCAAAAACGAATTCTTTTTCCCCACTTGCAATAGTTTTATAAAGAATTTCATCCATGCTTTGTCTTCGTCCGGTAGTATTCCAAATATCGACAGGATGCAGTGCCGGCATAAGGATTTCTTGGCCTTCCACTGCGTTCATTTCCTCTCGAATGATATTACAAACTTTTGTAAGAACTCTTTGTCCCAACGGCAAAAAATTATAAATTCCAGCTGCCAATTTTTCTATAAATCCCGCCTGCGTAAGCAGTTTCGCATTCACGCTATCCGCATCACATGGAGGAGTGTGTCTAGTTCGACCGAAAAGTTTACTGTATTTCATGATCTTATTTTTATATTTTATTATCTTGTGGCCTCAAGCGGTGTTTTGCTAACAGTTTGATGTTTTCTCTCTTCCAATTTATTCATCAATTTTTTTGCCCAATCTTCGTGTGCCTTGTACCAATCAAAAGTTTTCTGAATTCCTTCCGCGAAATTCACAGATGGTTTCCATCCAAGCTCATTTTGCAGTTTTGTTGAATCAATCGCGTAGCGACGATCGTGAGCAAGTCTGTCATTTACATAAGTGATAAGACTTTCATCTTTTCCCAAAAATGTAAGCAAAAATTTAGTAATTTCAAGATTTGTTTTTTCATTATTTCCTCCGACATTGTAAACATCTCCAATTTTTCCCTTATTCAAAACCAAATCGATAGCACTGCAATGGTCGATAACATAAAGCCAATCTCTCACGTTTTTTCCATCTCCATAAACCGGTACAGGTTTATTTTCCGCAATCAGCCTGAAGAAGTAGGGAACTAACTTTTCCGGAAATTGATAAGGTCCATAATTATTACTACATCTCGTAATTGTCACTGGCATTTGATAAGTCTCAAAATAACTTCTCACAAGTAAGTCCGCAGAGGCTTTTGAAGCCGCATAAGGACAATTTGGCGCGATAGGGGTACTCTCAGTGAAATAATCTTTTGAATCAGTTCCAAGATCTCCATAAACCTCATCAGTCGAAACTTGATGATACCTCTTAACTCCGTTTAATCTCGATGCCTCAAGCAAATTATGCGTTCCGACAATATTTGTAAGAACGAAAATACTAGGACCTGTAATACTTCTATCGACATGAGTTTCCGCCGCGAAATTCACAACAATATCAAATTTTTCTTTTTCAAAAAGCGCATCAATAAAAGCTTTATCAGTAATATCTCCTTGTATAAAATGAACACGTGAATCGTCAATAATGTCCGAAAGATTATCCAAATTTCCGGCGTAAGTCAGTTTATCCAAAACGTAAATCTCATCATCAGGATAATTTTCATATCTGAAATGAACATAATTACTTCCGATAAAACCTGCCCCTCCTGTTATTAATATTTTATTCATTAACGTATTTTATAAATTCATTTAAATCATAAATATAATCTTCCGCCACATAATTTACTGAAGAAATAGCCATAAGTACAGCATCAGGCGAAAAATCATAGAAATCTCTGAAACACATTTCATTCATCAAAATCGCATCATCCGGTCCTTGCAAAGAAAATTCCAACCACTCTTTTCCATCATGTAATCTCGCCTTCACTGTCCCTTTTTGGCAAATATACAATTTCTTTTCATGTTTCACGGCATGTCCACCACGTGGCAAAGTGACATCAGTAAGATAATAAACACGTTTTGCCTCCCAATCGAAGTAATCTTTAAATTCTACGACTGTAAGATTACCTCTGTCGTCTTTATGAGTTTTGAGTTTTATTTGTTCAGCTTTTGCCATCGCTCAAATTTAAACTGTTCGTATTTTCTTTTCTTGCCTGAAGGCCTCAAGAATATCGCCGACCTCAAGTGCTATGTCGCCAGAAAATTTGATTCCACATTCATTTCCAGCTCCGATTTCATGTACGACTTCGTCAACTTTACGCAAAGACTCAAGAGTTCCCATTCCGACAACATTATCAGTATCTTCTTTTGTTAATCCACGAATAACACGTAATTTTGCCTTATTCTCAAGCTTTCCACTAGTGACTCTACATCCGATAACCATTTCTTTTTTCTTTGTAAGAAAGATCATCTTCACTTCAGCTCTTCCGAGAATCACTTCAACGATTTCTGGTTCAAGAAGTCCGCTCAAAAGCTTAGTAAGTTCTTCAAGCAAATTATAAATAATTGTATATTTTCTTACCTCGACACCTTCTCTCTCTGCAGTTTTTTCAACATAAGGTGCATCAAAATCTGCATGGAATCCAACGACGATACCTTTGCTGGCCGCCGCCATTGTCACATCTGATTCAGTGATCGTTCCGACTCCACTGTGAATAACTTTTATCGCAACATCATCATTTTTAATCTTCGCCAAAGATTGTTTAATAGCCTCAAGTGAACCTTTTGTGTCAGCCTTAAGTACAATCTTCAAAATTTTATCTGATTTAATCTTAGAAAGAATTTGTCCAATAGAAGATCCTTTTTCTTCATCTCGTTTTTTAGTAATCAATCCAATCTCTTCAGCTTTTTGTTTAGCCATCTTTTCATCTTTCACAACTTGCAAAATATCTCCACTTACAGGTGTTGATGAAAGTCCGGCAATCTGTACCGGAGTCGAAGGATTCGCAAGTCTTACAGGTTTTCCGTTATGATCACGCATCAATTTGATTCTTCCATGTGAATTTCCAATAACAACATTGTCCATAAGATGTAGTGTTCCTGTATTTACAAGAACAGTCGCAACAGGTCCAAGACTATGATCCAAATGGGCTTCAATAACAGTACCAACAGCTTCACGATCATAATTTGCTTTCAAGTTTAACATTTCCGCATTAAGCAAAATCATTTCTAGTAAGTCATCGATTCCTTGTTTTGTCATAGCTGAAACCGGAACTATTACAGTATCTCCACCCCAGTCTTCAGGTTGAAGTCCGTGTTCTGCAAGTTCACCTTTTACTTTGTCAGGATTAACATTTGGCTTATCCATCTTATTCATCGCCACGATAATAGGCACACCAGCCTCTTTCGCGTGGTTTATCGCTTCAACTGTTTGAGGCTTAACACCTTCATCGGCCGCAACAACAAGTACAGCAATATCAGTAACTTTCGCTCCACGAGCTCTCATCGCCGTGAACGCTTCATGTCCAGGAGTATCAAGGAAAGTAATAAGTTTTCCTTTCTTAAGAACCTGATACGCTCCAATATGTTGAGTAATTCCTCCAGATTCACCTGAAACTACATCAGTAGACCTGATTGCATCCAAAAGTTTTGTTTTACCATGATCAACGTGTCCCATTACAACAACGACCGGAGGTCTTGTCTTAAGAACACTTGCATCATCCTCTTTAAGAAGATTAGAAATGTTTCCAGCAATAAGCTCTTCAGCTGAGGCCGCAGTTCTAATTCTCTTAAGTTTTACTCCGCTATCATCAGCAATAATCTGTGCAGTTTCAAAATCGATTTCTTGGTTTATGCTCGCGCGAATTCCATTTTTCATCAATTCTCCAATAATCTTTGCAATCTTGATTCCAGTTTTTTCTGCAAATTCTTTTACAGTAATAAAATCTGAAATCTCAACAAAATCCTTCGCAACAGTTACTTGTGGACCTCTATTAAATGTTTGAGTTTTTCTTCCGGCATCTTTACCGGCCATTTTTTTTCTTTGGCTTTTTACGATTTCTCTTTCTCTTTCTTCCGCAATAATTTCATCATAAAGTTCCGCAACGTCACGTGGCGCCTCAGTCATTTCAAGCAAATCTTTATTTTCAGCTGAAACATCTTCTACCGGGACTTTTACATCTTTTTCCAATTCCGCAACCTCATTATTTTTCTGAAGTTCTTCAACAACAAGTTCGGCAATATCATCGTCAATGACCCTAGCCTTAGGGGAAACAGGAGAACCAAGTTCTGTCAGTTTTACTCGAAGTTCTTTTACATCGATGCCTAATTTTTCTGCGAGATCGCTTAGTTTGGTTGACATAAGTTTCTTACATCTGTAAAAATCGTAAGCAGTTTATACTAAAAGTATGGAAGTTGCAATTCTCATTATAGGCTTAGGGATACTAGGAGTTTTAGGTTTTATTGCCTATACGAAAATGGCTGTCCCAAAGGAAAATAAGGACGACACGATGCTTTTGCAATACATCGATTCTTTGCGTAAAGAAATACGTGATGTCGGGAGTCAATCCAGGAAGGAAACTCAGGAAAGATTGGATAATATAAATGAGAGAATAGCAAAAGGTCTCGAACACTCATCAACTACTCTTCAAAAACAATTTTCTGAAAGTGCAGTTTTGATAAAAAGTGTAACGGAAAAACTTACAAAATTGGACGAAACAAACAAACAAGTTTTAGGTTTCTCTGAACAAATGCAAAGTTTGGAAAACATCTTAAAGAATCCAAAACAAAGAGGAATTTTGGGCGAATATTTTTTGGAAACTTTGCTTTCTCAGGTTTTTCAACCAAATCAATACAAGATCCAATACAAATTTTCAAATGGAGAAATAGTCGACGCGGCAGTTTTCATGCAAGACAAAGTAATTCCGATTGATGCGAAATTTTCGCTCGAAAAATATAATAAAATAATGGAAGAGAAGGATGAAACGAAGAGAGAACAATTGGAAAAAGAATTCAAAATGGACGTGAAAAATAGAATCGATGAAACCTCAAAATATATTCGTCCAAAAGAGAACACGATGGATTTTGCATTTATGTTTATTCCGGCGGAAGGAATTTATTATAATTTGTTGATATACAAAGTCGGAACACTCGATATAAACGCAAATGATCTTATTGAATATGCATTCAAAAAAAGAGTAATTATCGTTTCACCTATATCATTTTTTGCCTATCTACAGACAGTTCTCGAAGGAATGAAAAATGTGAAAATGCAGGAATCAATGGGGGAAATAAGAAAAAATATAGAAGACCTTGGTAGACACTTAAACAGCTATGAGGCATTTGTACAAAAAATGGGAAACAGCCTTGGAACAACGGTAAATATGTACAACAGCGCATACAAAGAATTCAAAAAAATGGACAAAGATATTTACAGAATAACGGATGGAGTCGAGGGTGGAAAAATCGAACCATTTCTTATAGACAAACCTCAGGTTACGGATTAAATTTAGGACAGATAAAATTTAAAAACCTTTCCCCTATGGAAGTACGAACAAAAGCTTTAGTGTCAGTTTTATTGGTAGGCGCAGCAGTAACCGGAGTTTTCATGTTTTCAACAAATAATCCTACTTTATTCAAAGGTCAGATTTTCAATCAAAATCCACAAACATCACAACCGACGACAACAGCACCAGAACTTTTGCCTGATTTAACAGCAAAACTCGAAGTCCTTGCCCCAAAAACAGAATCCGAAGACCTAAAGGCAAATGTTACGATTTCAAATATGGGAGACGGTGCATTGTCAGGGAAAGTTCCATTCAAATATACTCTCTATATAAACGACACAGAAGTTTTCACAAACTCTGATTCTTACACAGAAATGGCGAAAGGAGACTCTTTCTCATTCACATATCCAATTCCACGAGCGATTTACAATTATGGCAAAAAAGGAACTGTAATGATCAAGGTCGACACAGACAACCAAGTAAAAGAAAGCAATGAGAACAATAATGAGGTAACCGTCAATTATAGTCTTTAGGCGGATTTAGCGGGAAGTGATGATAGGAAAGAATGAATAAAAATGTCTTTGAGAACGCATTGCGGTCTTTTTAGCTGAAAGAAAAGTATTCACTAAAAGAAGCTTAAGTTCGAGAAGACATTTTTATTCATTCTTTCCTTCCTGCACCGCTAAACCGCCGGACAAATCATTCGATAATCACAGAAACTACATAACTTTTCGTTTGGAGTAGGTTCAAAATTTGAAGCTTTCATCTCTTCGATTTTTTCTTTTATTGTTTCTCCAAGATCATTTATATCGTCATCACTTCTTGATGTCGATATTTTCTCATTTGCATCAAGGAAATAAAGCGAAAGTTTCGAAACAGGAATCTTAAACAAATCTCTACACGCCATCGCATAGATTGAAAGCTGAAGATGTTTTTTTATATTTAAATCAGAATGGATCGATCCGGTTTTGTAATCCACGACTTCATACGTTCCGTCGCTAAGTTTATCGATTCTATCAATACGACCACTGATTGTGTATTCGCCGATTCGAATATTAAAAGGTTTCTCAAGAAATTCAGGAATAGTCCATGGATTTGAGTTCGCATCATAATATCTTTTTAACATCTCAAGACCTTTTTGCTTTTTCACTTTTTCATGAGCGACGCTGTCGTAACCTTCAGGATTCCAATTCTTCAAATACAATTCTTCCATGAAAGAAAACGGAAGATCCTTTTTTGTCTTAAGTGTCTGATAAAACTGTTTTAGAGTTTCATGTACACTACTACCAAAATTTGTGACATGAGAAGTCGGTGTCGGAATTTTCAAAAGATAAGAATAATTGTATTTCAATGGACACATATCAAAAGAATCTAATTGAGAATAACTGATTCTCTTTTTATTAAATTTCGGTAAATCGAAAATCTTCGTAGTTTTCCTGTTTAATTTTTTCAAATTTTCGATCGGATCAACAGTCGGAGTATGTTCAATCTGTTCAACTCCTGGACACTCAGAAATCTCTTCGATAAAAACAGACTTTTTCCAGAATCTATTTCCTTCGTACTTGTCACTGTAGGACATGTGAAGGCCCTTTCTAGCGCGAGTCATTGCGACATACATGAGTCTGCGTTCTTCTTGCATATGAACGTCTCCTTCGCTGTAAATCTCAGAGGTTAGTTCATCCGGAACTACAAAAGTATCTCTACGATTTGATCCCGGAAATCTTGTATTTACCAAACTTCCAAGAAATACATAATCAAACTCAAGTCCTTTACTTCCATGTGTTGTCAAAATCTGCACAGCCTCGCGAGAAATTTGATCTTCTTTGTACGCCATTGGATATTCCGATTCTTCCAAAAGTTCGATGTATGAACAAAAATCTGCAACAAAATTATTGTCATTATCTTTTTCAAATGCAGAAACATTTTTCGCAAATTCATTTACATTATAAACTTCTTCATACTTTTCATTTTGAAGTAGATATTCGAGATGTCCGGATTTTATAAGGAATTCGTTTATAGTAAGTCCAACACTTTTTTTCTTTGAAAACTCAATTAGATACTTAAAAAGTTCATATATTTTTTTGAAATTACTTTCCATCCCGGGCAAAACTTCATTTTCTTCTTCGGAAAGTTTTTTAAGAGACATTACTAAATGTTTTTTTACAGGATTATTTATTATGGCTAAAATTTCCTGCATAGAAACGCCAAAAACATCGAGTTTAAGGATTCTTAAAAGTGAAACATCGTCATAAGGATTTGAAAGAAATTTCACGACCGCGACCAAATCTTTTATTTCCGGTAAATGAAGTAACCCTTTCGGATCATTCACGTGATAGGGGATTCCTGCCGACTTTAGCGCATCAATAAAAGAATTTGTCAGTCTATTTGTTCTCACTAGAATTGCAAAAGAAGAGTAGAGAAGTCCTTCTTCTTTTTGCAATTTTGCTATGCTTTCCGCAATAAATTCAGCTTCATTTAAATAATATTGAAAATGATGAACGTGAACTTTTTCGTCATGGACACTATTTGAATGAAGACGTTTTACTATATTCGATTTTACCTCAAGTCTATCAGGATTATTGTTTTGTATAAGGGCATAAGCGCTATCAAGAATATTTTGTGAACTCCTATAATTTTCAACCAAAACAACTTTTTCAGTCTCAGGAAAAAACTTTTCAAATTGCAAAATATTGCTAAGACTTGCACCACGCCATTTATAAATACTTTGATCATCATCTCCTACGACAGTGATATTTTTATGTTCCTCAGAAAGCATTCTTACTAACTTAAACTGGGCATAATTCGTATCTTGGAACTCATCCACAAAAAGATATTTAAAACGATTTCTGTACTCGTTAAGAACACTTTTCCTTGTTTCAAAAAGTCTTATCGCGTACATAGTCAGATCTCCAAAATCCAAATAATTATTCTCAATCAAAAGTTCCTGATATTTTTTGTAAGCATTCGCAACTTCAAGATTTTTTTTGCGAATCTCCTCGTCTTCTAGCGCACCCGCCCATTCAATATATTTTTCAGGAGTAATCAATTCATCTTTCAATTTACTGAAATGAGTTAGTAAATCTGAAATAAATTTATTCGGATTTCCAAGTGGTCGATAATAATCCAATTCAAAACTATAAAGATTTTTTTTGAAGAAAAACCATTGTTCTTCTCTGGAAATAATTTTATATGAAGTATCAATTCCGATCTCAAGACCAGATTCACGCAAAATTTGTTCTGAAAAAGAGTGGAAAGTTTTTACACAAATTTCTTCATAACCAAAAGGCATTTCCGTGTCGATACGTTCGACCATTTCATTCGATGCCTTTTCTGTGAAGGTAAGTGCCAAAATCTCCGAAGCCTTATAAATCCCAGAATTTATTAAATGCAAAATACTTGAAGTGATAACACGTGTTTTACCTGTTCCAGCTCCCGCAATGATCAAAAGTGGTCCTTTTGTGTGATCTATCGCTTTCTTTTGCTCTAGATTAAAATCCATAAATTTATGTAATATAACCGCACTACCCAGCATAGTCAGTTTAAACAATTAGAATAACAATACAAAGAATTCCAAAGAAGTACTACTTGACAAGTGTCAAGTCGTGGGTTAAAATGCCATACTTATTTTTATTAATTGCAAGCAAATGATTGATACACATAGGGGCACTTTAGACTCAGGCAATGAAGGTGGTGATTGTAATCATAACCTAGAAATAGGTCATGGAATTATTAGCAAATGGGGACAAGTCGCCTGTATAAGAAGAACAGTAGGATTAGTAGCAATGCTTGGAGTTTTAGCAGGGCCATTACAAGGATGTACAAAAAAAGACAATCAAGAATTAGTGTCTGATCCAATGGCAGATAAAGCGGGAGATGAAGATGAATTCGATCGAATAAAACGCGAAGAAGCAGAAGAATTAGCACGTGATCGATTAGAAGATATTATGGAAAAACGTGAACTTACTCCAGAGCAATCCGAGGCTACAATAAAAAAACTTGAAGCAAGATTCCAAAAAAATCAATATTTGCATGAAGGAATAAATTTTCAAGATGTCAAAAACTCGCTAAAAGCAAACCCTAAAATGCTATGGCGTATAGCTCAAATGGAAGAGAAAGGACACGAACCTAACGTATACAACAGTGACGAGACAGGATTTGATATAGGAACATGCTCAAGAGAAGTTCCTACGAGCACAAGGAATTGTGTTTACAATAAAACAATAGCAGACTTTTTTCAACAAAACCCGAAGTTTAGTGCTGTCGAAATGGCAAAAGGAATGGGAACAAAACTAATGGGGGCAAATTTATATAGGATTCTTCAAAAGAAAGGTGGAGATAAATTTGATTTGACAACACAAAGTTGGTTGCTAACACCTCCTACACACTTGATAGAGAATTTTGAGTTACATCCATCAATAAACCCATACACTAGATGTGATGGATTATTGGGCTCAGGGAAAGATGGTATTACTCAGGTTAATAGAAATTATTTGGGCCATCAAAATCGTTCTAGGGGTTTCCGTGTCTCGATAAGAGTTAATTGGACACATTAAAATTCGAATTTTATATCTTCTTACAATAAAGATCTCATACAAATTCTATATGAGGTATTTATTTTCTATTCAAACGATTCGGGATAAATTGCATGTTCAAATCTAAATTTATAGATTTTAAGAAAATTTAATAAAAATTTAATGTCGGTTTGTTAGGGTGTTGGTATTATTTAACTTTCTTATATGGAAAAAATAAATGTGAAAGGTGTGAAGCTGGAACAAATGCGTTTGTTCTTACACCACAAAGATGGGTAGAAAAAACAAATGCTACAGGTATTGTTTCCAAATCAGGAAAATATGGCGGTGGTACTTTTGCTCACAAAGATATAGCTTTTGAGTTTGCTTCTTGGATTTCCTAATCATTAAAAATTCTTAAACTTTATTTTGTAGCTTTTAAATCGCCAAGAATTATAATAAAAAATACTATAAATTTAACGGAATGCTTGTTTTTATCGATGATTCCGGTGATCCGGGGTTTAAGTTAGAGAAGGGATCAACTAGGTTTTTTGTTATATCACTGGTTATTTTTGATGATGAGTTGGAGGCGGAAAAGACGGCTATAGCAATCAAGGATTTGAGAAGGGAATTAAAATTTTCCGACAAATTTGAGTTTAAGTTTTGTAAAGCAAATAGAGTTACAAAAGAAAAGTTTTTGCAGAAGGTATCTGGATTTAAGTTTAGAGTCCGTTCTTTAGTTATCGACAAGTCAGTAATTCGCAGCAGGGAATTGAGAGAAAATAAGAATTCTTTTTATAGCTATGCAATTAAAACAGTTTTAAAAAATAGTGGTGGTACGATAAAAAATGCCAAAATAAAAATTGATGGTAGCGGAGATCGTATTTTTAGGAAAAGTTTTTTGGGATATTTAAGGCGTCAGCTTAATTCTGAAGATAGAAAGATAATGGCCAATTGTAAATTAGTCGATTCTAAACAAAATGTATTGATTCAATTAGCGGATATGGTCGCAGGAAGCGTACACAGATCCTTTAACACCTCAAAGTCTGATTGTAAGATTTATAAGGCAATTATCAAGAGACGAATAGAGGATGAATGGAAATTCAGGTAACAAAAAATAGTCCGGCAAGCGGACTACTTCCGACCACGTCCCTAGGCTGGTTGTCCCAGTCACGCCACCATACGGTGACAGTTCAGAATACAGGTCTTTGTACTCTTTAGTATACATGGATTTCGAAGAAAATCAACAAAATAGCCCACATCTTTCGATACGGGCTATTTTATGAATTATATTTTTATTACTTCGCCTCTTCCTCTGTAGTTTCCTCAACCGCTTCCTCTTTTTTAGTTTTTTTCTTCTTCTCGGATGTTTCAGTCATTGCCTTGATAGAAAGTCCAACTCTGTGGTCTTCAGGATCAATAGCAATAACCTTAGCTTTTACCTTTTCTCCAACTTTGATGTATTGAGTAATATCTGGATTCTCGTCTCCTGTAACCTCACTAACGTGGATAAGACCGTTGATATCATTTTCAAGTTTCATGAATGCTCCAAAAGGAGTGATTCTGTTGATTTCACCTTCTACAACAGTTCCAACTTCATATTTCTTTGTAGCTTCAACCCAAGGATCAGGAGTTAGTCTCTTCATAGAAAGACTGATCTTATCTTTGTCCTTTCCGATGACCATAACCTCAACATCATCTCCAAGTTTTCCATAGTCACGAGGGTCTTTAACATGTCCCCAAGCGATTTCTGAAATATGTACAAGTCCTTCAAGACCTCCAAATGTGACGAAGATACCGAATTTAACGATACCACTGATTCTTCCTTTAACTTTTTGTCCGACATCAAGTTTGTCGAGTGCTACTCCACGTGTCTCTTCTTCAGCTGCTTTTTCAGATAGAATTAGTTTTCCACCTTCACGATCAAGGTTGATGATACGTACAGTAAGAGGAATTCCAACAAGCTTTGTAAGTCTTGTAAGGATTTCGCTGCTGTCAGCACCGTCGACTCTAGGATAGTGCAAAGGAGCAAGTTGTGAGACCGGGATGAATCCTTTGATTCCATCGATATTAAGTAGAAGACCTCCTTTATTCGCTTCGTTCGCCATAACCTGAATAGATTTGTCGCTTTCGTAAGCATCAACAAATTTCTTCCAAGTCTTTTCTTGGCTCGCTTTTCGAAGTGACAAAACAATAAGTCCATCTTCGTTCTCTTCTTCCAAAACGTATGCATAAATGCTATCTCCTGGTTTTAGAGTTTTTAGGGTGTTAAGGCTATCATTAGCCTCTTGTCCTGAAATAATACCTGTAGATGTACCTTCCAAATCTACAAGAACTTTGTTCTTGATTACACTTACAACAATTCCATCTACAAATGTACCTGGAACTGGAGGATTAAGCACGCCACTAGAGGCAATCAGCTCATCCATAATCGCACTTTTGGTGTATTTATTCGCCATAAATTACGTTTAGCAGGACCTTTTAATATTTATAAGCTTTTGTGCATAAAGGTGGTCCATGCCGTAAAAATCCATTTACTAACAAAAGCAGGAGGGATTATAAGAAGGTTTTACGGGTTTGTCAAAGGGAAAATTTACAAATTTATATAATACACACACATTTAGGACACAGTGTTAAGATGAAAGTGCTTAAACTTAACCAAAACACTATGTCCCAAGCAGAATTATACAAGATAAAACAGGAAGTTAAAGAGAGAGCGATA
>Ga0172368_10005398_pt1 | contig 14281 bp, 12 predicted proteins | sample Lak11m_FD_114540 | JGI IMG/M metagenome (GOLD analysis project Ga0172368, IMG submission 114540) | Freshwater microbial communities from Kabuno Bay, South-Kivu, Congo - kab_022012_11m | ecosystem: Environmental > Aquatic > Freshwater > Lake | place: Democratic Republic of the Congo: South-Kivu...
CGGCCTTTGCTCGAAGGTGACCGAGGCGCTGGTGAACGAGCGCGGTCAGTTCATTGCCTCAGTCTCATCACGCACCGCCGTTGTCCATGAGTGGACCTTCGAGCATGGCGAGGTTGGCGGCTGGGCGCAGGCGCACGATGCGACAACGCCCACCGTTGTCGGTGGCGATCTGGTGGTTCGTGCAACCGGCCCGGACGCATTCATCGTGCACGTTGCCGATCTGGGCGAGCACGTCTCGCCGAGGTGCTTCATCGAGGTCAGGCTGACGTCCGATCGCCCGGGCCGGCTCCGCTTCTTCTGGGCGACCCGGGCGGACCTTGCCGCACTTCCGCCGGGCGCCTACCCGTTCTCCGAGACGCGCGTGCGCTCGCTGGAGGTGGTCAGAGGCGAGGGGCTGTACCGCCTGACGCCGGACTGGGACGGCTCGCTCGCGGCTCTCCGGCTGGACATCCCTCGGGGTTCCGAGGTCCGCTTCCGCTCCATCCGCATTGTGTCGCTTCCGTCCGAGGGCGAGCTCAGCACGATCGAGGCGGCGCGCCCCACACCGCCTGAGGCGCGTGCCGGAGCGCGCAAGCCGCTGCGGATCCCCTGGGCTAGGGTGGGGGACATCGTCCCCCGCCATCCGCGGGCCTCTGCGCCGGGCCGATATGTGAGCGTCAGCCTGGGATGCGACGCCAGGCAGGACTACTACCGGCTTGGCGTCGTGTTCTGCGTGGAGGCTCGCGCGGGCGGCGGGCCATGGACGACCCTCTTCCGGAGGAGCCTCGGCCGCAGGCATGTCGGCTGGGAGTGCTGGGATATCCCCCTCGGCCGTCTCGGCGTCAAGGGTCGGCTGTCCGTGCGCTTCGTGACCGACTGCTACTCACGAGCGCAGGACCGTTCCGCGCCGAGCTGGCGATGGCCGCTCTGGGGCAGACCCCGGATCGTGGAAGTGGCCGCGGGCGGCTCCAGACGCGTCCTCGCCGACCTGGCGAGGCGGATCGGTTCGGTGGAGAGGCTTGTCCGCATGGACGCCGATGGCTATGAGAAACCGTTCAGCGACGGGCTGCGCGACCGCAGCGGGGCCGTGTTCGCGACGGCGGAACCGGGCATCATCGCCGCGCTCAAGGCTGGGGAGCTGCGAGACAGGCAGTGGGTGAACGGCTTCGCCGCATGGCTGACCGAACCGGCCCACCGCGGGGTCTACAAGTGCTGGCTCGGCGACATCGTGTCGGGCTGGGCCTACCGCGAGGAGGTAGGGGCTCCTGCCTGGCGAACTGCCCCCGCGCCGCGGCGCGCTCCGACGGCAGTGGCATGGATCGGCGGCACGGGCTACGCCTCCGGTAGCGGCGAGCTATGGCTCGGAGGCCGCAAGCTCTTGTCCTTCGACATGGCCCGTCCGTCGGACGCCATATGGAAGGGCGGCGGCGCCGAGCTTCGCTACTACCATGGCGGCGACACACGCAGCCCGGAGATCACGTATGGCATCAGCGGGATCTACGTGCTGCTGCTTCCGCCCGAGATGGTCGAGCCGCGCAAGCCCCTCAACCTGCAGGTCAGGCTGCCCGCCGGGGCGGGGGACTGGTATATGGTTCACGAGTACCCCGACCCCGGTCAGGCGTGCAGCATGGCGGCGATCCCTGAGCCTCGGATGCCGTGCATTGCAGCCTTCCCCCCGCACATCGGCGGAGAGCAGGGGGTGACGATCGGCCAATGGGCGCTGAACCTGCCCTAGCGGCCACAGCCGAACGCGCGCGTGTCCCTGCGGGCCGACGCGTGCAGAGCGCCGTCATGCGGATGTTGGCGTTCGTGACCGTGTGGATCGCGGGCGCCGTCGCCCCGATCCCCTGCCATGCCCGCGGACCGGCGCCGCCTCGCTGGCGTGGTGTCTTCTTCAACCCTCAGGTTGCCGCCGATCCGAACTTCCCGTGGCTCCTCCACTATGGCGATCACCGCGCGAAGGTGCGCGCTGCGCTCAGCGAGCTCAGGGCGGCTGCGCGCATCAACCTCGTGGACGTGCACATCCTGGTGCCGCATTCGCTAGGCGTGCCGGCGCGAGGCAACAGGGTTGGCGAGCGGATAGAACAATGGGCCAACATCGCCTTCCTTGACAACGTGGCCCGGTTCGTGGACGACTGCCACGAGGCCGGCCTCGCGGCGGAACTGGACCTCGTGGACAACCGGTGGGTGCCGCACACCGTGGACCCCGAAGAGCACATCGGCAAGCCCGGGAACCCGTGGTGGCCCGTGGCGGACGAGACGCCGTGGGACGAATCCGCGGAGTGGTACCGCCAGGTGATCCAGCACGTCGAGAGCCGTGCGTTGCACGCCGAGGCGATCGCCCTCTGGTGCATGATGGGCAACTACCACTGGGGCGCCGCCGAGCCTGTGTTGTGGGACAACAGGATCCGGCCCGAGATTGCGCTCTGGACGGAGCGGTTCGTGAAGCGGGTCTGGCCGGCTTTTCGGACAGCGGGCAAGCGCCCCAAGGCCGCACCCATCCTCCTGCCTATCTTCGCCTCCGGCGGCTACTGGGAGAAGCGGACGCCCATGGAACGCCTGTCGGCGTTCAGCAATCTTAAGAGGTGGATCGTGGACGACCTCCGCATGCCGCCCGATTACTGGGTCATGAGCGCCTACCCGCACTGCGATCCGGCTCCGGACGGCGTCAGATACCTCCGCAAGGTCGTCGAGATACTCGGCCGGGGCGACGCCGGGCGCATCCTCTCGACCGATCTGAAGGGCGAGGGGCACGAGGGCGACACGCGTGATACGATCCTGAGCCGAGAGGGCCGAACCGGGGCGGAGATGCTGCGCTGGCACCTTGCGAAGTGCCGGCAGTTCGGCTTCGCCGGATGGTGGATCTGGTCGTATCAGGACACTCCGGCCTCGCGGACCGGCCTGCGACGCCTTGACGGAACGTGGAAGGAGGACCTCCTGCGGGAGATCGTGGCGGCCGAGCGCCGCTGACGGGTACCTGCCGCAGGTCCACTTGTGAGGTGATTGCATGAGCGTTCTGCTGGCCATTCTGGCCCTCGCCAATCAGACACCTGGGCCTGACTCTGTCGCAGCGGAGCGGGCGATGGAGCGCGCCGTCCGATTCTTCCGCTCGTCGGTTGCGTGCAATGGCGGCTACCTGTGGCGGTACAGCGCGGACCTGTCCAAGCGTGAAGGCGAAGGTAAAGCCGAGCCCGACTGCGTCTGGGTTCAGCCGCCGGGCACGCCTGCGGTCGGGATGGCCTATCTCAGGGCTTACGAGAGCACGCGTCGCCCCTATCTGCTGGACGCGGCGCGCGAGGCCGGCGGCTGCCTCGTGCGTGGACAGCTCAGGAGCGGCGGGTGGTCCCACGAGATCCGCTTCGACCCGGCAGCGAGGAAGCGCTACGCGTACCGCACCGATGAGCTCCCGCCAGGCGCGCTCAACGTGAGCACTCTGGACGACGACATGAGCCAGTCCGCCATCCGGTTTCTGGTCCATCTGGACCATGTCCTGGGCGGTCGGGATCGCGTTGTTCGCGAGGCGGCCGACTATGCGCTCGATGCGATCATCGGCGCCCAACATCCGAACGGCGCATGGCCTCAGGGCTTCAGCGCGCCGAACAGGAGCTCAGGCCGCCCCGTCAAGGCGGCGTCCTTCCCCGCCCAGTGGTCACGCGTCCACCCTGGAGGACGGTACTGGGACCACTACACGCTCAACGACGACGTGATGGGGACAACGATCGCCACGCTGCTCGACGCTCACGATGTTCGGGGCGAGGCGAGGTTGCGTGACGCCGCGGTACGTGGTGGCGACTTCCTGATCCTGGCCCAGTTGCCGGATCCCCAGCCTGGCTGGGCTCAGCAGTACGATGCCGACATGCACCCATCCTGGGCGCGCAAGTTCGAGCCGCCTGCGATCACCGGTGGCGAGTCGCAGCAGGTAATGCGCATCCTGATCGCTCTGGCCGAACGGACTGGCCAGACGCGGTTCCTGGCTCCGATCCCGAAAGCGCTGGCCTACTACCGGAGGCTGCTCCTACCCGACGGCAGGCTCGCGCGGTTCTACGAGATCGGGACCGACAGACCCCTCTACTTCACCCGGGCCTACAACCTCACCTACGATGACGGCGACACCCCCACGCACTATAGCTTCAAGGTCGGCTCTCGCCTCGACGCGATCGAGCGCGAACTGCGGCGCGTGTCTGAGCTGATACGAGCCGGAAAGGCGCCACTGAAGCCCACGCCCGCCGCAGGAACGCCGCCGAGCGCGGAGGCTGTGCGACAGGCCATCGCCGAACTGGACGACCGGGGCGCCTGGGTCGAGGCCGGCCGGCTCCAGTACCATGGCGACACCGACGACACCGACCGCATCATCTCATGCGAGACGTTCATCCGCAACCTCGACACGCTTTCGCGGTTCATTGCGGCGGAGCGCGCACGGGTGAGCAGAACATCCTCGCGGACGCCCAACGCGAAGCACAAGGTGCGCGTTGACACCGACGGCGATCAGCGGTAATCTGGTCCCGGCGACCAGGACGGGCGCCGAACGACCGTGATGGCCGACCGCCCTCGCCGCCGGCGCACAGCCAAAGCCTCCACGGCCTCGGGCTGCGGGACTGGAATCTCGGAGGAGGGTCCCATGTCCATAGGTAAGCGAGCTACCGCCGAGTTCATCGGCACGTTCTGGTTGGTGTTCGGCGGATGCGGCAGCGCCGTACTCGCCGCCAAGTTCCTGACCGGCCCCGACTCAGGCGTCAATCTGGGCATCGGCTTTGTTGGCGTCGCCCTGGCGTTCGGGCTGACCGTCCTCACCATGGCCTATGCCATCGGCCACATCTCCGGCTGCCACCTGAACCCGGCCGTCTCCGTCGGGCTATGCGTCGGCAAGCGTTTCCCGGCCGGCGACCTGATCCCGTACATAGTCGCGCAGGTCCTGGGCGGCATCGCCGGCGCGGGCGTGCTCTACGCCATCGCCTCGGGCAGCGCGACCTTCAGCATTACGGGCGGTCTGGCATCCAACGGATATGGGGAGCATTCGCCCGGAGGCTACGGGCTCGTCTCCGCGCTCGTGGCCGAGGTGGTGCTCACGTTCATGTTCCTGATCATCATCCTGGGAGCCACCGACAAGCGAGCGCCGAAGGGGTTTGCGCCGATCGCCATCGGGCTGGGCCTTACGCTCATCCACCTGATCGGGATTCCCGTGACGAATCTATCGGTCAACCCGGCGCGGAGCACGGGCCCGGCCGTGTTCGTCGGCGGCTGGGCGCTCGCGCAGCTGTGGGTCTTCTGGGTCGCGCCGATCGTGGGCGCGGCGGCGGCAGGCCTGGTATACCCCGCAGTGGCGGAAGAGGACGCGCCGAGCGAACCGGCCGAGCCGCAGTAGAGACGGAGCGAGACTGCGGCATGGCGCGTTCGCGCCCCGTCAGGTCAGCGACCTCTCATCGCGATGCGCTATCGCCAGGACCGCACTGGGCGCGCGCCCCGTGCCCTGTGCCAGGCCAGCGCTTCTCGCAGTGCTGCTACGACGCGGGCGTTCGCTGCCGCATCCTTGACCGCGACGCGGATGAACGCCGAGCCGAGTCCCTGCCCCATGTCGCCCATGTCGCGAACAAAGACGTTGCGCAGTCGGCAGCTCTCGCACACCAGATCGGACGTCGGACTGCCCTCGGGAAGGAGGCAGAGCAGGAAGTTCGCGCACGAGTCGCACACGGTTAGCCTCGGGATGGCATCTCGAAGGGCGTCGGCGAGGCGCGCCCTCAGCAGGGCCGTCTCAGCCCACCGGGCACGGTAGTACGGGCCATCGCCAAGGGCCGCAACGGCGGCTGCCTGTGCCGGCAAGCTCACCACCCATGGCGGAGTGATGCGGCGCACCTGTGACGAGGTGTCGGCATCCGCGACGAGGTATGCCGCGCGAGCCCCGCTGAGGGCGTACGCTTTGGAGAGCGACTTGCAGACGACGAGGTTGGGGAGGCGCGCGGCTGTCTGCTCACACGTGGCCTCCGGGTCGGCGTAGTCCACGTAGGCCTCATCGAGCCATACGCGTGTCGACGCAGGCGTGAGCTCGAGAAGTCGGCGGAGGTCCTCCCGAGGCATCAGGCGACCGGTCGGGTTGTTCGGGTTGACCAGGATCAGGATGTCGTAGCGGCCGCTCGTCAGGCGCTCCAGCAGGTCGTCCACTTCGATGCCGAAGCCGGCTTCGATTCCCAGCCGCAACCTATCTACCTGACAGCCTATGACGCGTCCGAGCAGGTGTTCGTACTCACCGTAGGTTGGCTCTGGAAGAAGCGCCCTCGACCCCGGGTCGAGCCAGAGCCTCAGCGCACGGAACATGAGATCGGACGAGCCGGCCCCGACCACCACGCACGCCATGGGAAGCGAGCGCACGGCCGCGATCGTCCGGACCAGTCCGGCGCACATCGTCGGCGGAGACGCTCGGAGGAGCAACTCGCCATGGGCTGACAGCGCCTCGACGGCACGGGGCGACGGCGGAAACCAGGCATCCAGAACGTCCGCGCTCACGACTCCTGCTGCTCGCCCGAGGTCATCGAAGGCGTCGCCGATGGCATCGAACGACGCTCCGCCGTGATAGCACCCATCCTCACAGTCGCGCAGGGCCGGATCCCATACCGCCACCCGCTCGATGCGGCGTACCACACCATCCAGCGAGCGCAGGCACGCCCGCATACGCTCGGCGGTCGCGCTCATGAGCTCGTATGTCACGGCGCCCGACCTGGCCACGAGGCCGTGCATCTGGAGTCCAACCCTCTCGTAGAACCCGCGCAGGTCGGATCGGCCTATTGCAGCGATGCGCGATGCCCCCTGTGATAGCGCAAGGCGGAGTGCCGCAAGCATGAGGAGCGCGGATGTCGGCCCGCACCGATGCGGGCTGAGGACCGTGAGCAGGCGCACTTCGTACAGGAGGCCGTCCACCTCGAATGGCAGGTCGTCTCGCGCGAAGTACTTGTCTATCGAGTAGGAACCGGCCTGCGGGGGCGTGACGCTCACGAAGCCGAGCAGGTCGTCACCTCTGCACGCGACGACGTAGAGATTCCGGTCGTCCAGGGCGTCTACGAGGCGTCCCGAGGCGTTCGGCTGGTGCTGCCCCAACTCATGGGCGTAGACCTCGTGGCGCGCGCGGTAGATGGTCTCCCGCTGCGCTGCCGTCGCCATGGCAAGTCGGATTCGCCCCATCCGGGCCTCCAGACGACGCGCTCGCGGACTGTATGGGCACCCCTGCGAGCATCGCGACGCCGCAGGGAGCAGTCTACCACGGCAATGGCCGCATTGCCGAGGATAAGGCGTTCGCTCTGGTCGCCAGTGTCGGAGCCGCTGCACGATGCCGGCGTGCGTGCCACGCGGCGAGGACATGGAGTACAATGGCCCTGTACTCGGAAGGAGGCCGGTCGTGGGTGATGCACTCTCATATACGGCGGCAAGGGCCGGGTTGCGCGCGTTGCTCGACGAGGTGACGGCCACGCGGGAGCCGGCGTTCATACGTCGAAGGGGGCGGGAGGACGTCGCAGTGCTTCCGGCTGATGAGCTTCGGAGCCTTCTGGAGACCGCCTACTTGCTACGGTCTCCGGCCAACGCCGCACGTCTCGAGGCCGCAGCGGCAGAGCTGGACGGCGGCGGCGGCCTTCGGCTGTCCCCGTCGCAGCTCCGCTCTGATCTCGGCTTGGCGGACGTGTAAGGGCACGGCCCTGGGCCACGGCGCCGCACGCGAAGCCATCGTCGCATCGCAGTTCCTGGAGGACCTGCGCTTCTGGACCGACACGAACCGCCGCGTCGCACTCCGGGCCCTCGACATCGTCGAGGCCGTGCTCCGGGATCCGTTCGCCGGGCTCGGCGCGCCGGAACCCCTGAAGTACTTCGGCCCGAACGCCTGGTCGCGCCGCCTCACTATGTCGGACCGCATCGTGTGCCGGGTGAGGAGTGACCGCATCGAGTTCCTTCAGGCACGGTATCACTACGGCGAGCGATAGCGGGTAGCGGCGGGTTCCCCGTGGCCCGGGCGAAACCGCGCGTGTGTGACAATGAGGGCGGCAGGAAGGCTATGCACCAGTCTCGGGTCCAGTACGGCGTCGACTCGGCTGAAAACCCGACGGCGGTTCTGGTCCTGCTTGACGAATGGAGACGCATGCCGGAGGAGCTCCACGACCTTCGCGCCTGCGACGCCGCCAAGCTTGAATAGCAGAAGGCGGCGCCGTCTGCACAGGCGGCCGCCGATCGTCCACGAACACGGCCTGTGACGTACGAGGTCGAGATGCTCCGGGCCGCTCAGAAGCAGCTCGGGGCTGTGGTTCGGCCCGACGTCCCGGCCCCTCCAGAGGCAGTGCGGGACCCGGGACGCGCGTCCATCGGGCGAACGCAAACTGAAGGGCCGGGACGGCTGGCGCACGCGCGTCGGCACTTGCCGGATCATCCATGAGATCCACGATGACCGCCTCGTCGTCCTTGTGGTCGCCATCGGCCATCACGCAGCATCTACCGTATCTTGCTTGGCGACGGCCAGGGGCCTGTGGGCAGCTCCCGGGGCCGACCCAGTTGGTCCACGACGACAGGAGGACTGCCGGGCCGGATGACGAAGGATAGGCCCGGCATATACCAGGAGGTGGCTCGGATGAGTGAATCCCGACATACGACCCGGCGCGAGTTCGTCGCGGGCACCGGCGCTGTGGCCCTTGGCCTCGCGGCCGGCGCGTCCGCCGCATCCGCCGCGGACAAGACCTACAAGACGAAGCTCCGCGGCGCAATGATCGTCGGCAAGCCCGACGAGGCGGCGCTGCGGCCCCTCAAGGAGGCCGGCTTTGAGGGCGTCGAGACCACGGCGCTCATCCCGACCGACGAGGCCGGGGAATGCCGGCGCGTCGCCGAGGGTCTGGGCATGCGGGTCCACTCGGTGCTGGCCGGATGGGACCCCGGCACGCTCGAGAAAGCGCTTCGGGCGGCGGCCGGCTATGGGGCCGACGCCGTACTGATCGTCCCGGGACGCGTGGGCGGCATGAAGATCCCCGAGCCATGGGAGCTCGACATCAGGTTCGATCCGAAGACCGGCTACCTGAAGCAGGTCGTCGCGGGGGACAACGCGCCCTACAAGGAATACTTGGAGGCCCACGACCGCGCGACCGACAAGGCCCACGCGGACATCGGGCCCCTGGTGCCGTTGGCGGCGGAACTGAAGGTCGCCATCGCCATCGAGAACGTCTGGAACAACCTCTGGTCCAGGCCGGACATCTTCATGAACCTGGTGGAATCGTTCAAGAGCCCGTGGGTCAAGGCCTACTTCGATGTGGGCAACCACGTGAAGTACATGGTGCCGCCGGAGCAGTGGATCAGGAGGATCGGCAAGCGCCTTGCCAAGGTCCACATCAAGGACTTCAAGCTGAACCCCGACAGCCACGGCGGGGACTTCGTGCATCCGCGCGACGGCAGCGTCAACTGGCCCGCCGTGCGGGACGCCTTGGAATCGGTGAAGTACAGCGGCTGGCTCACCATCGAGGACGGGGGCCTGCCGCTCGAGGACTTCCGCAAGCGGCTGGACCTGATAATGGCGGGGAAGTAGGCCTACAAGAGCACAGCCTCACGGGGGGCGTCGCACTGCGTGGTGCACGCCTCGGGCCACGCTCCGGGCTCGTGGCGGAGGGTTTGCTGCGCGTGTCACCGCTGCACACAGTGAGGTATAACCGACCAAGGGAAGGCTTCCGTTCGACGGAGGCTGGCGCGCGGCACAGGGGGCGCAGATGGAGCGACAGCCGTTTGGGCTTTGCGAAGAGGACCTGGCGACGCTTTGCCGGCAGCATGGTGTCGAACCGCAGCTTGTCGCCGACCTTCTCGACATCGAGCGCCGCTACCATCGGCAGATGCGCCGGACGGGCATCATGGACGAGTTGGCGGAGTGCGTGCGGAGCGTCAGCGACCGCGACCCAAGCACGAGGTCCGATAATGCGGGCTGACGTAGGCGACAGACACTGCACAGGTGGACGGGGGTAGCGATGGCAGAGCCGTGTCAACGTGATCAGGCGAGCGCCGTGCTTGCAGATCTGAGGTCGGTGGTCGCCAGCCTTGTCGAGGTGCTCACGGATTGCGATGCCCGGTCAGCGCAGATGCAGTTCCGCGCGATCGCCGGTGCCGTAGCGCGGATGGAGCAGACAGGAACGCCAGTTCCCGAGGAACTCAAGAGCATGCGCGCCAGACTCGCTGCGGCCGCCTCGGCCACCGACCAGGCGTTGCAGTTGGGGCAGACGCTCGTCGAGGCGATGCGGGCGGAGATCGACAAGCTGAACCGCGTCGGAGTAGGGGGCTCCACCATGCGGCGACGGCGAAGCGCCGCCAACCGGGCCAAGGCTGGACCCGCGAGTCCGGTAACGGGCACAAAGCCGGTCAGTGTCAGCGTTGCCGGGTTGCCGAAGGTCCCAGCCTCCGCGTGGCGTGATGTGCTCGTCGGGGTATTCGACCTGCTGCTGGAGGCCCACCCGGCCGTCTTGCCTGTCGTAAGTGAATGGCAGTCGAAGCGCGGCCCGCTTCTGAGCCAGACTGGACAGGGGATGAGGCAACCGGCCAGACTCCGGGCCGGTTACTACATCGATACGCATCGTTCGGCAGCCGACATCTTCAGGCAGGTGACGCGTCTGATGAAGGCCTGTGGCCTCGATCCGGCAACCCTTGACATCGAAACTCGCGCGTGAACCTAGCAGAGCTCCGCATCACCAACTTCCGGTCGTACGGGCCGACCACGACACTGCGCTTTCCTGTCGACACTGGCACGAACGGGCGCAACGTGGTTCTGGTGGGCGGTATGAACGGCGCCGGCAAGACCGCACTGCTGGATGCCATTCGGATAGCTCTGTATGGGGGCCGCCCGAACGATGTACGCCAAGACCTCAACCGAACCGAAGTGCGCCATGGGCGGCTGTGCGCTGAGTTCGCCCTCAGGCTCGTGACAGATGACGGTGAACCCATCTCGGTCGTCCGCCAGTACCAGTGCGATCAGTACCAGGCGAAGACCGGACGGGATGCAGATCCCATGGTGCTCCTCGTCGGTCGTGGCGACCGTGTGCCTGAACCAACCGACGGCGAGCAGTGGCTCAGCGAGATAGAGACGCTCGTACCAAGAGAGGTCTCGCAGTTCTTCTTCTTTGACGGCGAGCAGGTGCAGCAATTCGCTTCAGACGATGTACGCGACACGCTACGGCGCGGCATGGAAACGTTGCTTGGGATCGACTTGGTTCTACGTCTGCAAGCTGACATGAAGGCGCTACACGATGAAGCGAGGAAGCGACCCTTGGTGACGGACGCAGACCTGCGCGTGCGGCAAGCGAGCCGCGACCAAGCGGCCCAGCAACTCACAATGGTCGAGGACAGGTTGCGGGATCTGCGCACAGAGCAGGGGGAGGTAGCAACTCAGCTGGCCGGCAAGCGTGACGAGTTCGCCGCGCGATTTGGGCCGAGTTCGGATCAACGGCGCTCTCGAGAGATGCTTGAGCAGGAGCGGACACGACTTCATGCTAGGATCGCCGAGCTCTATCAACAGATCAAGACCGAGACCGACAACAGCTTGGCGATCCGCATGCTTGGCGACTTGTCTCGTCAGGTCCTTGAGGCACTGTTATCTGGCCAGTCATCTGGCTGGGCCTGCGATCCCGCGGCCACCGCACGCGTCGTGCAGTTGGTAACAGACGCGCTGACCAAGCCGTCCATGCCCTGCTGCGGTGCAATCGCTAATGAGAGGACCCTCGCGCGGGTCCGGGAGCGGGTACTGCGAGCGCTCGACCGCGGAACCGGCACAGGACACGAACAAGGCTCACTCGGGTGCCATAGCCAGCTCTCGGACGAAGACCGCGACAGGGCCGTTCGACGAATCAAGGACATTCGCGACGAGCCGACCGCGAAGCTGCTCGCGCTTCTCGGTTCAGTGGCAGATCTGGAGAACCAACTTCAGGCCACTGAAGTCGACCTGAGGGACTGGGAAGACGCCCAGGCTGACGAGAATGCCTTCCGCCAATGCCAGTCGGAGCTTGACGATCTAAACCAGAGGGTGGGCCGGATACGCAACGAGATCGCCAGTTACGAGGACGAGCGGGCCCGCCTCGAGGCCAGTATCGAAGGCGTCGACGTCGAACTCGGGCAGATTCTGGAGCAGTGCGAGGTCTCCCGTACTCACGCGGCCTATGCGAAGCAGCTAAGCGGTCTTCACGCCCTCCTGGGGGAGTACGTCACGTCGCTTCGCGAGAGGAAGGCAACTGAAGTCGCAGAAGCAGTGACCGACATGTACCGACGCCTCGCGAGCAAGGGGGATCGCATCGGGCGCGTCACCATCGACCGGAACGCCTACGGAATCCTGATCGAAGCCCCGGACGGGTCCGCCATCGAGCGCCGGTCCTTGTCGGCCGGAGAAAAGGAGGTCTTCGCCATCTCGCTCCTTTGGGGCTTGGCCCGGTGCGCCCAGGTCAAGCTCCCTGTCGTCATAGACACACCTCTGTCGCGCTTGGACAGCCTTCACCGGGACCGGATTGTCTCCGACTATCTACCGTACGCTTCACACCAAGTCATCGTGCTGTCGACGGACACGGAAGTCGATCGAGCCTACTATCGACGCCTGACGCCCCACGTTGCTCACGCCATGCGGCTCGAGCTGAGTGCCGAGACGGGCACGACCACCGTACGGGAAGGGTACTTCTGGGAGGAGTGAAGAGTGCCTGAGCGACTCCGCACCTCGTCACGGGCTGAAGACATCCTCTCTGAAGCCGGAAGGCTGTCGCAAGCGGACTTCTCCGCGCTCGCGCGTGCTGCCCTAGCCTGGTCGCTCAGGACAAACGGACGGGCTGTCCAGAGGTCGGTCGATGTGTCCGGGCGTGCTATACGGTTCGTCAGTCTCTTCGGGAAGGATCACGGCGTCTTCTTGGGTTGTGTTGGGCTGGTATACGGGGAGTACCTGTCGGCAGATTCAGATGCATTCGCACAGGCGATAAAGGACCACGTCGACGCTGGGTGTGAGATGCTCGCGAACTGCGTCAAGGACTGTGGAGGCCGAAGGAGTGGTTTCTGGCGACGGCTCCTTGAGGAGCTTCCTGACGCAGGCCGATCCGAGGATGTATGCCACCCTCTCGCGGTCCTTCTTGGCTACGCGGACGGCGGGCGCGAGCCAGTCATTGCCCATCTCAACGACACCGCCAAGCACGCCAATCCCCACACGGCGATTGTGGGCAAGCCCGGTACCGGCAAGACGCAACTACTACTGAAGATTCTCGCCGATGTGCGGGTGCAGTCGAGTTTCGCCACCAACTTCGTGCTCTTTGACTACAAGGGTGACGTCGCCGCAAACCAGCGCTTCATCGACGTGACCCGTGCGAGTGTGTTTCGCCTTCCTCAGGATACGCTTCCGCTGAACCCGCTGCACTTGCCCGAAGCCGGTGAGCGCCAGGTGCAGATCGCGGCGGAGGAGAAAGCCGAGAGCTTGGCGTGCATCGACTCCCACATCGGGCCGGTTCAGCGCGGGGTACTTGTCGAGTGCATTCGTGAGTCGTATCGGAGGGCTGCGGACAGCGCCGCCCTGGGTGAGCCCGATCTGGCTCTCTTGTATGATGTGCTTCGGGGGCACTACGCGTCGCAGTCCAAGGCCGCCGACACGCTCCACGAAGTCTGCCGTCGCCTCGCGGAGTTCAGGCTGTTTTGGCAAGCCGGATCCGGGCGCGAGGTGTTCGGCAATCTGCTCGAGAAGACGCTGGTCATTGACCTGCACGGGCTACCAGTCCTGCGTGAACTGGTCGCATACCTTGTGATCGAGATGATCTACCGCGAGATGTGCCAGATGGGTGACAGCAGCATCGCGGAGAACCGCCGTCAGATACGAACTGCTCTGGTGATCGATGAAGCTCACAACTACTTGGGCCACCGCAATCGCTTCCTGGAGGGAACGATCCGGGAAGGCCGATCAAAGGGCGTAGCGGTCCTGCTGTCCTCTCAGTCTCCGGACGATTTCAGTCCTCGCGGCTTTGACTACCGCGAGCTCATCGAGCTACTCATAGCATTCCAATGTGAAGGCGCGTCACCCGTCGCCCTGCAGAACCTTCTCGGCTGCACGGCACGCACCGCCACTGTGCTCGCCACATCTCTCGCGAACCTCCCTCCAGGCGAAGCGCTGACCAAGGGTGCTCTCGTCGGCAAGGAGTTCTGTCGGTTCCGCTCAGAGCCATTCCATCGAGCCTATGTGTAGATTCCGTCTGTGACGCCCCTCGTGCCCGGGCTGGGCCACGCTCGCTGCTGTAGACGGCCCGCGTGCCGCCGACCCACGTGGCTGTGGCCAGCCCGCTCCGACCTCAGACAC
>Ga0172368_10005399_pt1 | contig 14278 bp, 20 predicted proteins | sample Lak11m_FD_114540 | JGI IMG/M metagenome (GOLD analysis project Ga0172368, IMG submission 114540) | Freshwater microbial communities from Kabuno Bay, South-Kivu, Congo - kab_022012_11m | ecosystem: Environmental > Aquatic > Freshwater > Lake | place: Democratic Republic of the Congo: South-Kivu...
TGCCGCGTGGCCCTGTAGCTCAGCCTGGTAGAGCAGCGGACTGAAAATCCGCGTGTCGCTGGTTCAAATCCGGCCGGGGCCACCATACAGTTTAAGCGTGAGACGGTCTCGGAAACGGGGCCGTTTTCGTGTTTTTGGCCCCTGAACCACGTCACTCCGCTGCTCATACTTTGGCCGCTGAAGAGCAGCGGATTGCGCCAAAATGCCGCCCATGACCACTGATTTACTCGCCCGCCTGGAAGACCAGGCCGGCGGCGCTTCCGACGACGGCCGCGCCAAGACCAAGTTACCCCTCAAAACGTTGGTCGAATGGTTCTATCAGGACTGCGAGGCTCGGAACCTGTCGCCAAAGACAATCCGCTTTTACCGACAGAAGCTCATCTACTTGATCGAAGCCGCCGGCGACCGCCCCGCGGAATCCCTCACCACCGGCCAACTCCGCCTTATTGTGCAGCACTACCACGAGACGCGGGACTGGAATGTCGGGAACACCAACCACGCCATCGTGTCACTGAAGGTGTTCTTCTCGTTCCTGGTACAGGAAGGCATCCTCGACGCCAATCCCGCGGCGCGGCTGGAGAAGCTGAAAGGCGAGTCGCGTATCCCGGCGCCCTTCACGCCGGACGAGGTGCGCGCGCTGTTCACCGCTTGCGGGACGACCGGCTTCGTCAGCGCCCGCGACAAGCTGATGCTGGCGATCCTCTTCGATACCGGCGTGCGGCTGGGGGAACTGGTGGGGCTCACCGTGGATGACGTGGACCTGCGGCTGCTGCAGCTCCGGGTCTTCGGCAAAGGCCGGAAAGAACGCATGGTGCCGATCTCACCGCCCGTCCGCCGCGCGCTGCTCAAATACCTGACGCTACGCGAAGCCTTCGACGCCCGCGACACCGCGCTCTGGCTCAACGACGAGGGGACCCCGCTGGCGGAATGGGCCTTCGTCAATCAATTCTACCGGCTGGCACGGCGGGCGAAGGTGGAAGGCGCTCACGTGCATCGCTGCCGGCACACCTTCGCGAATCTGTATCTGCAGCAGGGAGGCAATCCGGCGATGCTGCAGCGGCTGCTGGGGCACAGCACGCCGGCCATGACCAATCGGTATGCGCACAACGCGGCGCTGGACGCGCGGCAGGATCATCGGCTGGCGAGCCCGCTGAACGAGCTACTCGGCCCCCGCTGGCGGGGTTGATTCGGATGACGGCCCGGCTCCCCCGCCGGGCTGATACCAAATCGAACGTTGTGTGACGGTATCACACGCCTCCAGGAATTGCTTATAACACTCGTTCATCTCTTGGGATGCGCCATTCCACCAGTGCTCACTATTACGGCGCATACTCATGACAGTACCAATGCGGTTATCCAAGTTCCTGATCGCCTGACACAGGTCGGGATAGCGTCGGAGGCGTCCGGAATCGAGGCGAAAGGCTGGCCAGTAATCCTTGATCAGTTCTTCGACCTCCGGGAGCGCTCGGTAGCTCCCAACCGTTTCGACCAGGTAACCAGCTCGCTCTTCCACCTCCATGATCCGTGAGTATTCTCGCTCCCAAAACAGCTTACGCCATTCATGGGCGGTTCGTACCTGTTCCTTCTCCGCCTCCTGGTTGGCACGCTCCTGCTCCATCCTCAATTCATGCCGTGCGCGTTCTGCATTCGACCACATCATCAGCAATGAGTTGATGATCAACGTGAGGAGGGATGCCAAAGCGGCGATGATAGCTCCCTGCACGGCAGGATCGACGATCTTCCAATTCGCCTTACCAAGTAGATACCCCATGCCGGTGATCACCAGCACTCCCCCCAGAATGCCGAGGGCGTAAACCCACCATGACTGCTGTGTGCTGTTGGATGACATCGTGCCCTCCTTCACTTCATCGGGGGTTTCCCGACCTCCTGCAACTTCTGATTCAACGCGTCACGCTTCGTCTGCGCCACCGCAGGCTGCACATAGCAGAAGTCGAAGAGCTGCTCCAGCACATCCAGGTTCCACTCTGCCTCATGGGGCTCGACCGGCAGGATGTCACCAGTCTGCTGGCTCTTGAGCGGATGAGCGGCGAAGTTGCCGACGTTGCGGATGGCGTCAACGTCCTGCGCGATGTAAGATGGGAGCTGCGGCAGCACCTTGTCGATTTCCGTCGAGAGATCACGCTCCTTGATACCGAAATGCTCGCGGATGAGTGTCTGCACGCACCGGCGGCTCATGGCAGCGGATGCCTTCGGGCTGATGGGCAGCACGGCGCAGGCTTCATTGAAGTCTTCGGCAATTTCGCTGGGTACGCCGGCAGGCGCTGGCGGCCGGCCGCCTGACAGCGGGTGCACCATCTGCTCATCCGCTATAACTATGGAGAGGATCTGACCAGTGCTGCTCAACGTTCCACCACCGTGTTGCAGGTAGAGTGAGAAACGTTGACAATCTGGACAGAGAACACGCTCTATCCGCCATAGACCATCAATGTCCCTCCCTATCGTGACGGATGACGGATTCTCCGGCGTCTTTGAAAAGCCAATCTGGCAATGCGGACACTTCATAACATAATACTTTTGCCAATGACCAGATAATCTCCTGCCACTTTCCCTGGCACGCGCCGGCTGATACAATAAGAGCATGGATGACGAGCAAGAACCAACCCGCAGCGAATTACTCAACCGGCTCTACGACCAGGTTGTCGCCCTCCAGGATAAACTGAACCAGTTGTTCGCGGAGGCGGTGGCGGCGGAGCAGGTGGATTTAGCCCACCAGCGGTCTGAGGAGGACCGGCAGACCACGCTGGAGCGGCTGCACGACACCTCGCAGCAGGTCATTCAGGCGATGGCAGGATACCACGTGATTTATGCCGACTGGATTCAGCAATTCGAGCTGGAGATGTTCGAGGCCACCGAGGGAGAGCAGGCTCTTCGGGATCTGTTTGACGGTAACAGCTAGGGTAGTTCCCGTTCAGCCTCGACCAACAGCAAGATGTTGGAAGCCGTCAGGTGTAGCAAGTAGGCTGCCAGGTATTCAGGCACCTCGCGCACAATAGTACCTTGCCCATGGGCATCCTCACGATTCCGAACGGTGGGCACACCGCTTTCCAGGCTGATCCGCAAGCCAGTAAAGTGCTCCTGCAGGTAGGGTCGTATCAGGCCATTTTGTAAACAGGTGGCTATGAGTTGTTTTGTGGTATCCCGCTCGTCGTAGGCCCAATCATGCTTGGCGCAGATCGCCTTCATGGTGCTCTCAAAGGCTTTCCCGCACTCGCTCAAGCAGTCGCCATACTCGTCACCGCCATGCCGGTAGTGATCCAGCGCGCGGAGGAACTCAACATTCGCTCCGTCGAGCCATGGTTCCCGGAGCACCTTCATCGCGGGCTCGACCATCTCCATGTGCGCGAATTCGGAATCGATGCGCACCAGCTTGTCTTCGACCAGTTGATAACCGATGTTATGTTCGAGAAAGCGGGAATTCAGCTCCTTGATAGCGTGCTCTAATCTCTGTCGTTCGGTTAGGTGTCCGGCGGCACCGCGATAAAAGGCACCATAGATGAGTACTATCACGTCGAGAGCTTCCCCGAAGTGCTCAGTTGTGAGGAAGAAGCCCTTAACAATGTCCTGAACGTCCTCCTTTTTCGACCAACCCCTACGTTGCCCAGCGAGTGAAAATCGTCCGTATTCATGGCAAAGAATGTGTTCTGTACCGACGCAAACCAAGTGGAATTCCGGGCAGTATTCTGCAAGCATCCAGGCTTGTACCCGCAACGGCTGCGGCACGTCATTATAGATCAAGGTAGATGGCATAGCACTGCTTGCACGACGAAAACGTTTTGATGGCAAGTCATACATTGGCATCAGTATGCCCCTCCTCGGCAGTAGCTCTAAACGGTGTATCTTCCAGTATAGCAAGCCACCACATAAACGACAAACGCGTTGTGTAGTAAGAAACTCTCTCTACGCCTATGGTACTCCTGCATTTGCGCCTGCTGAAAGAGAAACGCCCCTGGTAAGGGCCAGGGGCGGAGTGGGCGGCATGATGGGTGGCAAGGCAAGGCTGCCTATCTCAGGAAGTGCTTGGCACGATGCGTGGCGGCGCAGACGGCTTCTAAATGGGTGGTATGCGCATACCTGCAGATCTGGATGCGCGACAGGATCACCAGCAAGCCAGCCCCCTTACGCACCAGTTCGGGCCACGATGGTAGGGTTGTTTACGCTGCATGAGTTCGAAGCCGTTCATGTTTTTTACACAGTAGAGCGGCCTCAAACTCCCACTTCAAATAGACGACACGTTGGCGCAGGGTGAAATACGACACATGACAACGAGGATCATCTGCCCACTCGGAAAGTGTTTTCGTTTCACCAAAGGCAGTACAGCGCCGGACACGCCGCGTATTGCGGTTCTGCTCGGTGATCGTCGCCCATCGGCAATTCTCTGGCTCATACGGGCCGTTGTTATCAGTACGATCGAGGCTTAGATCATCTCGATACCCATGCGACAACGCCCATACCTGGAAGGCCGAATAGTCGAAAAACCAATCTGGATGAATGGCAATCCCCCGTGCGCCGTAGTTGCCATAATCCTTGCACCGCCGATTGATACAGCGGTCGATCATGTGTCGCCATGTCTGGCGGAGCCGGCGCCGAGAGTATTCCTGCTCTCTGGGTTGCTTATCGGACTTGCACCCGCAAGTCCTTTTATGGGAGTAAAGAAGGTGTGAACCCTGCACCTCGATTTCTCGCCCACAATCACATCGCACATGGAAGTATTGGTTATAACCGCTATGTCGGTCAGAAGGACATAGGACGGTCAGCAAGCCAAAACGAGTTCCGATGGGAATGTTATTTTTCGTCATCTGTTTGTTAAGCCTCCGTATAATCGTGCCTGCTGAATGGCATTAAGACCGAGAAGGTCTCAATTTTTGTGCTCAACGGTACGCTCCTTCATAGAGAGGTTCGAATCTGCCTCTTCTTCTTCAGAAGAAGAAGATCATAAATCACTTCTTCCTAGTGAGAGAGCACTATCAGGCTGCCTTTGCCACGCGTAGCGGCGCAAACGCGCGCTTGCACTCCAGGTGAGTCACCATGCCCAGCTCGGTGGCCCGCGCATTGACGGCGGCTGTGAGCCGCGCCACGATGTCGGCGGTGTCGCGCGCATGCTTCACGCGAATCGAGCAGCCGTCATGCTGCCAGATGAGCACGTACCAGCCGTTCTCTTTCTGCCCATCGGTCAGCGTCAGCCGCCGCAGTGGCTCCAGCAGCACGGACTCGTAACTCTGGCACACCTGCGACAGGACGCTTTTCGCATCAACCGACCGCTCGCCATTCGCCTTGTTGCCGCGCGCCATCGCAATCCAGCGGGTGTAGCCATCCGTCGCGCCTTTCGCCTTCCGAATCGCCGCCAGCATCGCCTGCCGCGCCGCCAGTAGATCGACGATCATGGGAATAGCGAGAAATTTGGCCCGCACCGCCGCGGTGAACGGGCTTAGCATCTTTCGGGTGAGCTTCCCCTTGGGGAAAAAGAGCCGGTGGACCAGACACCCATAGACGATCTCATAGACCAGCACCTTCAGAACTGCCTTCACCTCCTCACTGTAAAGCAATTCGATCTGCCCTGCGAGATACCGCCATAGTTCCTGCCCCGACGCAAGGAAATCGACCACACTCTGCACCTGCCCAAGCTGGGCAAATACTGCGAGGTGGCAACTTGCCAGGTCGAACTCCAGCAGGTCGGGCAGCAGGCGCTTTCGCATCTCCTTATTGATTGTAGGCCAGCCAATACCCTGCCCGAACATCCGCGGGCTGCGCTCCTGCTTCGACCAGGCATAGAGCGTATGGGGCTCGGTCAGCAGGTGTACCAGCGCGCGCCGGGCGTATTCCTGCTGGTCGGGATCATCGAGCGTTTCGGTATACAGCACGGCATCGGCAATGTGTTCAGGCTTCAACCGGAAGTGAGGCTTCCCGATGTCATGGTTCAAATAGTGCATCCAGACCTGGTGCTCGGCAATCGGGCAGGCGGCATTACGGGCGTCGATCTCCGCCAATCGCGCCGCCGCATACTCTGCCCGGTCCTTCTCACTGATGAGTTTTCCCGTGACCAGATTGACCAATCCCGCCCGCAACACGCTGGCGGCATCGGCTGGGTACAGCACTTCGGCCATCTCAGGAGAGAGTTGGAAGAGATAGACTTCTCTCGCGAGCCCCTTGCGTTTGTCATACTTCGTGAGCTTGATGGTACAGCCGGTGAGCGCTTCGATGGCGCGGATGTCCCTATCAACGGTGATGTTCGTATTCCGCTCCACCTGATTGTCACGGGCGTAAATCCGTGACACGATGACCGTGGATAGGGGAATGTTGCCCGTATCTTCATCACGATAAGCGCTCAACAGATACCCGAAGAGCAGGCGGTAGCGCACGTTCTTAACCAGCGCAGGGTAATGGTGGCGCAGCGCGCGCCAGATCGGTTTGCGAAAATGTAGATAGTTGCTCAAACAGAAGATTGTCTCGTCAGTAGGGGTAGTCATAGGGACATCACCTCGATTGGGATGGGCAGTGGAACACGAGCATCAGCGAGAGTATCAACCTCATCACAACGATAAAGGTTCCGCCGGCGATCACGAGTGGATTTGTGTGGGTGCAGCCGACCGTCTTTGATGAACTTCCAAAGGCTCCAGCGCTTAACGCCTAGACGCACGCACACTTCAGTTTGGGTGTAATAGGCAGACTGAGACATGGTTATTCCCCGGGTGAAATGAGATAGGGAAATGGCACATGCCACACTGCCGGCATCAAATGGCGCCGGAGAGCTGAGGCCGGATTAAATCCGGATGGTGGCCGCAAAGGACCAGCACGAATAGTTTACCCACCGCCAACTTATCCCAAACCTGGTTAGGGCTGAAGATCTGAGAAATTCGGTAAATGGTCCAGTGATACTGTGCTATAAGCACGTCTGTAAGGTCCACATCCCTGTACCCCCGGATTCCGAGGAAGGGGGTCGGTTCTAGTAGATGCTAACCACACGAGAATGGAACCTTTTGCTTAAAGAGATAGGTTTTGTCAAGTTATTCTCCGTTGGCATCCCGGGTACTGGAACATAAAAAGTGGCTGGTTCGCCGGAGCATCACATAGCCACAGGTAGACCGGGGGGTGGTTTATTTTATCCCACCCCGCCCTCTCTCCCACTCATCCGTATGCACTCTCACAGGCCGTACCGTCATGGTGTGGCCTTTTCTATTTGGTCGGCTTAAGCCAACCACCATTCCGAATCGGCGAAACAGGGTGCGCCATCACGGCGCGCGTTGTCCAGGCAGGCTGGCTACCTGCTTGCTGATGAGCCAAGCTCACGGACAATCAGCCAGGAGTTCCACCATGTTCAATCTGTTCCGCAAAAAGAACAACACGACCACGATCGAGGCGCAGCCGGTGTTGCGCTGCACTACCTGCCGGCATGCCAAGAGATGCCCATTCGCCATGAAGGTACAGCCCGACTGGGTGTGCCCAGAATACCAGGACATGGTGAAGATCGTGATCAGGGAGCGGCTGCAATCCCTGTGGCAGCGGGCGGCGGGAACCACGGTGCGATTGGCGGCGAAGCGCCCGGTGCAGATCGGCGTAGGCGCAGCGGCGGTGCTGGCCGGCGTCATTTGCTTGATCTTCCGCCTGCGCAAGTAAGTATCCATCAGTGGCATGAAAGGAGACCCTATGAACCTACTCCAGATTGTTCAGGATGCCGTCGAGGAACTGCGTGATTGGCATGCAGACAACCCAGGCGAAGACGAGCCCCATGATGCGATCCATGAGATCGCCGATTCGGCCGTGCCGGTGTATACCGGCGATCTGCTTCGGCTAGCGGCTGAAAACATTGCGTTGGCAGTGGATGAACCCGAATTAGGGCCGGCATTTGATGGCACCCCGACGCCGGTGAACATCATCGCCGCCAACGTATACGAGCACATCGAGCAGGCATTGTGGGATGCCTGGCAAGAGGTGTGCGATGAAGAGGAGGATGAAGACGATGACGCTGCCTGACGTGACCGCTACTGCGCGTGCCCGGTTATCTCATTGGTGGGAACTGAACGGACAAGGCGGTGATCCGGTTCAGGTGATCCGACGCATCGCCATTGAGATGGAACCGAGGCGGCGAGACGTGCAAGGGCACCTTGAGGACGTTTTGCTGGACGATTGGGCACTGCTGTGCACCGAGGAGGGAGAAAACGATGATTACCTTGCTTGAGGGAGACTTCGGATGGGATTACCTCATCGAAAACGCGGATGGTGAGTCTATCCTGGTGCAATCCGACTGGGAGTATCCGGCGACGGCCATGACGTTTGGCTGGTCGCCGTGTTCCCGGTGCCGCCGAACCTGCAAAGGCGCGACGGACGGCACGATCGACTGCCCACGCCGCAGCGCGTTCGAGCACATTCTGGACGCGCAAACCTGGCTTGACCGGCACATCGGCACCACAGCTGCTGACCCCGGCTACTTCAATTGAGGAGGCTGCATGAAAGCGAATCTGATCCGCGCCCTGTATCGCCTGTCTTCGGATTGGCACAGCGGCCAATGGTCACGCGGGTATCGGCTGCTCTGCCGCGTGTATAACTATGCCCGGAAGCACGGCATTGACGTGCACCTGACATCCTGATTACCAACTATAAGATGCTGGAATACATGCTTATACGTCCGCAGGATAGGCGTATGCTCAACCCCGAATGGGGTGATGCCTTGCGATACCTGGTCCTGGACGAAGCCCATACCTACGAAGGACGCCGAGGTGCCGATGTAGCGATGTTGGTACGGCGTGTGAAACGGCGTATGGGTGGGCGCGGGCGTATCCGTTGTATCGCTACTTCGGCGACCATTGTAAAGAGTGATGACGAAACCCGTGCCTTCGACGATGTACGCCTATTCTTCCGTCAGCTCTTCGGAGAAGACCTACACACCTACATTACCGAGGAAGAGGAAGAACTGCCGCCGGCGACCTATGACATGCCGAAAACACTTCCCGCCGACATGGCATTGATTGATGCCTATGTGCTTAGTCAGCAGGCAGAGGATGCATGGGCGCTGGCGGAAGCGCTTTTCGGCCGAGCGCTCGCACCCACAGAGCGTAATCTATTGTCGCTGCAGACGTTACTGGATGGACGTCTCCACGTCCTTGTTGACGGAAGCATTCATTATGAAAAATGGATACGCGAAGTGGATCAGCAGAAGAGAGATCGCCTAGCCGACGAAGGGTATCAGATCTTTGAGTTCGACATGGGAAATGAGGATACAGCGCTTCGAAGGCTGAGAGAAAGACTCTGATGAATGATCGATCAACGGTGGATAAGTCTACAGCTTGCCATTCAGCATAAGGAATGGTACGATTACTCAGAACATCCAAAACGAAAGGAGCGGCGCACTCCGCCGCTCTTCACCGGGTCTGGATGAGCAGTGCAGCCTCAAAATGGGTGCAATTGGTTAGAGGCGACTGAAAATCCGCGTGTCGCTGGTTCAAATCCGGCCGGGGCCACCATTTTATTTGGTTCCTCGTTTCCTGTAGTCCTCTTTCGCTGGTGGTGGGCAACCTGGAGACCGGCAACTACCGCATCCTGGTGGACGATACCCGCTGCTCCGGCGGCGGCAACCAGTGCACGCACACCCACCAGTATTTCACCGCCGACAACCGGCATGTGATCTACAACAGCGATCTCTACACCGGCATTCCACAAGTCTACGCCGCGCGCCTGCCGGACGATTTCCTGGCAAGTCTGGGGTAAGTTGCGCGGTTACCTTGCTGACGGATGAAGTCCACCCACGCCTTGCCGCCGGGAGGGATGCCCGGGAACATTTTGCAGAGACCGGCAGTCAGAATAAACAGCACATTCGATTACGCGGCAAGGGAGAGAACGACATGACGCAACGCATCAAGAACGACAGCACCCTCCACGGACCGGCGCCCATTTTCCGGGTCCTCCAATTGTGTGTCCTGCTGGCACTCGTCGTGGTGAGCGGCGCATTGGGCGGAGCCGCTCCGGTGAAGAATGCGGCGATCGTTGCGAAATGCACGGCCGACCTGGCTCAGCGGCTGAAGCTGCCGGTGAAGGAGATCACGGTGATCGAAGCGCAGGCGACCACCTGGCCGGATGCCGCGCTGGGGATGCCGGAGAACGGCAAAATGTATGCCCAGGTGCTGACCCCCGGCTGGAAGATTGTGCTGGAAGCGCGCAGGACCCGCTACCTGTATACGGCGGGTCGGACTGCCTTCCGCTTCGGCGGGCCGGCCGCCCTCTGGGCGTATTCGATGCTGTACCTGCAGCCGGTGCCGGACGAACCCAACCTGAACAGCGACCTTTATCAGTGCTCCCTGACGGGCACGAACAGCGTCCGCCTCGCTGTCGGGGTCACGGAGTTCTACCCGCAGGAGCACGGGATGGTGATCGTCAAGCGGCGCACCTCGCGTTCTTCCCATGAGCTGCTGCTGGTCAATGCCGCTAAGCAGGGGAAAGACATGATGCTGCATGGCGCCTTCGACTTTGGTCCTGCCGCACTTAACGGCGCGCAGGATACCTGGGCCGGGTATGTCAGGCCCAGGCTGGGCTCCGACTGGAGTGTCGTCGTGGCGCGCCTCGGTGAAGATGCTGTTAAACAGACGCTGCCGTTGCCGGACGGCGTGCGCCCGGGGCAGATCGCCTGGGCGGACGACCGGCTGATGATCGCCGTGACGATGGGAGAGCGGACAACTTTCCTGGCGCTTGATCCGCATGCCGACGCCCCCACATGGAAAGCAGCAGACTCTTTCACCTTCCCCGGGGCGCTGAAGTATGTGCTGAGTAAAAGCCAGACGCTGGAGATCAGTCAGGTGCCCGGAGAGGACAAACCGTGCGTGGAGGTGGCGAAAGTCTGGTTCACTGATGAACGCGATGTCGTGGCGAAGATCGACAGCCTGACGCTGCGAGGATACGATCTGCTCGGCGCCTATGCCATGATCTGGGGCGAGCAGGACGGAACACCGGCAGCTTATGCGGTGCAGATCGGCACCGGCGAAGTGACACCCGGCTATCACGGCGCCTGCCTGGAGCTTAAACCGTTCAATTACCCGCCCAAATCGGCGCCGTTCACTCTCCCGCAGGATGCCTGATTTCGGGCAACGCAGAGAACTATCCCCACTGCGGATCAATTTTTGATTTCGGATGATCTTGTACCGTGCGGTTTTCTCTGTCCAGCGAATACCGCGCGGTGCAAGGCAATCTAAAATTCAAAATCCAAAATCTAAAATTGAACGGCAGTGGGGAGTTCCCTGCGCGGTGCGAAGATCGCTACCTGCCTTACGCCGCCTTCTTGCGTTCCTCCATTTCTTTCCATGCCGCCCCCGCCTTGTCGTACTGCAGTTGATCCAGCCGGAACAGGATCTGCTCGAATTCCGCCAGGTGTTCCTTCTCCTCATCGATGATATGCTGGATCATGCCTTTGATCAGCGGATCATCGGTTGAATTGACGTGCGTGATATACAGGTTGATCGCATCCAGCTCCGCCGCCATATCGAGGCGGATGGCCTGGGCAAGCTGCTGCGGGTCGAGCCGTTTGCGGTCCGTGCCGACATACGGATTGGTAAAATCCACGAGATGCCTCCTCTCTTTGCGTGTTGCGCTGCCTGTCAGTATACGGACAGGCGCCCGATATACTCCGGTCAATAATCGGACATTGTTGCCGGACGAAATGACAACGCAGCACCCCACGCTTGGCGAGCATACGCTCATACGCTATACTGGCGGTGTAGAACAACACTTCTACCCATCAATCGGAGGAACCGATGTCCGACAAGCCGTTAGCCGAGAAGATGCATCTCAAGCCGGCGAAATCCGTGGCTTTCCTCAATGTGCCGGCATCCCTGGGCGATCTGGCCGCCGGTCTGCCGGCCGGCGTGACGGTGGCGCAGGAAGAGGCGCCGGCGGACGTGATATTAATTTTCCTTGCCGACCGCGCCGAAGCGGAGTGCGAGCTGCCGGCCGTCAAGCCGCGCCTGGCGCCGGACGGCGCCTTGTGGGCCGCCTTTCGCAAGGGCAACAAAACCGATATCAACCGCGATTCCCTCTTCACCATCGCCGCCGACTCGGCCTGCAGCCCTGCGCCAACGTGTCCATCGATGACGAGTGGTCGGCGCTGCGGTTGAAGGTTGTCGGAAAAAAAGCATGGGGAACAGTTCCCGTCAAGAGATCAGAAGGAATGACATTGGATACCATCATTCAGACCAACCGCGAGCGCTGGAACGCCATGGCCGGCGCGAACATCATGTTTTCACAGCCGTTCCTGGATTTCACCCACGAGCAGGCCGCTGACTTCGTGTACCGCGACAACATTCTCACGGATGTCGCCGGCAACGAGGTGCTCTGTCTGGCCGGCAGCGGCGGGCAGGATTCCGTGGCGTTTGGCCTGCTGGGGGCCGAAGTGACGGTATTCGACCTATCCGACATGCAGCTTTCGCGCGATCGCGAAGCCGCCGCCCACCATGGATTCACCGTTCAAACTGTCCAGGGCGACATGCGCGATCTGTCCGCCTTCGCCGACAACCGGTTCGATGTGGTCTGGCAGCCCTATTCGCTGAATTACAGCCCTACCGTGGAACCCGTGTTCAGTGAAGTGGCGCGCGTCCTCAAACCCGGCGGCATCTACCACGTCTCCATTGCGAATCCGTTTATCCTGGCAATCGACAATAGCTGGGACGGCAACGGGTATCCCTTGCGGGGCCTTTACACGGACGGTGAAGATATCAGCCACTTCTACCCCGCCTGGGAGCTCGAACAACCGGACGGTTCCATCGTCGTCGTCGAGCGACCGCACGAGTTCCGCCATACCCTGAGCACGGTGTTCAACGTGCTGGCGCAAAACGGCTTCCTCCTCCTGCATTTATCCGAGTGGATGCGTGACGACGAAAATCCTGAAACGGGTTCCTGGGCCCATTTCACCCAATCGATCCCGCCATATATCTATACATTCTGGAAATTGATACCGGTCAATGGATTTTAACAGCTACCAGCCCTGGATATCCTGATACCAGAAGATACCAGACTATCTTGATAGGAACTCGAACGATGATCGTAACCACGACATTCACGATTGAAGGTTTGAGCCGATTATAGCCCGCTGTTCATGGGAATGATCCAGATTGAAAGCTTTGTCGCCCGACGAATCGCTTTGCCGTCGGGCGGGCATATCCCCGTGTGGATTGAGCGCGGTTATCGGCAATCTCGAAGCACTGATCGTGAAAGGACCGTCGATGCGTTTCCTGACCTTCCTCCTGCCGGCCCTCCTTTTCTGCGGCGCGCCGGGGTTGACCCTGCCTGCGCCGGGGCCGTTGGCCGCGCCGCCCGGGCTGACCGTCGTCGGTCTGGCAATACCCGATCAGGCATCGCCCGGCGAGGCGGCGCCGCCGCTGCTTATCGCCGTGCTGCCTGCCGGCACATCACAGGCGCCGGTGCCGCTGCCTGCGCCGTCCACTAAAGCATGGCACCGCCCGATCGAAGGGCTGGCGCTGGCGGGACTGCTGCTGTTGCCGCTGGATGCGCACATCATGCCGTCCATCGAGGACGCCACCGCCGGAGCGCGGGGCAGCCTCGCCGTCGATGCCGCCAACAGCTTCGGCACGCCGCAAGTAATCTTCCCCGCGCTTGGTGCGCTGTATCTGGCCGGCGATTCATATGACAAAGAGACCGCGAAGCTGGCGGGGGTCGCCTTTGCCAACGCGGGCGTGCTGGTGCAGGTTGGTAAAACACTGGCGGGTCGTTCGCGCCCCACTACCCCGAGCGATCCCCCGGGCGAATTCAATGGCCCGCGCCTGAGCAACGATTATGCGTCCTTCCCCTCCGGTCACTCCACCGTGGCCTTCGCCGTCGCCACCGTCCTCGCCCACCGCTACCCGAAACGCAAGTGGCTCTTTTACGGCGTTGCCGGCGCCGTGGGCCTGGCCCGCGTGATCAGCAAAGCGCACTTCCCCTCCGATGTCCTCGTCGGCGCCGCCGTCGGCACCTACGCCGGCGAAAGCGCGCTGCGCTCGAATGGAAGGTTGCTGGCGTTTACATGGTGATGGCTTGATAGAAGGATTTCGTGTCACCGTTCAGGGAGAGATCGACTTCAGGCAAGGTGCGCAGGCGAGATTCTCAGTCTGGAAGGATGCGGGAGGCGGAGTACCGCCCAAGTGGAGTCCCGCCGGTTATAGGTAAGCCGGTACGTAGTAAGTTACCGATGAACCATATGGTTCACCCATGGGCATGAAAATGAGTGGTAGGCGGAATGCCTATCATACCGTTCATACCATTCTATTTTCATAGGAGCCACGCA
>Ga0172368_10005400_pt1 | contig 14277 bp, 9 predicted proteins | sample Lak11m_FD_114540 | JGI IMG/M metagenome (GOLD analysis project Ga0172368, IMG submission 114540) | Freshwater microbial communities from Kabuno Bay, South-Kivu, Congo - kab_022012_11m | ecosystem: Environmental > Aquatic > Freshwater > Lake | place: Democratic Republic of the Congo: South-Kivu...
ACATAGAAGGATAGCAATTTAATTATGTCAGTTCTCACATCGCAACAACGAAACGTACTTGAAAGTACAGTAATTAAAGCAAGGAATTTCGCAGAGAGTGGTGCTCGTAATGCGTTGCACAGCCTATCAGTAGACGAAGCACAACCCTTCACTCATATTTCTCCTGAACAAAGAACACTACGAAATCGGCTTCGAAGTAAAGCTCGACTCTTAGGAGATGCACTTCCTTCCAGTGGAAATCAACAAATTGATCATCTGGCTTATGAATTAGCCTATGAATACTGGCATAGGATGCTCTTCGCTAAAATTTTGGAAGCAAATGGATTACTAATACATTCGGATGGTATTGCAGTCACTATGGAGGAGTGTGAAGAATTAGCAAGAGAAGAAGGGTATGCAGATAAATGGGATGCTGCAGCTTCATATGCTTCAAAAATGTTACCGGCAATCTTCAGGGTAAATGATCCATTACTTAATATTGAATTTGCCACAGAAGATAGAATTAAACTTGAAAGTTTACTAGATGGATTTGAGAATGAAATCTTTATTGCCGATGATACATTAGGATGGGTTTATCAATTTTGGCAGAGCGAGGCAAAAGCCAGGATCAATGCAAGTGGAGATAAAATAGATGGGGAAAAACTACCGGCAGTTACACAGTTATTTACAGAACCTTATATGGTTCGCTTCCTTATTGATAATACTGTTGGTGCCTGGTGGGTAAGTAGAAATACTGGTGTTAAACCACCAATAAAATTTGAGTACTTAAGAACATTAGAAGATGGTAAACCTGCAGCTGGAGGTTTTGATGGTTGGCCTGATAAAACTGCAGAGATTACATCCCTCGATCCTTGTATGGGATCTGGGCATTTTGTTGTTTCACTTTTTGAAGTATTTGTGAAGTTAAGAATGTATGAAGAAGAATTAGGTAAAGAAGAAGCAACTGATGAAGTTATTAAGGATAATATACACGGATTAGAACTAGATAATAGATGCACACAGATAGCAGCATTTAATTTAGCATTAACTGCGTGGAAGTTTTGTGGACATTACAGAGAACTACCTGAAATGAATCTTGCCTGTAGTGGAATAGCACCAAAAGGTAAAAAAGAGGACTGGGTAAAGTTAGTTGGTAATGTGCGAAGAGATGACAAAGCCAGAATGGAAAATGGAATGAAAGTTCTTTATGACCATTTTCAACTTGCACCAGAATTGGGAAGTCTTTTAGATCCGTCCACAATAAATTCAGATACTTTTACTGCTAGTTTTGAAGAACTACAACCAATACTTCTGAAAGCTTTAGAAAATGAAAAAGACGCAGAGCAAATTGATAGAGGCGTAATCGCGGCTGGAATAGCTAAAGCGGGAGAATTGCTTTCAAATTCCTACACATTGGTGATTACCAATGTCCCATTTGTCGGTATCCGTAAACAAGGGAATGTCCTTAGGGAATATTGCGAAACTAATTACGCGAAGGCGAAGCATGATTTAGCCACTTGCTTAATACAGAGAAGTATCAATTTGCTATCACACAAGAGCACATTTTCATTTATATCCCCACATAATTGGTTTTTTCTTGGTGCATACTTAGCGTTAAGAAAAGAATTACTTCTGGAGAAATCTTGGAATTTTTGTGCCTTTCTCGGCGCTCGAAGTTTTAGGACACCAATGTATGATTTTAGTATTGGGCTAGCTGTAATATCAAATATTCAGCCTGCTATGGAATATGTAATAAATGGCCTTAATGTTGAAAAACATTTATCTCCAGATGAGAAGTCAACTGCTCTAATGACTGATTCTTTGATTTCTGTTTCACAATTGAGTCAATTAGAAAATCCTGATCACAGGTTGACATTAAACTCCAGTAGCGGAGTTTCATTACTTCATAATTATGTTAGTTGTCTTACAGGAGTATTAAATGGAGATTCACCCAAATTTATTAAAATGTTTTGGGAATTTGGACAATGGCCATATGAATGGGTTCCATTACAAGGTACGGTAACATCCATAAATTACTATGGTGGACGCGAACAACTGATATTTTTTGATAAGGCAAATGGTCATTTAAGAGAAGATCCAAAAATAAGAAGAGAGCGATTACACGACTCCGATCAAAGAGGAAATACTTTATGGGGTAAAAAAGGAGTTATGGTTCATAGAATGGGAACACTTCCTGCAACGATTTATCAAGGAGATATTTATGAGCAAAATGGAGCTGTGATCGTACCTAATACTGATATTTCGATAGAAGCATTGTGGCTTTTTTTAACATCAAAAGATTTTAATAATGAGGTTCGAAAACTTGATAACAAAGTTGGAGTAACGCCAGCAACTCTATCTAAAGTACCTTTCGATCTGGAATATTGGCAAAAAGTAGCTGAGGAGAAATATCCTAGTGGCTTGCCAAAACCTTACAGTGATGATCCAACACAATGGTTATTCCACGGGCATCCCATAAAGGCAGATAATCCGTTGCAAGTAACAGTTGCGAGATTTCTTGGATATCGTTGGCCAGCAGAGAACGATACCGAAATGGAACTGTCTGATGAAGCAAGATATTTCATTAATGAAATTAAAAAGTATAATTCTTTTACGGATGATGATGGAATAGTTTGTATCCCATCAGTTAATGGCGAGTTAACTGCAGCAGATAGAATAAGGAATTATTTGCAGAAAGTATTCGGAGCTGATTGGAATAACCAGACACTTAATTCTTTATTACAAAAAGAAGGATCAAGAAAAACTAACCTAGAAGAATGGTTGAGAGAAGAATTCTTTGAACAACATTGTAAAGTATTTCAGAATCGTCCCTTCATTTGGCATATCTGGGATGGACGTAAAGATGGATTTGGTGCATTAGTTAACTATCATAATCTTACAAAAGAAAACTTAGAAAAATTAACTTATACTTATCTGGGTGATTGGATAAGACAGTGTGAAGCTAAAAAGAAAGCCGAAGAAAGTGGAGCCGAAGGATTATTAAGTGCTGCCTTAAAACTAAAAGAAAAGTTAGAAGCAATTCTTCTTGGTGAACAACCACTAGATATTTTTGTTAGGTGGAAACCAATTGAACAACAACTAATTGGTTGGGATCCTGATTTGAATGATGGAGTAAGATTAAATATTCGTCCATTTGTTTTTGCTGATGTGTTAAGGAAAAAATCGAAAATAAAATGGGGAATTGATAGAGGTAAAAATCCTCCCGGGTCCCCTTGGGGTGAGATTAGAGATAATGATAAACATTTAACACTTGCAGAAAAGAAAGCTGCAAGAGAGAAAGGGAAATAAATGGTTAGCGGAGATTTATATCACGTTTCGTGCAAAGAGTATGTTGTTGGGCAAAAACTAATTGCTCAAGAAACAACCCCATACTATCAGAAAAAAATTAGTCAGGGAACTAATTGGATAGATGATATACTGAATGACCATAAACCCAAAGATGCTCCTCAAAGAAATAAAACTCTTTTTGCTTTCGATTTTGTAGGTAATTGTCAAGCATTTTTTGAAAAAGAAAGTTGTCCAAGTGGAACACCGAAATATTACAAAGTTAAGATGGTAAACCCTATAAAATCTCCTATGTGTTTGACTGATTTGCTAGGAAAACTAGGGAAAGAGTCTCCAAAAGTAAAAGAAATAGCTCAAGAGTATTGGAATCCAAAACATAAATGGAAGTATTATGAATACTTATCAACTGAGATGGAGATCATTGAAATATTAGATACTCCAGGAGAAGAAACCTTGAGAATAGGCAAGGGTAATATAACAGATGATGCTGTATTGAGAAGAAGGTTATTTCAACAGGATGAAATGAAAAAATATTTCGAAAGTCTTAAGAATGACAGCAACAATTTTTAATAAAATAGTCTTAACCTTAAGACAATCAGTTTTACACAACAGTGGCATAATGGTCAAACCTGAGGTAATACTTTGGCCTGATTCCGAAAGGCAGTGGGAATCAGTTGTGCATATTTTAAGATCTGAATTCCCAGAGATATTAACCTTTGGAGAGTATGATGCTGCTAAAAAGCAAGGTCCGGCAATATGGATAAAATGTGTGGTAGCACGTTTGTTGCCTGAAGCTGATTGGTCTGAAGATGTAACTCCTATCATTTACTTACCTGGGCTTTCTAAGAGTGATTTAAAGAACATTTCAAGTGCGGGTTTAGATTTACAACCATTGATTGAATATCAATACACGGGAACAATATTTTCTCAGACTAATGGAAGAGAATGGAGTATACTAGCCTTTATCGAGAATGAACAACAAGGGCTTGGATTAAAAGTTGCACAAGATAAACTAACAAGAGAAACTTTAGTAAAGGTTTTACCTACAATTTTTCAGGATGATTCTATCAAGTATCCCCCTGTAATAGATGTTGATTTTCTAAACTCTTTACTTTTCCCAGATGCTTTCCCAAATATATTGAAGTGGTTGTGGAAGGGAGATGAATTCCTTAATTCCTTGCAAGAAGAAAAAAGGGAAGCCTTTGTTAATATTTGTAAGACGCGTTTCGATTTCGAACCTGATTATAAAAATATTTACGCAATCGTGCAGAAGTTTGGAATGCAACATAATGCCTGGAGACACGTTTGGGAGTTGTATGCTTCATCTCCAATAAAATATCCTGAGTTGGAAGGGTTGTTGAGAACAGCCAAACCTGATGATATGGGAATTGATTTGTTTGCTGTAAAGGAGGAGAGCTGGCCACAAGTAAACGAACAAAAAGAAGATGAACTAAGAAAAGCCTTACTTGCTCTAACTAAACTTTTACCAAAAGAAATACTTCCAAAATTATCGGAGTTAGAGAAGGTTCACTCTATTAGAAGAAACTGGGTGTGGGCTGAATTAGGTTATTCCGCATTGGCAAATACTCTACCACACTTAATTCAAATGACGGAAGTCTGTATTACTGCCTATCCATCCTCCGAAATAAATGAATTAAAAAACTATTACACTGAAAAAGGATATTTAGCAGATCAATCAATGCGAAAAGCTTTTCAAGCTGTGAAATCTGAAAAAGATAGACAGACCATTGAATCAATAATTTCCATTATATATAAACCCTGGTTAGAATCTCTTACTGAAAAATTTCAATCAAAAATTGATTTGAATACAGATGTATTACTAAAAAAAGATTTAGTTGATGAGACCGAAAATTTTATTTTATTTGTCGATGCATTTCGTTTTGAATTAGCTAAAGAGTTCGGAGAGATACTTAGAAATCAAAAATACAACGTTGAGATTCAATCAAAATGGTCAGGATTTCCAAGCCTTACCCCAACTTCAAAGCCTCTTGCATCTCCAATGGTTAGCGAAATAAATCTTAATAGTAATTGTGTTGATTTTAGGCCGCAGATAAAAACTGGTAAGGAACTTCAAATTGGTCTCTTCAGAGAAGAATTAAATAAAAAAGGATATAAAGCTATAACAAATCATTCTCAAATAGTTGTCGGTGAGAAGTATTGGTATGAGATTGGAGACATTGATACTAAGGGGCACGAAGAGCAAGCCAATATTGTAAAAAGAATTGAAGAGCTGTTTCATCAAATTAAAGAAGCATTAGAAATTGCTTTTGAAAAAGGTTTTGAACGAATTAAGATAGTTACTGATCATGGATGGCTTTTGTTACCTGGTGGTTTACCTAAGCAATCTTTAGATAAAAATTTAACGGAAACTCGCTGGGGTAGGTGTGCTTTAATCAAAGAAGGTGCTAAAACTAATTTGCAGCATCTTCCCTGGACTTGGAATCCAAATATTTTTATCGCTTATGCACCGGGCATCTCTTTCTTTAAGAAAAATGAAGAGTATGCTCATGGTGGAATTTCTTTACACGAGTGTGTAATACCAGTACTTACAATTACAAAGTCTGATAAATCAGATATAAGGGCTAAAATTTCTAACATTAAATGGGTGGGATTGACTTGTAAAATTGATCTATCTGATGCACCAGATGGTTATTTAGCCGATATCCGGATTAAGTATAATGATCTGAATACCTCAATCGTTTTGATCAATAAAGAAAAGAAAATTATCGGAAACAAGATTACACTTATGGTGGATACTGATGCTGAAGCAAAATCGGCTAGTGTAGTTCTGATGGATGAAAATGGAATAATATTAGATAAAAAACCAACATTAGTAGGGACATAAAATGAAATTAGATATTGTCGATCAAATTGCTGCTAAAGCATTTGAGGGTTATGTGGTGAGAAAGGATTTATTGGATCAGTTCAGAAAAACTTATCCAGTTCCAACATATGTTATCGAATTTTTACTAGGTCGATACTGCGCAACTACCGATGATCAGGAAATACAAGAAGGACTTGAAATTGTAAAACGTCAACTTGCAGATCGTACTGTTCGTCCTGGTGAAGAAGAATATTTCAAATCAAGGGCTAGGGAACAAGGAACAATAAAACTGATTGATATTATAACCGCAAAGCTGGATTCAGCAACGGATAGTTACGTTGCAACTCTTCCAAGTCTAAGATTAAATAAAATTCGTATCTCACCAGATATGGTAAACGCCAATGATAGAATGCTGACGGGTGGTTTTTATGGGGAATTGGAATTAGAATATGATAGCGCAATTGCACAGGAAAATAATGGAAGACCATTTGGTATAACAAACATTAGACCCATCCAACTTTCTCAGCGCAGTGTTTTAGAAATATTCTATAATGGTCGCAAATCTTTTACGCTCGAACAATGGAAAGATTTTTTGATTCGCAGTGTTGGTATGGAACCGTCAACATTATCAGAGAAAGCGAAGAATGTTCTGTTCGTACGAATGATTCCATTTGTTGAACGAAATTATAATATGGTTGAACTTGGTCCTAAGGGTACGGGTAAATCACATATATATCAGCAAATCTCTCCCTACTCACATTTGGTATCAGGAGGAAAAACTACTGTTGCAAGAATGTTTGTTAATATGTCGACAGGTGAACGTGGACTCGTATGTAAGTATGATGTAGTATGTTTTGATGAAGTGAATGGTGTCTCTTTCGATCAGAAAGATGGTGTGAATATTATGAAAGGATATATGGAGAGCGGTGAATTTAGTCGAGGGAAAGAACCGATCAGAGCTGATGGCTGTGTTGTCATGGTAGGAAATTTTGAAGTCGATGTGGAACATCAACAAAGAATTGGTCACTTGTTTGGTCCACTACCACAGGAGATGAGAGATGATACTGCCTTTATGGATCGAATACATTCTTATGTTCCTGGCTGGGACTTCCCAAAACTAAATCGATCATATTTTACTGATCACTTCGGATTAGTAAACGATTTTTTAGCTGAATGTTGGACAAGGTTGAGAGACGTGAATAGAATTTCTTCTGTTTTACCCAGGGTAGATTATGGAGGAGCCCTGAGTGGTAGAGATAGTGCTGCGGTCAATAAAACCCTAAATGGATTACTGAAATTAATGCAACCCAATCCTGATGAACCAATTGATGATGAAATATTAGAATGGGCAATCAAAGTAGCAATGGAATATCGAAGAAGAGTAAAAGAACAGCAAAAGAGAATAGGATCAGCAGAGTTTCGTAATACACATTTTAGTTATAGGATTGGTGATGAAGGAGTTGAAACTTTTGTTAGTACTCCTGAAATACATAGTGAAAATACAATTGGTGAAGATCCACAACCACCTGGACAGGTGTGGACAATAAACACTGGAAGTCAAGACGAAAATGCGGGGCTTTATAAAATTGAAGTTAATGTAGGCCCGGGCAGTGGAGTAAAAATACTTAACAAACCCACCCCCCAACCATTTCAGGAGAGTGTTAGATATGCAGAACAAAACCTCTACAGTAAAACGAGGGAATTAGTAGGTGATCGGGAGCCAAGATCACATGAATTTTCAGTTCAATTAAGATCTTTTGATATTTCAAAGAGTGGTAGTGGTATAAGTATGGCTGTACTAATGGCTTTATCGAGTGCACTTCTGGAGAAGAGTCTTAAAGGTGGTTTGGTAATTGTAGGTCAACTGAATCTAGGTGGGTCTATTGATAACTTATACAATGCAATTAATCTTGCTGAATTAGCGGTTGAGAAAGGAGCATCGACTTTACTTGTGCCATTAAATGCACGTAAACAATTAAACGATTTATCAGATGATATGATTACAAAAATAAATATACAGTATTATACAGATCTTAGAGATTGTTTGGTGAAAGCACTATTAGAATAGTTATGATTTATAAGTGCAATAAAATTCTAAAGTTTAATTGCTTGAGATAGATGAGTACTTGAAATAAATTTTTAATAGAAGAATTACTCTCTGGAAGTGTAAGAATTCTTGGATGAAATAATAAATAAGTTAGCAAAACAACTATCTGATAAAAAATTATGAATCTTAAATGCAAATCTGTCAATTAAAAATTCAAAACTTTAGAGGGATTAGTTCAAGCACACTGATTTTTCCAAATCATGTTGTACTTGTTGGAGATAATAATACAGGAAAATCTACTGTATTGGAGGCAATTGATTTAGTACTTGGTCCAGATAGATTAAATAGGACGCCTGTTATTGACGAACATGATTTCTACATAGGTAAGTATCAAAGTATGCAAGGGGAACTATATAAGATCATTATTGAGGCTACAGTTACTGATCTAAGTGATGACCAGAAAAACAAGTTTTACGAATATATTGAATGGTGGGACAAAAGAAATAATTCTTTATATGACCGATCTGATATTACTCAAATAGATAACTCTGAGGTTCAGGCAGCAATCAGAGTTACATTCGAAGGATTTTATGATAAAGATGATGATGATTTTAAGGGAAATACATATTATAGTAGAAGTCTTGTAGAAAGTGATTCACCAGTACAGTTCACAAAAAAAGATAAACAATTTTGTGGCTTCTTATATTTAAGGTCAATTCGCACAGGGACAAGAGCTTTGAGTTTAGAACGGGGAAGCCTATTGGATATTATTTTACGTTTAAAAGAAATCCGTCCACTGTTATGGGAAAAAACCTTAAATAGTTTGAATTCCTTTGAAATAAAAGATGAAAATGAAGAGGGTTTATCTACAGTTCTTGCTAGTATACAGAAAGCAATTGATAAATATGTGCCAAAAGAATGGGGTGCAAACCCGCATTTAAAGCTATCAAATCTAACTCGTGAGCATCTAAGGAAGATAATAACAGCATTTATTGCAACTGGGGATGGGGAACACTCAGCACCTTATTATAGGCAAGGCGCTGGTACCATAAATATTATAGTATTAGCAATGTTGTCACAAATTGCTGAAGACAAGCATAATGTTATTTTTGCAATGGAGGAACCTGAAACAGCCATTCCACCATACACCCAGAAACGAATTATACATGAAATAAAAAATCTTTCTTCTCAATCTATATTTACTTCTCAATCTCCATATACCATTGAAGAATTCAAACTTGAAGAGATCCTTATATTAAGAAGAGACTTATTAGGTGAATTAAAGCAATTCCGAATTGAATTGCCTGCAAGTATCAAGCACAAAAGATTTAGAAAAGATTTTAGAAATAGATTTTGTGAAGGACTTCTTTCGAATCGTATAATTATTGCAGAAGGGTCGACTGAAAATTCTGCTATACCAGTTGCAGCTCGAAAATTATCAGAATTAGATCCGACAACATATTCATCATTAGAATTATTGGGTTTTTCAATAATAGATGCTGAAGGAGAAAATCAAATCAAAGATATAGCAAAAGTTTATTCGGCTTTAGGAAAAGATGTTTATGCAATATGCGATAAACAATCTGAAGAAAATAAGGTTGCCATTGAAAACTCAGTAAAAAAATTATTTATGCATGAAGAAAAAGGAATTGAAAAATTAGTTCTTAAAAATACAACCCATTCTGCTAAGGAAAGATTTCTCACTAACTTAACAATACCCCAACATTTGATGGTTAAATACCCTAATCAAAATGAACAAATAGATGATCTTTTGTTAGATTATTTTCAATGGTCAAAAGGGAACTGGGGTATCTCTGATTTTTTATCACAATGTGATCTTGATGAGATTCCCCGATGGATTAAGCAAGTATGTATTGAATTAAAAGAAATAAGCAGTACTAATACTCTTGTTGAAGATAGTCCCAGAATAAATCAAGAAGATGAAAATGGGGAAGTTATGCCTTGATTGAACTTTCAGAAAAGAAAAAGCAGATTATAAAAAAAGATGGACATCTTCTTATAATAGGTGGTCCGGGTTCTGGAAAAACTTTCATATCTATTTTAAAGGCTTCCTACATTGTAAAGAATTGTATAACCACTACACAAAAAGTATTATTTCTCAGCTTTGCCCGTCCTACTGTTTCAAGGGTCATTCAAGCTATACAAGAAAACGTTAATGTTACTGAAGAAATTAGTAAATCAATTCTCGTTGATACTTACCATTCTTTTTTTTGGAAAGTCATTAAAACTCATGGATATCTTTTAGGTCTTCCCAGAAAATTGTCGATATTGACTCCCTCGATGGAAGCGGTAATGTTGTCCGCTATAAGAGGCTTAGATAGCTCCCAGGAAGAAATTAAAATTCTTATTAACACTGAGAGACTTAGGTTAGCTTTTGAACAAGGGTTGATTTGCTTTGACTTATTCGCTCATTTTGCTGGCAAGATACTTCTTGGAAGTGACAAAATTAGCAAAACATTATCCGGAGTATTTCCAGTAGTCATTCTTGACGAGTTTCAAGATACAAACTTCGATCAATGGAGATTCGTATGTCAATTAGGCACACGTAGCAAAATGATTGCTCTTGCTGACCCTAAACAACGCATTTATGATTTTTTAGGTGCATCTCAAGAGAGAATTGATGATTTTATAAGGGTCTTTGCTCCATCTGAGTTTGATATTAGTGATGAGAACTATCGTAATAATGAGACTGAAATTTCGATTTTTGGTGATGATTTGTTGTCTGGAAACTTTAAAGCTAAGTATAAGGGCATTATACTGCGTGGTTATCGCTCCAATAAGCAACAAGCTCATTCGTATCTCAAATATGAAGTGCTTAATGCAATTAGAAGAATAAAATCTTTAGATAATAAAAAGTGGTCTTTAGCTATCCTAACACCCACAAAAAGAATGATGCGACGAGTGTCAGAGTTTCTTCTTTCTGAAAGTAAATCTTTACCTCCTATATATAATAATGCAATGATTGATATTGAAGGAGTCGTATTATCGGCAGAAATAATTGCATTTTTATTACAGCCACAAGAGAGTCAAAAAGATTTAATTGGTTTTATATCAATGGTAAAAAATTTCTTTCTAGGTCGTGGTAGCGATAAACCAAGAAAGAGTGATATTAATGAAGCAGTAAGAATCAATAAAGCATTAGAAAAGCTACCTAAACTTTCCCAAAAGAGTCTCCTCGTTTCAATGATTGAAGCCTATAATATTTGTAAATCAATTAAAAAAAATGGTAATCCAGATGATGATTGGTTAGCTGTTCGAAAGACACTTGAACTTGGGAATTGTATACGTCTAAAACAGGTAGCAGAGGAAGCAAAAAATGTAAGATTATTAGATAAGGGTTCGCAATTGAGAGATTCCTTATCAAAAGATTGGCGTGAGAACGGATTTTATAAAAATGCTCTGAAAATAGTTCGCCAAGCATTTATACGTGAACATTTTTCAAATGCGAGTAGACCTGAAACAGGAGTTATAGTAATGAATATGCATAAAGCTAAAGGAAAACAATTTGATGAAGTTATAATTTTTGAAGGATGGCCTCATAGACAAAAGGGAATTATTGTCTCAAATCCAGATAGAATAATACCTGGTAATAAAACAGAAAATATTGGTATTAGTGAAAAATATAATTTCCGCGTAAGTGTTACTCGTGCGAGATTTCAGACAACCATTATGACACCCGAGGATGATCCTTGTATACTATTTCAATGAATGATATGAATTAGTATAAAAAATTTATTTAAATTATAAGTTATTTTACCAGATAAAAAATTAAGTAATGAAGAATTATTATAGGAGAAAATATGGCACTTTATCCCGATGATATGACTAAAGAAGAAGTAATGAAAGAAGCTGCGAGAATATTAGCTCCAACATTTAGGCGAATGTATTTTGAACGATTTGGATATGAAGCAAATGAAACAGATGAGAAAATAGAAAAAGTGCAGAATGAAAAGAAAGAACAAAAAGCTAAGGATGAAGAAATAAAAGATTCTTAGCTGGGGTATAAGAATTTTAATAGTAAATATCTATCAAACACAAAATTCATTCAGAAATTTAGTCTAAAGACAGAGTCATTAAATATCACCTACTTAGGGTGGGATTTTTTAATTTTATGACCATAAAAAAGGAAATATTGTATGTTCGGCATCTCAGGTCTTATTTACATCCCAGAGTATATCACATCCGATACAGAAACATATCTCTTCAAGACAATTAACAAGAAAAAGTGGGACAATACATTAAGTCGAAGAGTTCAGCATTATGGTTATCGATATGATTATAAAGCCCGAACAGTGACTCCAGAGATGTATATTGGTGTTTTACCGAAGTGGTTAAATGATCTTGCAGTTCAGCTGAAAGAAGATGGCTTGAGTGAAGAAGTTCCAGACCAGGTTATAGTAAATGAGTATGAACCAGGGCAGGGGATATCAGCACACATCGATTGTGAAAAATGCTTTGGTCCAAGAATATTCAGTTTGTCATTAGGAAGTGCTGTAATTATTGAATTTACTCTTCAAGGAAAGCCAAAGAAGGAAATAATCTTAGCACAGCGATCATTGGTTATGATGTATGGTGATGCAAGATCAATCTGGAAGCATAGCATACCTTCTCGATTGAAGGATAAAAGCGTTGAAAGAGAAAACAGGATTAGTTTGACTTTTAGGAATGTTGAAAAAGATTTTTTAGTGTCAATATAGCTTTTAGTATCTAATTAAATTAACTGCATCTAGTAGACCTTCTGATTGAAAGCCAATCTTATTTTTTAACTTTAACTAATTTGTCAACTGCTGATTTCAAATAATCGGGGGCAAGATGCGCATAAATTTGAGTAGTCTGAACATCAGAATGACCTAAAAGTTTTGACACAGTATAAATATTCTCACCACCCATAACCAATTGGCTTGCAAAAGTATGTCTGAGTTTGTGAATATCGCCTTTTAATCCAAGATCATTTAATGCTTTTTTTAGTTTATGGTAGGGTTTATCGGGATGAATTTTCGAACCATTTTTAAGTGTGAATACATATTCTGAATTTTTGCCTCTTTGCTTTTTTATAATTTCAAGAGCTTCATCATTTAGAGGTATCACTCTTGATTCACCTGTTTTAGTTTGCCAGGTTGCTGAGGAAATTATTGTGATACTTGGAGGAGTTCCTTCAAGATTAACATTATTCCATTTGAGGTTTATCCATTCACCTTTTCTCAGCCCTGTATGGAATATAAACTTTAAAGGTTCGACCCAATATTCATCCAGTTGTGACCAGATCTTCTCAAGTTCTTCATCAGTAAAATACTCTACCATTTTCTTTCCATTTAATCTGAAGCGTTTGGTTCCTTTTACTGGATTATTGGAGAGATAGCCTTCTTTAATACCATAATTAAAAAGTTGAGCAAGAATAGTTCTTAATCCATTAACAGTTTTAGGCTCCCACTTTTTCCCATTGGTAATTTCATTCTCAAGAAAATAATTGAAACCCTCTTCTATGTAGTTAGTTTTAATAGTAGCAACGTTTAGTGAAGGGCCAGGAAAAAATTTTTCCATATACTCAACATACTTATCAAGATAATTTTGATATCTTTTAAGTGATGAAGGTCTAATCTGATTCCTCTTAGAGGATAGAAAATTGTGACATAGATCTTTAAGTGAAATTATATTGTCGGGTTGAGTTAATAAATCAAACTGGCCGAGATATAATTTTGCTTCAGTTTCTCGGAAGAGTTCTTCAGCTCTCTTCTTGTTGGTTCCAACTGTTGGACGACGTCTCTTCCCATTTACTTTGTAATCTAAGAAGTACGTTATACCCTTTTCATCTTCTTTAGAACGCAGCGTTACTTTAGGTACAGCCATAATAATTCCTTTATTCTTAATAACAATTTAAGAAAAATGGCACAAATCTGGCGCATTCTATTTTGCCAGACTTGTTAACTCATTTAATTATATGGAATTATAAGGAATGTGCGGAGAGGGAGGGATTCGAACCCTCGGTACCGGTTTACCCAGTACGGCGGTTTAGCAAACCGCTACCTTAAGCCACTCGGCCACCTCTCCATAAATAATCAATATTTCAAATTTAAGTAGA
>Ga0172368_10005403_pt1 | contig 14272 bp, 12 predicted proteins | sample Lak11m_FD_114540 | JGI IMG/M metagenome (GOLD analysis project Ga0172368, IMG submission 114540) | Freshwater microbial communities from Kabuno Bay, South-Kivu, Congo - kab_022012_11m | ecosystem: Environmental > Aquatic > Freshwater > Lake | place: Democratic Republic of the Congo: South-Kivu...
TTCAGAAATCTCCGTTATCATTTCCATCTGATTTTGTGACAACTTCCCATAGGTCTTAAGATCAAGAACCTGTTTCAATCCCTTTATATTTTCAATCAGGGTATTCTGATACTTAATGGCGATGGGGATTATATGATTACCAGCCAGGTCGCCCAATATGCGTGATTCAATCTGGATTTTTTTGGTATAGTTTTCCAGCCGGATCTCGTACCTTGCCCTCAATTCCCTTTCAGTCAAAACATTGCACTCTTTAAAGACGGCAACCGACTTTTTCGAAACCATGGCCTTTAAGGCCACGGGTGTGGTTGCAAGATTTGACAAACCCCTTTTTGAAGCTTCCCTGACCCATTCATGGCTGTAATTGTTTCCCTCAAACCTTATTTTTTTTGATTCTTTGATATACCGCTGTAACACACGAAAGATCGCAACTTCTTTTCGGACCTTTTTCAACATCAGTTCATCCACCTCCTTCTTAAAGATGCTTAGCTGATTGGCTACGATCATATTCAAAACGGTCATGGGGGGAGAACACGACTGGAATGATCCTACAGCGCGGAACTCGAATTTGTTCCCGGTAAACGCAAAAGGAGAAGTACGATTCCGGTCTGTGTTATCCAGTAAAATTTCCGGAATCTTTGGGAAGTCTTTAAGAAGGCCATTTTCATTATCCGTAATGATCTTAACGTTTTTCCCTGCTTTTTCAATCGCATCAAGCATCTTTGTCAACTGGGTACCAATAAAGACGGAAATGATTGCGGGAGGAGCTTCATTTGCGCCCAGCCGGTGATCATTTCCAGGAGAAGCAATAATGGCCCTTATCAGATCTGCATTATCATGAACAGCCTTGATAATATTTACAAGGAAAGTAAGGAATCTTAAATTTGAACCTGGTGTCTTACCGGGGGTCAGCAAGTTTTCCCTGTCATTAGTCATCAACGACCAGTTATTGTGCTTTCCTGAACCATTCACCCCACTGTATGGCTTTTCATGTAACAAGATAGAAAAATCATGCCGTTTGGCTATTTTATCCAGTATATGCATCAGAAGCTGATTGTGATCAACGGAAAGGTTGGCTTCCTCGAAAACTGGGGCACATTCAAACTGATTGGGCGCCACTTCATTATGACGGGTTTTTACCGGTATTCCCAGCCGGTGAGCCTCAAGTTCAAACTCCTGCATGAAGCCCATTACCCGTTGTGGGATTGTTCCGAAATAATGATCTTCCAGCTGCTGGTCTTTAGCGGAGGAGTGTCCGAAAAGAGTTCTCCCGGTTAGTACCAGGTCAGGCCGTGCCTGGAACAGTGCAAAATCCACCAGGAAGTATTCCTGCTCCCATCCAAGAGTCGCAAAGACCTTGGTTATATCCTTATCAAAATACCGGCAAACATCAACAGCCGCTTTATCGATGGCATATAATGCTTTGAGTAATGGAGTCTTAAAATCAAGCGCTTCACCGGTATAGGAAACAAATACCGTAGGAATACATAAGGTTTTATCCATTATAAATGCGGGAGAAGTAGGATCCCAGGCAGTATAACCTCTCGCTTCAAATGTGCTTCTTATGCCACCGCTTGGAAAACTTGAAGCATCCGGTTCTTGCTGTGAAAGTTCACTACCTCTGAATTTTTCAATTCCTTTTCCTCCTTCAATAGGATCTACAAAAGCATCGTGTTTTTCAGCAGTTGCGCCAGTCAGTGGAAGGAACCAGTGTGTATAATGTGTTGCTCCCTTACTGATGGCCCACGATTTAATCCCTGCCGCAACCTGGTCGGAAATCTTGCGATCAATTTTTTCGCCTTTTTCTATGGAGTTCATCACCTGTTGAAAAGCTTCCTCGGTAAGGTATTCTCTCATAGCGACTTGGTTGAATGTCAATTCACCAAAGTATTCAGATGCTTTTTCGACGGGAAACTGAACGGATTTCCTTTCCCGTGTCATGGCAATTTTAAGGGCTTTAAACCTTAAATTATCCATCGTCTATCGATTTTTATATGATGGTTATTTTTATTTATTTGGTCCTGTCGGTGACCAGGTGAAACCGCTTTTTTGATTTTCGAAAAATCAGAAGTCCTGCAAAAGTAATCATTCCATTTACAATTAGGAGTTCAAACCCAAATTTATAGCCATTGAAAAGGTATTCGGAGGAGTCGCTTAAAAAGTAGCAAATCACCGGAGATATCAATGCGATCCACGGGACAAACTTATCCTTCACATCAAAACGGGTAAAAAGGCCAAAAGCATACAATCCAAGTAAAGGACCATATGTATAACCGGCTATGGTAAAAAGTTTATCAATGACAGCCCGGTCATTAATTGCCCTGAAAATTATGATTACTATCAGCAACACAACAGCAAAAGAACAATGAACCATGTAACGTATCTTCTCTTTTTGTCTTTCTGATAAATTAGTTTTTTTATTCATTCCCAGAAAATCGATACTAAAGGATGTTGTAAGGGAAGTGAGCGCTCCATCAGCGCTGGGATATGCCGCCGAAATCAAACCAATCAAAAAGATAATCCCGGCCATGGGACTTAAATAGTTGATCGCGATCATCGGGAACAAATCATCTGACCTTGACGGTATGGTAATGTTTTCGTGGGCAGCAAAAATGAATAGGATTACCCCAAGGAAAAGAAAAAGAAAATTTGCAAACACCAGTGATATACTGAATGAAAACATATTTTTCTGGGCATCTTTCAGAGATCTGCAACTAAGGTTCTTCTGCATCATCTCCTGATCGAGTCCTGTCATAACTATGGCAATAAATGCCCCACTCAGTAACTGTTTTATTATAAATCGTTTGTCGGTCCAATCTGTGAATACCATTTTGGAATAGGGTCCATCCAGTACTGCATTGAAAACACTGGTAAAATCGGTCCCCATCTGACGGATGATAAGAATTATTGACAGAACAAGGGCCGCTAACATAAATGTAGTTTGAACTGTATCCGTCCAGATGATCGTTTTAATCCCGCCTTTAAAGGTATACAACAGTATAAGGATAATAAAAATCAGAACTGTTACTGCAAAAGGAATATTCCATGAATCGAAAACAAAAACCTGAAGCACGTTCACAACAAGAAACATCCTGAAAGATGCCCCGATAGTCCGCGAGAGAATAAAATAAAACGATCCGGTTTTATACGACCAGAAACCAAAACGTGACTCCAGGTATGAATAAATGGATGTAAGATTCAGTTTGTAGTACAATGGCATTAAGACCGTTGCAATGACAAAATAACCAAAAAGGTAACCAACGACCACCATCATATAAGAAAATTGCGTGGTACCCACCCAACCGGGAACCGACATGAAAGTGACACCGGAGAGGGAAGCGCCGATCATGCCATAGGCAACCACATACCAGGGCGAATTCTTATTCCCAATAAAAAATGCCCGGTTTGTGGCTCTTCTTGCAGTGATCCATGTTATCAGGAATAAAATAAGGGTATAGACGAGAAAGCAGAAAAATATCAGGGATGGGTTCATAGTTCCTTTGCAAATGAGATCAGGTCGGGGTAAGAAAAATCGATGACTTTATGACCACGCCTGGTTGCATCAACATCAGTTGATATAAATACCGTGGTCATGTCACTGCGGCGACCAAAAACCATATCCGATACCGAATCACCAGCCATGATGGATTTTTTCATTCGTATGTCCGGAAAATCCTTCCGGGCTTTTAAGGCCATTCCGACATTTGGTTTTCTTAAAAAAGAACCTTCCTTTTTCAGATGCGGACTATAATAAATTTTATCAATTCTTCCACCTTCCGCATTGATTACACCGGTCATCTTTTCATGAATTTCATCCAGGTTTTTTTCCGACATCAGATTTTTACCTATCCCTTGCTGGTTACTTACCATGACAATCCTGCCGAAAATTACGGAGAAGATCTTAATAGCGTCAAGAACTCCCGGCAGAAATTCGAACTGCTCCCATGTTTTTATATAATCTCCGGCCAGTCGTTTGTTGATCACTCCATCGCGATCAAGAAACAGTGTCCAGGACTTATTTATTTTCAAATCTGCCAAAATCATGTTGGGCTTTATTAAAATCCTCGGGGATACCTATGTCGATAAAGTATCCATCCGACGGAAATCCAAAGAACCTTGCAGTAGAATAAAACTTCTCGAAGCAATCTTTTTCAATGGAAAATTTTCCCCTGAAAAAGGGGTCCATCAGAAATGTCTTATTTATAACATAGACACCTCCATTGATATAACCAGGCCCCGGGGCTTTGTCTTTCTCTGAAAAACCGGTAATCCTGTGATTCCTATTAAGTATGACCCGGCCAAACCGGTCTGTCTGTTCCAGTTTCCTTAATCCGATTGTGATATCTGCTTTCTTTTTATGGTGTTTCTCTGCGAATGACCGCAGATCAAGATGAAAGATGCTATCGCCATTCAAAACATATGCCCAATCTGATTTGATTTTCCAGAATGAAAACCGGATACCGCCACCGGTGCCCAGTGGTTCTTCTTCGACTGCATAATCAATTTCCACCGATCTGTACCGTTTCCTGAAATGGTTGATGATTACATCCCGTTTGTAACCAATGGAAAGAACAACATTACGTACTCCTTGTGTAATAAGGTAGTCAAGCTGATATTCCAGGAAAGGCCGGTAATTGATAAGCGCCATGGATTTGGGAACATCCCGGACAACCGGTTGAAGCCGCGTTCCAAATCCACCTGCAAGTATAATTGCTTCCAAGGATTAATCTTCTTTTGGAAAAAGGGAGGATTCAACCAGTTCACAGATGATATGACCGATCATGATGTGTGACTCCTGGATACGTGGCGTGTCTGAAGAAGGAACGTTAATCAGGAAATCACACAAATTGCGCATTTTACCTCCACTTTCACCTGTCATCCCTACCGTAATCACACCCATTTCACGTGCTACTTCAAGAGCCCGGATGATATTCCTGGAATTCCCCGAAGTTGAAATACAAAAAAGAATGTCGCCTGACTGGGCTATTCCCTTTAAAAGTCGTGCATAAACCTCTTCAAACGAGTAGTCGTTAGCCACTGCCGTAAGATATGAGGTATTGACATGCAGCGCCTCTGCAGGCAGGGGAAGACGGTCATAATAAAATCTACCCGAAAATTCAGCGGCAAGATGCTGTGCATCGGCAGCGCTTCCGCCATTCCCACAGAAAAAGACTTTATTACCCATACAGAATGCTTCCGTGCAGATCTGTGCGACATCATCTATTACCTGTATCAAATTTACATCCGATAAGATAAGTTTCTTTGTCTCGATCGACTGCTTGATGGCCTCTTTTATTCGCATGGCTGAATATTTATGAAATATGGCTATTATTATAATGTCAAAACTTATCCCAATGAACGATATCTTCCAGTTTCTTTCTGACCAGATGTCTTGAAAGATCTACATTTCTTTCATCCGGGTAGCCCAGGGGCAGTAAAACAACCGGTTCAATACCTCCAGGTAGATTTAATATCTCGCGGCATTTTTGCATATCAAAGTTACAAACCCAGCATGTCCCCAATCCTTGTTCCACAGCCGCCAGTGTCATATGGTCGACAATGATCGAAACATCAATATCGGTATGGTCTTTCCCATCCGATCGTTTCCATGCAGTATGATGATCACCACAGACGACAAGGATAACAGGCGCCTGAAGGAACCAGGGCCGGTTATAGGTTGTACCAAGCGCTTTTCGTGTATCTTCATCCCTGATGACAATGATGTGACAGGGTTGGAAATTGGCAGCCGAGGGCGCTATGCGACCCGTTTCAAGGATGTAATTAAGTTTTTCCTCTTCAACCGTCTGGTCAAGGTATTTTCGAACCGAATAACGTTTGCAGGCCAAGTCGTAGAAAGTAGTCATGACGTTAGTTGTTATTGAAAGTTACCAGGTAATCTAATCATCAGGTCATTAAGTCATTGGTTGTAAGTACTTTATATCGTCCAGGTGGATAATCCTTTTGTCGTAAACTCATATCGTTTAGTCTGTCCGCCAAATCTTTTCAGCGAGTCGATAACATCTGAACGGGAATTCCCCGGGCAATAGAAAAAGATAAATCCTCCTCCTCCGGCGCCCGAAATTTTTCCCCCTGTGGCTCCGTTCTTAATCGCAGTCTCGTAAATTTCATCAATAAAAGGATTTGAAATTCCATCGGCCATTTTTTTCTTGTTTTTCCATCCAAAATCAAGGATCTCTCCAATTTTATCCAACTCGCCACGAAGTAATGCTTCTTTCATCATCACAGCCTGCTCTTTTAACCGATGCATGGCTTCCAATGACCTTTCATTCTTTGCCACCACATTTTTTGTCTGTTGCTCAATGATGCTTGATGACAGACGGCTTGTTTCGGTATGAAAAAGAATAAGATTATGTGAAAGCTCATCCAGATATTTTTCCGGGATCCTGAGAGGATTGACAATGACCTTGTCATCTTTTGAAAATTCCATAAAGTTCACCCCACCGAATGTTGCAGCATACTGATCCTGTTTTCCACCTGCCATTTTAAGGTCGATCCTTTCAATTTCAAAAGCAAGATGCGCCAGATCGTATTCTCCCATCGGGAGATTCAGCCATTCGGAAAAAGCGCCGAGAATAGCCACCACCAACGTAGATGAAGTTCCAAGACCGGAACCGGGAGGTGCATCAACATAAGTCGAAAGTTCGAATGACAACGCGTGACCGGCATAATCCTTTACAACGCGGTTGTAGATTCCTTTATGAAGTTCGAGTTTACCATCAAGTGAAAGTTGAGGAGTACTACTAAATGAATATTTTTCTTGTTTATCGAGTGATTTCAAAATTATCATCCCGTCGGTTCTCGGTTCAATACTGGCCCATGCATACATGCTGATGGTCGCATTCAGAATATTTCCACCATAAATTTCAGAATATGGGGCGACATCTGTTCCGCCACCGGCGAGTCCAAGACGTAAAGGAGCTTTACTACGTATTATCATAACTCAACAAGTTTATCAATACATTGAACCATTCTTTCCCATGAATATTTTGATTTCTCAAGCTCTGCATTTCTCGAAAATTCATCTTCCCTGTTTTCATCAAAAAATTTCAATATAGCGTTTGCAATCTCAGTCGCCTCGGGTTGTACCACATAACCAACCCTGTTGTGCGGGATAGTTTCAGAGAGGCCGCCAACATCGGTAACGATCATCGGTTTATTGAAATGATAAGCAATTTGAGTGACCCCGCTTTGCGTGGCATTTTTGTATGGCTGAACGACTACGTCAGCCGCGCAAAAATAATTAACGACCTGGGAGTCGGGAATGAAATCATTACTCATTATGACCCGATCATTAAGGTTGTTCTTTTCAATGATTTCCATGTAGGGCTCAGGATCACAGTAAAATTCTCCGGCAACAATAAGTTTCAGTGGTCTATCGCAAAAGCGTTCGTCGGCAAAAGCCTTCAGTAATAGGTCCAATCCTTTATAATCGCGGATAAATCCAAAAAATAGAATATAGTGAATGGATGGATCCAGGTTTAGTTTTTGTAAAGCGTCTATTTTCAATAGTGGTGTACCGAAATTATCATACAATGGATGACTACAGTACAATTTCGGTTTGGTTTTATCAAATATTTCTATTTCATTTAATACGGACTTAGACATAGCAATAAAGCCATCGACACATTTAATCCAATATTTAATTAACGGTACATCACCGGGACGCTGTTCATGAGGTATCAGATTATCGACTATGGAGATGATTTTTGAATGATGGTTTTTTTTAATAATCCGGCAGATCGTTCCAAGACAAGGCGCCATGAATGGAATCCAGAATTTGACAATTACCAGATCAGGTTTCTGGCGTTTGAGCTCTTTCCCTACCTTGTACCAGTTAAGCGGGTTGATACTGTTTACCTTGATATAGATCGGGAGATTCCCGGGCGCCGGGTCGGAAGAATACTGTGTTTTTCCGGGAAACAGAATGGAAGGATATTGCAAACGGAAGGTATATATATAGGCGTCATCACCCTTCGATCGGAACTCCCTGATCAGCCTTTCGTTGAAAGTGGCCAATCCCCCCCTTAACGGGTGAGCTGAGCCGATAAGTACGATTTTTCTTTGACCGGACATTTTCACCATTCAGGCTTTGGGAAGTGTGAAGTAAAATGTACTTCCAATCCCTCTTTCACTTTCAACGCGAAGGACTCCACCATTTTTTTCGATAAACTCTTTACAAAGGATCAATCCCAGTCCCGTACCTTTTTCATTGGCAGTGCCTCTCGTAGTATATCCCTGGTCAAGATGAAAAAGTTTTTCAAAAGTATCCGGTGTCATTCCCACTCCGTCGTCCTTGATAACAATTTCGATATTTTTGTCCAAGTCACTTGTTTCAATTGTCACATTCCCACCAGGCGCTGTATATTTAACGGCATTTGAAACAAGATTTCTCAATACTGTTTTGATCATATTCTTATCCGCGAAAACCTCTTTCTCAGGAGATGGTTTAAATTCAAGACTGATCTGCTTTTCATGGGCATAGATCTGATAGAATTGACTAACTTCACGGATAATGTTGTCTATGGTAAATTTTTCCGGTTCAGGTTTCAGCCGACCGGTCTGCATCCGTGCCCATTGAAGCAGGTTATCAAGCAGTTTGAGATAATTTTTGGAGAGGTCGGATAAACTTTCCAGGATTTCAGTCTGCTGGGTTGGGGTTAACAGGTCCAGGTCTGTTTTCAAAACCTCTGAAAGAGATATAAGTGTTGTAATTGGACTTCTTAAGTCGTGTGCAATGATGGAAAAAAATTTATCCTTTGTAGCATTCAAATCAAGGAGTTCTTTTTTTTGACGCTCAAGCTCCTCTTTCTGTTTTAAAATCTTATGGTTTTGATTAGCAAGTTGTTCTTCAGCAATATTCATATCCCTCAACCGGCCGACAAGGGCTTTAAGAATTCCTTTAACGACAGTACTTTCATTTTTGGTTATTTCATAAAAGATATCCTGATGGAAGAGGAATAACCGGGTTGCAAGAAGCGCTGTTACGGTTGCCGATCTTTCCTTCCGGTCGATTAAATAATATTTTCCAAAGACGTCTCCTTTTTTCAGGATGGAGAAGATATGATCCTCATCATGCACTTTTACCCGTCCTTCAATCATGATGTACATAGAGTCGCCCATTTCGCCTTTAAGGACAATGTTGTCACCCTCGGGCACTTCGATTTCGATGAGGTTTTCAGCAATCTGATATAACAAATAATCGGGAGATTCTGAAAAGATTGAGACCTCCTTTAAAAAGTGGACACGCTGGGATATTTCCATAAAATAATACTAATACGATTAATGGGTTATTATTCGAATCCCATTTGTTTCTCGATCAGGTAGTGGTTACGATCAAATGAGTTCCTGGATATTAACTCTCCTAAAAAACCTGCAACAAACAGCTGTGTACCAAGGATCATCGCGAGTATACCAAAATAAAATAAGGGCCTGTCTGTCATTTTAAACGCCTGGAAGACAAATTTTTCATAGGCTAAATACCCGGCAATGATAAAACCCGTAATAAAAATAAGGGTTCCCCACAGGCCAAAGAAATGCATAGGTCTTTTTCCGAAACGGGAAGTGAAAGTTATGGTCAGTAAATCGAGATATCCTTTGTAGAACCTGTCTATTCCAAATTTCGATTTTCCGAATTTACGTTTCTGATGAACGACCACCTTCTCTGCGATCCTTGTGAATCCTGCCCACTTTGCAAGGAATGGGATATACCGGTGCATCTCGCCATAAACCTCGATACTTTTAACGACCGACTTTTTATATGCCTTTAAACCACAATTAAAATCATGCAGTTTGATGCCCGACATACGCCGGGCAGACCAATTGTAAAACTTTGTTGGAATTGTTTTCGAAACAGGATCATGCCGTTTCTTTTTCCATCCGGAAACGAGGTCATATCCTTCCTGATTTATCAGTCTGTACATCTCTGGAATTTCATCCGGACTATCCTGCAAATCTGCATCCATGGTGAAAATGACCTCTCCCTCTGCTGCATTAAAACCAACATTCAGGGCGGCAGATTTACCATAATTCCGGCGGAACTTAATGCCTTTGACATAGGGGTTGTTAAGTCTCAACTCTTCAATAACCCTCCATGAATCATCTCTACTACCGTCATCAATATAAATTATTTCATAGGAAAAATTGTTTTCCTTCATTACACGTTCGATCCAGGACGTAAGATCGGATAATGATTCTTCCTCGTTCAGTAGCGGAATTACAATAGAAATGTTCATTCAAAGAAATATTATGCAACAGGCATTGCGGTTTTATCCTCTTTTTTAAGAAACAATCCGATGATCAGAGCAATGATGGCGGAAATCAAAATATTAGCAACCAATCCCCAGATCGCAAGAAATGGAGGAGACATAAACCTTGCACTTATGGCAAGCGCTTGTTCAACCTGTTCATCTGTCATGTTCTGGTTTGCATTTACCATCTGTTCACGCGACTGTTCCAAAAGTTCCTGGGTAAAACCCGGATGGATGAATTGTGCGAAAAAGAACATATAGATGGCAGAAAGAATACCGGCGAACAAACCAAGTAAAAAACAACTGCTAAAGGCTTTTCCATAGGTCATAAAACCATTCAGATATTTTTTACGGTATTCCAGGGATCCGTACACCATTCCACCAATGATGAAAATATAACTGATATATCCAAACACTTTATTCATGTGCAGGTTGGCAAGATATAGCACGAGAGAATATACGATCATGACAATACCCGTTATCAATCCGTATATTAAAGTGTGCTGGCTTAGGGAACGAGGTTTTTCTTCCATAATTCTTTTGTTTAAGTTCATAATAGGCAAACATACGAAAAAAAACAGGAATTCAATGCCGGCGAGCTATATAAAAATAGTATTTTTGCAGCGGGTAAGTCTTATACGACCAGCTCCCATCAAACTCCCCCAGGTTCGGAAGGAAGCAAGGGTAAGAGGGTCGAGCGGTGCGATATAATGTACTTACCCATTTTTTGATTTACGATCAACCGTGATTTGTAAAGCTAAAATCGTAAATTATAAATGTTATTAAAGATACATCCGGAGAATCCAGGTGAAAGGCATTTGAAAATCATCCTTGAATGTCTTAAAGATGGCGGTGTGATAATCTATCCGACTGATACGGTTTATGGCCTGGGTTGTGACATTACAAAGATCCGGGCAGTCGACCGGGTTGCACAGATCAAAGGGATCAAACGGCAAAAAGCAAACTTCTCTTTTATCTGTCATAGTCTTAGTCAGCTGTCGGATTTCACCCATCCCATCCCAAATTATACATTCAAGATAATGCGAAGGGCATTACCCGGTCCATATACATTCATCCTGAATGCAAACAACAATGTCCCTCATTTTTTCCAGAGTAATAAAAAAACCATCGGTATCCGTATTCCCGATCACAAGATACCCATTCAGATTGTAGAGAAGCTTGGTAACCCGATCATGACCACCTCTATTCACAATGAAGATGAGATTGTAGAATATTTAACGGATCCGGAACTTATTTATGAAAAATTTCACAAGGTGGTCGATATTGTGATCGATTCCGGACATTCCGGAAATATTCCGTCGACAGTGATAGATTGTACCGGTGACGGGCTCATCATCGTTCGCCAGGGAAAAGGTAATTGGGAAGAGATCATCTAATTTTATGGAAATATTTCGTTTGGACTTTACGAAAAAACTGTATCTTTGCACCCTCAATTTTCACAGGTCGATTCGCTAGCTCAGCAGGTAGAGCATCGCCCTTTTAAGGCGGGGGTCCTGGGTTCGAATCCCAGGCGGATCACTCTAATACATTGATTGCCACATATTTAAAAGAGCTCAGAAGGAGTTCTTTTTTTATGCCCGAAAAAGGTCTTGATTAGTATCAGGTGCCATCTTCAATTTCCTTATTTTTCCTTTGTTGCAATTGTTTCGCATTTTGACGTGTCACTATTTTTCTGCCGGATTTTGCTTCAATCGCCTTCCGTGTATTTCCTGCGATGGTTCCACCCTGTTTTGCAATTTTCCGATTGTTTTCTAAACCTACCGGTTTCTTTTCTTTTGAAATTTCAGTAGTCGAAGCCTCTGCCAGCATGTTTAAAACCAATTCAAGGTTCGACATATGGTCCCGAAGGTTTTCCTTTTTAAGTTCCTTGAATGCTTTATACTGTTTTGTAGTAAATCCACTCCATGCCCTGGTGATGTCATCGGTAAGGATTGCAAACTCCTGCCCTTTTTTCACACCCCTGTTTTCCCATTCATCAGTCAATTCCTTGCGGACTTCAATACTTTTAAGCCGTTGGTTGATCCATTCTTTTGAATAACCTTTTCGGAGATAAGTCTCCATCAAACGATCAATGCCTATTTCGGGATCTTCAATTTCGTCAATCCTTTCACTTCCGACACGCGCCAGCCAAATTTTGAAAGGCTCAGCCTTGGGTGAGGGAACTGACTGTATCAACCTGAAGAGCTGCTCAGTATCAGCAACATCTGTAATCCGCATTTTCCCGTCAGCAGCTGGCATTTTCAAACCGTTACAATTTGTAACGGTTTCGTTCCCCTCCGCTAAAAGTCTCTTTTTCAATACCCTCCAATAGATTTGTGGATTTTCACTATCAGAAAGAATACCAACCACATCCACTATAGAGAAATACCATTTCTCTTTTTCAATGTCCCAATGACATCTTACTTGCTTTTGGTTGAATAACTTTATTGCCGTTTCCCTGGTCATTTGAATTCCTTATCAACGATTGATCAAATTCAGTATCTGATCTACAAAGATATCAATTAATAATTCTGTGGGAAAAAGGATCGACGGATGAAAACTTGACAATCATCACGATTTTCCAAGAACGTTCCATAATACCTGAAGGCAAATTCAGTAAGGTGGACGTCGCCGTCGGCGACTACTATGACCTTAAATGGAAATGACCGGTAAAGATCACCTGAGGAATGCTGGCCTACCTTCAGCCGGTTAAGGTTCTTCCGCCAGAGTTTGACAGAGATAGCCCAGGCCTGGGCTATCTCTGTCAATTCCTGATATCAATCGGGAAAATCAACTTTAAACTCACATTTCTCCCCATATCATAGATCCCTGATCTGCCGTAGGGATTGTTCGGATAAGGCTCAAAATATTTCAATCTGCTTAAGTGCGACTGGTATGCAATGTTAAAAATATTGCTTACAGCGAGATGAATGCTGCACAACAACTTACCGTTTTTCTTAATCAGATCGCCGCCAATACCGGCATCAAAAAGGGTATAACCTGGTGTAGTTGTTTCTGTATTATCCGCAAGATAAACCCTACCCTGTGCGGCATAATATTCCATGGCGATCCTTGCATATAATGAAGAAATGTGTTTGATTCCTTTGTCAAATTCCACGCGGAGTTCTGTATGGATATGTATGGGTGGAATGAAAGGCAGGTACTTTGAGCTATCCGTTATTATTATCCCATTGCCTCCTTTGTTGATCCCATAGACTACGGAAATGGAATTCTCAAAATGCATCCACCTAAAAAAGTGAATATCCAGGTTCGCTTCCCCGCCATACAGAACAGCTTTCGATTGCTGAAACTTGAATGTCTGGTTTCCCTTTACGATAATTGAATCCTGTCCATTTTTATTCAATACTTTCTGGTTGAAGATATAATTGGAAATATCAGTGTAAAATGCCTCTATGCTGGCAATGACAGGTTTTGAGTTATAAAACACACCAAGATCCCCCTGAAGACTGAATTCAGGCCTGAAGTCAGGGTTGCCGATCTGGTACATGTTTGTTCCAGGATGAACTCCGTTGGCAGATATTTCTGAAATATTGGGTGCTCTGTAACCACGGGCGAGATTTGCCTTTATTCCAAAATTTTTAGTGACATTATAGGTTACTCCTGCACTGGCGGAAATACCCGAAAAAGTATGTTTAAAATCAGAAAATTTCTTTTCAGCACCGGATGTGTCAGGCGGAAATACCTGCATGTCAAACCCGGTTGTCGGATCAGGCCGGGTAAACATCTGATCATTGCTAAAAAAACGCATATCATACCTGGCCCCGGCAGTAAAGTCAAGTTTATCAATTGATTTCTTTACCAGGAGGAAAAATCCCAAATCAAATTCACGGTAATCCGGAATGATGAATTCAGTTCCCTTGTTAGAATTGATCTGATACATTCCATTGATACCCGGGGTAATTTCCCATCCCTTCAAATCCGGAAGTGAATATTTTACATCATATGTTATTGTATTCAAATGCAGATCCAGACCTGGTGTCGATGAA
>Ga0172368_10005406_pt1 | contig 14268 bp, 14 predicted proteins | sample Lak11m_FD_114540 | JGI IMG/M metagenome (GOLD analysis project Ga0172368, IMG submission 114540) | Freshwater microbial communities from Kabuno Bay, South-Kivu, Congo - kab_022012_11m | ecosystem: Environmental > Aquatic > Freshwater > Lake | place: Democratic Republic of the Congo: South-Kivu...
CTCGATCTCCCGAAGCTTCAGGATGATCTGCTCGGGAGAGAATTTCTTTCTTGCCATGACTGACCCCTTTCTGTTACCATCATTCTATCACAAAAAGTGGATCAACTTTTGGGGGCAAGGTCATTCTTTAACTCCGCGAAGGTCGTATTCCCCGTTTTTGGACAGGAATTTATTCTTTTGCATATTTTTTAGGAAAAATGGCGTATCGAGATCAACATAATCAAAGGATCTTAATCCTGCCGCAAGATGCGCTGAGCACGTCATGGCAAGGCTGGTTTCCATCATGCCGCCGATCATCAGGCCGATGTGATGCGCCTTGGCAAGCGAGGCGATCTCTGCTGACTGAAGAAGTCCGCTTTTCATTAATTTAATATTGATCACATCGCAGGCTTTTTCTTTGATCGCCCAAAGAGCGTCCGCCATGTTTTTGACGCTTTCATCCGCGCAAACCTTCGTTTTGGAAAGGCGGGTGACTTTTTTTAGCCCTTCTTTATCCTCTCTTGGGACAGGCTGTTCGATGAGATCAGGAACGATGCCGTGCTTTTCCAGCTCTTTAAGGAATTGCAAGGTTTGTTTTGCGCTGTAGCCTTGATTGGCGTCGAGATAGAGCTTTGATCTTTTAGCGATTTTAGAAACAGCGATCACGCGTTTTAAATCTTGATCCATGTTCCGGCCGATCTTGATCTTGAACGCCCTGAACCCTTGTTTGTAGAAATCGCTGGTCTTTTTTTGAGTGTTTTCGAGATCATCGATCACGATCGTAATGTCGGTGCGAAGTTTTACAGGTTTGTTGCCAAAAAAACGCCAAAGCGGGATCTTCAGCGTGCGTGTCAAGGCATCCAAGATCGCCATTTCAATGGCGGCCAAAGCGGATTTATTATCCGGCAATTCTTGATGAAGCATGGCGGAAATATTTAAATATTCCGTCACGCTGTGCCTGCAGAGCTTTTGTCCGTATTTGGTAAGGTTCTTTTGTGTTGTGGAGAGCGTCTCGCCGGTGATATGCGTTGCCACGGCCGCTTCACCAAAACCCGTGACACTATTCTTTAATTTGATCTTAAAAAGAAGATTATCCAGCGTATCGTGCTGGCCGATGGCTATGCGAAAGGGTTGATTTAAAAGCGCTTTGAGCGGCAGTACCTCGCAGGAAGTGATCTGCGCTGCGTCTTGTCGGATCGTCGATGTCATTTTAATTATTGTGTTACCGGCTTTGGTTTAAAAGTTCTCTGTTAAGCGGCTTGGGTTTTTTCCATCCACTTGGGGCCGTTCATGACCCGCGCCACCAGCATCCCGCTCACGTTATCCCCCACCACATTGATCATAGTGGCCGGCGGGTCGACCAAGGTTCCCAACATCGTGATGATCGGCATGGCCTCGATCGGCAAACCAAAAACCGTAATGATCAACAGTTCGCCCAGCATCCCGCCGGAAGGAATGCCGCTGATAATGGTCCCGCAAAGAAGCGCGACAACAACAACCTAAATGATGGTTTGCGCGCCGGAAAAAGGAATTCCAAAGATCCCAAACAATAGCGCCATTTTCATGACCGCGGCCAGCGATGAGCCGTCGCTATGAATGGAGGCGCCGATATTGACCACAACTTCCCGGATATCCTCGGGCATGCCGATCCTTTTGGCCGCTTCCAGATTGACCGGGAGTGTTGCCAGTCCGCTTCCTGTTCCCCACGCCGTTAATGCCGGCGGTAAAATATTGGGCCAAAAAATTTTGACGCCTTTGATCCCGGCCGAAAGCCAGACATAAAAGGTAAAGACAACTAAAAAATACGCGATTGAAAGTGGATAATAAAGCACGGTGGCCTGCAAATAAGAACCAAAGAGTTTGGGGCCAAAAACCCCAACCAGATACGCAAAATAAGCGCCTAACCCAACCGGCGCGTACAGCATGATGTAACCGATCGCTTTGTTCATGACTTCATTTCCGGCGACCAAGAATTTTGCGAATGGTTTGGCCGGCTCACCGACGGAAGATGTTGCCAGGCCGATCAAAAAGGAAAAAAGGATCAAAGCGAAGATATTATTTTTGGAAAACAGGTCCCGGAAATCCGGCACGGTCAATGTCCGCACGAGTTGCTGGCCGATGTCCACGTTTTCTAGCGAAACACTTCGCTCCATGGCGATCTGCAGGCCTTGGGCCGGCGGATAAAGTTTTACGCCGATGACCATGATGAGCGCGGCAATGATCCCGGTCACAACAAAGACCGCGATCATCCAGCCGATGATCTTTCCTAAGCGTTTCATGTCCGACATCTTGGCCACGGTCGCGGAAATGGAAAAAAAGATGAGCGGCACGACGATCGTAAAGAGCAAATTAAGGAAAATATCGCCTAAGGGTTTAAGAACGACCGAGCGCTCTTTGAGGGCTAGGCCGACCAGAGAACCGAAAATGATCGCGCTAAAAAGAATAATGGAAAAACGATAGGATTTGAGAAAAGAATTTTTGGAATGTGTCATTAAACGGCTGTTTTCTTTATCTTTGCCATAAGGATCATCGTAAGGCTGAGAGCGGCTTTAAAAAATTTGCTGCTAACAATATTGATTAATGACCTGGATGAGCTTTTTGGTGCTGACAGGTTTTGCGATAAAAGGATGCCCGCCGATCACATGGCCCCCTTCGTTGATCTCTTCGTTACGCACAACTCCGGTTAAGAAAATAATCGGGGTATTCTCAAGCGCTTTGATCTCTTTGATACTGTTGGCAACGTCCCCGCCCTCGGTATCCGGCATCACAATGTCTAAAAAGATAAGGCTGGGGTTAAACTCCAGCGCGGCCTTGACCGCGTTAAGCCCGCTGTTCTCTATTTTTACCTCAAAATCTCCCGCGTCTTCCAGATTAGATTTTACGAGAGAGGTAAAAGATTTTTCGTCATCGATAATAAGGATCCGTTTTTTTGCCATAATTTATTATACTTAAAAATAAAAATATTTGTTTTTTATTTGTACTGCCTCTTGCGCCATGCCGGAAGTAGAAACGGCGTTTCTTTTTTATACGCAAGATAAGCGTCCTTGAACCGTTCCTCAAGTTCCGGTTCCTCAATGAATTTTATTTCACAGATCAAAAGCAAGGCAATTATGCCGGCGGCCAGAAAGGCGCCGGGCTGATTAAATAAAAATGACCATCCCAGCAGATAAATGAAAAATCCCAGTATCATAGGGTTGCGCACATAGCGGTAAGGCCCGTTCTGAAGGAAATTTTTTGTCGGAACGGCTGGCACGGGTGTCCCCTTACCATAGATCAGCTGCCAAAGCACGGCGGCGCTTACCCACGGGATCCCGACGATAAAACAGATGATCGCTACAACCTTTGAAAAGGTTTTGGGGAAAATAAAACCGTGGTCGGCAAGAATGCCGACAGCAAAAATAAACGCCGGAATACCGATAAGAAAAAGCGTTACACCAAAGACCATCGCGATCACGCGGATCACGACCGCGTGATCTTTCTGGCCCTGCGCGGCCAGCCAATCGACCAATCGTTTGCGAAATTCCATATCATTCCTCCTTTGAACATGTTTGGGTTGCGATCAAATGAACGTTCAGGCCAAAAAAATTTTCAACGATGACATCGCCGGCAGAAACAGGCTGACGGACAACGATCTTTTTTATTTCTGCCATGGCCCCAAAGATCTTTGATCTTGGGATCGGCCTATCGGTCCGGACAGAAAGCATCTTGAGCGAAAGCCCTTGCGTCAATACCGATGAGGTAAAAGAACGCATCGGGTTCTCTATCTCAGAACGCGCGTAAATGGCCCCTTTAGGACATTTGTTGCCGCTTATTTCCGTGACTTTTCCATCGGAAATAGCGACCGACAAACGGCATCCTTTGGGACATTCAATACAGGTAAATTGTTTGATCATATGCCACCGTTTAGATATTGTGCGGCCAGTTTCCCTGCGATCTCGCTATCGCGAGAAACAGAATCTGCCAGGTCGTAGACTTTAAAGGAATTCCCGCAGACAAATAAACCGGGAACTGATGTTGTGTTAAGCGCATCTGATACAGGGCAATTTGTTTTTTTGTCGATGGGCACACCAGCCATTTCGATCAATTCATTTTCCGGGATCAGTCCGACGGAAATCAAAACTGTATCACACTCAAGCGTAAACTCTGAGCCAGCGATCGTATTAAACTGATCATCAACTTTGACAATGTCCACCTTCTCGACACGATCTTTGCCGTAAATACGCGTAATTTTATGATTGAAGTAAAGAGGAATGTTAAAGTCTTCGAGGCATTGCACGACGTTACGGATAAGGCCCCGGCTTTCTTTTTGGATCTCAATGACCGCTTTGACTTCGGCTCCTTCCAGCGTAAAACGACGCGCCATGATGAGCCCGATATCCCCTGAGCCGACGATAACAACTTTTTTTCCAGGAAGAAGCCCTTCGATGTTGATGAGCTTTTGCGCCAGCCCTGCAGAAAAGATACCCGCAGGCCGCGCGCCAGGAATATGGGTCATCTCTCGAGTCTTCTCACGGCAGCCCGTTGCCATGATGAGCGCTTTGGCCTGAATTTGTTCCAGGGCGCCTGGCTTTAAAATTGTAAGGATTTTGTTTTTCGTCAATTTGACAACAAACGAACGCAAGCTGATCTCAATTTCTGGGATGTTCATAATTTCTTTGATGACTTTGTCAGCGTATTCAGGGCCAGTTAAGATTTTTTTAAAATATTCTAATCCGAATCCGGTATGAATACATTGATTAAGAATGCCGCCTAAACGCTGATCTCGTTCGATCAAGAGGATATCTTTCACGCCGTGCCGGTGCGCGGAAATGGCCGCGGCCATGCCAGCCGGCCCGCCGCCTACGATAACAAGATCGCGCTTAATCATGGGTTCTCTCCCCTCGTGCGATTTCAGACCCAGCCCCTTTTTTTGATACTTCGGTTAATTTTTTATGCAAGGCCGCTGACAATATTTTCATGATACGCGTTGTGCAAAATCCACCGTGACAACGGCCTGCTTGGGCACGCGTTCTAAATTTTATACCATCAAGCGTCTTGGCGCCCCGGGCAATGGCATCATTGATCTCTTTGGCAGAAACCATTTCGCATCGGCATACAATATCGCCATAGGACGCGTCTTCTTTAATGAATTTTTTTGTCTTGGACAATGGTGTTTCAAACAAATGAACGGTTCGTTTCCGATGTGAATAAAATGTGCGTTTCTTTATAAATTTAAGGCCGTGGGTTTTCAAAAGATCACAAACCAAAAGCGCAATAGCCGGTGCCGCGGTTAGCCCGGGCGATTGTATCCCAGCGACATTGATAAAGCCCGGCACGCGGTCTTCATGGCGGATAATAAAATCATCCCCTGCCACAGGCCGCAAGCCTGCAAAATAGGCAATAATATCGTTCTCGTTGATCGTTGGGATCATGCGCTGAACGCCTTCAATGACCTTTTTTAGCCCATCGGCAGATGTGGATAAGTCTTCTTTGTCTTGGGTTTCCTGCGCCGTGGGCCCGATCATCGGATTCCCGTCGGCTGTTTTTATAATTAAAACGCCTTTGGATATCTTTGACGGAAGCGGAAACAGTAGGTGTCGCGCCAGATGTTCTCGTTTTTTATCTAAAATGAATTCCTCGCCCTTGCGCGGCTGGATTTTAAAGTCACGAATTCCGAGCATTCTTGCAATATCGTCGGCAAAAAGGCCGGCCGCGTTGACGACATAGCGCGCTTTGAACGCAGAGCGTGAGGTTGTAATTTCAAAGAATGAATTTTTTGGATCAACAGGGTCTCTGCCCTGCACGATTTGCGTGACTTTATTTTGTGTGTAAATTTCAACACCGTTTTTTAAGGCATTTTCTGCCATGTCGTAAACTAAACGATATGGGCTGATGATCCCTGCACTTGGCGCATAAAGCGCCGCGATCGCATCATGCGAAAGATTGGGTTCGTGTTTGCGAAGCCATGGCCGGTGAACGATTTTTAACCCTGGGACGCCAAGTTTGCGGCCTTCTTCTTTTAAGCTGACCAGGCGTGGCAGATCTTCGTCGCTAAATGCAACGACGAGCTCGCCGACTTCTTTAAAGTCAACGCCAAGTTCTTTAGCGATCTGACGGATGAGCTTATTACCTTGAACACAGAGCTTGCCTTTTAGCGACTGAGGAGGATTTTGAGTGCCGGGATGGATAATACCGCTATTTGATTTCGAAACACCAAAGGCCAGTTCTTCTTCTTTTTCAAGAACGGCAACTTTGAGCTGGTAACGTGATAATTCACGCGCAATAGCGGTTCCAGAGACTCCCGCACCGATAATGATAACGTCGTAGACCATATTAATTTGAGGACAGTGTTCGGTTAACAGCCTTTAACCAGCCTTGATAAAGTTCTCTTGCCATACGGACAGGCATGCGCGGGCGAAAGGCTCGATCTTGTTTCCAATATCTTTTTATTTCGTCGGTGTTCTTCCAATATTTAACCGCAAGCCCGGCCAAATAGGCCGCGCCTAAGGATGTTGTTTCGATCACCTTTGGCCGGACAACATTTATCCCAAGGATATTTGATTGGAATTGACACAAGAGGTCGTTCTTAACGGCTCCACCGTCTATTCTAAGATCCTTGATCTTTAATTTGGAATCTTTTTGCATGGCAATAACGACATCTTTTGTTTGATAGCATATGGCTTCAATGGCCGCGCGCACAAAATGACAGCTTGTTGTGCCGCGCGTGAGTCCTTGGATGCTCCCGCGGGCGTCTTGGTCCCAATACGGGGCTCCTAATCCGGCAAGTGCCGGGACAAAATAAACACCGCCGTTATCCTTGATCGATGTTGCCATATTTTGTGATTCTGAAGCGCTTTTTAGGATCTTTAGGCCATCGCGTAACCATTGGATCGCTGCCCCTGCGATAAAGACCGACCCTTCTAAAACATAAGCATGTTTTCCATTGCGATCGCAGCCAAGCGTTGTGATCAGGCCGTGTTTGGATGAAACGCGTTTTTTTCCGGTGTTAAGCAATAAGAAACAACCCGTTCCGTATGTATTCTTGATCATTCCAGGTTCAAAACATGTTTGTCCAAAAAGGGCTGCCTGCTGATCGCCAGCGATACCTGCTATGGGGATCCCTTGCGGCAAGCGGCCATGTTTTACTGTTTTCCCAAAAGATCCCGATGATGGTTGGACATTGGGCAGGATACTTCTTGGAATATGGAGTTTTGTGAGGATTTCTTCATCCCATTGTAAACGGTCAATATTAAAAAGCATGGTGCGCGAGGCATTGGTATGATCTGTGGCATGAACAGCCCCGCCCGTGAGCTTCCAAAGGATCCAGGTGTCTGTTGTGCCGAAAAGAAGCCGCCCTTCCTTTGCTTTTTTTTGAGCACTGGCGACGTTATCAAGGATCCACTCAATTTTTGTTGCGGAAAAATAGGCATCAATGGGAAGCCCTGTTTTTTTCTTGAAGAAGGCAAGTGCGCCTTTTTCTTTTTTCAGCGCATCACATCGGGCAGATGTCCGTCGACACTGCCAGACAATTGCATTATAAATTGGCTTGCCCGTTATTTTATCCCAGGCAACCGTTGTTTCTCGTTGATTTGTAATGCCGATCGCGGCAATTTTTGCTCTAGGGATTCGCTTGAGCACCTTTTGAATACAATGATAGACGCTTATCCAGATCTCTTCAGGGTCATGTTCAACCCAGCCAGGGCACGGAAAATGCTGAGGAAATTCTTCATAGGCGCTTGAGATGATCTTGCCTGACTTGTCATAAATAACAGCCCTGCTTCCGGTTGTTCCTTGATCAATTGCCAGGATATATTTCATTGTATTCATATTAACCGAGTCTTTTTTCAAGCCAGCGCAGGATATCAAAAAATACATCCTCTTTTTCCAAGTCAATCGAAAGCGCGTGATACATATTAGGATACTGGATTATGGTCTTATCTTCAACCCTTAGATTTTTAAAAATATTCTGGCTTGTTTTCATATCCACAAGGAGGTCTCGTTGGCTTAGCAGAAACAGGGTTGGTATTTTTAACGCGCGGGCAATATATTTTGCGATGAATTGTGCGAGTTGGATTTGTATCAAAAGGTTTGCTGAAGCAAGCCGATGTTCCAGCGCGTCATTTTCCATGGTCATTTGATAATCGCTATCACGCGTACACATTTGCGCATTAAATGGGATCAAAAATTGTTTTTTAGGATTGATCATTGCAGATGCCCATATTTTGATGCGGCCAAAGAACGAAAATTTGAGGATACTTTTAAAAGCAGGAGAAAGACAAATAAGTCCCGTAAAGGCTGTTGGTTTTTTTATGGCGAGTAAAAAAGTAATCAGTCCGCCTAAGCTTTCCCCTGTAAGAAAAAGTGGTGTACCAGGATGTTCCTGCTTTATGATCTGCGCAAGCGCGTAGATATCTTTTAAATAAACATCAAAAGAATCAATGTGGCCTCGCAAACTTTTTGTCTCGCCGAATCCCTTTAGGTCAATTGCGTAAGATGAGACACGATGATCTAAAAAAAATTGTGCTAAGGATTCCCATCGCGTGCTATGCCCGCCCAAGCCATGCACAAGCAAAAAAATAGCCTTTGGTCCATCGACATGCCACTTGCGATAAAGTATGTTCCATTCATGATTTATTATCATTTCTAAACTCCTGATAGGCCTTTAGCCGCGGATTCGCCAGCGAGAAATCCCGTGGAAAAAGCCTGTTGAAGGTTATATCCTCCGCTTGGGCCGCGGCCATCAATGATCTCCCCGGCAAAATAAAGCCTAGGGACAAGTTTTGATCCCATTGTTTTTTGATCGATCTCATCGGCAGGTATTCCGCCGTTCGTTGCCATGGCTTGATCCATGGAAAGACTACCAATGATCGTCAACGGAAAAGCTTTTAACATATTAATGATATCAAGACGCTCTTTTTTTGTTATTTGGCTTAAAAGTTTTTCTGGTTTCATCCCTAAGCGCGAAAGAAAGATCGGCGTCATCCGTTTTGGAAGAAAATCGTTTATCAATCGCCCGATCGATAAACTCCCTTTTTCACTTAAGGCGTGCATGAACCTTTGGTTGATCGCTTGCGTGTTCATTTGCGGAACAAGGTCTATCGTTATCCCCACCTCGGTCTTTTCTTTTAAATAATAAAGAATATCAGCGCTCAAGTCAATAACAAGAGGCCCGGATAGTCCAAAATGTGTAAAAAGGATATCTCCTGTCCTTAAAGAATTTTGTTTTCCTTTATGCGATAGGCTGATGTGAACATCCTTTAAAGAAAGGCCCTGAAGGTCTTTGACCCACGGTTCGGCTATTTTAAGCGGTACAAGCGCCGGGGTGAATGGGATTAGCGTATGCCCAAGCTGATTGGCCAAGATCGCGCCGCTTCCATCAGAACCGGTTGTCGGGTATGATGCACCTCCCGTTGCAAGCACTAGCCTTTTCGCCTCGTAAATATCATCGCCTGTCTTGATTAAAAAATAGTCGTTTGTAGGATCGATGCAGGTAACGCAAGAACGATAGATAATATTAACATGTCGTTCTTGCAAGTATTGCTCCAAGGCCAAAACAACAGAGCTCGCTTTATCCGTCGCAGGAAAAACTTTCCCATTCGGCTCGACCTTGAACGCTAACCCTTTACTGTTAAAAAATTGTAATAAGGCACCGCTTGTGAGCTGATGAAAGGCATGTCGAAGGAATTTCCCGTTATCTTGGAATTTTTTTATAAAAGTATCAGTCGATGCGGTATTAGTAAGATTGCAGCGGTGGTTTCCCGTAAGAAGTATTTTTTTGCCAAGAGAATCATTGCGCTCGAGAAGGAGAACGTTTTTACATGAACCGCCTGCTGCTATGGCCGCCATGGAGCCTGCCGCACCGGCGCCAATAATAGCGATATCGTATATCTTCTTATGCATGTTCTGGTAAAAATAAAGCTCTTTTGAAGATAAATTATTTTCTCCAAAAGAGCTTTATAGACAACTGATCAGCGAAAACTTTATTATTGTTCCGCCGGTATGGTAACAGCCGGGACTGCGTTCAAATACGTGCTTAATTTTGCCCAGGTCTTTTTACCGACCTTGCCGTCAGCCGTAAGGCCATTTTGTTCTTGGAAGGCTTTGATGGCAGCTTTGGATTTCTTTCCCAAGGAGCCGTCAATGGCGCCTTCATAAAGGCCCGCATTTTTGAGGGCTTGCTGAATTTGCTGGTTTGTTGGAATTTCTGCTACGGGTGCTACCGCATCCATTGGCGTCTCTCCGGCTTGCGTGACCGTTGCCGAAACAGGAACGGCTGCGCTGACAGAGGTTACTTCCGTCGCGGACGGTGTTTGTCCATTCAACGAAATTGTGATTTCTTTACCGGTAGAGAGTTGATCACTCGGCGTCATGGATGATGCCTGATTATTTTTTTCTCCGCAGCCAGCCGCCAAAACAGCAACGCTTAAAACAAACAACAAATAAAACTTTCTCATCAACTTCTCCCCTTTCGTATAAAAAAATGTTAAAAATGGAATTTATTTTTATAAAATATTAAATCAATCCTGAATACGGATTACAATTTTTTATTATAGGACAACTACTCGACTTTACAAATGCTTTTACGAAAATCTTTCACTTACCTTTAATAAGGGTTAAAAGCATTTTAAATCTTTTTATCGCCTTAAGGCTATGCGGTTTGTGGGCCGGCATAATGATCATTTGGTGTTTTTTAAGGACATGGGTCTTGCCTGCAATAACGACCTTGGCCTGGCCATCAAGAATATAGATAACGGCATCAAATGGCGCCGTATGTTCGCTTAACCCCTGATCTTTGTCAAAGGCAAACACCGTCATGGTGCCGGAATCATTACGAATAATTTCACGGCTGACAACCGATCCTTTTTGGTAGCTCAAGAGGTGCTCCAGAGAAACAGGAACACCTTTTAATTGCTGATTTTGAGTTTTCTTTGTTTTCATTAAGTTGAATCTCTTTCCGTCGACAGCTTAAAATTTAACTTGAAATTCCGCTCTGACGAACATGGCCGGATCTTGATCTTTATAAAAATTTCCCGGAATAAGATATTCCGCTAAAACATATGCGGACATTCTTTTTGTAAACGCGTATTCTATTTTTGCTTGTGGAAGCTGTCCGCGGACTTTTCCATCCCCCGAAAGAATCGCGCTGGAATCCACATCTTCATTCGCAAGTAAAAAATTGTAGTTAATCGACATCTTTGCTTTTGCGGTTGGCTTAAAGCTAAATTCGGCACGATAATTTGTCAAATTTGTCCAATATGCAAGAATGCCGGTTTCAGCACTCATGCTTAAATTATAAAGCTCAGAAAACCAAGGATAACGTGAAAAGAGCGGATCCCATCCTTCGTTTTTATCAGAGTCCGGCTTATTACCGGACAAATAAATCGTTCCCCCGCGCAATTGGGGTGACCACTTCAAATCATTAAAATTCTTCTCAATAAAACCGTAGCCACCAAAAGCTTCGCGGTCCTTTGTACCGTAATTACCTGTTTGAAAAGCAAATTGTCCTTTAAATGTCCAGGAAGAGAGATCATATTTTGCAAACGAGCCGATGGTATTAATAATGCTTTTTTCAGCCTGATAACCTGTTCCGCCGTCATATCCTTCACGTTTATAAATATAGTATCCATCCAGGGCAAGATTTTGGATTGATTTATTTCGTAAATAGGCGACATACCCTTCTTCGTCAGTGGTATTAAGATTTTGAGGCGATTTATCTTCATTCATGATGGGCAGAAACGTGTCATCCTTAGGATCGTTGATATAAATCATATCTAATGTATTTTTATCCGTGACGGTCCAAGAGGCTTTCATGGCGTTGAAATAAAAGGTACGTGAACCATCGCCGGGAGTACCATCCGCGATCAAAAAGCCTTCGCCGTAACCGGTGAGATCTTGGCGTCCCAGGCGAATATCAACCGGAGCATCGAGAACCTTTTTAAAATCCGCATAGAGATTGTCAAACACAACTTCGTTCACGTCATAACGGAAATTTTTTTCATTTTTTCCGCTTGACTTTGAGCTCGCGGGACCAAAATACGTATAGGATTTATTTTCATTGGTCAATTTGCAAAAGAGAGAATATTTGTCATCAAAATCTGCTTGACCCCACAAAGACGACTTGATACGAAAATAATTACGGTTGTCAAGCTGACCGTTATCCATGTCTCTCCAGTTTTTCCAATATTCGTAGCGCACACGCAGATAAGGCCCCCATGTCATTTTCGTTTCTGCAGCGGCATTCGTTGCCATGTTCACAATAAAAAAAGATGAAAGAAGGATCGCAGATACCTTAAGGCGCATGGGTTCTCTCCTTTTGCTGCTCAAGACCGGTCAGGTCCAATATTCTCCACGAAACCCAATCAAGAGGGATTGCACCCAAATAGGTACTGGCGCTTGTGAGAACCTTTTGCGGATTTCCAAGCAAATCAAGCGGAATGCGCACAAGGATTGTTTTGGCATTACGTTTAATAACGACCCCCTTGTATTTTATTTGACGTGATTGATCAAAGATCTTGTGTCCGATCGTAGCAAAACGCAAACGGATCTTGGGCATATCTTTAAACGGCACATCTTTGCGGTATCCAAAAGCATAAAGGGAGAGCCCTGAGGCCTTCCCTAGCGGCCGCGACAATTTGATGCTCATCACCAATGAGTTACCTTCTAAGCGGACAGATCTTTTTTCGATACCGACAAATGATGCAGTTTCTTCATCGGAAAGTTCATCAGGAGGTGTTTTAAGCTCATCCTCTCTGGATGCCGTCAAGCGGTTATCCGCCGTATCGGATTGAACCAAAATTTCCGGGAAATCTCCAAAAAGTTCTGGTGATCGAACAAAGGTCAGAAGATACCCTGGGCTTGAAATATATTGAGAGTGATGCTTTTGAATGGCAATATGTTTAACGGCAAGTTCGTCATTATCCAAATTGCTTGTTTGCCAAGAAATTTCATTCTGCAGGAATTTCGGCGGATCAAGTTTTTTTTCAGGATGAAACCCTCGCGGCAGCGGCCAATTCTTGTAATGAATCAGGTATGGATAAAGTGAGGGACGTATTTCGTCCTCAAGATCCCATAATGCAATCCGTGCAAAAAGATACAATGATCGGTGATCTGGATTAAAGTCGGTGGGATGCGAAACAAATATTTTTGTTGGTTTAAAATCACGAATGATCGTTTCGAGATCCTTTAAAATTTCCTCTCCCTTGTAAGGGGCGTTGGGGCGAAATGCATTTTGATATGGAACCGCCCTAACGCCTGTCAGCATGCTTCGGATGGGAGGATTATTATTCCAGTGCGAATACCAGATATTGAGTGTTTTAAAATCGGGGTATCCTAAAAAAATAAGCTGGTCTTCAGGGATGCCAAGCACTTTATCTGCGATAACGGCCTCGTTATGACGAACCTGTCCCATCAGCTGAACTGCTCTGGGTTTTAGGACAAAATGTTTGCGATAGACCAAAAAAGACCATTGATTGTTATCCCCATATGTTAAGAAAACAATTTTAACAGGAATATTCATTTTGGCAGCTCTTTGAATAACTCCAGCGCAACCTAAGACTTCATCGTCAGGATGCGGGGCCAAGATCAAGATACGATCATGTTTTTTTGATAAGGCGTCTCTTATCCATGCTTGAGGCACGGGTTGGTGCAAATAATCAAAAACAAACAATAAAATCGTTAAAACAAGAACACAAAAAAGTATGGGAAACCGGTATTTATTTATTCGCATGAGTCACCGTTTCGTTTAAAAGTATTTTTCCAAAAATATAATAATTCGATGTTTGTCCTAAGGCGTATCGTAAATACGAGCGCCGGCCTTGGTGCAAAAGAATAAAACCTTTTTTAAGAAAAAAATCTTTAGCGTTATCAGAAATGCTTCCAAAGTGGACACCGGATATCCGGTTACGCTTCAAAAAATTCAAATAACAGTCAATCAATCGTGATCCGACATGAAATCCACGAAAGTTTTTATCAATGTTGATGTGAAGGGTCGCGGGGTATTGTTTTGAGAAATCTGGAGCAGCAAATTCTCCCCTTACCGCTGAGATAAAAATGTTAAAAAATAACCTGAGCGTTTTCAAAGAAACGAAGAGGCCGCTTTTAAACGCCTTGGCTAATAAAAAAAACATAATTTTGTTTCTAAAAATATTGTTAGCACGTGAGATATTCTTAGCCCCAACCAGATAGCCGATGACCTTGTCGTCGTATGCTGCGACAAAACATGACTCAGGCTCGTAATCAGTATAATATTGTGTTAATGCATCGGCAATAATTTCTACGTTATTTAAAAAATTGCGTACTGGCATTTCTAGA
>Ga0172368_10005409_pt1 | contig 14266 bp, 14 predicted proteins | sample Lak11m_FD_114540 | JGI IMG/M metagenome (GOLD analysis project Ga0172368, IMG submission 114540) | Freshwater microbial communities from Kabuno Bay, South-Kivu, Congo - kab_022012_11m | ecosystem: Environmental > Aquatic > Freshwater > Lake | place: Democratic Republic of the Congo: South-Kivu...
AAAGAAAGGCCGATATCGGCAAAGCCCAAAAACTTCTTAATTGGAATCCTCGTGTTTCTCTAAAAGAAGGCTTGGCTAAAACAATAGAATATTTTAAGAAACTAATCGTATGAAAAAAGCAGTAATAATAATCCCTACATACAATGAAAAAGCAAATATCAACACTCTCATTGAGAGCATTCTAAAATATACACAAAACCTTAATAATTGGAGCGTTGATATTCTTATTGTCGATAGTTTATCTCCTGACGGCACTCAATTTGAAGTCGAAAAAGTCCAAAAAAAATATCGTCAACTACACCTCTTGTCAACCAAAAAAGAAGGACTTGGCCAGGCATATATCAACGGCTTTAAATATTCTTTTGAGCATCTGAATCCTTTTGTTGTTTTTGAAATGGATGCCGACCTATCTCATAATCCCGCAGACATTCCTTCATTCCTCCTCCAAATAGAAAAAGGGGCTGATTTTGTTATTGGGTCACGTTACATAAAAGGAGGATCTATTCCTTCGAATTGGGGGTTTCATCGTAAACTTTTTTCAATATTTGCAAATCTATTTGTGCGACTCGGCTTCATGAGACTAACTATTACCGATTGGACCGATGGGTATCGTGCAATCAAAGTTTGGGTGATAAAAAAAGCTTTTGGCCATATTGAAAATTATTCTGGTTATGTTTTTCAAATTGCCATCCTTGATTCTGCAATTATAAATAAGGCACACATAAAGGAAATACCGATAAAATTTATTGACCGAAAAGATGGTGTTTCAAAAATTAATTCTCTTCAGTATATTGTCCAGACCTTTTGGTATGTTCTTTCTCACTCCTCATTCATTAAGTTTATTGTCGTGGGGCTTATGGGTTTTGTTATTGATTTCTCCTTTGCATATTTCTTTATCAATGTTTCCCATTTTCCAAAAGTCCAATCAAATATGTTTAGCGCCGAAATTGCAATTGTATGTAATTTTTTTCTGAATAATTTTTGGAGTTTTAAACATAAACAAATTAAAGGCGGAATATTTACCTATTTAAAAAATTTTGTTCTTTTTAATGTCGTATCTCTTGGCTCAATCATTATACAAGGAGGAGGATTATGGGTGCTTTTGTCAATTTTTGGAGATAAAGGACTAATGATGCCTTTCGAAATAAATGTTCCGTCTTGGATTATTTATAAAGTAATTATCATCGCCTTTGTGATAATTCCTTACTCCTATTTTTTATATAATCGGATAGTTTGGAAAAATAAGTAAGTATCTTTATTTTTTTTCTGTATATTCAGCTGAAACCCAACCTTCATTTGTGCCATCATATTTAATTTTATACCAATTTCCTTGTTCTTCTTGCAGCTGAAACGTATCGCCTTCGTTTACTCGAGCTGCTTCTGAAGCGTTTATTGAAGGCTCCATCCGTACCCGCAACCAACCATCCGGTGTGCCTTTTATCGTTAACGATATGCCTGACGCGTTTGGCGCAATGGTATTTGCACTATCTGTTGCTTCTTTTTTGCTTTCATTTTTCAAGGGCGGATTTTGACTAGGATCAATTGCAAGTTTCACATAAGCCAATACTTTATATCCGGAATTAATATTGACTTTTTGTGTGTGACGAATAAAACCCGGCATGAAAACGGACAGTTCATGATCTCCCTTGGGAATATCTGCAAGTTCAAGCGCCGATACTCCTTTTTCATCATTGTCTAAGTTTATAAGAGCGTTTGGAGGATCGCTTTCAATCGAGAGTTCTCCCGTATCTTTTTTTGCTTTAGACGACGATTTAACAACATTAAAGACAACCCCCGAAGTATTGAGATCAGAGCTTCCCAGCTCTATATTAATGTATGTAACTGCTTTTTTGTCTACTTTTATTTTTCTTTGCCATGTTGCTGTCGCGGTAGCTTCAGGAATAAGTTTCAATGTATATTCTCCTGCTTTATATTTTGAATCAAAAGGAACCTTACCAACGGCAACATTATTAATGAATATACTTGAAGTGGGTGATGATATGATACGAAGTTCTCCATCGGTATTTTGGACATCAAAAATAATGAACCGAAAAACAATAAAAGCAATAAATAAAATAACTAAAAATAATAATAACAATATCTTTCCTTTCATTTTTTAATTGTAAAATATTCTTATATTCTAATCAAGACGCAAGTTTTTTTAAAGAAAGTACATAGAGTGAATATGCGCTCAACGTTATACCACATATAATTTTACCCTCCCGTATCATTGTTTCGAACGTATCAAATTTAAAAAAACAGAGATCCATTCCGATTTCGGAGTGATCTAAATTTTGTTTTTTTATTTTGTTCAGTTTCTGCGCGACATAAACAGTAGTCTTGTCTGTACTCAAACCAGGCTCAGAATATACTGCGCCAATTCTTACTATTTTTTGGGCAGTCATCCCTGTTTCCTCTTTTAATTCTTTTTGAGCAAGTCGTAATAGACGTGAATCCTTTTCACAAGTTCCTGCTGGAAATTGCCACACAAATTTTTGGATTGGATGCCGATATTGTTTAACAAGATAAACCCCACCTTTGTCAGCGGGAATAATAACCACCGAATTTTTGTATATCTTATCAAGGTAAACCTGATTCCATTGATGTGTCTGAAATAAAACCCTATCATGTATTACCTTGATATATGAATCAGAATAAATAGTATGAGACGAGATTGTTTTTGGTTTCTTCATCTTAATTTACTAAATCTCAGATACATTATGCGATTTACTCTCTCTAAAACCCGCATCAGTAATTTGTATAAAACGAGCATTTTCCCAGAGTTCTGATATTGACTTGGCATTACAGTAACTCATCCCTGATCTCAAAGCACCAACAAGTTGATATATCACATCTGCGACTTTTCCTTTATACGGCACAAGCGCCTCCACTCCCTCAGGTACGATTGAATTTAATGTGTTTTCAGAACCATTTTCAAGCTTCATTTTTCTATCCGCCGTCGCAAGAAATGAGGCTGAACCTCTATGCACCTTATACTTCATGCCTTTCCTCATAATAACACCTCCTGGACTTTCATCAGATCCAGCAAACCATCCCGCTAACATAAGTGAAGAAGCTCCAGCAGCCATTGCCTTTGTCATATCTCCTGGATAATTTGTGCCTCCATCAGCAATTATGGGAATATTATATTTTTTCCCGACGGTAACACACTCGGATACAGCGGTAAATTGAGGTACGCCAACACCTGCTACCATTCTTGTTGTACATAGACCACCCGGTCCAATACCAACCTTTACTGCGTCAACACCCCTCTTAATAAGGTCCAAAGCTCCCTCAGGAGTCGCTACGTTTCCTCCTATAATTTTTATGTCTTTGTACTTTTTCCGCAGCGTTGAAACAGCTCGCAGGGCAACGTCATTATGCCCATGCGCAACATCAACAACTAATGCATCAACTCCTGCCTGCAAAAGAGCATCGGTACGTTCTACATAATCTTTTACTACCCCAATAGCAGCACCAACCCGGTATCTACCATGACTATCTTTTGTCGAATGTGGATATTTTTCGTAATTGACAATTGACCGCGCAGTAATGAGACCTCGCAATAGATTATTATTATCAATAAGAGGTAATTTCTCGATTTTATGCTTCATAAAAAGCTTTTTAGCCTGATTGAGAGTAATATCTTCTTTCCCCGTTATCAGATCTTTCCGTTTTGTCATACACAAAACAACTTTTTTATCTAATTGTTCTTCAAAGAGAAAATCTCTCTTTGTGAGTATCCCAATAACTTTCTTTTGGGAATCAACAACGACAAAACTGTCTACGTTATATTTTTTAGACAAATCAACAACTTTGCGTAATTGTGTTTCGGGAGAAACAACATAAGGAGTATCAAGTATGAATCCAACGTTCCGCTTTACCCTGGTAACTTCCTCGACCTGCTCCTCAATCGTCATAAAACGATGTATAATCCCAATTCCTCCTTCTTTTGCCATAGCAATTGCCATTTGTGATTCGGTCACCGTGTCCATGTTTGCAGATATGAATGGGATATGAAGAGATATCCCTTTTGTTAATATTGTTTCTGTTGACACATCCGATCTATGGTCAATATACGATCGTTGTGGAATTAATAAAACATCATCATAAGTTAAGCCTTGTTGTAATTTCATAGATATATTTCTTGGCCCCTTTCTGGTCCAACTGATAATATGGAAATTGGCACGTGTAGTTGCTTCTCGATAAAATGAACATAATGTTTAGTTTCTGGGGGTAAATCACTCCATTTGACTATGTTGGACAAATCAGCCATCCATCCTTTCATTTTTTTATAAACTGGTTTGCAATTATTAAAATCAGAGATATATGCCGGCACTTCGTTTAATCTTTTCCCGTTGAGTTCGTAGTGGGTACAAATAAGCAACTCCTTTATCTGTGACAGAACATCTATTTTTGTTAAAGCGATAGAAGAAAATCCTGATAACCTAACCGCTGTTCTAAGTAAAGGGAGATCTAGCCATCCACACCGTCGTGGTCGCTTCGATACCGTTCCATACTCGCCGCCTACTTCGCGAATCTTTTCTCCAACTCTATCAAATAATTCCGTTGGAAAAGGACCATTGCCAACACGTGTCGTGTACGCCTTTACTATTCCAATCGAAGAGATCTTTTGAGGGGCAATCCCAACGTAGGGAAAAACTGCCCCCGATATGGTATGAATAGCCGTCGTATATGGATAGGTTCCAAAAACTCCGTCAAGAAAAGTACCATGTGCTCCCTCAAACAACACCTTCTTTTTTGCCATATTTTTCTGAATAAAAAAAGATGCGTCGCCCGCATACTTTTTCAGTTTTTTTCCATAGGAAGTGTAATCTATAACCATTTTATCTGCTGATAAATCAGTTTTTTGACCGAAAACCAACTCAATCTGTCTTTTTTTCTTTGGAAAAAGCATTGATATTTTTTCTTGTAATATTTTAGGCGAAATCAAGTCTTCAAAACGTATGCCAAATCTATTATTTTTATCCTCATAACAGTATCCTATCCCTAAATGGAGACTTCCCGTTGCCTTCTTTCCTTTCCATAATTCTGTTGCTCGGTCAAGCTCCTTATGGTAAGGCATAACAACTTGTACTCGTGGATCGATCATAAGATCAATATGGATATTTCTTTTTTCAAAAAATGCTATCTCAGACAATAAAACAGCTGGGTCAATAACAACACCCTGCGAAAGAATAAGTTTTTTTTTGTGTAAAACTCCTGAGGGAAGTAGTGATAGTTTAAATTTCTCTCCAGATACAACAACACTATGTCCTGCATTATTTCCTCCATTAAATCGAACAACGTAGTCGGCTTTTTTTGATAAAAGATCAACAACTTTTCCCTTACCCTCATCACCCCATTGAGCGCCTACAACAACAAGCGGATATTTGATTGAATAATGCGCCATATCATGTAATTGAATGTTTTGTAATTCCGGTATATGATTCCGGTTTTAATTTTTGCAACAACTTTTTGTCTTTCTCTGTAATAGGAAGTTTTTGAATGAATTTTTTATAGTCTAATTTTGAAATCGATCTTCCACGAAAAAATTGCTTTACCAAATCATATCCGTTTTTCTTCCCGCGTATGCGTAGTAAATTCTGAACTGGCTCTGATAATATTTCATAACGATCCTGTAGATCGCGAAGTATTGCTTGTTTATTTGGCGAAATCCGCATAAAACCATGCAATATGCTCTGATACGATAAGATCGAGTAACCAAATGCTATTCCGAAAGACCTGCGCACCGTGCTATCCGATAAATCTCGTTGCAGCCGGGATTTCGATAATTTTCTTGCATACATTTCAAAAAGCGCGTTCGCTATCTCAAAGCCGCCTTCTGCTCCTTCAAAATAAATAGGATTCACTTTGTGAGGAAGAGCTGTTGAACCGACTTCTTGTCGAATCACTTTTTGCTGAAAATAACCTATCATAATATATGTCCACATATTGATGGATAAATCAAGAAGAATATTATTTATACGTAAAAGAGTTTGAAATATTCGGATATAACTATCATAATGTTGTATCTGTGTTGTCGCGACATCTGGAACAAACCCCAAAGAAGATACGAAGTTTCGTGAAAAATCAATCCAATCAATTGTCGGAAAAAACAGTTTATGGACATTCATGCCACCCGTATTTCCAGTGAGTTTACCATGTAATTGCGCAGTCGACAACTCCTCGATCTCTGCCTCTAATCGTTTGATAAAGACAATAAGTTCCTTACCAAGTGTCGTAGGCGCTGCCGGCTGGCCATGTGTTCTTCCGAGCATGGATAAGGCAATAGAGTTACCCGCATCTCTTTTCAATCTCAGCACGATGTTTTGTAGAAGAGGCAAGATTTCAAAACGGATACAACCATTTATCATAGATGCATATGCTAGATTGTTTATATCTTCCGAAGTTAAACCAAAATGGATCATTCCCTCGACATCCTTCAAAGAAGTTTCTTGCAATTTTGTCTTTAAATATTCCTCAACTGCCTTAACATCATGATTTGTCCGTTTTTCAATTGTGCGAACTTCGCTGTATGAAAGATCATTTTTTATTTTATTCAGCTTTTCAATCTCATCCCTTGTTAACCGGCGGATGATTTTATATTTAGACAAAAAAATCAAGTATTGCACTTCAACATTTACTCTATTTTGAAATAATGCTTTTTCAGAAAAATAGAGATGTAGATTTTCTAATTTATGCCGGTTCCTCCCGTCAAGGGGTGAAATTGCATTTTCAACTGTGTAGTTATTTTGCGTGTTTTTCACCGAAGACTATTTATAACAATATTCTTCTTATTTGTCAAAGGATTTTATTATTTTATTCCCATGCAATATGTTTTCCGCAGCTTTATCATATTTCGATCTATCAAATTCATAAATAGCAATATTTCTTATTGTCTCCTTTTCATCATCGGTCGTAAATAACAGTTTTCTATTAAGTAATGCTGTTGAAAAATCATGATGATTTTCAGTCAATAAAAATCCATTTCCTAAAAAATTGTAAATACAACAGTAGAGTAAAAAGTCAGAATAACTAATATTACCCTTGATTCTTTGAAGTATTAAAATTAAATCTGAAAATTTATCAATATATTTCTCAATAGGGAATATCAATCCAATAATACTTTTAATGAATCTTTTTCTTTTGTTATAACCATCTACATTATCGGTTCTAGTAAATTCAAACACAACTGATGGAATAGTCGCAAGAACGCACCGACAATCATCCAAATCTTTTAAAAAGGGTTTAAATACTTGTTCGTTATTAATGATTGCTATTAAGGAATTATTGTCTAAAAAAAGTATTTTATCGTTGAGAAAATCAACACTTGCAGATTTGAAAATCTTCATCTTTAAAAGTCTCTCTAACTTGCTTCGCTATCTTTTCAAACTCATGAATATCAAATTTTTTCTTATTAATTTTTTCGCTATATTCGATTTTCTCTAACTTTTCTTTTAAAATTTCTGATGGTCGTTTTGCGCTTTTCATATTATGAGTGTAATTCTTAATATTGATGTTGTCAATACTAACGATATGGACTCATTATTATATTTTCATACATACTATCCCCAACAGCATACAAATTGAAGCAAGAAAAGTATGCTTAGAAGGTTTATCACGAAAAAAAATCCAGCTGAAGAGTAAAACAAACAATAACTCCAATTTTTTTACACCTGAAACTAAAGCAATTGGCCCTGATGCAAATCCAGAATAAACAAGTAATACTAGTATCATATAAATCATGCTGGCAATAAAAAGCGAACCGAATTTAGTTTTGAATTCACGTGTAACTTGCTTTTTTCGAACAATACTATATCCAATAAGTAATATTGAGCTTATGATATTTCCTCCCAAATAAGCGATTATAATATTCGAGGATCGTATCGCCGTTTTATCAAAAACCGATGTAATGCTTGAAAGCAGAAGACTAAAAAGCAGTATAATTGACTCCTTACTCCGTATTAGCAACTTAAAAGGCAGAAGAAGATCTTCTTTTGCCTGATCAACATTGATAAGATACGTCCCCAAAACTGTTAAAAAAATCCCGGTGATTCCCAATAATTTTATATGCTCATTTAAAAAAATAAGTCCAAATAAATAGGTAAAAAATGTTGTAATTGAAAATAATGGATATATTTTTGATAAAGAAGATTGTTTTATTGCTTCAAACATAACGGTTTTTGCTATAACAAAACAACCGCCTGTACCCAATATCCCGATAACATAGTTCCCCCACTGTATATCATTTTTCTGGGTAAGGACTAACAATAACAATATAGGAATAGGTAGAAGAAAAGTCGCAAGACTAAGGGTTAATGCAGATATATGTTTCAGTGTTTTCTTATTAAAAACAACAGAAACCGAACTTACAAAAGCAGATAATAATGCCCATATAAACCACATATTCGAATATTATACAAAAAGTATGTTATAATAATCTTCTGTATGAAAAAAGTACTATTTTCCAACTCGTCTTCAAGGAGAACTTCAAGGGAAGGTAGTATTTTTATGAGGTAAACTCACTTAAACCGAATGCTACCAACCCCGCAAACGATGCGGGGATTTTTTTTGGATTTTATTACTAATTTAAATTTAAAAATATGTCAGAACAAACAAAACCAATTATCAAAAAAATATTCGCAATAGAACATATCGGTCAATGTTTTCTTGAACAGTGGACTCCAAAATCCGCTCTAGATATTTTCCAAAACATGGAGCGATATAACTGGGCACCATGGCTTGCTGCTTCACCAGACAGTTTAGCCGGACGAGCTCAAACATTTCCTGAAGGTCAGATGTTACTTCGTGGACCTAATAACGAACTTCTTGCAAGTATATCGACAAATCAGATTACTTGGGACGGTTGCAAAACCCATCTTCCTTCATGGGATGAAGTCGCAGGAGATCCAACAACCTATGAAAATACATATCAAAAAGACGGAAACGCACTTGTTCTTATGTCTGTGAATGTTAATCCTCAATACAAAAAAAACGGATTGGCAACCACGTTGGTGAAAGAAGTACAAGCCTTAGCAAAAGAAATTGGAGTAACATATTTAATCGGATCTTTCCGACCAAGCGAGTTTGGAACATATAAAAATGAATGTGGCAATACGCCTTTTGCGGAGTATATTAATTTGAAAACAATCAAATCCGACGGCGAAGTTCCATATGACGCTTGGATCCGCAGTTTGACACGAAATGGCATGCATCCAATAAAGATAGACGAACATGCCATGTATGTTACTATTGGTCTCGCTGAGTTTGTAGGATTAAAAGCTCTGCACAAACCAGAACTCTGGAAACAAATGGACGAGGATATCTGGGAATGCTGCGAAGTCGGACAATGGCACATTGATAAAAAAGTTGGCATTGCAACTTATATAGAAAGTAATCTTTGGGGTATATTACCAGGTACACCTGGCTATGAGGAATTTACTGCACAAACCATATGAAAAACACCAACTGGTTCACCATAAAACAGGTCGCAGTAAACATATGGGGTATTGGTGAATTTAATCACTCAGAGAAAGTAATTTCTTATCTTATTACCGGACAAAACCGAGCGCTTTTATGGGATACTGGTCTTGGCATACAAAACATAGCCGATGTTACTGGACAAATAACAAAACATCCAATAACTGTCATTAATTCGCACTCCCATTACGACCATATCGGGGGAAATGTCTTGTTTCATAGATTTATTCCATACAAACAAAAAACAATTAAATTAACTCCTTTTCAATTTAAAGTTATTAATACTCCAGGTCATTCCCCTGATTCAGTATGTTTATATGAGGAAAATTTAGGATACCTATTCTCGGGGGATACTCTTTACAATGGACCAATCTATTTACATCTTCCTGAATCAAATATTGAAGATTATAAAGAAACCATAAACTCACTCCTATCGCTCCCAAAAATTACGAGAGTTTTTCCTTCTCATAATTCATTCCGATTTTCAAAGATTAATCTGAAAAAAATTAAGAAAACTATCAACCATATTGAAACAAATACTAATAATAAGAACAAAATTACAATTACCAATAAGCTGTCGATATTATTATAAATTAACTACATATAGGTTTTTGTGGTATCATATTAACCATGATAAAAGATCAAATAACTAAGGAATTAAATAAGGTTTTAGAAAAAATGAAAATTAAAGATATTTCTATATCTTTGGATATTCCTTCTAAACCCGAACATGGAGATTTTGCAACAAGCATTGCTCTTAAAATCACTAAAATACTTAAAAAAAATCCGTATGATATCGCTCAAGAAATTGTTTCCTATTTGCCCAAAAAAATACAGGATGTTGAAAAAGTTGAAGTGATAAAGCCAGGATTTATTAATTTTTGGATAAGCAAAAATCAACTTATTTCTCATCTTGATCGTTTTGCAAAAGGAACTTTTGAATTTCCAAAAGTATATCTTGGAATCAACAAAAAAATTATGGTTGAGTTTGCTCATCCAAATACACTTAAGTTATTTCATATTGGACATTTACGAAACATCTCAATCGGAGAATCAGTCGTCCGAATTTTGGAAGCTACCGGAAATAAAGTAATCCGTGCAAACTATCAAGGAGATGTCGGATTGCATACAGCAAAATGTCTCTGGGGCATAAAAATGGCTATCAAGGACAAAGGAGACAACGTTTTTACGACTTTAACTCTCAAAGAAAAAATTACCCTTATCGGAAAAGCATATGCACAAGGACAGAATGCATATGAACAAGATGAAGCAAGTAAACAGGAAATCATAGACATTAACCGAAAAATCTATGAACAAGACTCCAGCGTTCTTGAATTGTGGAAAATTACACGCCAATGGAGTCTGGATTATTATGAAGAAATATACAAACGCGTATATTCACGATTCGACAGATATTATTTTGAGAGTGAATTTGCCAAACGTGGAGTTGTTATTGTTGAAACGCTTCTAAAAAGAGGCATTCTTGAAAAAAGCAAAGGAGCTATCGTTTTTAACGGAAAAAAATATAATTTGGATACTCGAGTTTTTATAAACTCTCTCGGTTTTCCCACATATGAAGGAAAAGAACTTGCCCTTGCGGAAAAAGAATTCAGTGAATTTGGAGAATTGGACAAATGTATCCATGTGGTGACACCAGAACAAACAAGCTTTTTTAAAATAACTTTTAAAGTTGAAGAGCTTATCGATCAAAAAAAATATGGAAAAAAACAATATCACTTAGCTTATGGTTGGGTTAATCTTTCAACTGGCAAAATGTCCTCCCGAACAGGTAATGTTGTTGAGGGGGCTTGGTTACTTGACGAAATTAAGAAAAAAATAAGTAATAAGTTTAATAATTCTGGAGAGGTATCTGAAATTCTTACCATCGCTTCAGCAAAATACGCATTTCTAAAAAATACCATTTCAAACGATATCGCCTTTAATATCGACGACTCGATATCTCTTGAAGGTAACTCGGCACCCTATCTTCTTTATACTTATGTAAGAACCCAAAGCATATTGTCTAAAGACAAAAAAACTGATACCGAAAACAGTCAGTCCATTTCGTATAACGATGAAGAGTTGAGTATTCTTCGATTTATCCAGCAGTTTGAAAAAGAAGTTGAACATGCGGCTAAAGAATTTTCACCCAATTATATTGCTAACTTTCTCTATGAACTTGCAAAAAAATATAATCTCTTCTATCAAAAAAACCCAATACTCAAAGCCGATGATTCAAATAAACACCTTAGGATCCAAATAACAGAAGCTGTTGGACATATTCTAAAAACCGGACTCTATTTACTAGGTATTAAAACGGTTGATAAAATGTAACATGGCCTATTATATCTGCACAAATTGCGACTACGGCTCTGCTTCTTTACTTGGTAAATGCCCCAGTTGTGGAGGATGGAATACGTTTGTTAATAAAGATCGCTTTGAAACAAAAGAGGGAATCGAAGAGATAAAAAAAATAGCCATCACACCTCTTTCAAAAATACCAACAAAACAAAAACAAAGAAAAAAAACGGGGCTATATGAATTTGATAGAGTGTTAGGTGGCGGCGTGTTACCTGGCGAAGTCATCTTATTAACCGGTGAACCGGGTGTGGGAAAATCAACCCTCCTTTTACAGGCATTCCAACATTTTGTAACTGTTTATATCTCCGGAGAAGAATCATCAGAACAGGTCCGAGACAGGGCGGAACGATTACATATTAACCTGAAACATTTTTATTTTTCAAATGAAGGTCAAATTGAAGGCATTATTGAAGCACTCAAAGCGTTGGATACAAAACCTGAAACGGTAATCATCGACTCTATTCAAACAGTATATTCAAAAAACATCGAAGCTCCTCCTGGAAGTATTAATCAGATTAAAGAAAGTGCAAATGCCCTAATCAAGTTTGCAAAAAGTGAACAAATTACCGTTATCCTTATTGGTCACATTACAAAAGATGGAGATATCGCTGGACCAAAAACTCTTGAACACGCAGTTGACTGTGTTCTCAATTTCGAAGGAGAAAAAATTTCGCAATACCGAATCCTTCGAACATCGAAAAATAGGTTTGGAGGAGTTGATGAAATAGGAATTTTTCAAATGAAACAAAATGGCTTGCAAGAGGTAAATAATCCACTTATTTTTGTTCAAGAAGAAAAAGAAATAGCCATAGGAAAAAGTATCGTTGGAACGACCGAAGGTAATCGATCTCTTTTTTATGAAATTCAAGCTCTCGTTGTCCCATCTAGTCTTGGTATCCCACGTCGAATTGTCAAAGGAGTAGATTATAGCAAGCTGCTTATTCTTCTTGCAGTTATGAAAAAACATCTATCGGTCCCTCTTGATTCGTATGATATCCATATCAATGTCATAGGAGGGGTAAAAATAATGTCACCTTTAGCCGATTTAGGCATAGTCTCTTCAATTTACTCATCGCTCAAAAATATCCCCATTGCCAAAAAAACGGTGTTTATCGGTGAAGTTGGACTTCTGGGTGAAATCCGAAAAGGATATGGAGAAGAAAAAATTATACGCGAAGCAAAACGTCTCTCTTTCCAACATATTTATTCCTCAATCGTCATGAAAAACATCAATTTGATAAAAAACATTATTCGGTCTTGATAAATTCTTTTTTAAATATAGTTTTTTTTCCGTTTGCCCCCACAACCTCCAAGATCAGTTCATTTCTCTTTGTGGAAAGCGGAAAATCAAATTCAAAAACGCCTTCTTTATTCTGGTAGATCCTCTCTCCAAATAACGTTATTGTAGATTCTTTTTCTGTTTTCCCGATTATTCTTATCTTGTCTGTTCGTTTGAAAATACTTACTGTTGGAGAAATTAAAACAACCTCAGGAGGAGAAATATATAGCTTCAGTTGTAAAGCAAAATATGCAATAAAAAAAACAAATATTCCAATCAGAAATATAGTAATATATTTTTTACTGTCAGAAATAAGGAAACTACTCGACACTTTTCTTTTAAATTTTATTACTTCTTTCTTTTCGTATTCCCTTCGAAAAAACGCAAGCATTTTATCTTCATCCAAATCAAGAAATCGAGAATAATTTTTAATAATACCTTTTATGTAGATTTTTGAAGTAAAAAAATTCCAATCATTTTCTTCAATTGCCTTTAAAAAACGTTCTCTAATTCGTGTATATTTTTCAATTTGATGAAGAGTCAACCCCTTATTTATCCGCTGTTTTTGTAAGATACCTCCAACTGATAACATAGTAAATTACTCTTTAACTCGCTCTCCATATTCTCCTGTTTCTGGATGAACAGTGATTAAATCACCTACTTTAACAAATAAAGGGACCATTACGGTAACACCTGTTTCAACCTTAGCGGGTTTTTTCGCTCCCGTTACCGTATCTCCTTTTGATGCATCCTCCGTCTCTATCACTTTGAGTTTCACGCTAAGTGCAGGCCTCATGGTAAGTGGTTTTTCATCATAGACGTAGACAAAATATGCATTTCCTTCTTTCATATATTCTGCTGCTTTTCCAACAACCGTGATAGGAAGCGTATATTGGTTGTATGTCCGCTGATCCATAAAATAGAGAGTTTCTGTATCTTTATATAAATACTGCATCTCCAAACACTCAACGTCAAGCACTTCCACATCCTCATTAGATTTAAAAGCGTATTCCAACGTTTTTGAAGTTAGTATGTTTTTTATTCGCGCTTTCATAAGAGCTGAGCCTTTACCTGGAGAATAAAAATCTGCCTTTTGTATTTGCCAAATTTCACCGATATGACGAATAAACTCACCTTTTTTCA
>Ga0172368_10005410_pt1 | contig 14263 bp, 14 predicted proteins | sample Lak11m_FD_114540 | JGI IMG/M metagenome (GOLD analysis project Ga0172368, IMG submission 114540) | Freshwater microbial communities from Kabuno Bay, South-Kivu, Congo - kab_022012_11m | ecosystem: Environmental > Aquatic > Freshwater > Lake | place: Democratic Republic of the Congo: South-Kivu...
ACTTTTACTTTGGTATCCAAAACCAACCCGGACCGGTAAACTAGCAGATCTTTACACCGTCGATTCTGCTCGAACGTTGTCGTCTCTTGACCAGAAATCGTTGGATTACAAATTACTGGCAGCTGGGTTACCAATGAAACCTGTCACGTTTCGCCTGCTTTGTGTTGCAGCCGGAATAGGTGGTGCTGTGATCATCTGGCTATTTTTGCCGGGATTACCGGCCATTGTGGTAGGTGGAATTGTTTTTTATGTTCCAGGAGCGTGGTTGGATGATCGGGTAAAGAGCCGCGGACGCAAAATTGACCAATTACTACCGATCGGCATTGGCCGAATCGCTGCCGGCCTCCTGGCAGGTGGCTCAGTTCCCGATGTACTTCAACAAGTTGGGGAGTCGTTGGAAATCGAAAGGACCAATCCCCTTACTCCTGAGTTCGTTCTGACGGCTTCAGAAATGCGCATCAAGGATCGTGTGGAAGCTTTGCGTGGTCTGGCCTCTCGCAGCCCATCCGTCTCACTATCCAATCTTGCACAACTGCTGGAAGGCTATACAGAATCCGGTGGACGCGCCTATACAGGTGTTTTGATGGACATCTCAATGCGGGTTCAACAAATCCTGATTGCTCGAAATCGTGCTCAGGCGAAAGCAGGCGATTCGCTGGTTTCCGCAAAAGTCCTTCCAGCCGTCCTGGTTCTCATCCTGGTTTATCTCAGTCAGGATCCGATGGTTCGAGCATCGCTCAATGCCATTCCTGTGCAAATTGTCATTGGGGTGACGATGGCTGCAATGGTGGCCGGGTATGTCATCATTCGCTCAATGATTATGGAGGCGGTGTAAATGACAGCACTAATTTACCTGACTGGAATCGCTGTATTTGCCCTGGTGATCTACCTGACTCTCGAGCTAGCTCCAGCGACACCCACCGGGCGTCTGGCTGAAACACTGACACCTGCCGATGGGGTTGTTCTGAATGGTTGGCGCAGATCTCTCTCACCCTTAGATAAGCCAGTTTCCAAATGGACGCCGGCTGGGCTGCTGCGTCAGACTCGCGCAGATCTGTATTGGGCGCAGATTGGGGATCGGTGGAATGATTGGAATGAAGTGCAGTTCACCTCTTTGCGGGTGGCTTTGGCTGTTGCGGGGTTTGGACTGGGAATGGTCTCAACCGGTGAACCGGTGTTTGCGTTGATTGGTGGCCTGGTTGGTTTTCAATACCCGGCTATGGCAATGGGCGGCATCGCTCGACGCTGCCGCCGACTATTCATTTCTCAACTACCGGAATATGTCCAACTGGTTTCTGCCCAGATGTCTGCCAATGTATCGATGGAAGAAGCCCTTCGGCGAACTTCCCAGGCGCAGAGCCTGGCAGGAAAGTGGATGCGGCGGGTGCTCCAGATGGCTCAAGGACGTGATCTGATCGAGCAGATGCAGCGCGAGGCGCAGGAAGCGCATTTGCCTGAACTGATTGGTATGTCGGTACAACTGGAATTTATTCGCCGTGGCACAGCTCAACAGGAACTGATGGGACAACTGGCCACCAGTATTGCTGCGGATTATATTGGCAGCGCTGAGCAACGCGCAGAAAAAGTAGGTTCGGAGCTGGTAATTCCCATGGTAGTTTTTTATTTTCTACCCTTCCTGGTGACCCTTCTGGCTGTCATTGGCTGGCCGATTGTTCAGAATATGGGCGGAATTTGATGCTCGCCAACTCCCTTAAATTCCTCCGGGAGCGTTCCGGTCGTTTGCGCGATTTGGCAGGTTTTGCCTTTTTTGCTTTCGCGGCATTGGTTTCTATTGCTGCGGCGTGGGATCACCCATCCGTTTTGGCCTGGTTATATGCCTCCCATAACTTTATGCTGGCGTTCTTTTATGCCCGGCGGCAGCCGGCAAAAAGGTATGATCGCACTGGTTTATGGCTGGGGATGATCGCCGCGTTTTTACCAACCTTTTCAACATCAGGAAGTGCACCCTGGTATTTGTTGGTTCCAGCTTTGGCTGGTTATGGATTGATCCTTTGGTCTTTAGTCACATTGGGAGCTCGTTTTGGAATTGCCCCTGCAGACCGTGGATTAACATGTCAGGGTCCTTATCGCATTCTGCGCCACCCGATGTATCTGGGAGAACTGGTCTTTCGTGTGGCGATGGTATTTTGCTCTCCCAACCTGCTATTCGCCGGATTAATGGCCTTAACCCTGGTAGTTATCCAGTGCTGGCGCATTCTTCGAGAAGAAAAGATGATCGATGGATACACCTGTTATACACGCGTCGTTCCCTGGCGGTTAGTACCCGGACTCTGGTGAGGCAAATGCGCCAATTTTCTAACACACTTTTCGGGTTGGCTTTTGGCAGTGCATTGATGATGAAATCCTTCGCAGTCCAGGATGAACTGGTTGGATTGGCTGTTTTCAGTGTCCTGTTATCTGCCATTCTGACCAATTTCATGTGGATTCGGTCCATAGGAATTGCCGGGATCAGTGGTTTATCCCTCGTGTATATGAAGTTGGGTGGAAGCTCTTTACCGGGAACGATCTTGACAGTCATTACTGCTGTTTTACTATCGTCCGCAGTTCTTTTTGCAATTTATGCGGATATATCCATTTCAAAACAAGGAGAAGAATATAAACATGAAGTTTAGCCTTTCAAATTTACTCAAAACGAATACTGAACCATCACTGGTGGTCTTACTCGGTGCTCAGAAGCCCAATCAAGGTGTATTGGATGCACTCTCAAGAAACAGTGATCTAACCGTGCGAGAAGCCTTTACTACTCGTGGTGTACTTCAAGATTTGCCAGGAGTTCACCTGGTGATCCTCGATGAGCTCATTTCCCTACCGGATACATCCAATGAAGTACTTCACCGTGCGCTCGAAATGAGCAGCATCCCGATGGTATCGCAAGAAGGGTTTTTGGCTGATCCAAATGAATGGTTGGGCCGTGCTCGTTTGACCAATGCGAAAAGAATTTCTTTTTTGCCCGCGCGCCAGATCAACTTGGTTAACTGGTCGGGAGGGGTCGGTAAAACCACCCTGGCGATGGCAATTTGCAAACGGTTTGTGCAGCGTACTGGACTGCCAGCAGCGCTGCTCGAACTCAGTATGGGGGGCAGTGCTTTACATGCCCGCATTACGCATGATTTACCTGAATTTTTCAGTATTGCAACTCATAAAGAAGAACCCGCGCTCTGGTATGGCGTTAGTCTTTACCCAATGGACGGGCGTACCATCGATGTGCTGTGGGGTGAAGATTCGGAAGGTGTTCGTAAGGTTTTGGCAGAGATTCGCCGTAAGCATACATTGTTTGTGGTGGATTGTTTTCCTGGTCACCCACTCTTTCCAGAGCTATCGAAACCCATGCCCGGGTTAGTCAATTTGGTCGTAACTTCCCCGCGGGACGATTCTATTTTGCAAGCCCGACGTTTAATGAGTGAAGTATCAGAGCCTTCCCACTTGGTACTGAACATGACCAAATCTTTGGCTGATCGCACAGAGTCGGGCGTATCTGTTGCGCTTCCCTATAACGAAAACTGGGCGCAATCCTCTGACCCGCGTTTGGCAGATCCGATACTGGAACTGGTTTATAAGGGCTGGAAAGCGAAGGGGAAATGATCCAGTAACCACACCTTCACAAAAATCTTAATCACTTATGGGATTACTCTGTACCTTTAAATCGAAAACAACCGCAAGATCGAATAATATGTTCAGTTTATAGATGAATACAGGCAAGTTGGTGACAGAACCGATAGTGGGCCTGTCATTTCGTAGCGTCGCAAGTGAGGTTTGAGCAGGAGTAAAGAGAAGATGGTGCTGGAACAAGGTGTAAATTGGCCACCTTGCCTGATGCGGTAAAGGTGGCCAAAGTTACTTTCTCAAGTAGCTTTGTCTTCTGTCGTTAACTATGCATTGAACTCTGAATCAGCACTTCTGCTGGAATACCTAACCCCGCATTTAATTTGCGGATCATCGCCAGGGTTAAAGGTCGCTTTCGACTTAAAACCTCGGACACCCGTCCACTCGGTCCGATGAATTGCTCCAGATCGTGACGGTCTAATCCGCGGCTTTCCATATAGTACTTGATCGCCTCAACTGGATCAGGCGACAGGATGGGGTATTGCTTTTCCTCATGAGCTTCAACCAATGTAAAGATCACCTCGAAACGGTCTCCGTCTGGTGTGCCAGGTTCGGATCCCCACAACCGTTCGACTTCAGCCAGGGCTGCTTCATAATCTGTTTCGGTTCGAATTGGTTTTATTTCCATAGACATAATCCTCAAATCTAGATGCTGGTCGCATCAATCCGGTCATATTCCGCATGGGTGCCCACAAACCGGATGAACATCTTCCCTTGGGAGTATTCAACTACCACTATCAACCGGTAGGTATTGCCTTTGATGTTGAATACAACCCGGTTATTGGAGAGGATACTGACACTGCGATAGATCTCTTTGATTTCTGCCGGCGAATTCCAACTGGCTTTTTTTGTTTCTGTGTACCAGGCTCGCAGCGGTTGTTCAGCATCTGGATGGACTTCCCAGAATTCAACGAGACGGCAACGTGAGATGATCCGCATAATTTATTATAACACTTTTCTCCCAATTTGGGAGATTTTCCACCAATACCTTGGCTGAATAGGGCAACAGTAAAATGTATTTGGAGTAATTATAGATATTCGGTATGATGTAAAACTATGAGAGGGAAAGGCCTATACCAGATCTAAAAACACTTCGGGCTTTTGTTCTGCAATCCGCAGCAATGCTGCTGCTGGGCCGCTGGGTTTACGCCGGCCTTTCACCAGGATTTTTTTCATCCAAATTGAATTTTTACCACTGAGATCGCTTTACGTGGCTAGTTTTCTGTATATAATTTTATTATACCTGTTTGTTAAAACATAATTTGGGGTCAGGTGTGTGCCTTAAATTGAAAACTATCGGATATCTTTCCTTAAATGCTGCGTTCAATTCGAAATGATGTGGTGGAGCGTTGAACCGAGCTTCGGTCTTGATACTGACCGCCACATCAATCCTTAATTCGTTGGGCACTGGCGCAATAAATTAAAAGGTCAAGAGTAGTTATGACAAGAAAAGAAATACCAGATAGTGCTATCGAGCTTGTAGCGAAGCATATCAATGCTAGAAGCAATAAAAATTACGGTATTCCTGTTATCGGAAACGATGACAATATTGAAACGCCCCAAATATTCGAGATTATCCCCTTTGACCAAATAGATAATTCGGAAGCACGTTTTTATGCCATAGATGGTAGCTACAACAGTGAACAGTTTTACAACGGTTTATCCATTGGCATATATGCAGCTGGTTATATTTGCTTTCACAAGGGAAAGCAAATCAGAATGAACAACTTGGATGACCCGGTGATTCTTGGACAGGCCTATTATCCTGAAAATATCTTGATAACAAATGAAGCCCATCTATTTGCTATCTACGATGAATTATTAGGATTTCTTCCGGTAAAAAAGCTCTTATCTTTTTGGGCTGATTTGCCAGAAAATATTTTTGCTTACGAAAGAGATAAAGTTTGCATCAACCTATCAACACTTTTATCTTTCTGCCAAGAAGTGCTGGAAATCGCTCTAATTCTTGAAATTGTCGAACTCAAAGATACTCGATCTGGAGATTTTATACTTCGCGATGGCACTTTACGACCAATGCAAATAAAACAATCATACTTGGTCAAGTTAGGGAAGTATTTGCACGAGAAAGGTGTCAGAGTGCTAGCGATTACAAAGCAATCACCAATAAAGATGGAATTGGCATACACCTTTAAACAAATTGATGGCTATTTACAAGATCAATTGAAACTTACCTATCCTTTTGTTGAGAAAGACCCTAAACGTAAAAAACTATGTTGTTGGTTTGAAGTGTCTGAATCTATTTTGTTAGCTGCTTATCAACCATCTGGAAATGATCGTACTCCAATGTTTATAAAAAAGGGTATAAGAGGTGGACGAGGATTTGGGTTGTTTTTTGCAGCACGGCTAGATTATGTTGAAAAATTACAAAATTACGACTGGGTTATTTTAGACTTGAATATTTTTGATGCAATACCAGACATTGAAAAGGGACTTTCTGGCAGGGATTACGCTACTTTGGCTTCAATTTTTAAGGAGTTGACACGGTTAACACAAGAACACTATATTTTGGGTTATCCATATCCATTGGCGGAAGTTCACAATTTTATCTCACTCAAGAAAAATTTCAAAGAAGAAATCATTGCCCGTTTGAAATATTCATTGTATACAGATCAGCGAATGGACAACGTTGATATTGAGAACCTGTTTTTGGATATGCACGACCGATTCTAGGAGTTGATTAATATGACTAACAAAGTTGACTTTGGTGTCTTGTATGGGCAGAAAACCACAGAAGATTCCTTGTTGATTTATTCATCTTACGAGGATGCAAAAGCAAGTCCCCAAACGGGCGATTTTATTGTCTTGACACCAAAAGATGAGGGTAATACCAAATACCTTGCAAGGGTTGAAGCAGAAATATACGATGAGGACCCGATCTTCAAATCTCAAGATAAGACCCTGATTGCGGTTCATTACGCGAGGATCGCTGAACGTGAACTTTCAGAACGCGACAAGCAAAAAATGTTTAGCTATACCTATAAGGTGAGAATTCTTGGCACTTTTACTGATACGGGAACAGCGATTTCATTTACTACCGCTGTTAGAAAACTCCCTGTAGTATCCTATATTGCCCGCCACCTAAATAAACGGGAGATCGAATCTATTCTTAATCGTGAAAATGAGAATGGGATTGCGATAGGACATCTTTGTGTAGGCGAAACGGTTTTTAGGGATAAAGGCCAGATTTTGTTTAAAATTGATAAGTTGCGAAACAAACGCACCATGATTTTTGCTCAGTCGGGTTTTGGCAAGACCAATCTTGTCAAAGTGCTTTTGTATCATATGACAGGCAACAATTCCTATGGGAAACTGGTTTTCGACTTGAACGGGGAATACTTTTTACGAGGTACATCCACATATGGATTGGGCGATATAGACGATGACAGTATCAAAAAAAACGTAGTGGTTTATTCTGATAAAGTATTACCACCTGAATATCAAAACACTGACCGGTTTATCTTTGGGGGCAAAGTGCTTCTTAATATGCATAAGCATCTTACAGTAGGAGATATTCTTAACTTTGGTGCTGGCTTTTCGGAAGTGATGAGATCGTTTTTACTCTATCTCGATGAAGAAGGAGTAGGGGATTTCATACAAAATATTGATAGCTACGCAAATGATCCCGCTAAATTGCATCAAGATTTTTCTGATTTCTTTGGACAAATGAAACAAGGTAAAGAAGATGTAAGTGCCCGAAAGACCGTTATGGCAATTAGAAAACGCGTCAGACACTTGATAGACGAAGGAAAGGGTTTGCATTCTGGTACATCAAATCTTGTTGAAAATGTTTTCGACTGTCTAAAACAAGGCAAAACAGTGATTATTGATCTGTCACTCAAAGATAATTTGGACGCCAGTATTATTTCAACCATCCTTGTTCGGAAGCTTTTTGATAACAACAAAGCTCAATTTACCTCCGGTAATGCCAAGGAAGTAATTAATACGGTAGTTTTTGTAGAGGAAGCACAAAATGTTTTATCGGAAGAATTTGTCAAATCAAATGCAAACCCTTTTGTAAGAGTAGCAAAAGAAGGTCGCAAATTTGGGCTTGGTTTAGTGGCAATCACTCAACGTCCATCTGCTATTTCAGAAGAAATACGAACTCAAGCAGAGAACTTTTTTGCTTTTCACATGGGTAATTCGGATGATATCAAAGCTCTTATCAAGTCAAATATCAATTATGATGGTGTAATTGCCAACTTCATTCAACGTGAAACTATCCCAGGAAATTTGTATATGGTATCTTCAGACCAAGCATTTGCCTTACCTGTTCGCGTGAATGAATTTGAGCCTTTAATTGAGAATAAGATATATCCACAGTCCAGGCTTAAAAAATAACCAATGCTAGATATTCAATACAAACCTGATAGCCTAATACAACGTTTTGTTTTCGAACGAAATGATGATTATTTAATTCAGACCAATTCACCCGAAGAAAAGGTGATTTTATTAATCCTTCGTGACTTATTACGACTTGGATGGGAAGTCACCTTCAAGGCTAATCGAATTGCCATCAATCCGCCACAATCTTACGACAAACAGGTAATTAAGAGTTCAATGGAGATTAAACGCCAAGAAGCTATTGCCAAAAAGCGGGCTTGGATTGATAAACACATTGAACTTGCCAGAAATAATTTGGCAGATGGTGATGAAGTATGGCAATCAGAAATAATTCCGATGATCGAGATTTGCCAAACTCAATCCCAATTCGATATTTTTCGAATATTTCGATATTACTGGTCATCACCTTACAGTGAATATGTTGGACGTAGGCTAAAATTATTAATTCGCGACAGTGCTTTACCTAATAAGCCAATTATTGGTATAGCTGCTCTAGGTAGTTCTATTGTTCACATTCCAGACAGAGACAAATGGATTGGATGGGATAAACCCACTCGGACAAACAACCTAATCTATACAATGGACGCCTATGTATTAGGGGCATTGCCACCCTATAGCCACCTTCTAGGCGGCAAACTGATTTCTTATTTGATTGCATCCAATGAAGTTAGGGAGATTTACCAGCGGAAATACAAGGACGCTGTAACCAATATAGCTAAACGCACAGCAAACGATATTGCTTGTATATTCACCACCAGTTTGTATGGTAAAAGTTCTCAGTATAATCGGGTTAAATTTAACGATAAAACCTTATATACTCATGTTGGCGAAACTAAGGGCTATGGAACGTTGCACTTAACCGACGAAACCTTTGAAGCAATGCGGGATTTGCTAGAGTATAAAGGAATATCTGTTACCAATAGATTTGGAGATGGACCAATATGGAGAATGAGGGTCATTAGAACATCGGCAGATATTCTCGGTTTTAACGCTGATTTTTTACTTAAACACTCATTTCAACGAGCTATCTATGTAACTCCATTGGCGGCTAACTATAAAGAATTTTTGCAGGGCAAAAGCCAACAGCTTGATTATTACGATTATCCCCTAAACTCTTTGGTCGAACATTGGCATAAGCGATGGTTGATAAATCGCCGAAATAGACCCGAAGTCGAGGAAGCTGTTCGTGGCTTCAAGAAATCAGAGTTCATTATCAGTTAGCTTGATACCAAAATCGCACCTAACACTGTTTACATGTTCATGTACCTGACATCGCTCAGTGCAGTTTTGGTACGCCACCTAAACCTGGCGTAACTCTTCCGGGTTGTCGGAATTGGAGTAGATAACTTTGTAATTCCAAGTATTCGTTTTCAGTTAAGTAGGTATGACATATTTGGTGAATTAAAGATCCTTGATGAACTCTAGAAAATGGTTATTCGGTAATGCCGTATATAAATCAATGCTTTTTCAGAGAAATTTTAAACGATTGCTTCCCCCTGGGATAAGGCATCCTAGATTGCTAGACTGATAGTAGAAAACAGCCGAATATCAATTATTCCATTCAATCGTTGGCCGGACAGAACCTTCTGGGTATCTTGTTCGGCTTTTTATTTAATCCACTTAAGGAGAAATCATGAACCGCGTCACCCAATTCATTATTGGTTTGATCGCCATCGCACTGGCTTTGGGAGCAGGGTTTTATGGGAGAACCCTGTATCTCAAAGAAGTCTCTACTTGCCAGGTGCCTGTCCCGGTCAATGCAATCCCCGCCTACACGATCCTCAATCCAGAGATGTTCCAGATGCGTGAAATGCCACGCACGATGGAATCTTTACCATATTACCAATCGATCCAAGCCTTAGGTGGAATGATCAGCGCTGTTCCATTGCCGGCAGGGCTGCCCATTCCGCAGGCAAATGCTGTACCGGTTGCGCAATTCCGTTTGGCGGATGCTGCTTTTGAAGTGATTTCTATCCCCGTTGAACCGGTATCCGCAGTAGGCGGCCAGATCCGGATTGGAGAACACGTCAATCTTTATCAGGTATCGGAAGAAGCCACTGCCTTCGATAACACAGATCTAAAGCTGAATAATCAACCCGGGTTCAAGGTTGAACTCATCGCCGGCAGTATCCTGGTTGTGGATGTACGGAATGCACAAGGCGTAGCGGCTGAAACGAGTCAAAAAAGTGACGGAAATTCGACCTTCAGCAGCAGCCCACAAACTGAGCAGGTTCAAATTCTGACATTGGCGGTTAAGCCAGAAGCGGTTAATGACATCCTGAATGCGGTCGCAAACGCCAAAAAACAAGGAGGCTTATTGTGGACGACACTCGCAACCCCTTAAGCAAGGCATTACAACCGCCTCAGATACATCCCCTCAATCAGAACGATCTGAAATTGATCGAACGAGTTCGTGAAGAACTGGTTAAACGAGGGATTAATCCACCTTCCTGGCGTGAATCCGATCCGGAAAAACGACGTCGCTTTTTTGATGAAGTCCGCTCGATCCTTATCGACCAGGGTGAAGATCGGACAGCAGTTAACCGCAATGCTCAAATGATTACAGATGCTTTGTCCGGGGTTGGTTTACTCGATCAACTTCTCCGCGATCCTTATGTGGAAGAGATCTTCGTTCGCAATGGGTACGTAGCGGTCGAATATGACGGAACTTTTCACCACCTGGGAAAACTGGCAGATGATAGTTATTTTGAAAATCTTGCCGTACATGTCGCCGATCAAGGTGGTGCTACCCTGCGCGGCGACCGTCCGGCAGTGCTGATCGACCTGCCCGGTGGGGAACGTTTTACGGCTATTGTGCCTCGCCTTTCAACCGAAGGGACTGCGATAAATATCCGCACCTTTGGCAGGCGGGTACGAACCCTGGAAGAAATGGAACAGACCGGAACCTTCGCCAGACGTAATCTCTCGTTATCCGGATCGCTGGATGATATCGCCGATCCTGAACAACAATGCCGTATCCAGAGGTTGCAAAATACCCCTGACCGTTTTCTAGCCTGGTTGGTGGCTACCCTTTCTGGAAGCCTGATGATTGCTGGTGAAATGGGATCCGGGAAGACGACTTTGCTGAATGCTTTGTCTGGGTTTTTACCAACCACCGCACCCTTAGCAGCCCTGGAAACTTTTCGAGAGCTGGAAATCCAACATCCATTTTTACTGCGAGCTGTCGCTCCTGCCGAGCTTCCACCGGGAACCTCAGGGGTTTCGTTGGACTGGGTATTGAACGTGATCTACACCCGTATGAATCCGGCTGCCATCCTGGTAGGGGAAGTGGTAGGCCCTGAAGCATTACAGTTCCTGAAAGCCACTTGCCTGGGACGAAAAGCACTCACCACCATCCACGGTGGGACGGTTGAAGAAGCCTTGATGCGCCTGGAACAGCTTGCATTGGCTTCAGCGCCCGAATTAGGGTTGGACGCTGTCCGTTCTATGGTAGCGATGGGGCTGGACGTGGTTGCCTTGATGGGAAGGGTGAATCAATCCGGACGAGTCCAGCGCACCCTGCAAGCAATTGCCGTAATTCAGGGATTGGACGAACGTGGAAATTATCGTTTGAATTATTTGTATCGCGCTGAAGGTGAGCGAAGCATGCCGGTTTTTGAAGAAGCGTTTCAAAGTATGGGGGAATTGGCATGAACCGGGTGGGTAAAACGCATTTATTGATCACGTTAGCGGTACTTATTCTGTTTGGGATCATCATAGGACTGAGCCAGCTTTATCGCGTGGCGCCTGTCGATCCTGTCCCCACTCCAATCGAAGTGGCAGATGATCTTCCCCAGGACAACCAGAAAATTGATAACGAGTTACGTAACGCACCCTGGCAAGGGCTGCGTTACATCAAGGAACAAAAAGAATGGCGCTTCTATGGGGTTGCTGGAGAAACCAGACAGATCGACTTGATAGATCCAATCAGCCTGGTGAAAGTTTACTTTCTCGAATCAGACGGCGACATCAGTTACACCTGGGTCACGACCGAAATCCAATTTCCAGGTAAACCGGTCTTCAAAACAGCCACAGATGCCATACAAGAAGGCCAATTGGTTGCTGTGCAACTCAAGGGCGAATATGTCAACCAGAATGGCGTATTTTGGGAAGATTGCGATTCGGATTATTGTCACCTGGCTCAGATGATTGACACCATTCTGGTATTGGACGACCAGGGAACCGGCATCTCCAATGGTTTCATTCGCTATGGCTGGGAGCCGCCGACATACCCTATGTACGGTTTCTTGTGCTGGCAGATTAAACCGGCAACATCCCCGCAAATGCTCGTTTCATCTTTAAATTAAGGTGGAGTGTATGCAACCTGACGAAACTATTCCAATCATTTCCTTATGGGATTGCACCGAACATCCTTTTACAAACCTAATTCTCTATTGCCCAATTTGTGGAGCTTTTTATAAAGTGTCCCTATCTTATTTACTGCGCACTTCAGGCAAAAACAGGCAATTCTTCCATAACCGTACGCGCCGGAGATTGGTTTCACAGAAATTGGAAATCGATCCAGAAGAACTGTATCAGTTGATCCGGGATATTCCAATTGCGGAAGTGGCAACCCTCTATAGCGTCTCAAAAAGAGATATTGAAAAACGCTGCCGAGCCTTTGGAATTTCCAGGGATGTCAAAGATTACCAGTTCCAATCAGAAAGCGATCAACGATTGATTCCGGAGGATCCAGCATGACTCCATTCCGCTTCTTGATCGATGCCGGCGCAGTTTTCCTGGCCTTCGGCGTCTTTCTCACGTTTTATAACCTGCTGGTAACCGGGACAGAAGTGATTGTTCGCGCCTGGCGGAAAACATTTATCAGTTGGGCCGGCCGCCGGCTGCGCGATATGGGCGTTATTCAGGAAAAACCTTACCAGGCCCAGATTGAATTGGATTGGAAACGATTGATCCTGTTGATAACAATCCCGGTGATGGCCCTGGCCGTCCATGATTTCATGCTTTCCCCCCTGGTGTTGCTGATCGGCCTGGTTATCCTGATCTGGGTCGATTTTCAAAAACGCCAGATCGAACGCGCTCATATAAATGAAGATGCCGAAGTGGTTGCACTCCAAATCCGCTCATTGATGAGCGTTGACCGTTCGATCTTAAATGCCTTAACCAAGGTCGAGCTGCCAACCGGCATGATGAAACACGCGATTGACCAGGTAGCCAGTCGTTTACGGATGCACCAGCCGCCCGAGCAGGCTGCTCAAGCATTCAAAGGGCTTCCAGGGAATGTCACTGCCCGGTTGTCAGCTTTGATTGCCCATGGCGCCCAATTGACAGATGAAACCCAAGATGGGCTGCTTATTTCACTGGAGCAGGAAGCCCACCGGCAAAAGCTGCTGCGTTCGAAAACGCACCAGACTCTCTCACTGGTGCGCGGCACCATCCGGCTGCTCCAAGGCGTCGTGGCCGGGGCGATCCTATTTGTGGTGCTTTCCCCAGCCTGGCGAGAATTTTTCCTTCAAGATATTTCTCATCGGGTGTTACTGACTGTCTTGATCTGCGCGGCAGCGCTGGCCAGCCTGTATTTTGAGTATGAAGTCTACCAATTGAGTTACGGGGAGGGGGCTTAATGGATACCTATTCCCTGGTGGTGGGCTTTAGCCTGGCAATTGGAGTGGGCATGATTGCCAATACCGTTCTATCGATCATTGTTGAAACAGGAAGGAGGTTAAGCCGAAGTGTCAGTCGTGGGCGTTTACAGGCGCTCGGGCTCGGCATTCGGGATCATAACGGAATACGCAACGCACAAGAAGGAAGCCAAACTGAAGAGGCCGTTCTTGGCTTAAGTCATGTTCCATGGAACAGTTTTTATGCAGGCGCAGCGTTAGTCGGACTCATTCTGTTGGCTACGCTTGGACCTTCCCTGCCCAGTATTCGATTCGGTTTTCTGACCCTGCCGGCTTTCGTCTGGCTGGCTAAACGATATCTGATCCAGCAGCGCAAACGTTTCATGGTCGGTCAAATTCGTCAGTTCTTAATTGATGTACGCCTGCACATGAGCCTGCAGGGTTCGCTTTTGTTAGGTCTGGAAAGCATCTCCAAAACCACCCTGGAAACGTCAGTGGTTTATCAATCGCTCAAGCGAAGATTGGCTGGCAGTTCTGCTCGTAGCGGGCTGGAACTCCTAAACCAGATTGCCGAAGATCTACAGTCGCCCCTGTTCACCAGGCTTGTCCAGCGTATCCAGGCAGCTCAACAATCAGGCGGCATTTCGGATATCGATCAGGCAATTTCCGGTGCTATTGAAGAGTTGAACGAAGAG
>Ga0172368_10005411_pt1 | contig 14259 bp, 6 predicted proteins | sample Lak11m_FD_114540 | JGI IMG/M metagenome (GOLD analysis project Ga0172368, IMG submission 114540) | Freshwater microbial communities from Kabuno Bay, South-Kivu, Congo - kab_022012_11m | ecosystem: Environmental > Aquatic > Freshwater > Lake | place: Democratic Republic of the Congo: South-Kivu...
CCGCGCGGACACGACCCGGGGCTGCACCCGGGCAGGCAGATGCGGCGGCCCTCGGGCCCGTCGGCGGTGCAGAACGTGCCGGCGGGGCAGTCGCCCGACGCCGGGCACGAGTGCAGGCACAGGCGCGTGCCGAAGTAGTCGAACTGGAGCTCGGCCGGGCAGTTCCACGAGGCCGCGTCGTGCAGGCACACGCCCGAGGGCCCCGGGCGACGGGCGATGCCCGGAATCGGCGGGTACACGCAGCGCAGCGACGGATTGCCCGGGCAGGGCCGGCCGTCGTCGAAACACGGATCCAGTTCGCGGGCCGCCTGGCAGGTCGCCGCGATCTCCGGCGTGCCCGCGGCGGGCGCGCAGTCCTGCAGGCACCTGCCCGAGCCCGAACCCGGTGCGGGCCAGCACCGGAAGCCCTGCGGACAGGCATCGGACGCCGTGCAGGCCGGGTTGCTCGGTGGAATGCCGTCCGCCGCGGTCGGGTCGCCGCAGAGGTGGTCGCCGGTCTCGCGAATCTCCACGCAGAGCTGCTGCGCCGGGCAGGTGCCCTGCGTCGGCACGGCGTTGAGCCCGCACAGCTCCCCGGCGCCGCACCCGGTTCCGGTCGAGGCGAGGCACTGGGCGCACTTCCCCACCGCGGTGTCGCAGAGCAGGCCTGCCCCGCACTCGGCATCGCCCAAGCACTGGACGCAGGCGTGGGCCACGGGGCTGCACCGGCCCGACGTGCAGTCGGAGTCGGCCCCGCAGGCGTTGGCGCACACGCCGCCCACGCATTCGGCCTTTCCGGGGCAGTCCGCCGACGTGTCGCACTGCCGGCATTCGAACTGCTGGCAGACGGGCGCGCTGGCGGGGCATCGGCCGGTCGTGTCGCAGGTGATCCGGGCGCAGGAGTGATCCGCGTTGCACTGGAACGACGGGCACTGCCAGTCGCGGGCGCACTGCACGCATTCGCGCTGGTCGCTGCAGAAGCCGTCGGCACACCGGACCTTCGAGGGGTCCGCGCACTCGCCGGGCTGGCACCGGTGCTCGTCGTCGCAGGAGTAGCCCGGGTCGCACCCGACCGTCTTGCCCGAGGCGTCGCGCCGGCACGCCAGGCACGTTCCGTTTTCGCAGACATTTCCGCCCAAGGGCGCGCACTCGTCGTCTCTCCGGCAGCCGCGACACGTGCCGGAGGACTCGTCGCACAGGGGCCGCCCGGGGCCGCAGTCGGCGCCGCTGTTGCAGCGGATGACACAGCGCCGCAACCCGTCGTAGGGATCGTCGGCGAGCAGGCATTCCCTGCCGGCCTCGCACAGCGCCTGGCAGCGTGCCGGGTCGGCCGTGTTGCCGACGCACTGGCCCGTTCCGTTCACGATGAAGCCGCAGAACGCGTCCGCAGCGCCGCAGTCCGCGTCGGCTTGGCACGCCATGCCGACGTGGGCACCCAGAGGCCGGCACAGGCCGGCAGGGCGGCCGTTCTCGAGCCAGCCGCGGCCGTCGATGGTGCAGGCCGCGACACAGGTCCCGACCAGGGCCAGCAAATCGCCGCGCCCCGGCGAGCAGGCGCTCCGGCACACCGGCCCGTCGGGGGTCGGCTGCGCCGTGTCGCAGAGATCGCCGACTCCGCAGTCGGCGTCCACGCGGCACGAGGTCCCGGTGGCATGGCCGGGCGTGCTGACGCCGCACGCGCCCGTGTCCTGGAAGAAGCCGTGTTCGCACAGGCAGCCCGAGGTGCTGGACCTGCACTCGGGCGAGCAGCGTCCCTGGTATCGATCGCCGCTGGATCCGAGCATGCACGCCTTGCCCGAAGGGCAGCCGTCGCGGAAGCAGTCCGCGACGGGGCCGGTCGCGACGGGCTCGCAGCGGCGCCAGAAGGCGTCGCACTGCTGCCCGCGCGGGCACGAGCCGGCCGTGCACCCGGGCAAGCAGACGGCGAGCGTCGCTCCGCCCGGGCCGACCCGCGACGTGCAGACGGCTCCTTCGGGGCACGTGCCGTCGACGCAAGAGCGCAGGCACGCGCGCTCGCCGCCGGGCAGATCGACGGAGTACTCCGGCGTGCAGCCGGCGGCGTTCACGTCGGGCAGGCACACGCCGGCAGGCCCCAGCTGGCGCGAAGCGCCGGGGAACGACGGGAACACGCACCGCAGGGTGTCGTTGCCCGCGCAGAAGGCACCCTCGTTGTAGCAGCGGTCGAACTCCACCGACGCCCGGCAGAGGCCTTCGGCGCCGCACACGGGCGCGTCGGCGGGGCAGTCTCCGGAGCCCTGCACGCACTGGACGCACCGGCCGGCGGCGACGTCGCACCTGGGCGCGCGCGGATCGCCGCCGCAGTCGTCGTCGTGCGCGCACTGCACGCACGCGTGCCAGGTCGGGCTGCAGCGCGCGTTCGTGCCGCCGCAGTCCGCGTCCGAGTCGCAGCCGCCGCTGCAGACGCCGTTCATGCACGCAGCGCCGCCGTAGCAGTCCTGCGATCCGGAGCACTGGACGCACGTTCCCCCGGAGCACACCTGCGTCGTCGCGGGGCAGCCTCCCCCGGGCTGGCAGTCCTCCGCCGCCTCGCAGCGCTGGTCCGTGCACCGAAGCGACGGGCACTGCCAGTTCTTCATGCACTGCACGCACTCGCGTCTTGTGTTGCAGTAGCCGCCCGAGCACCGGACCGTGGCCGGATCCGAGCACTCGGTGCGGAAGCACTGGTGCGTGTCGTTGTTGCAGGCCATGCCCGCGCCGCACCCGATGCTCGCGCCCTCCGGCGTCATCCGGCAGGACACGCAAAGCCCGTTTTCGCAGGCGGCCATGCCCGCGAGCCGCCCGCATTCGCCGTCGGTCTGGCAGGGGTGGCAGGCGTTGTCCTGCCCGCACACGGGCCGCGCGCCGCCGCACTCCCGGTCGGCCGCGCAGCGCAGCGTGCAGACAGGGCCGAACTCCCTGTCCTCGCCGACCACGCAGGTGCGGCCGGGTTCGCACAGGGCTGCGCAGCGGTTCTGATCGCCGGTGCGGCCGACGCACTGGCCGCGATCGTTCAGAATGAATCCGCAGACCGCCTCGTGTCCGCCGCACTCGTCGTCGCGGGTGCAGGGCATGCCGACGTGGGTTCCGAGCGGCCGGCAGACGCCCGTTTCGCGGCCGTTCTCGCTCCAGGCGTGCCCGCCGATGCCGCCGCACTCGCCGACGCAGTCTCCCGTCAGCGACACGAAGGCGCCGTTGTCTCGGAAGCAGGCGGGGCGGCACACGGCGCCCGTCATCCCGGCGCCCGAGAACGCGTCGCAAAGCAGGCCGGGAGCGCAGTCGGCATCGACGCGGCAGTTCTGGCCGTTCTGGCCGGACGAGGTCAGCCCGCACGCACCGCCGTCCTGCGAGAGGCCGCGCTCGCACAGACAGGACTGGGTGCTCTGGGTACACTCCGGCGAGCACCGGCCCAAGATCGAGTCGCCGGACGGGCCGAGCATGCAGGCCTGCCCTGCCGGACAGCCGGCAAGGAAGCAGTCGCCGTCGCCGGAGGTGCGGATGGGTTCGCAGCGGCGCCAGAACGCGTCGCACTGGAAGCCGCGCGCGCAGCTTCCCGGCGTGCAGCCGGGCAGACAGTGGCCGCCGGGCGTCGAGGAGGAGCAGAACGTGCCCGCGGGGCAGCCCGTGCCCGGCAGCGGGCTGCATGGGTGCAGGCAGGCGACGGTGCGGTCGTGCAGATCGATCGACTCACCCGCGCAGGACCCCGGGGGCCCGGCCTTGAGACACACGCCCATGGCTGCGGAAGCGATGCGATCAACGCCCGGCACCGGAGCAAAGACGCAGCGCAGCGTGGCATTGCCCGGACACGGTGCCCCGTCGGTGAAGCAGTAGTCCAGCTCCTGCGCGGTCCTGCACCTGCGGTCGAGTCCGCAGAGCTGGTCCGCGGGACAGGTGCTGCGACTGCCCGGAACGCACGCGACGCACTTGCCCGCGGCCACTTCGCACACGGGCGTTCCCGAACGCCCCCGGCAGTCCCCGTCGCCCGAGCACTCGACGCACACGCGGCTCGACGCGCTGCAGCGCGGATTTGCCCCGCCGCAGTCGCCGTCCGACACGCAGGCGTTGTCGCAGACGCCGTTCGTGCAGGGCGAGCCGCCGCAGTCGGACGCCGACTGGCACTGCACGCACTGGCGCGCTCCGCCGGAGCCGGTCGTGCAGTAGGGCGTGACCGGGGGACAGGGACGAGTCATGTCGCAGGTGATTTGCAGGCACTTGTGAGTCGCCTCGTCGCACTGGAGCGACGGGCACTGTGCGTCCTTCGTACACTCGACGCACTCGCGCCGGTCGCTGCAGTAGCCGCGGCTGCACCTGACCGTGGCCGGGGAGGCGCATTCCGTCGGGAAGCACGAATGCGAGTCGGGATTGCACGCCTGCCCGGACGGACAGCCGATGCTCGATCCATCGGTGGCAAGGCGGCATGCGAAGCACTTTCCGGCGTCGCACGCCTTGCCCTTCTGGGCAGTCATGCACTCGCCGTCCTCGCGGCAGCCGCGGCAGACGCCGTCGGTCCCGCAGATGCTCCGCTCCGCGCCGTAGGAGGCACACGCGTCGGTGGACGCGCAGCGCTCGCACGCGCCGCCCGCGCACTTCATGCCGCCGCAGCGCGCCGACTCGCCCTGGCCGCTGCACTGGACGCACCGGCCCTGGTCGCACACGAGGCCGTTGCTGCACCCGGCGTCGCTGGCGCACGTGCAAAGACCCGTGGCGTTGTCGCACAAACGCCCGCTCGGGCATGCGACGGCGGGGCACGACCCGGTGCAGGCGCCCGAGTCGCACACCTGGTTGGCGCCGCATCGCCCGCAGAACCCGTTGCAGCCGTCGGGACCGCACGCGTCCTTCTCGGCGCAGTGCGGCTTGCAGCCCAGCGACGAGGCGGGCTTGCACTCGGCCTCCACGCACACGGAGTCCGCGCCGCAGTCGGCGTTGACGAGGCAGAGCTGCGTCGGCTCCGGCAGCTTGGCGATGAACTGGCAGCCGGCACCGCCGATGGCAAGGAGAAGCGCTGCCGTACAGTTCAATGCGGTGCGGTTCACGGCAGCCTCCCGCCGACGGCGACGGCCGCGCCGTCGGGAAGGGGTGTGGCAGCGAGGATCGGGCCGTCTCCGCCTCCGCCGGAAGCGGCCGGTTTCACGAAGAGCCACGACACGACGGCGACGACGAGTCCCGCCGGCACGAGCACGTTGGCCATGTTGGCCTGGAACGAGCGCTGCGTGCGCAACTCGGTGTCGCGGACGATGTGCGAGCCGTCGGCGGCGACCTTCTTGGCATTGGCCTCGATTTCGCTCGTCGTGCCCATGGCCTTCCAGCCGAAAAAGCCGCCGGTGCCCGCCGTGACGACGCCCAGGGCGACGCCGGTCCAGGGCAGCGCGTTGGATCGCCGGGCGGGCGCGGCGGGAGCGGTCGGCGCAGGGGCGGGGCCGGCAGCAGCGGTCTCGGCCGGTTTCACTTCGGGCGCGGGCGCTTTCGCCTCCGCCGGGGGCGGCGCGGCGGGCGGAGCTTCGGCCGGCTTCGCCTCGGGCGCGGGCTTCGCCGCCGCGGCGGGTTTCGGCTCGGGCTTGGGCGCCGCGGCACCGGCACGGGCAGCCTCGATGGCTTCCATCAGACGCGTCACCGAGCTCTTCACGCCCATGAGAAGCTTTTCCTCCTTGGCCTCGACGGTCTCGCTCACGCGCTTGATGACCTTGGCCTTGGTGGCGTCCAGCAGCTTGAGGTTGATGAGGTACAGAGAGCCCACCTGGCCCAGGTTGCCGCTGACGATGTAGTCGACGCCGAGAGCGCCGCCGACCTCCGCCAGGCAGCTCGCCTCCTCCGAGCAGCCCAGCATCTGCTTCTGCTGCTCGAAACCGAGCATGCTGCTGATGTCGCTCTTGCCCAGCACGTCGTAGTCGTCCGAGAGCTGCGCCAGGATGACCTCGTCGAGCAGGCGGGCGACGCCCGCGTCCACGCCGCGCTCGGGCTTGATCTCCAGCGCGGCGACCTTGAGCCGCTCGTTGCGCGCGGCGTGCGCCGTGCCGCACGGCAGCAGAAGCGACATCGCGACGAGCCAAGCCGGGGGACGCGGTCGCGTCGTGGAAGGACAGGGCATCAACACTCCCGACGGCGCGCCGGTGCGGCGTGCCGCGACTTTCTGCAGCCCCGGACGAGGCCCGATCCGTCGGGACCGGGGACGGGGCATCGGCTCCGCGCGAGTATCGCACAGCAACGGCCCCCGGCGATATTCGGCTTTCGACTTTCGGCTTTCGGGCTTGTCGGCAAAGGTGGGCGGACGGGCGAGCCGTCAGTACCCGTGCCCGTCCTGCTTCACCCGGCCCCGGAAGGTCCAGTACACGATCGCCGTGTACGCGAGCACGAACGGCATCCCGACGGCCGCGATGACCAGCATGATGCCCAGCGTCTTCGGGCTGGAAGCGGCCCGGTACACCGTGATGCAGCGGGCGGGATCGTTGCTCGCGGCCACGATGTCGGGCCAGAGCGCCAGGCCCAGCAGCGTCACCAGCGCCACGATCGTGATCGCCGAGGAGGCGAACGCCTGCAGCGGCTTGCCCGCGTGCATCGCCCGAGGGATGTTCGCCAGCGCCAGCACGTTGACGACGACGACCGCCAGCGCCCAAGGGAAGCGCTCGAAGTTCGAGGTCGCCTGCGGCACGTGCAGCAGCGTCGCGACCGTGCCCAGCACGTAGAGCACCAGGAACACGCCCCACGTGTGCCACATCCAGTCGCGCAGCCGGTCGTGCAGCGGCCCGTGCGGCACCTTCAGATAGAGGTAAATCGCGCCGTGGACCGCGAACATGGCCACGACCAGCGCGCCGACGCCGAGCGCGTATGCATTGAATAGATCTCCGAACCGTCCGATGTAGTCGCCCGCCTCGTCCAGAGGGACACCGAGCATGGCGTTTCCGACGCCGATGCCGAACAGGGCGCTGGCGGCGATGCTCGACAGGCAGAAGACCGCGTCCCATGCGGTGCGCCAGACGGCGGAGGGGTGCTTGCTGCGCAGTTCGATGGAGACTGCGCGGAACACCAGCGCGCACAGCAGCAGCATCAGGACCATGTAGAAGCCCGAGAAGATGGTCGCATACGCCGCGGGAAACGCGGCGAAGAGCGCCCCGCCGAACGCCACGAGCCACACCTCGTTGCCGTCCCATATGGGGCCGATGGACGCGAGCACGGCGCGCCGCTCGTCGTCGGTGCGCGCCAGCGCGTGCAGGATGCCCGCCCCCAGGTCGAACCCGTCCAGCACGGCGTAGCCGGCCAGCAGCACGCCCAGCAGCACGAACCACACGGCGGCGAGGTCCATGGCGATCACCGGCTCCCGTTTCCGTCCTTGGCTTCGCTCAGCGACTGCTCGTGCAGCGCCAGCCCGGCCGCCGTTTCGCGCAAGCCCTCGGCGCTCGTGCGCTCCGGGGGCTCCACCGGGGCGGGACCCGCGCGGATCTTGCGGTCGAGCACGAACAGCCACACGGCGCCCAGCAGAAGGTAGACGAGCCAGAACATCACGATGGAGGCGAGCACCTGCGGAGCGCCGACGGCGGGCGACACGGCGTCGCGCGTGAGGAGCCCCTCGCCGGGCCGGTACTGCAGCATGCCCGCGGCGTCTAGGACGAGCCGCCCCGCCTCGTCCTTCACGAATCCCGGGTGGACCACCCAGGGCTGGCGGCCCATCTCCGCCGCGACCCAGCCCAGCTCGTTGGCCGCCACCGCACCGCCCACCGCGAAGACGAAGATCCACAGCAGCCAGCGCTGGTTCCACAGCCTCCCGCGCCAGCGCAGGAACGAAGCCAGCAGAGTGATGCCCGCGAAGAACGTCCCCAGCGCGACCATCGCGTGGAAGGAGGCGAAGACCGGACCGACTGGAGGACGTAAGCGCTCCGGGACTGCGTCGAGGCCGGCGACGGACGCGGCGGTCGAGTCGAACGCGAGCAGCCCGAGCCCTCCGGGGACGGAGATTCCCATACGGACCTTCTGTGCCCGCGTGTCGGGGATGCCGAACAGGTGAAGATCCGCGGGACCCGTGTGGAAATGCGCCTCCATCGCCGCGAGCTTGTCGGGCTGCTCGCGGGCGACCATGCGCGCGTTGGAATGGCCCGAGAGCAGCTCGGCTACACTGAATACCGTTGCGAACAGCAGCGCTCCGGAAAAGGATCGGCGCGCGAACTCCTCGTGGCGCCGGTGCAGCAGGTACCAGGCCGAAACGCTCAGCACGAAGAACGAGCCCAGGATGAACGCGCCGAAGAGCGTGTGGAGGATGCGGTCCAGCGTCGAGGGGTTCAGCAGCATCGCCCCGAAATCCTCGATTTCCGCACGGAAGACCTGCTCGCCGCGCACGACGAAGGGCTGGCCGTCGCGCAGCACCGGCACCACCCGGTGGCCCGCCGGCGTCTGCTGCCAACTGTTGGCCACGAGAATCCACACGGCCGAGAAGATCGACCCCAGCGAGACGAGCACGGTCGCGGCGAAGTGGAAGCCGGCCGAGACGCGCCCCCATCCGAAGACCACCACCGCCAGGAACCCGGACTCCAGGAAGAAGGCGAAGATGCCCTCGGCGGCGAGCGCCGAGCCGAACACGTCGCCCACGTAGCGCGAGAATCCGGCCCAGTTCGTGCCGAATTCGAACTCCATGACGATGCCCGTGGCGACTCCTATGGCGAACGTCACGGCGAAGAGCCCGGTCCAGAAGCGCGCGGCAGTCGCGTAGACGGGGTCGCGCGTGCGCAGGTACATGCCCTCCAGGTACGCCATCACGACGCCCAGCCCGATGGTCAGCGGCGGGAACAGGTAGTGGAACATGATGGTGAGCGCGAACTGGATGCGCGAGAGCGTGACGACGTCCATCGGCGGGCGGCCTCCGGGTGCCGCGGCGCCCCGGTATAGGCGATCCGCCGCCGGGAGGATCCGATGGCGCATGTTTCATCCGGTTTTCGGGGGTTGTGACCGCTCAGCCCGTGGGGAGCGCGAGCCGGCTCTTTGGCTCGCGCGGACACGAGGGCCGACGGCGCCCCTCGTGTCCGCTCCGCGCGCGATAGAGCTGCGCGCTCCGCTCCCCTCGGGGCGAGCGGTCACGGAATCTGGCCGCCGATCGACGGATCTTGTCGCCCGTCCCGCCGCCGTACTAGGCTCGGCGCCATCCGCTTCACGGCGGCGGCAGCAGGCGCAGCGGCGTGCCGCACCTGCCCCGGTTCCCCGGGCCGCCCGGTTCCCGGGCGCGGAGGTTTGTCCGATGGCGAACGGAAGACGCCCTGCGCGGCGGGCCGTCGCGGGGCTGCTGCTGGCGCTGCTGTGTCCGCGGCCCTCCGCGGCCGACGCGATGGCCGATGTCCTGAAAGAAGGCAAGCTTCGCTGGGGTGCCGACCAGGAGGGCGGCGGCCCCTACGTGTTCCCCAGGGACGACGACCCGGGCGTCGTCACCGGCTTCGAGGTGGATCTCGCGGCGCGGCTGGGCGAGTACCTGAAAGTGCGTCCCGAGTTCACGCAGGCCCAGTGGGACAAGCTCCCGGACATGCTGCGCACGTCCAAGGTCGACGTGGTCATCAACGGCTACGAGCTGACCCCCGAGCGCGCCGAGACCATGGAGCCCACGGTTCCCTACTACGTCTATGCGCTCCAGCTCATGGCGCGCAAGGACGACGCCGCCATCGCCTCCTGGGAGGACCTGAAGAAGCCCCGCAACGGCGAGAAGCTGCGCATCGGCGTGCTGACCGGTTCCGCTGCCGAGGCCTACACGACGGCCTTCTGCGGCGACCTGTGCGTCGCGGTGCCCTACGACGGCAACACCGACTCCATGCGCGAGGTGGAGACGCGCAAGCTGCACGCGACGGTGCAGGACACGCCCATCGCCTCGTTCTACGCGCCGCGCTTCCCGCAGCTCAAGGCCGTGGGCGACCCGGTCGAGCGCGGCTACTACGTCATGTACGTGCGCAAGGGGGAAGCGGCGCTGCTGCGCGCCGTCAACGAGGCCATCATCCTCATGGGCCGCAACGGCGATCTGGAGCGCGTCTACCGGCGCTACGGCATCTGGGACGCCCAGCAGGCGGAGCTCGCGTCCATCGGCGAGAGCGGGCGCTTCTTCGGCTACGCCAACGCGGTGGCGGCCAAGGTCGAGAAGAACGTCATGCCCGAGGAGGAGACCGTGCAGAGCGGCGCGCGCAAGCGCGGCTGGGCGGTCGTGGCCGAATACGGCAGCATGCTCGTGAAGTCCGCGGGACTCACGGTGGTGCTGTCGTTCCTGTCGTTCCCGCTGGCGGTGCTCCTGGGGCTGCTCATCGCGGTCGGGCGGCTGTACGGGCCCGGCTGGGTGCGCGTGCCGCTCGCGGGCTACGTCGAGTTCCTGCGCGGCACGCCGCTGATGCTCCAGCTCTACTTCGTCTTCTTCTTCCTGCCCGAGGTCGGCATCGTCATCCCGGCGTTCTGGACGGGCGTCCTGGGGCTCGCGATCAACTACTCGGCATACGAGTCGGAGATCTACCGCGCGGGGCTCCAGGCGATCCCGGGCGGCCAGATGGAGGCCGCGCTGTCGCTGGGCATGTCGCGCACCCTGGCGCTGCGGCGCATCGTCGTGCCACAGGCTTTCCGCATCGTCATCCCGCCGGTCGTCAACGACTTCATCGCCCTGTTCAAGGACACCAGCGTGTGCTCCGTGGTGACGCTGGTGGAGCTGACCAAGCGCTTCTCGGTGCTGTCCATGAGCACGCAGGCGACCATCGAGATGATGGCCATGACGGCGCTGCTCTACCTCGCCATGAGCTACCCGATGTCGCTTGCGGCCCAGCGCGTCGAGAAGAAGCTCGGACTGGAGGCCCGCGCATGATCACCGTCAAGGACCTGGTCAAACGCCACGGCGCGAACGAGATTCTGCGCGGCATCTCGCTGGAAGTGAAGCGCGGCGACGTGGACGCCGTCATCGGCCCGTCGGGCGGCGGCAAGAGCACGTTTCTGCGCTGCGTCAACGGACTGGAGCCGTTCCAGGGCGGCAAGGTGCGCGTGGGCGACCTGGTGCTCACGCCGAAGACGAGCCCGCGCGCCGACGCGAAGCTGCTCGAAGGCGTGCGGCGCAAGGTCGGCTTCGTGTTCCAGCAGTTCAACCTCTTTCCTCATCTGACGGTGCTGGAGAACCTGATCGAGGCCCCGACGCAGGTGCTGCGCAAGCCCCGCGAGGAGGCCGTGGAACAGGCGAAGAAGCTGCTGGACCGCGTGGGCCTCATGTCGCGCGTCGACGCCCGGCCGCGCGATCTGTCCGGCGGCCAGCAGCAGCGCGTCGCCATCGCGCGCGCCCTCGTCATGCAGCCCGAGGCGATTCTCTTCGACGAGCCGACGAGCGCGCTGGACCCCGTCATGGCCGGCGAAGTGCTCTCGCTCATGGCCGACCTGGCCCGCGACGGGCAGACCATGATCGTCGTGACGCACTCGATGAGCTTCGCGCGCAGCGTCGCCACGAACGTCCATGTGTTCGCCGGCGGACTGGACGTCGAGAGCGGGCCCCCCGAAAAGGTTTTCGGCAATCCCGTGCACGAGACGACCCGTGCCTTCCTGAAGCAGGCGGCCTGAGAGGCGCCTCTTCGCCTGCCAGTCGACGGATCGGGCGCGCGCCGGCCCGATGGGCATCTTCCCGGCGGGGCGCCCGGCTCCGCGCTCGTGCCCATGCGCCTGGGCGGTGGGAAGAACGCGACTCGCGGGGCGGGTTTGTGCGTCCATGCCCGTCGACGGACGCGTGCGGGCCGGGTGGGGCGGGTGACGCAGAATCCGGGATCGGAACTCCGAGTGCTGCTCGTCGAGGACAACCCCGGCGACGCGGAACTCCTCCGTCTGCTGCTCGCTGAGTCGGGCGTGCCGTGGCGCGTCGAGGAGGCCGCCCGCCTCGACGCTGCACTGGATCGCCTGGCCCGCGACGTGTTCGACGCGGTGATCCTCGATCTCGGCCTCCCGGACGCGCATGGCACCGTCGTCATCGAACGCGTGCGGGCCGCGGTTCCCGACCTGCCGATCATCGTGCTGACGGGGAGCTCGCCGGAGTCCGGCCCCCGGGCCCTCGCGGTCGGAGCCGAGGAGTATCTTGTCAAAGGGCAGGCGGACGGACGATCGCTCGAACGTGCGGTCGTGTTCTCCATCGAACGTCATCGGCGCGCCCGCCTGGCCGAGGCCCTGGCCTCCGAGCGCGCCGCCCGGCAGCGCCAGTCCGAGTTGGATGCCCTTTTCGCCTCGATGCTCGACCCGGTGCTTGTCTATGACGCGTCGCATCATGTGCGCGACGCCAACCGCGCGGCCATCGAGTTCCTCGGATTCGACCCGCGCGGTCTGACATCGTCGCAGTTCATCGCACGGGCGCGACTGGCCGATGCCGACGGACGGTCTCTGCGCGAGTCGGGGCTGCCGGCACATCGGGCCATGACGGGCGAGTCGGTGGCCGGCGAACGCCTGCGCATGCGGGTGGCCGCCGGCGAGCGCCACGTCTCCGTTTCCGCGTCGGCGCTGCGGGAAGAAGACGCGGTTCGTGGCGCGGTCGTCGTCTACCGGGACATAACGCAGCGCGTCGAAGCCGAACGGGAGATTCGCGAGGGGAACGAGCGGGTGGCACAGCTCAACCGCGACTTGGAGCGGAGGGCCGCCGAGCTGGAGGCCGAACGCTCCCGATGGAAGGGCGTGGTGTAAGGCATCGCCGACGAGGTCTGGACCTGCGATGCGGCGGGCCGCGTGAGCCTCGTGAACCTTCCGACCCTGACCGGCACGGGTCTGCCCGCGTGCCGGGACAGCACCATTGAAGACCTGACGCGCGAGGTCGAGTTCCTCGACGGCGAGGGAAATCCTCGACCGCCGGAGCAGTCGCCGCTGCTGCGCGCCCTGCACGGCGAGGTGGTGCGCGGCTCGGAGATCCTGCGACACCGTCTGACGAAGCGCGTGCGCCACCGCGAGTTCAGCGCCGCTCCGGTGCGCGACGCGTCGGACGGAATCGTGGGCTCGGTCGCCATCGTGCGGGACATCACGGCGCAGAAGCAGACCGAGGAGGCGGCCCGCCGAAGCGACGAGCAGCTCCGGCTGGCGCTGGACGCCGCGCGTCTGGGCACATGGGACTGGGATCTGGCCACCGGGGCGCTGGTGTGGTCGCAGCGCAGCAAGGAGCTGTTCGGTCTGCCGCCCGAGACACCCGTTACCTACGAAGGGTTCCTGGCCGCCATCCACCCGGAAGACAGGGAGCGCATCGACGTCGAAGTGAGGCGCGCTCTGCAGCACTGCTCGGAATACGACGCGCAGATCCGCGTCCCGCAGCCGGACGGGTCAGTGCGTTGGGTCGCGTCGCGGGGCCGCGTGTACACGGACGGGCAGGGCGGGGCGGTCCGCATGGCCGGCATGGCCATGGACATCACCGAAGTGAAGCGTGCCGAAGAGGCGCTGCGCGAGGCCGACCGGCGCAAGGACGAGTTCCTGGGGGTGCTGTCGCACGAGCTGCGCAACCCCCTGGCGCCCATCCGCAACAGCCTGTACCTGCTGGACCGCGGCGGCACGCTGGACGAGCGCGGCCGGCGCGCCGCGGCGGTCATCGACCGGCAGGTGGGGCAGCTTTCGCGCCTCGTGGACGACCTGCTGGACGTGACGCGCATCGCGCGCGGCAAGATGCGTCTGCAGAACACGACGCTCGACCTCGCCGACCTGGTGCGCGCGACGCTGGAGGATCACCGGTCGCTGCTGGAGGCGAGCCATTTGCGTGTCGAGCTGCACGCACAGCCGCACCCGGTCTGGGTCGAGGGCGATCGGGCGCGACTGGCGCAGGTTCTGGGCAATCTGCTGCAGAACGCAGCGAAGTTCACGCCGGGCGGAGGGTGCGTGACGGTGTCCGTGGGCCAGGACGACTCGGGCCGCGCGGTCGTCGAGGTGACGGACAGCGGCGTGGGCATGGATCCGGAAACGCTCGCGCGCATCTTCCAGCCGTTCGCGCAGGCGGATCGCTCGCTGGAGCGCAGCCGCGGCGGCCTGGGTATGGGACTCGCGCTCGTGCGCGGCCTTGTCGAGATGCACGGCGGCGCGGTGCGTGCGGCCAGCGAGGGGCCGGGACACGGTTCGCGCATCGAGTTGCGGCTGCCGCTGGCCACGCACGGAGCCGCGACGACGGCACCTCCTGCATGGCAGAAGCGCACGATCGCCCGGCGGTCGGTGCTCATCATCGAGGACAACGCGGACGCGGCCGACAGCCTGCACGAGTTGCTGCGGATCCTGGGTCACGAGGTCGACGTGGCCTATGACGGCGCGGCCGGCGTGGAGAAGGCGAGGTCGATGCGGCCCGACTTGGTGCTGTGC
>Ga0172368_10005415_pt1 | contig 14243 bp, 8 predicted proteins | sample Lak11m_FD_114540 | JGI IMG/M metagenome (GOLD analysis project Ga0172368, IMG submission 114540) | Freshwater microbial communities from Kabuno Bay, South-Kivu, Congo - kab_022012_11m | ecosystem: Environmental > Aquatic > Freshwater > Lake | place: Democratic Republic of the Congo: South-Kivu...
ACATAAAGAAAATAAATAAATCTCGGGGCAATTCCGTAAATAATAAAATTTATTCTTTTGATGTGCAGTGCTCCGAATGCCATTGGAATGTAAGGTAAAACTGGAAAAATCGAGGATAATAGAACGGCAAGATTTCCGTGTTTGGTTGTAAACTTTTTTATTTTCTCAATTTTCTCTTCTTTAAAAAAAGTTGCAAGTAATTTCTTTCTAAAATGGATCCCTGCTTCAAAACCTATTATTGAACCTATTACAGAACCCAGATATAAAAATAAGATTGTTTTCCAAAAAGGAAATCCAATTAAGAGTGAGTTTACAGTTAAAATTTGAGGGGAAATATATTGTGGAACCGCTTCTAAAATTAACGATAAAATTAATAAGAAAAATAATCCATAATTCATAATTGTTTGGTTCATAGTTAATTTAATTTCTTTGAAAAAGACAATGCTTAAAGCAAAAATTATCACAATAAAAATTAAAATTGAAATAGAAATTATTTTTGAATAATTTTTTTTCATAAGTTTAAAAGAGGATTGAGTTATATAAACTTATCAAAATCTCAAAACTTAAAAACTTAATTTGGTTTAATTATTTATGAAAAAAGATTTGAAGATTTATCTTTTTCGTCATGGAGAAACGACTTTTAACCGAGATGAAAAATTTACGGGTCATTTGGACGCAAAACTTACTAAAAAAGGAATTTTGCAAGCAAAAAAAATTGCAAATATCTTAAGAAATAAAAAATTTCAAGTCGCAATTTATACTCGACTCTCGCGTTCAAAAGACAGCTTGAAGTATGTTTTAAAAAGACATTCAGAATGTAAAAAATTAATAAAAGATGATCGGATGATTGAGAGAAGTTATGGTATTTTTGAAGGAATTAGTCACAAAGAATTTATTAAAAAAATTGGGACTAAAAAATATAATTCTGTTCATCGAGGATATAAAGTGAAAATTTTAAAAGGAGAATCTTTTTATGATGTTGAAAAAAGAGTTAAAAAATTTATAATCTGGTTAAAAAAGTATATGAAAAAGAACCATGTTAATGTGGTAATCTCTGCTCATGGAAATTCAATTAGATTATTTAGAAAAATAATGGAAAAAACTTCTGTTGAAAAAATGCAGAAATGGGTAATTCCTTATGATAAGGTTTTTGTTTATAAAATTTAATTCAGCACAGCAATTCTTAAAAATACTGCTAATTTTATCTTTTAATGATTACATACAAGGAAATTTATGACGCAGCAAAAAAAGAGAGATATTCTGAGAGTTTGCAACCTTTGCCGAAGAATTTTATAAAAGATTTTGCGGCTTATCTCAAAGAGAAAAAAGAAGCTGCTTCAGAGGAAAAAGATGTTTTTTCAGACAGTTTATTAAAGACAAAAAAACAATTGGAGAATGCAGTTACACTTTTTCAAGAGATTATGAGAAGAAGAAGAAAAAAGATTTTTAATCTTGTCTTAATTGCTTCTGAAACAGGCATTTCTAAACAAGATTTTAATAACATGTTTCCTATAGAAAAAGATCTTTTTGAAGATTTAATTAAATGTGTTGAGAAGTCAGATCATAAATTAACTAAACAAGTTAACGGAGAAAAAAGTGAAGAAATTCAAAAGAACGAACTTGTTGTTTTTTTAGAAGATATTGAGGACATTCTTGATTTTAATGGAGAAAAGATAGGTAATTTTTCAAAAGGACAAATTGCAAATATTCCTAAAGAGATTTCTAAAATATTAATTGAAGATGGTAAAGCTGAATTGGTTTAAGTTAAATTCAGATTAAGAAATTAAAACTAAACTCGAAAAAGAAAATTTTGTATAATTATCTGTTAGAAATCTAAATTTGAGCTAAGCCCCAAAATTTTCATTAACATTCAATTCATGTCGGCTTTTAACAAAGCCTCCAGAGAGATTTGAACTCCCGACCTACTGCTTACAAGGCAGCCGCTCTGCCACTGAGCTATGGAGGCGTTAATTTCTCAAGATAATCATAGTTTAAAAGATTTTTTATTGCTCCTTATTTGTTAATTTCTCAAATTCTTTAAGAAATTCTTTTTCTGCTTCTTCAGGATTTAAAGGAATTATCTTTTCAGAACAAGTTTCAAAGAGTCCATCTTCATTCCATTTTTCAGGAGGTTCTTTCATTAAATCTCTCATTTCAGTGACCAAGGCAATGTTATCTGCTTTTTTTATCTCAATATGGTCTATTTCCTTTACATTAAATTTTTCAAAAATTGTTTTTTCAACTTCTAATTCAATTTCCTTGAAATTTACTATAAATGTTTTTAATGGTCTTACAATGTTTCCTGTATAAGTTTCAGAAGCATCATGAAGAAGCCCTGCCAAAGCGAATTTCTTTGGAACAATTTTTGAAACTAATATAGAATGCTGTGCTATTGAATAAAATTTTTCACAATGTCCATTAAATCTACATTGAAAAGCTAGCGAATGTGCAATATCTTTTATATCTATTTCTTCTTTTTTTGGATCGAGTGTCCAGAATTGTTTTCCTGTAAATGTTTGTGGCCAATCGCCAGGTCTTTTTTCCATAAAAAATTGAACAAACAATTCTTTATAAAAATTATTCTTATCTATTTTTACTTGAATTTTTCAACTGTTAGAACTCTAATTTCACATAAAGATAATGGATAAACTTTTTTTAACTTCATACTTAATGTTTTTTGAAGTGAATTTTTTAATATTTCATCAAATAGTTCTTCGAAAGATTTAGTTTTAACATAATTTGTCAATTCCTCTTTTGCCTTTTGTCTTAAAGCTTTCCTTACCTCTCTTGGTACTTTTCTTCTAGTTATTAAAAATGGTTTTATTCTAATTTGGGCGTCTTTACATTGTGTTGAAAAAGAATCTTCAACGTAACTTGTTCCTTTTCTCATCATTCTTCTAATGTAATAAGGTAACAATTTCATTTCTTTTGGAATTGTTTTGATCTTATCCTCTTCGAATTTTGTTTTAAAAGTAATCATAATACTCTTTCCTTTCAAAAGCCTTGTTAAATCATATTTTATAATTCGATTATCTAATTCTTTTAATTCATATGCTTGAAGTTGTGTTTCTTTTTTGATTAAAGGAATTTCAATATCAAAAAATCTTTTTTTTCTTTTTGCTATTGCCATGCGATTAGGCATACGCTTCGCCAATTTGCAACTTTTCAAGTTGATATTGGTTTTCTGCGTTTTTCTCCTGTTTTATTTTTATCATTTTATTCTTGTGTTTGTTTTCCTGATCTTATTCCTTTATATTGATATTTTGATTTGTTACATTCTTTGCAAGTGTACATAATATTTGTTTTTTTTGTAGTTTTTGATTTTCTTTTAAATTTTGAAACAGCTGGTTTTGAACCCCATTTCCCTTTATTTCCAATTCCTCTTCCCAATCCTCTTAATTTTGCCCTTGCAATACCTCCTCTTTTTAAAGTACCTCTTTTAGCACCTGTTGAAACTAATTTTATTTTTTGTTCTGTTTTTTTCTTACAGTAAGGGCAATATCTTTTTGTTGTTTTAGGTATTTTCATATTTGAGAGAAAAAAAGAAGGTTTATAAGCATTTCGAGAGCTTGTTTTTTGTTTCCAGAAATATTTAAATAGTATTTTGATTATTTTTTAGCATGAGATATAGAAGAGGAGGGGGTGGAGCAAGATTTTTTATCTTTTTGATATTCTTAGTTTTTGCAATATATTTTTTAAACACTCCTTTTAGTTTTATTAAAATTCCAGAATTTTTAACTTCAGCAAGCAAATGGATTATTTTTGTTGGAGGAGTTTTGTTAGTTTTTGGTGCAATTAGTTATTTGAGGTCTTCGAGTTATAGATATTAATTGATTGAATTTTATTCGTTAAACAAATATTTATATAGATAATTTTCATATTTTGATTATGCTTATTAAGAGAGGGAAAAGAGGGCAAGTTACATTATTTGTTATAATTGCTATTATTATAATTGTTGGTGTTTTAAGTTATTTTTTATTAAGAGGAACTATTTCTTCAAAGCAAACTCTTCCTTCAAATGTTGAAGCTATTGAAAAGACTTTTTTGGATTGTGTTCAAGAAAGAACTTTAACAGGAATTTCAATTTTAGAATCCAGAGGAGGATATATTTATGATCAAAAATTTGAACCTGGTTCGGTTTACATGCCTTTTTCTTCTCATTTGGACTTTGTTGGAAATCAAATCCCCTATTGGTTTTACATTTCTAAAAACAATATTCCTAAGGAAAATGTTCCAAATAAAGAAAAAATGAATACTGAATTAAGTAAATACATCGAAGAAAGAGCACTTCTTTGTGATTTATCTGATTACACTTCGCAAGGATTTACAATTTCTAAAGAAAAACCAAATGTTGTTGTTGAAATATTAGAGGATAAAGTAAATGTTGATTTTGAAATGAATTTAAATATTTATGATGAAGTTTCAAGTTATAATATTCAAGATCATGATTTTAGTATTAATTCTAAACTTGGTTCTTTGTATGATTCTGCTTTGAAAATTTATGAAAAAGAACAAAAAGAATTATTTTTGGAAACTTATGGTATAGATTTTTTAAGATTATATGCTCCTGTGGATGGAGTGGAATTAACTTGTGCACCAAAGACTTGGAATGCCCACAATGTTTTCGAAGATTTAAGAAACGCGTTAGAAGTGAATACTCTTGCATTAAAAACAAAAGGAAAATCAAATGATTATTATCTTATTGATACAGAAATTTCTCAAGATGTAAAATTTGTTTATTCTGGAAATTGGCCAAGTAAGTTTGAAGTAACTCCAAATGAGGGTTCGCTTTTAATTTCAAAACCCGTGGGAAATCAACAAGGTTTGGGAATTCTTGGATTTTGTTACGTTCCGTATCATTTTGTTTATAATTTAGCTTACCCTACTCTGATTCAAATCTACGACGAGAATGAATTTTTTCAATTCCCTGTTGCAGTGGTTATTCAAGGAAATCAACCTAGAAAATCATTGGAAGGTTCTTCTGAATCTTCTGAAAGTTTGGGAATTTGTGAATATAAAAATAGCTTAACTGAAATCAGCGTTTTGGATTCAGATTTAAAACCATTGGAATCGGAAATCTCTTTTGAATGTTTTGGCATTAGTTGTGATATTGGAAAAACTTCTACTAATGGTTCTCTGAAAACGTTTATCCCTCAATGTCATAATGGAATTTTGTCTGCTTCTTCGAAAAATTATAAAGAAGATCAAATGATTTATTCTAGTGTTGAAAATGGAAGCGCAATAATTATCTTAAATAGAAATTATGAAAAAAACATCTCTTTAATTCTGAGTGAAAAGTCTTATTCTGGAAATGCAATAATTAGTTTTACAGATTCAGATAATAAAGTTCAAACATTGGTTTATCCCGAAATGAAAAAAGTTGACTTAAGTGAAGGAGTTTATAATGTAAGTGTTTATTCTTATAAAAATTCTTCATTAAAGTTAGCTAAAACTTCAAAAGAGCAATGTGTTGATGTTTCTGAGTCTGGAGTTTTGGGAATCTTGGGATTAACTAAAAAGGAATGTTTTAACGTTGATATTCCTGAACAAATCATTTCAAATGCAGTTTCAGGAGGAGGAATGGGCGAAGTTTATTTTTCAAGTTCTGATTTGAGTTCGGATAAAAATTTGGAAATTAGAGCAGATGAATTAACTACTCCAAAATCTGTTGAAGAATTACAAAGTAATTATATTCTTTTAGAGTCTAAATCTATTGAGGTAATATTCAAATGATTTCAAAAAGATTTTTAATTTTTGTATTTTTATTATTTTCAATTTTTTCTATATCTGGAATTTATGCAGAATATAGAGAATCTAGCCCAAGTTATTATTATGATTCGTTCAAAAATTCCAATTCTTTTTTTGGAATAAATGAGTTTTATGGAAACAATGATTATTGCGATGAAAGTCAAGATTTTTTATTACAAATTTCTCCATTAAGTTGCACTCCTGCTGTTGTTAGAAGTGATTTATTAGAAGAACAAGATGTTCCTGTTTTTTGTCCTTTAACTTCGATAAAATTAAATCCCCTAATCAAAGTTGATACTATTGAAAATATAAACTTTGGAAAAGAATATGATCCTAAAGAAATTTCTGGAATTGGTTTTCATCCTTATCGAGGAGCTTTATCTACTTCTAGAACTTCTTTTATGAATGAGGGAGCTAACCAGGTTTACAACAATCAAATTGGATATATCGTTGTTTGGTTAAGAAATAATAGAAATGAATCTTCTATGCCCGATTATGTTAGTGGGAATATTAGCGCAACATTGAGATATAATGCAGATAATGTTTTTGGATTAAAAGGAAATAGTTTTTATTTACCTCTTCTAACTGACGATGAATGGAAAAATAATATGAAGAAATATAGTTTCTGGGAAGGAAGAGGTTATTTAAGAGCAGAACAAATTTTTTCAAATCAAGCTGAAATTGCATTGTACTCTTATACCTCAAAAACACCTTTTGAATCAGATAATTCTCAGAAAAAATTATTGTTTAGAAGTACATTAAATTCTGGGCAAACTTCTAATAGTTTTTTCCTTCCAGGTTTTGGTTGTAATGCGGGTTTTAAATTAAAATTAGAAGGAACTGAAAACCCAGATAACTTCATTAAATTAAAAATTAATTCAGAATATCTGGATGTTAAAGAGGATGAAAAGTTTTTGGATGGAAATTGTTATGTTGAATCAGATAGTTTAGAAAATTATGGTTTATCAAAGAAAGTTGTTTTAAACTGCAAATCTTATTCTGAAGAAGAAAAATCTGTTACAAGTTTTTTTGGAGGATGGAAAAAATATTCTCTTTATGTTTCTCCTAAATTTGATGTCTCTTTTAATGGTGTTTCTAAATCTTATAATGTTGGTGATTTAATTACTATAGCATCTAATGATAGAAAGATATTCTTAGCTTATGTAGGAATGGTTGAAGAAGGAAATAAAGAGGTTATGAAGGCACTTCTTTTATCTCTTCCTTCAGATTATAATGCAATTAAAAAAGGGAATAGTTTTATTTTACAAGATTCTGAATTAGAATATGCAAGAGACTATGTTGAGCTTAAAGAAGACAGTCTAATTGGTTCTCTTAAAGATCGGGAGAAAATTTTGTTGTCTTATGAAGATAATGGACAAGTTTTGAATCAGTTAACTTTTAAACTAAATGGATTTGGAAAGCAGGGCGAAGATTCTGTTCTTGATAAATTAACTGAAGAAGATTATGAAAATTCTTTTGATGAATTTGGTATTGTAATTGATGAACATTCTGGTCAGAAGTATCCTTATAATAATACAATAAGCCTCGATAAAGAAGCTTACAAAAATGAAATTAATCTCGCCATGTTACTCAATCAAAAATCCAAGGTTTTAGGATTATGTAATGAATTTAAAACAAATTATCCAAAAGATTTTCTAGAAGAATGTGACAATCAAAATAGAATATTATTCTCAAATTCAGTTCTTGTAAAAAATGAGAAAGGAGAAACATACACTATTTCGTTGGAAGATATTTATGAACCAACTCTTTCAGATTATGGTGTTGAAATAATTGTTAAAAATTTAAAAACATCTGAAACGAAAATTTTAAATTTGTCGAAAGATAAAAAAGTTTACCTTAAACAAGATAATGATTATTATGTTTCTTTGAATAAAATTGTTGATGAGAAAACTGTAGATATTTATTTTAATCTTCCAAGTACAAATTCAGTTACAAATTTATTTGAAAAGAAATTAGTGAAAGATCAAGCTCAAAACATAGGAGATAGTTATAGTGTAAGTATTAAGAAAATTTATTTAAAAAGATACGCGCGTGTTTCAATTATTCCTGATCAAAAATATCGTGAATCTACTGCAAATTTTAATTTCAAGATAAATATTGAAAAAAGAAATATACAATTAGCTCCTGAAAAAATTGAGAGTAAAATTCAAGATTTAAATAAAACTATTGATAAATGGAATAAAATTTCGAGTGGCCTGGGTGATTTTGTAAAGACAATGAAAACAGCGTGTTTAGCAACAGAAGCAACCTTGACTGTAAAACATTTATTAATGGATTCTGGAGGAAAGTCTATTGCAAGAACAGAAGTTATGAAAGGAGAGAATGGTTGGAATGAAAGATGTGCAAAATTTGTCGCTGATGGAAAATATAAATCTTTAGATGAATGTTATTATAAAAATTCAAATAATATAGACGCTGAAGTTAATTTATACTATCAAAAACTAAATGAACAAAATAATGAAATTAAAGATATTCAAAATAAACATATTTCATCTGAATCTTCTTTATTCGGTGGAAAATCTATTGATACAAATGCTTTTACAAAAGATTATTCTGGAGAAGTTAAACCCACTTTGACAGGAACAATTCAAATTCAAGATCCAAGTTATCCCAATGATCCAAATAAAAAAATAAATATCAATTTGACAACTTATCAAAAATATTTAGATTATAATTCTCAAAATCCATATTCTATCGATGATTTAAAGGAAATTGATTTGTACAATCGATTAATTGGAACTTCTGAAGATGAAACAAAAAAAGTTTATGAACAAAGGCTTTATGATGTTTTGAATAGGGTTAAGTCTAATTCTGAAACTCAAAGTGAACAGACAAAATTAAGGAATAAATATGGTTCTGAAGTTATCTCAGTTAATTTAGAAAATAAAAAATCAAATAAGCTTGAAATTGGAAGTTCAGAAATAAAAAATTTTGAGGATATTAAATCTAAATTTGATACAACAACTTTAATCAAAGATAATTCAAGGGTTATTATTGCTTCTGATTATCTTGGTGGAGGAAAAGAATATTTATATGAATTAAATAATAAAAATGAAGTGATTAAAACCTATTCTATCAACGGAAAAATTATTTCTGTTTATAGTGGTTCTTTAAATAACGGGGCTATTGGGCCGATTCCAGAAAATCCAAACCCATTTGATATCCAATTTGAAGTTCGTAATTCTGCTTCTTATAAAAATAAATACTTAAATGCAAAATTGAAATATTATGAAACAGAACCATACAAGGGGCTCCCAGCTATTGTTCCTTTTGATTTATCTAATGGGTGGTATACTTATATTAAACAAAACCTTGCTGTAGGAAGTACAAAAAGTAGTTACGATTTATCTGGAGTAGTTACTAGTTTTTATGTTTGTAATGTCGGTAAAAATGGTATGGAAGAATTTAATTCTATATCTCGGGATGACATTTGTGAATTAGTTAATAAAGGAATTGGACAACCATATAACCAGTTTCCGGGATTAAATGAAGATGAATCTAAAAAATTAATTTCAAAAGCTGAGCAAGCAATTGCACAATCATCTAAGTATTCTAATTCAAAAAATAAAAAAGTGTCTATTTTAGGAAATGATGTTGAAATTGGCGAACCTGCATTAAATCTTCCGTCAACACAATGTACTGATTATATGTCTCCTAAAGAATGTCAATTAATGTTTAATGTTTGTGATCCTGTGATTTGCCCGTCGTCAAGATGCGATTTTGGTGGTGCTTATCCTGTAAATGATGTTATTCAATCAGGTATTATTGGAAGTTTGGTTTTGTGTCTTCCTAATTATAGAGAAGGAATTTACGTTCCTGTTTGTTTAACTGGAGTAAAAGCAGGTATTGATGGTTGGTTGTCTGTTTTGGATTCTTATCGTGGATGTCTTCAAGAAAATTTAAACACTGGAAGTACAATTGGAATTTGCGACGAGATAAATAGTGTTTATATGTGTGAATTTTTTTGGAGGCAAGCATTTCCAATTGCAAAATTAGCTATTCCAAAAATAATTGGTCTTTTAGCTGGTCAAAATTCTCGTGGTGGTGGGGAATATATGGGAACTCAATCTGCTTGGGAAAATGCGCAAAATTCTTTAAATTATTTCACACAAAATTATGCTTTGAATTCTTTTAACGCTTTTAAATATAGAAGTACAGAACAAATTGGTGCAGATGTTTGTAAGAGTTTTGTTTCATTAAGTTATCCTGCTGGAGTAGACATTTTAGATCAATTAACTGAACCAGATTCTCCATCACAATTCCACGGAAGATTTGACGAAATTCCTTTTTCAACTGTAACTAATCCTCCAATTTCTCATTATAAAGTATTTTATCATATTTATGCTGGTAATGATCGTGGAGCTTATTATAGGGTTTATTTAAGAGGAGGAGAAACAGATAATAGTTATTATCAAAGCCTTGGTGTGGGTAAAATGGTTGCTTCAGGATATATTGGAAAAGGAGATTATAAAACAGAAACTCTTGATTTTACTGCTCCATCTGGATTTAAAGAATTATGTATTAATGTAAATGGCGACGAGGAATGTGGTTTTGCACAGGTTTCTACTGATTTTGCTGTGAATTATATTAAAGACCAATATGTTGCTAGTCAAGTAAATCAAACAAATATTAAAACAGAAAATGAATGCATCTCTGGAACACCAAATATTTACAGTATGTTAAATCCAAACATTCAAGAAGGTGCTGATGAATTAATTGATCCTGAGATTTATAATAAAGGAATTATAAGAATCTGTTCTAGTAGTTATCCTGGGCAAACTGAAGGTACAACTTATGGAACTGACGAGCAAAGATGGTTAGAAGTGGGATATTGTGGAGATAAGACTATGAAATGTTGGTTGGATAAAAATAGTATTTCTAATTCTTTTGTATATGAAACAGATGTAAATAAAGCTTTAGAGACAGCTACAGGTAATTATATTGATAAAATGCTTTCTGATCCCAAATATATAAGTCCAGAAAATTTTGATAATAATATCTCTTATATAAATTCTATGAATGATAAAACTCTTGAAGATAAATTAAACAAAATAAGTTTTATTAACAATCTCCTTCCTCAAATATTTTTTGTTAATGAAATCGGTAAGTTACACTTAATAAAAGGAATAATTTATGGTGAAATTGCTGTTGAGAAATATAATTCTTATTTAGAGAAAGTGAAAGTTGAAGAAGATGAAATGCAGGATGCTGTAGGATTCTCTTCTTTGTGGTTTGATTATGACGACGGAAAAGGGACTTTTTTAGGTGGAGATCCTAATTTATGTTTTAATTACACTAATGGTTGGAAATATTTTATTGGTCAATGTCCTGGAGATGGAGAAACCTTTTGGATATCTGTAAAGAATACAACTTTTGAACATTATAAGGATTTAAGAGATAATAATAAAGATTTGATCGCTACGTTAGCAAATTCAAATTATAAACAAGGTGTTTTGGTTTTATATAAAGAAGTTTTGAAAGGAGAGGGGGGTTTCTTAAGTAGTAAAAGAAATTTAAGAACAATGTTTTCTATCTTGTATGAAGATGGAGTTTTCTATTTTGATGAAGTTGTTTACCCGCAAACAATTTATATGCAATATAAAGATCAATCTTGGATGTGGAGTTTGAGTAGTTCTTTAAATAGTGATTGGTTGAAAACACCAAAATTAGCTGAAAACTCCGAAGACGAATGGGGTGTTTCTGATATTCTCAAGGAAGATCATGATAAAATTATTGAACATTATGAGGAAAAAATGATTAAATATTTGGGAAGTTCTTCTATGAATCTTCAAAAAGGAATTTTATATTTACTTGAAGGTCAATTTATTAAAGGAGTGCAAGTTAGTGAAGAAGAAAAAGTAATTTCAGAAGAAATTAATTCTTGTCAGCAAAATGTTTTGAATGCGATGATTAGATTAGAAGGAACTTCTGCTGAAAAAGATTTTATCGGAGATGTTGATAAAAATAATGATGGTGCTACTTGTTATGATTCTGTTTTATATATCTATAATGAAGCAAAAGTAAATTCAAAATGTGTTTATACTGTTGGAGAAAATGGAAAATTTGAAGTTGTTGATGAGATTGGGCAAAAAACTACTTTGAATGATTTTGGACCTTCTGGAAGACATTTTTGCACCTCTGAAACTAGCAGTGCTTGCGAATTTTCAGGGCAAAATTTTAATCAAGAGGATAAGTTTTCTCTTTTAGTTCCAGGTGTGATGATATCTTACGCTTCTGAATATCTTGATAAAAATGATGTACCCTATGCGCCTCATAATGCAATCTTTGTTGAATGGATAGATAAGAATAGAGGTCTGGCTAAATTATTTGATTGGAATGGTAGAAACAGCGAGGGAAATAAGATTTTTCAATATAAAAAAGTAGATATCTCTGATGATTCTTATCCTGTTTATCAAATTTGGAAACCAATTTCTAAAGATGGTTCATGTAATGAGGAAATTATTGATGTTGAAAAACCAGCTGTTATAGACGAGAAAAATTATCAATCTTTTGCTTTTGAATTACAAGATGGAAGTTTTTTTAATGTTAATTATTGTTACAGATTTTTTAATGGAAATTGGTATTGGCTTAAAGGTTGTGATTTAGAAAATGAAAAAGTTTTTGTTAGTGGAAGTGACCTTAAAACTTTGGAATGGTTAAACGTTAATGATAATTTATATATTTCTTCAAACCCATATGGAGATAAAAATTTAGCTTTAATGAATAAATTAAAGAAAAAAGATTATTATAATGGTTTAATCGTTTTAACTGATGAGATTATAGGAGAAATTCGTGGATCAAATTCTGATTTGGCAACAAGATATGTTAATTTTGATGATACTGAAGTTTTGACTGTTCAAACAAGGGGAATTGATAATGTTAATAGAAATAGAATGACTGCAACAGATAAAATGTATTTGGTTTATGTTGGTGGAGAATGGTATCTTAGCTTGTCACAAGGAACTTATAATATTAAGGACAAGGATAAATTCGTTACTCTTGGGGATTCTCAAGCTCAAGTTGAAGATGATGATGAAAACTGGATGAAAACCAAGTCTATTAAGCAAAGCACAGATTTTTTAAGTGAGAAGGAAAAATCAATTGTTAATTTAATTAAAGATATGGATAGAATGACTGGAATTAAGTTTTTATTTTCTTTAGATTTGTCTGATTATAAAATCAAAGAAACTCAAATACCAATAACAATTTCTCTTGAAGAAGCAATTAAGAATTCAAGAGCTTATTCTGGATATTATTCTGAAAATGCTTTGACTAAAGATTTTGTTAACAAATTATGTGCTAATAATATCTTAACTTATGACGAATGTGTAGAGATAAATGGAACTGGTTTTTGGAATGCTGAAGAAGATATGGATTTTGTTAAAGGGCTTTTGATTGAAAAAAGTATTGTCCTTAATAATGGAAAATGGACTGCTTTAGCGGCTTGGTTAAAATGTGATTTACTTTCAGCAGGTTCTTATAGTGAGCATTTAAATGAAGTTAATGTTTGGAAAAGTCAAGGGGTATTGAGTAATGATTTTGAGCAATGGCTTTATCAAACATATAAAATAAAAGATCCCAAATCTGATGATAGAAATATTATCCCTGCTTTACAAAATTATCTTAGAACAAAATGGGAATCCTCATCAAATGTTGATTCTGAAGGACTTTACGAAGTTATCAAAAAAGTTAAAACTTCGGCTATTTCAAATGGTGATGAAAATAAAAAATGTAATTGTGGAACTGATAGTGATTGTAGAAATTTAGCAAATTATATTGTTGATTCTTCAAATAAAGAGGGAGTTTCTCCATATCTTGTTCTTGCGGTGATTATGCAAGAAAATAGTTGTACTACTAGTACTAGTTCTAAAGGAGCACAAGGCATAATGCAAATCACAGAGGAAAGTTATAATCAATTTTGTAGGGGATTGGTTGGTACAAGTTTTAATGATATAAAATCAGATGTCAAATTGAATATTGCATGTGGGGTGAGAATTCTTGAGATGAAATATTCTGAATTTAAGAATGGGGCGAAATCAAGTGCGAGCTATAAAACAGATAAAGATTTTGTAAAATTAATTGATAATTGTATTCTTGGCGGTTATTCTAAATGGTTGGAATATTTTGATTGGAATGCTGCTTTGAGGGGGTATAATGGTTGGGGTTGTAATCCTTTGAGTTCAGATATAAATTATGTAGAAAATGTCGATACTTTAATTGGAGAATTAAAAAAATTAGCTTAATTATTCTTTAAGGTTGATTTTATTTTTTGGTTGTAACCAAATTGTATCGCCCTCTTTAATTAAATTAATATTTGGAATTTGTGTATTAAGTTTTCTTAATTTTTCTGGAGAAATTTTATTATTTCTTGCAATTTTGTAAAAATTATCCCCTTCTTTAACTACATAAGAATATTCATTTTCTTTTGGTTGATCTTTTTTTAAATTTGTAGAATCTTTTAAACTTGGTCTTTG
>Ga0172368_10005416_pt1 | contig 14241 bp, 9 predicted proteins | sample Lak11m_FD_114540 | JGI IMG/M metagenome (GOLD analysis project Ga0172368, IMG submission 114540) | Freshwater microbial communities from Kabuno Bay, South-Kivu, Congo - kab_022012_11m | ecosystem: Environmental > Aquatic > Freshwater > Lake | place: Democratic Republic of the Congo: South-Kivu...
ATAGCTGAAATTGAAAAGGCCCTCGGCACAGCCTATATCATGCATACCACCGCCATGCGGATGGCCCGGCCGGGAGTTTGGGAACAGGAGATTGCCGGAACCATTGAAGGAATCTCACTGGCTAACGGTGGCCCGGTCTCTTTCCCCGTGATCCTGAGTATGAACGGGCAAACCCTGCACAATCACGATCATAGCCAGATACTTGAAAAAGGACGTCTTTTGGTGGTAGATGCCGGATGTGAGACAGAGCTGCATTACGCTGCTGACCTGACCCGCACCATGCCGGTCGGAGGGAAATTCAATACCCGGCAGAAACCGGTTTACGAAGCGGTGCTGGCAGCAAACCTGAAAGCCATCGAGGCGACCCGCCCGGGAGTACTTTACCGGGATGTACACCTGATGGCCTGCCAGACACTGGCCGAAGGCCTGAAAGCCATCGGGCTCATGAAAGGTGACATGGCAGAGGCAGTGGCAGCCGGTGCCCACGCCCTTTTCCTGCCGCATGGTCTGGGGCACATGATGGGGCTCGATGTGCACGATATGGAAAACCTGGGGCAGATCCATGTCGGTTATGATGACGAGGTGAGACCATCGAAACAGTTCGGCCTGGCCTTCCTGCGCATGGGACGGAAGCTCGAACCCGGATTCGTCATCACCGACGAACCCGGATGCTATTTCATTCCTGCTCTCATCGATCAGTGGAAAGCCGCGAAACTGCACGCTGAATTCATCAACTACCCGGAAGTGGAGAAATACAAGAACTTCGGGGGCATCCGCATCGAAGACGACCTGCTCGTTACCGCATCCGGCTGCCGCGTGCTCGGGAAGCCGGTGCCGAAGAGCGTTACCGAGGTGGAAGACATGATGAGAAATTGAAGTAAAAAGGAGAAAAGGGCAGGAGGGCAGGAAGGCAGAAAGGAAAGGTTTAATGGTAAGGATTAAGTTGGACTAAAAAGATTGGCATTAACATTCGGACCATACCCAGGGATGTCTGGAACTATTAATAAACTCTCTCCTTCCTACTTTCTCCTTTCTCCTTTCCTTTCTGCCTTCCTGCCCTCCTGCCTTTCTGCCCTATTCAGCATCACTAATTGAAACAATCTCACTATAACCGCTATCCTTCAATCAACCTCACAGATACGCAAATCTGGTCGGGCTGGCCAGCCATTGCGGCTCAGATTCTGTCCGATGCCAAAATCAGGGATAAAAGAAGAAAGGTTATTGTTATAGAGTGCTATACGGGCACCCTGCATGATGATCTGCTGGCCGGCATATCTTTAATTAAGCCTGATCTTCTCATCGATTCACGCCAGGGCATTAAACCCGAATCCGAAATCCGGGATCTGACCCAACCCGATGTGACCGATGACCCGATTTTCGGCCGGATGACGAGGCTGAACATGGAGGATTTCATGGACGCGGGATATGGGATGTTGGATATGGGATATGGGATGTTGGATCGGGGATCCGGGTTGGTGGTGGTATTTGGACCTGGGGCAAGCTATGTGGCCGGATCATGGGATTTGCTTATTTATGCCGATATGGCCCGGTGGGAGATCCAGCTGCGGATGAGAGACCATAAGGTTCAGGGCCTGGGCGTGGATGATCATGATCTGGCATTCAGTTATCAGTATAAAAGGGGTTTCTTCGTCGACTGGCGGGTATGCGACAAGGTCAAGAAGGAACTGTTCGGTTCCCTGGATTATATCCTGGATACCAACCGGGAAGGTGAGCCGAAAATGTTAACGGGTAAAGATTATCTGGCTGGTTTACAGAACATATCAAAAAGACCTTTCCGGGTGGTTCCCTATTTTGATCCGGCTCCCTGGGGCGGACAGTGGATGAAATCGGTGTGCGGACTGGACCCAGAACCGGAGAATTACGGTTGGTGTTTCGATTGCGTTCCAGAGGAGAACAGTCTTCTCTTCAGTGTTGATGGAATCCGGTTTGAAACTCCGTCCATCAACCTGGTATTCTTTGAAAGCACAAACCTGCTGGGACGATCAGTTCTGGAGCGGTTCGGACAGGAATTCCCCATCCGGTTCGATTTTCTCGACACCATGGGCGGAGGGAACCTGAGTCTCCAGGTGCATCCGACGGCTGATTATATCCGGGATCAGTTTGGGATGCAGTACACCCAGGATGAAAGCTATTATCTGCTGGATGCGGGAGACGATGCAACTGTATATCTCGGTATTCGTGACGGGGTCGATCCGGACCGCATGATCACCGCTCTTGAATCAGCCAACACCATTGGGCAACCATTTGATACAGATCAGTTTATCAATATCTGGCCCGCCAAGAAGCACGATCATTTCCTGATCCCGTCAGGCACGGTACATTGTTCTGGACGGAATGCCATGGTGCTGGAGATCAGTGCCACCCCCTATATTTTTACTTTCAAGCTTTGGGACTGGGCCCGGCTGGGTCTCGACGGGCAGCCCCGGCCGATCAACATCCGGCATGGCTCGCAGGTGATCAAATGGAACCGGCGAACAGAGTTTGCCAAAAGAGAACTGGTGAACCGGATTGAATCCGTCGCTTCCGGTGACGGATGGCGTGAGGAGCACACCGGCCTGCATGCCCTGGAGTTCATCGAAACCCGCCGCCACTGGTTCAGCAAGCCGGTACTTCACGATACCCGCGGGACGGTCAACGTGCTAAACCTGGTTGAAGGCCGCGAAGCCATCATCACCTCACCGGCCGGGAAATTCGAACCCTTTGTGGTCCATTATGCAGAAACCTTTATCGTACCCGCTGCCGTTGGTGAATATACGATCGCTCCGTATGGTGAGAGCGAAGGGAAAGAGATCGGGACGATCAAAGCGTATGTGAGATAAGGCTTACCCTCCTTTCAGATTGGCCAGTAAAAATTCCCGGTTCAGCCGGGCGATATGGTCCAGCGAAACGTTTTTCGGGCATTCGGCTTCGCAGGCTCCCGTGTTGGTGCAGCTTCCGAATCCCAGCTCATCCATTTTGGCGACCATGGCCCTGGCCCGACGGGTGGCTTCGGGGCGTCCCTGAGGAAGGAGCGCCAGCTGCGAGACCTTAGCGGCGACGAACAGCATGGCCGATGAGTTCTTGCAGGTGGCCACGCAGGCGCCGCAGCCGATGCAGGCTGCGGCATCCATCGATTGGTCGGCCTTTTTCTTCGGGATCAGAATGGCATTTGCATCCTGCGGACTTCCCGTGTTAACCGAAATAAAACCGCCCGCCTGGAGGATCTTGTCGAAAGCCTCCCGGTCGACCATGAGGTCTTTGATCACCGGGAATCCCCCCGCTCTCCATGGTTCAATGACGATGGTGTCCCCATCCTTGAATTTCCGCATATGGAGCTGGCACGTAGTGATGCTTTCATCCGGCCCGTGTGCCCGGCCGTTGATGAACAGGCTGCACATGCCGCAGATCCCTTCCCGGCAATCATGATCGAAAGCCACCGGTTCAATATTCTCGCGAACCAGCTGTTCATTCAGAACATCCAGCATCTCCAGGAAGGAACTGTCGGGTGATATCTTTTTGAGGGAGTAGGTTTCAAATCGTCCTTTAGCCTTGCGGTTCTCCTGCCGCCATACTTTTAGTGTCAGATCCATGGCTTATTGTTTATAGTTCCTGGTTTTAACTTCAATGAATTCATAATCAAGCGGTTCCTTGTGAATCTCGGCTACCTTGTCAGGTCCCTTGTACTCCCAGGCTCCTACGTACTTGAATTCTTCATCGTTCCGTTTAGCTTCGCCGTCCGACATCTGGTGCTCTTCGCGGAAATGCCCGCCGCAGGATTCTTCCCGAACAAGTGCATCCCGGGCGATCAGCTCGCCGAGCTCCAGAAAATCGGCCACACGTGAAGCTTTCTCGAGTTCCACATTCATGGCGTCGGCACGGCCGGGAACCTTGACGTCCTTCCAGAAAGTCTCCCTGACTTCCGCAACCTTTCTGATGCCTTTTTCCAGATCCTCTTTTTTCCGTCCCATCCCGACATTTTCCCACATTACCTGACCTAGGTCTTTATGGAGCGAATCAACGGTCCTTTTTCCTTTGATACTCAACAACTTATCAATTCCGGCGCGGACTCCCTCCAAGGTTTCCCTGAATTCCGGCCTGGCAGCCGGATCCATGCGTGGAACCGTGAGCTGCGTGGCCAGGAAGTTCTGGATGGTATAGGGGAGAACGAAATAGCCGTCGGCCAGCCCCTGCATCAGAGCCGAGGCACCCAGGCGGTTGGCCCCGTGATCGGAGAAATTGGCTTCGCCGATGGCAAACAGGCCGGGTATGGTGGTTTGAAGTTCATAATCCACCCACAGTCCGCCCATGGTATAATGGATAGCGGGATAGATCATCATCGGGGTTTTATACGGGTTCTCATCCACGATCTTTTCATACATCTGGAACAGGTTGCCATAGCGTTCTTCGATCACCTTTTTGCCCAGTCGCTTGATGGAATCCTTGAAGTCGAGATACACGGCTTGCCCGGATCCCACTCCGAAGCCTGCGTCACACCGTTCCTTGGCGGCCCGGGAAGCAACATCGCGCGGGACGAGATTTCCGAAAGCCGGATATCTTCGTTCGAGATAGTAATCGCGTTTTTCTTCAGGCAGATCGGTGGGTTTCAGTTTGCCGGCCCTGATCTTTTCGGCATCCTCTTTTTCTTTGGGTACCCAGATGCGCCCGTCGTTCCTGAGGCTCTCGCTCATCAGGGTTAGCTTGCTCTGGGCTGCACCATGGACCGGTATGCAGGTTGGGTGGATCTGGACAAAGGCCGGATTGGCGAAAAGCGCTCCCTTTTTGTAAGCTTTCCAGATGGCGCTCCCGTTCGATCCCATGGCATTGGTGGAAAGAAAATAGACGTTTCCATATCCGCCGGTGGCCAGCACCACGGCATGTCCGAAATGGGCTTCCAGTTTGCCGGTCTCCAGGTCGCGAGTGATGATCCCACGGGCTATGCCATCCACCAGGACGATATCCATCATCTCAGTACGGGTGTAAAGCTTGACGGTTCCTGCCGCGATCTGACGGTTCAACGCCCCGTAAGCTCCAAGCAGTAGTTGCTGCCCGGTCTGGCCCCGTGCATAAAAAGTGCGGGAAACAAGGGCTCCGCCGAAAGAACGGTTATCGAGATGCCCGCCGTAATCCCGGGCAAACGGAACCCCCTGTCCGACGCATTGGTCGATGATCGCGTTGCTCACTTCGGCCAGCCTGTAAACATTGGCTTCACGGGAGCGGTAATCGCCTCCTTTGATCGTATCATAGAACAGGCGGTAAATGCTATCCCCGTCGTTCTGATAATTCTTGGCGGCATTGATCCCGCCCTGGGCGGCGATCGAGTGGGCGCGCCGGGCACTGTCCTGGTAGCAGAAATTCTTAACCATGAATCCCAGCTCGCCAAGGGAAGCGGCTGCGGATGCGCCGGCCAGGCCGGTCCCGACAACGATGATATCGAATTTCCGCTTATTGGCGGGATTGACCAAGGCCTGTGTAGATTTATATTTTGTCCATTTTTCGGCCAGCGGGCCGGCGGGGATCTTTGCGTTGAGGTTCATGGGAGGGAGGTTGAGGGAGTGTTAGAGTGTAAATGTGTAATAGTGTAAGAGTGAAAAAGTGGAAAAGTGGAAGAGTGATTTAGTTAGTGTAACAGGGAGGCGATTTTGACCCAAATCGGTATGAGCCCGAAACCTCCGGCTACAATTATCGTATACAGGAGCCCGATAATATCAAGCCTTTTCCGCCACTTGGTATTGCTCCATCCAAGTGTTTGGAAAGCAGCCCAGAAAGCGTGCGTGAGGTGAAGGCCCAGGGCCACGGCACCGATCACATAGATCAGGTCGATCCACCACCAATCAATGAAGTAGGAAGTTACCAGCAGGTAAGCGTTTTCAACGCCCTCCGGGGTGGTCTGGTCCAGCAGTTCATCACCCGTGAACTTCATTTTCCAGAAGAAATTGGAGATATGGATCACCAGAAAGATAAGGACCAGCGAACCGAGGATGAACATGTTTCGCGAAGCCCAGGTACTGCTGTGCCCCAGTTTCTGTTTATTGTATCCTACCGGCCTGGTCCATTGGTTCTGGAGCGTCAGGATCGAAGCATAGATTATATGCAGGATAAATCCGATCGCCAGCACCGGCTCCACAATCCTGATGATCGGATTGGTACCCATGAAGTGGGCCGCATTGTTATAGAGCTCTCCCGTGGAATCAAACAGGATCAGGGAATTCATGACCAGGTGCACCAGCAGGAAAGTGATCAGGAACAAGCCTGTTATACTCATCAGGAACTTCTTGCCGATGGAGGAATTCAGGAAGTTTGACATAGCATTTAGGTTTTAGTCTACCGGTTGAAAATAGGCAATCGAAACAAATTTCCCAATGCCAGAAATCAGGTTTGGCTATTTTTGTAGAATGAAAACGTGCTTTTTTTCAGAAGGCGGATACCCGGTCCGGTACCGTGACCGGGGGAAAGGCTTTCCCCTGCTCTTCCTGCATGGGTACCTGGAATCATTGGATATCTGGACCGATTTCATCCGGGCGTTTCCCGAAGCTTTCCGGGTGATCTCGATGGACCTGCCGGGTCACGGGCAATCGGTTTGCCCGGGAAAGACAGTCACCGTGGAGGAAATGGCCGGTTCCGCCGTCGGGTTGCTGGATTATCTGGAAGTGGAAAAGTGTTTTGTCGTGGGACATTCCATGGGGGGTTACGCGGCCTTGGCCATGCTGGAGAACCATCCCGGAAGGTTGCTGGGGCTTTCACTTTTCCACAGCCACCCGCGGGCGGATACACCGGCGGTCATCGAAAAGAGAACGCGTGAGATCGGCATTGTGGACCAGGGTCGCAGCTACTTGCTGATCCGTCAGAATATCCCGAATATGTTTGCCGAAGACAACCTGCGCTTGTTTCGGCGGGAGTTGCTTTATACGGAGAGGATCGCCCGGCAGACTCCCGATGCGGGCATTACTGCTGCGGTCCGGGGCCTCATGGCCCGCCCCGACCGCTCGCGGGTATTGGCCGAAGCAAGTTTTCCCTGCCTTCAGATCATCGGGAAAAAGGATAAATACATCCCGTTCGAAGAGGTTTCGATGAATACCGAATTGCCTGCCGGTTCTGAGCGGCTGATCCTCGAACACACAGGCCACATGGGATTTTTTGAGGAAAAAGCGCGTGCTTTCCGCGGCATTCTGGATTTTCTCAGGAAAATATAAGCTGGCAATCCCGAGGGTGACGGTTTTTCAGGCAAAAAGCGGCAGCCCAGTCAGGCAGCAGTCGGCGTAAATCAAAAGCCTCCGTATCATCTCACCAGTTTCACCGCCTGGGTCAAAGTGTTGTCAATTGCCTGTATGATCGGGTAAAAGCCTTCGTTATCGAGGAAATTCCTGGCGATATAGGCTTTAAGCTGGGTTTTGATGATCAGGCGGGATTCTTTCCATTCGGCTGCCGATGGGACAAAGCCATTGGCCTGCATGTGAGCCCTGAATTTTTCCACTACATTCTGAGAATCAAGGTAATCCGACAATTCGTCCACTTTATTGTAGACCGATAGTTCTTCACGGTGCTGGTCGGAATAAGCCAGGGCAAAATTATAAATAAGCTGGGCCTGGTTGATCTTCATGAAGAAAGGCGTGATTCCGGCAGTGTCATAGGGAATGAAATAATCAGGCATGATACCTCCTCCGCCGTAAACCGTCCTGCCTTTCGGGGTGGTGAATTTCAGGCTGTCGTCAAACCGGATGCTGTCTGCCGACATGAATTCGCCTTTGTCGTATCGCCTCATGATCTCATGGTAGTAATCATTGCTCCCTTTCCGGTAGGATTTCTGAATCGACCGGCCCGTGGGAGTGTAATAGCGGGCTGTGGTCAGCCTGATGGCCGAACCGTCGGAGAGAAGTGCCTGCTCCTGAACCAGCCCCTTGCCAAAGGAACGTCGCCCGATTATCAGCCCCCGATCGTTGTCCTGGATGGCGCCTGCCACTATCTCGGAAGCGGAGGCAGAGCCTTCGTCGATCAGGATGACCAGGCCGAGGTCTTCTCCGAGATCCTCCTGGGAAGCCCGGTATTCCTCCCGTGCCCTTGCCCGTCCCTGGGTATAGACGATCAGTTCTCCCTTTTTCAGAAAATCATCGGCTATCTGTATGGCCGGTTCCATGATCCCACCCGAGTTGCCCCGGAGGTCAAGGATCAGTTTCTCGCAACCGAGCCGCTTGAGTTTCGACAGGCTCTCCTGGAATTCCGCATAGGTGGTTTTCGTAAAGCCGCTGATCTTGATGAACCCGATATCTTTGGTGATCATATAGGCTATATCAACACTCGAGACCGGGATGATGCCCCGTGTCAGGGTATAGACCATCCGCTGGCGGGTCCGCTTCCGGAGTATCCCTACCTTGACTTTGGATCCCTGTGGTCCGCGGAGACGGCTGACAATGCTGTCCTCGGGCATTTTCACGCCGGCAACAATTACTCCGTCCACGCTGATGATGCGATCACCCGGCATGATCCCTGCCCTGGCCGAGGGACCTCCCCTGACCGTCTGTATCACCAGGATGGTATCGTCTTGCATGTTGAACTGAACGCCTATCCCATCGAAATTCCCACGGAGACTTTCGTTCACGCTTTTCAGGTCATGGCTGGGAATATAAATACTATGCGGATCGAGTTCATCCAGGATAACGGGGATGACCTTTTCGTTAATCGAATCGATCCTGACCGTATCGACATAGTTCCGGCTGATATACTCGAGGACGGAATTGAGCTTGTTGTTTCCATCCAGTATCCGCTCATCAAGCGGGATAACCGGGTGGACCCGGAATATTTTCCCGATGCCCATTCCCAGGACGAGAAAAAGTGCCAGTATCAGAGGCAGCCAGACGGCTAACCGGGAATTCTTACTTTGCATACCGCAGGTTTGATCTGTTAATCAACAGACAGATAGATCGTTTCAATGCCGGCGCGGCGTAAAAGGTCAATCCCATCAGCCAGCCTGTAGTCTTCACCATAAACTACCCTGATGATTCCCGACTGTATGATCAGCTTGGCGCATTCAAGGCAGGGGGATGCGGTTATATAAAGAGTGGCACCCTGGGAGTTATTGTTGCTCCGGGCGACTTTGGTGATGGCATTCGCCTCGGCATGAAGCACATAGGCCTTGGAATGGCCATCCTCATCTTCGCAAATATTCTCGAAACCCGTTGGGGTCCCGTTGTATCCGTCTGATATGATCATCCGGTCCTTGACCAGCAGCGCACCCACTTTCCTGCGTATGCAATAGGAGTTTTCAGCCCAGATGCGTGCCATTCGCAGGTACCGGCGATCGATCGCCTCCTGCTTGGAGTGGTTTTGGTTGCCCTGGTTTTCCATTAGTGAGGAGTGATGATGTTGGATTCTGGATGTTGGATTCTGGATGTTGGATAAAATCTTTTTGTTCTAAAATCCTATTATCCAATATCCGATATCCAAAATCCGTATGCCCTTGTGCCTTGTGCCTTCGTACCCTTGTGCCCCCAGACTTCAGTCTGGGGTTAGGCATAAGGATGGTATGGCTTACTTTTTGGAATCCGTTTTTACAGCGGCGGTATCTTTTTTCTTCGGTCTTCTCACGCCATAGGAATTCATGAATAACTTGCCGCGCCTGGTTTTTTTGTCGCCTTTACCCATAGTTGCCAATTTTAAGTTTGTACCCAGGGCCGGGATCGAACCGGCACAGCATTGCTGCCACTGGTGTTTGAGACCAGCGCGTCTACCAATTCCGCCACCTGGGCTTCAAAGCGTGGCAAAGATATAAAAAACCCCGGTCTGTCAAACCGGGGTTTTAGGGATTTTAAGTTAGCTGCACTATTTCACAACCAGCTTCAGCACCTGGTTGTTGACTTTCAGGAAATACATGCCTTTTGCATGCCTGGTGAGATCAATCTCTTCGGTCAGTTGCTGCACTCCCTGGGCCCGCCTGGAATAGATCACCTGGCCTTTAATGTCAGTGACCGTGATGTTCAGGTCAGAGCCTGAGGGGCAGGTGACATTCAGGGTGAACATCCCGTTGCCGGGGTTGGGGAACACGTTGACCGAGGATGTCAGCGCATTCACGTTTACACCCATGCTGACGCCATTGTTGAATACATCCTCCAGCATGTTGTAGAAAGTGACACGGTATTTCCGGTTTGCCCCGCCTGATAAAGCCTCGGCAAGTGTCCCGTTGATACGGTACTTATATTCGATCTGCTCAAACACCTGCTGTCCGGCCAGAATCAGGCTGTAGATACCGTCCCCGTCAGCATCGGTCATGTGAGCCGATGAACCCCAACCGTTGAACGTACCCGACACATCCACAAAATCACTGCCGGCATTGAAGTACCCGTTGGCGATGGGGAGTGTCATATCGACAGTGAATACCACGTCGGCAGTAGTCGGGGCACCGGTTTGGTTCAGGTTCATCCGGATCATGGACAGGTCTGTGCTGTTCTGGCCCCAGCTGCCATCCCCGTCAATCAGCCGGTAGACGGATTTGTTGCTGTTATATTTATGGGATAGGTCGGAGCCGATGGTGAACCGGTATATGTTATTATCGGGACTGTCGCCGCCACCATGGAATCCCTGGATGGCTGCAATATACTGTCCGGGTTCCAGGAATTCGGATTCTCCGTCCTTGTCAATCGGTATGGTAATCCAGGTATTCAGGTTCTCGGCCGTGACATCCGTATAAACTGCGGTACACCGTTCAGTCCATTCACCGGCTTCCGCATTCCACCCGAAAATGAAATACTGGAAACCATAACCGATCTGGGTGCTGGCCTGGGGATTCTCTTTTCGTTGCATCAACAGGACCGACATCGAATTCACCTCGCTGGCCTTGCTGATATCGTACACGCAACCCAGGTAGTCGCCGTCATTGTTACCCCAGCTGGCGGTGCTGGAATAAGTTTCCAGCTCCCAGTCGGACAGCGAATAGATACTGTCAGTGATGTAATAGGTATCGGTATAGGTGTTGTTTTCGGGAACGCCATCTTCCTGTTTCTGCTCTGCAGTAAGAACTATGGTATAGTTTCCGTATCCATCCGGAACGAATGGTGTGGTGACAGCAATGGTATCACGCTGAAGCGTCCAGATATCCACGACCTCATCCGAAGTCTGGTTATACGTCAGGACCCCGTTCTTGTAAACCTTGGCATTCAGGGCACACTCTTCCTGGTCGTCAAACCCGGCAACCAGTAAGGCTCCCCTGAACGTGTACCCGCCGAAATTATTGACACCGGTCAGGGAATTGGGCACCATGTAAGTAAATCCCTCATCCGAATTTTCCGCTGAAAGGTCGATGTTATATAACCAGCAGTCTTCGAGTTGCAGTTCGTTCCGGTAGCCTTCCATTAAAACCAGGTCATCGATGCACCAGAAATAGTGGGAGTTGGTGTTCCAGACGAAACGGATCCATACGACAGGCATTCCGCCGGCCACCTCCGAAATGTTAACTTCCGGGTGGGGCGTGTTGCAGAAACTGTTGGTCGGGGTTTTAAACCGCATATCATACGAAGCCCAGTGTACCCCCAAATCGTTACTGACTAAAAGTTTGACATCCGGTGCTCCGCAACAGGCCCTGAAATATTGCGAAAGCTTCATGATAATGGAACTCCGGGTGGAGCAGTCGAAGGGCGGCAACTGGAACCAGGCATAGCCTCCGTTTGAAGTGTATATCCTGTCCACAAAATTATATTCGTCCATCGGGAGGACGAAGTACCCATCTTCGGGAGACAGGGAATAGCGGTGCCCCGGTTCGAACGTGTAACGTCCTTTAATGCTGTCTGTTCCCGCCCTCCAGGTCCAGAAATGCCCCAGGTCGTTTTCGTCAACAATTTGCCAGTCCGCAGGCAGGGTCCAGCCTTGTTCGGCACCAGGATCGGCAAAATCAAATGTTTCGCTGAAAAACACCTCTCCCTCGGCTTTCAGCCTGGAATCGGCCGGCAGAACCATCCTGGTCTGCTCGTTGGAATAGGGCTGGGGAGTGCCAGCCGGTTTGATTTTTTGGCCATACGACAGGCTGAAGATAGTCAGCAGTATGGACACGAGTATTACGTTTTTCATAAGCAAGGAGTTTATGTGATTTGTTAGATGGATTAATGTTTCATTCCACGACCAACCGGGTTACTGATTCATTGACTTTGAGAAGGTACAGGCCTTTGGCGAAACCCGACAGGTCGATGTTTTTAGTATCGTTCAGCACGGATTTGATCTCATCCCGGTAAACGACCCGTCCGTCGAGGGAAGTGAGGGTTATTAGCATGTTGGTGGCTTCAGCATTGGCAATGACCACGGAGACGGATCCTTGTGCCGGGTTCGGGAAAACGGACAGGCAGGACCGGAGGTCGGTATCCGGAACGTTCAGGACGCTTTTCCCGTTATTATAGACATCGTTGACAATGGTATAGTAACGGACCATGGCTTCGCGGTTGGGTCCACCGTTTGGAAACTCTTCCAGCGCAGCACTGCCGTTGATCCGGTACTTGTAGGCGATCTCCCGGAACGATGGCATTCCTGACAATGTGATTGTATAGATCCCGTCACCATCCGCATCGGTCAGGTGGTCTGAGCCGGTCCAGTTGTTGAAGGATCCCGTGACATCGACGAAATCCGTGGCCGGATTCATGGATCCTTTCTGTATCTGCTTGTTCATGTTGACGTTGAACACGACGGTAGCGGATGCAGGGCCACCGGCCTGCTCCTTGAAGTTCATCCGGATCATGTTCAGCTTGCCGCCGCAGGTGCCCCATTCGCCCGATTCAATCCAGCATTGCTGAGGCTTGACATCGGGACAATAATACGTTTTATCATATCCGATAGAGAACCGGTAAACCCCGTTGTTGGGATGCAGGCCGCCCCAATGCCAGGTCTGGATGGCAGCAATGTATTCGCCCGGTTCAAGGAATTCAGATTCCCCGTCTTTCTCCAGGCTCATGGTAAGCCATTCGTCCAGGTCTTCCTGCACGATGACATGAACCCCGGAGGAGATGACCGGCACCCATCCTTCATCGACCACATTTTTATAGATCCAGTACTGGCATTCAAAGCCTACCCGCGTGCCGGCACCCGGACGGTCGAGGCGCTGGGTTATGAGAGTGGAGATGCTGTTCACCTCGACGGGCTGGGTTACCTCATAGATGACACCCAGCATGTCTCCGTCGCTGTTACCTCCCGCGGCCCATCCGGCGGTACTCTGGTTGTCCTCGTTGACGTCGTCGCAACGGGAATAGATGCTGTCGTTGACCGTCAGATAATAAGTCCGGGAGTTGTTCGACGGGACCTGTTCCTCGTTGTCGGATATGGCATTGTAGGTCATGTAATAATCACCGTAATCTGCGGGCTGGAACGGCTGGTCGGTCAGTTCCAGCGTATCTCTTTCCAATGTCCAGATGTCGGTGGGAGCGGATGTGGCCGTGAACACGTTGGTGCCGTTCTTGTTCACATTGACCTGCAGGGCGACCCCTTCCTGGTCATCCATGCCCTGGTTCAGGAAAGCAGCCCTGAAGGTGTGTTTCCCGAATTCGGTTCCCTGGATGAATTTATAGGGCAGGTACGGCAGGAAGCCCTCTTCATTTTCCGGGTCGCCGTTGAACATGTAAGCCCAGTTGCCTTCGAGGACCAGCTCGTTATGGTAAGCTTCGGTCAGGCGAAGGTCATCAATGGCCCAGAAATAGTTGCGTGCTGTGCTGTAATAGAATCGAATCAGCACCTGGTTCATTCCCGCAGCCACGTCTGAGATGTTGATCTCCACATCGTTGCGCAGGGCCCAGTCATTAACCCGGGTACCAAAGCGGCAATCATAGGTAGCCCAATGGACTCCTCCATCGTTGGATACCATCAGCGACAGGACATATGCATTGTCGCAGCAGGTCCGGAATTGCTGATAAAACCGGATGACAACGGACGAAACGGCCGAGCAGTCAATGGGAGCGATCTGGAACCAGGCATCCACGTTGTTGAGCGTCTGTACGTTATCCCTGTAATTGTAAGCATCCGAGGGAAGGATCATCCAGCCGTCCTCGGGTGTATAGGAATCAATCCCCGGAAGTTTGGTGTAATACCCCTTGATGCTGTCTTTTGACCAGATCCATACATCACCCCGGTCGGTGTTGTCAAAGTTGGTCCAGCCTTCAGGCCAGGACCATCCGAGAGGATTGGAAGGATCGGCCATGTCAAAGGTGGTTGACCAGAAGACATCTCCGTCACCCTTCAGGTTGTTTAACCGCTCTCCGTTGACCGGCGCCTGCTTGTCAT